>Ga0207669_10000311_pt1 | contig 22231 bp, 20 predicted proteins | sample KBSM33metaG_FD_184329 | JGI IMG/M metagenome (GOLD analysis project Ga0207669, IMG submission 184329) | Miscanthus rhizosphere microbial communities from Kellogg Biological Station, Michigan, USA - KBS M3-3 metaG (SPAdes) (version 2) | ecosystem: Host-associated > Plants > Roots > Rhizosphere >...
GCTGACATCGAGGGGCTGGGCGAAGAGGTACGCGATAAGGTGAAGGCGAAGTCGGGCGTGATGCTGGAATGGGAAATTCAGCGCGTGGGGGTGGCGAAATGAGCCTGCACGTCGCGGTCCTGATGGGTGGCTGGTCGGCCGAGCGCGAAGTATCGCTGATGTCGGGCAAGGGCATTGCCGAGGCGCTGGAATCGCTCGGCCACAAGGTCACGCGGATCGATATGGACCGCGACGTCGCGGCCAAGCTTGCCGCGGCCAAGCCCGACATCGTGTTCAACGCGCTCCACGGCACGCCGGGCGAGGATGGCTCGGTGCAGGGCATGCTCGACCTGATGGGCCTCAAATACACCCATTCGGGCATGGTCACCTCTGTCATCGCGATCGACAAGGTGCTGACCAAACAGGCGCTGGTTCCGCACGGCATCCCGATGCCCGGCGGACGCATCGTCAAATCGAAGGAAGTGTTCGAGGGCGATCCGCTCAAGCGACCTTATGTGCTGAAGCCCGTCAACGAAGGCTCGTCGGTCGGCGTCGCGATCGTCACCGACGACGGCAATTACGGCAACCCGATCGGCCGCGATGTCGCCGGACCGTGGCAGGAATTCGAGGAACTGCTCGCCGAGCCCTATGTCCGCGGCCGCGAACTCACGACCGCGATCCTCGGTGGCCGCGCGCTCGGGGTCACAGAGCTCAAGCCCAAATCGGGCTGGTACGATTACGACGCCAAATACACCGACGGCATGACCGAGCACGTCTTTCCGGCGCAGATCCCCGATACGATCGCCGCGGCCTGCAAGCGCCTCGCGCTCGAAGCGCACCATCTGCTCGGCTGCAAGGGCGCGTCGCGCTCCGACTTCCGCTGGGACGATGAGCGCGGCGAGGACGGATTGTTCCTGCTCGAGGTCAATACCCAGCCCGGCATGACGCCTTTGAGCCTCGTCCCCGAACAGGCGAGACATCTCGGCATTTCCTATCCGGCACTTGTGCAGATGATCATCGACGAGGCACTGGCATGAGCCGAGCGCCGACCAGGAGCGGGCGGCCGACTGCACGCCGGCCCTCGGCCAAGCGCAAGCAGAAGAAACCGTCGATCGTCGACCGCATTCTCGCCTGGCTGCCGATCAGCCAGCACACGCTGCAGCGCATCGCGACCTGGTCGATCTTCGCGCTTGCGGTCGGGGCGGCGCTGGCCGTCGCGCAGATTTTCGGCGTCCCCGGCGCGGTCGGCACCGCGGTTGCCGAACAGGCCGGCAATGCCGGTTTCCGCGTCGAGCAGATCGAGATTCGCGGCGTCAAGCGGATGGACCAGATGACGGTCTATGCCGTTGCGCTCGAACAGAAATCGCGCGCGATGCCATTGGTCGACCTCAACCAGATCCGCGATAAATTGCTGCAATATGGCTGGGTGCAGGATGCCCATGTCTCGCGGCGGCTGCCCGACACCTTGCTGATCCGGATCGTCGAACGCACGCCGGCGGCGGTGTGGCAGAACCAGGGGACGCTGAACCTGATCGATCGCGACGGAGTCTATCTGGAACCGGTATCGGCCGATGCCATGCCCGATCTGCCGCTGGTGATCGGTCCCGGCGCCGATCGCCAGGAGCCGGCCTATCAGACGCTGATGACCATTGCGCCCGCGCTCAAGCCCAAGGTGCGTGCCGCGACCTGGGTCGGCAACCGCCGCTGGGACCTGTTGTTCGACACCGGCGAGACTTTGTCGCTGCCCGAGGGAACCGATGAGGCTGCCAAGGCGCTCCGGTTGTTTGCGGAGAGGGATGGTACGCTTCGACTTTTAGGTAGAGGATGGGTAAAGTTCGACATGCGCAACCCGGATGTGTTCGTGGCGCGCAAGCCCGACGGATCGAGCCGGATTGGGGTTCCGACGAGTTCGAAGGGCAATGTGTCGACGCCGGCGCCGGCGTCGAAGGATCGCGCGGCGTCGCGCGACCAGGTTTGAGTGGGGGAATAGAGTTATGGCCAAGACACCGCCGGAGGGGTTGATCACGGCACTCGATATCGGGTCTTCCAAGGTCTCCGCGATGATCGCGCAGAAAGGCAGTGGCGGCGAGCTGATCGTGCTCGGCACCGGCCAGCGCGAAAGCCGCGGGGTGCGGCGCGGTTGCATCGCCGACATGGCGGCGACCGAAGTCGCGGTGCGCGAAGCGGTCGAACAGGCCGAGCGTATCGCCCAGACCAATATCGAGAATGTCTGGGTCGGCTTTTCGGCGGGTGGTCTGGTCAGTGACGTCGCCTCGATCGAGTTCGAAATGGGTGGGCACCGTATCGAACAAAGCGATATCGACGCGCTACTGCGCGCGGGGCGGGAATCGATCGATCCGGCCGGCCGCATGGTGCTCCACGCCCAGCCGGCGCTGTACACGCTCGACGGCATCACCGGGGTCAAGAACCCGCTGGGGCTTCATGCCGACCGGATGGGTGTCCACATCCATGTCGTCGCCGCCGACGGATCGCCGGTGCGCAATATCGGCCTGTGCGTCGCCAAGTCGCATTTGGAAGTGAAGTCGATCATCGCCGCGCCGGTCGCGACGGGGCTCGCCTGCCTCAGCGCGGAGGAGCGCGAGCTCGGGACGGCGCTGGTCGAGATGGGCGCCGGAATCACCAACGTCTCGTTGTTCGCCGGCGGCATGCTGGTCGGCCTGGTCACCGTGCCGATGGGCGCCAGCGACATCACCGACGACATTGCCTCGACTTTCGGCGCCAGCCGCGCCCAGGCCGAGCGGATGAAGTGCTTCCATGGCTGCGCCAACGCGACGCCGCGTGACAATCACGAGATGCTCGAGATCGCGCCGCTCAGCGACGATGGCGCGGGCGAGGGCCCGCGCATTACCAAGGCACAGCTGATCGCAGTGATCCGCCAGCGGCTCGAATTGCTGATGGGAGAGATCGGCAAGGCGCTGACCGCGATGAAATTCGACGGCAATGTCGGGCGTCAGGTCGTGCTGACCGGCGGCGGCGCCGAGCTCAAGGGCATCGCCGATTATGCACAGGCCGCGCTCGGCCGGTCGGTTCGGGTCGGGCGGCCGCGCGGGTTGGCCGGATTGCCGGATGCGCATTCGGGACCCGCTTTCGCGACCTTGGCGGGGCTGGTTCACCACGCCGCGACCGATCCGATCGACCTTAGGTCATTGGCCTCGGGCGAACATCAGCTGGTGCACCGTCCATCGCCGATGTCGATCTTCCGTCGCCTGATAAGAACGGCTCGGGCGAATTATTAAAGAAATGCGTCATCGACCCCTATTTGTAGTGGATAGTGTGGGGGCGATGGTGCAAGAAGTTGTGGGCATAAGTGCTTCGGGGGGCGGAGCATGTCGGAGAACGCGTAATGGTTGAATTTCTTCCTCCGGATGTGGACGAACTGACTCCGCGTATCGCGGTGATCGGCGTCGGTGGGGCGGGCGGCAACGCCATCGCCAACATGATGAAGAACGATGTTCAAGGCGTCGACTTCCTCGTGGCGAACACGGATGCGCAAGCCCTCAAGCAAAGCCAGGCGGGACAGAAGATCCAGCTCGGCGTGCGGATCACGCAAGGTCTCGGCGCGGGGGCGCGGCCTGAGATCGGTCGTGCCGCGGCGGAGGAAGCGATCGACGGCGTCGCCAAGATGCTCGAAGGCGCACACATGTGCTTCATCGCCGCCGGCATGGGCGGCGGCACCGGTACGGGCGCTGCCCCTGTCATCGCCAAGGCGGCGCGCGACATGGGTATCCTGACCGTAGGCGTGGTGACCAAGCCGTTCGCGTTCGAGGGCAGTCGCCGTGCCAAGGCGGCGGAAGCTGGTATCGAGGAACTGCAGAAGTACGTCGATACGCTGATCGTCATCCCCAACCAGAATCTGTTCCTGGTCGCCAACGCCAACACCACCTTCAAACAGGCCTTCGAAATGGCCGATGAAGTGCTGCAGCAAGGCGTGCGCGGGATCACCGACCTGATGGTCATGCCGGGCCTGATCAACCTCGACTTCGCCGACGTCCGGTCGGTGATGCAGGAGATGGGCAAGGCGATGATGGGCACCGGCGAGGCCGAGGGCGACAACCGCGCCATCGAAGCCGCGTCGAAGGCGATCGCCAACCCGTTGCTCGACGGCGTCAGCATGAAGGGCGCCAAGGGCGTGATCGTCTCGATCACCGGCGGCGAGGACATGCGCCTGCTCGAAGTCGACGAAGCGGCCAATCATATCCGCGAACTGGTCGACGAAGACGCCAACATCATCTGGGGTTCGGCGTTCAACCCCGACCTGGAAGGCAAGATCCGCGTGTCGGTCGTCGCCACCGGGATCGAGGCCGACAGCGCAGCCGTGGCCGCCGCCGCGGCGGAGCCGGCGACCCGCGCCTTCAGCTTTGGCCGCAGGGCGGAGTCGGTGATACCGGCGTCGCCGGTCGAAGCGGCGCCCGAACCTGAAGCGAAGGCGGAGCCCGAAACGGACGCACAGCCGCTGACGCTCGATACTCCGGCAGACGCTACCGCGCCGGACGCTGACGCCGACGAACTGGTGCTCGGCAGCGAGGTCGCGGTCGACGATGAAGCCGTTCCGGCAGAGTATGAAGAGCCTGCGGTCGCCGAGGCTGCGGCCGAGGAAACTCCAGGCTGGCTGTCGCCCGGCGAGAGCGCCGAAGAGGCTCCGGCCATTTCCACCGGTGACGAGGCGGAAGCACCGCCGGCGCCGCGGATGAAGCTGGGCGGTACGCTGTTCGAGCGGATGCAGAGCGTCGCGCGCGGCGGCTCGCGCTCCGAAGCGGATGAGGGCGAGAGCAAGGATTCGCTCGATATCCCGCGCTTCCTGCACCGCCAGAACAACCAGTAAGCCGATTTGCGGGGCGTCGGCGGCGTTCATCGTCGCCGCGCCCCGCCTCGCCGCTCGTGAAACCCAAGGTCATTTCCCGTTCAGCCGCCGATCGGTTTAGGCTGGCATCCGACATGATATTCCGCCGCGCTCTCGGCCTCGCCGCCGTTGTTTTAGCAATGAGCGGCGGACAGGCCTTCGCTCAGACCACCGATGAAAATCGAGATGCCGACGCGCTGGCCGCGGACATGCGCATCCTCGCTGCCAATCCGCTGGACATCGAAGCGCTGGTCACCGCCGGCGAACTGACTCTCAGGATGGGCGACAACACCGCCGCGGCGGGATTTTTCGGTCGCGCCGAAAAGCTCGATCCGCTCAATCCGCGGGTGAAGGCCGGGCTCGGCAGTTTGCTGGTGCGTGCCGAGCGTCCCGGCGAGGCCTTGCGCCGGTTCCAGGAAGCCGAAGCACGCGGGCTCGATCCCAGCAAATATGCCGGCGATCGCGGTCTCGCTTATGACCTGATAGGTGAGCAGGAACGTGCGCAACGCGACTACCGTCTGGCGCTGCGCGCAAGGCCCGATGACGAGATAACGCGGCGCTATGCGCTGTCGATGGGGATTTCGGGGCGAAAGAAGGAGGCGCTCGACCTGCTCGACGCCCTGCTCCGCAAAAGCGATCGCGCGGCATGGCGCGACCGCGCGTTCATCCTGGCGATGAGCGGCGACCGCGACGGCGCGCAGAAGATCGCCAATTCGATGATGTCGCCGGGGTTGGGCGCGGGGCTGGCGCCGTTCTTCGACCGGCTGCCGATGCTGTCGGCCGCCGATCGCGCCTTTGCCATAAATTTCGGCGAGCTGCGCGCGACGCCCGAACGTATCGCCGACGCGCGGATGATCCCGGCGCTGCCGCGACTCGGGCCCGACCCGACCGCGCCCAAGGTGCTCGCGGCGGCGGAGCAACCCCGGCCGCGCCCGATTGTCCAGGAGGACACCAGGAAGCATAAGAAGCGGAAGAAGGATGAGGGTCTCGCGCCCGCGGTACCCGCGACCAAGCCCGCGCCGCCGGTCGAGGTGGCGATGAACCCGCCGTCTTACACTCCGCCGCGCGCGGTACCGACGCCCGCGCCGTCGTCGCCAGCGCCGTCGCCGCGCGTCGTCTATGCCGCGCCGCTTCCCACGCCGAAGCCTGTATTGACCCCGGCGCCAACTCCTTTACCGCCGCCGGTCAAGGTCGCTGAAGCTCCGAAACCAGCTCCTACACCGACGCCGGCGGTGCCGCCGCCCTCGGCGACCGTCGCGGCTATCCCCCCGGCGCCTCTGCCCACGCCCGTCGTGGTTGCGGCGGCGCCCGCCCCGGCGCCTGGCTTCAGCGCGACGAGTGCCGATAGCGGCGTAGCCGACCGTCCGACGGCGGCCGAGGCGGGGATCAGCCCGGCGGAGACCGCGACCTCGCGCGTCAGCGAAGATACCGTGCTCGCCAGGATCATCGCCGGCATCTCGGTGCCGGGTTCGGAGCTCGGCGTCGCGCCGCCGCCGGCCCGGGCCGCTCCGCCGCCACCGCCGCCGGCACCGAAGCAGGTTGAGGTCGCGCCCGAGGTAAAGGCAAAGGTGGAGGCACCCAAACCCGTCGCCAGGGCGCCCGAACCCAGGTCGACGATCCGCAAGACTGCGAGCGCAGAAACCGCGGATCCCGGCGACAGCAGGTTCGCCAAGGGCCGCAACGGCAAACCGCTCGCCGACGTTAAGGCGAAGGACGACGCAGCGATCGATCAGATCGCGTGCCCACCGCTGACCAAAGGCAAAACGACGACGCGGAGCCGGACGACGGCAAAGGGGAAATCGACTGCCAAATGCGAGGTTGCGGACACGAAGAGCGACCGCGATGCCAAACAGGACGGCGCCGCGCTCGATGACAATGGATGTCCGCCGCCGACCAAGGGCAGGGCGGCGACGCGCGGCAAGGCGACACTGAGAGGGAAGTCGGTCGCCAAGTGCGAGACCGCGGACGCTAAGAGCGCGCGCGACGCAAAGGACGACGCGGTCGCGCTCGATAAGAATGGCTGCCCATTGCCGGTGACCAAAGGCAAAACGGGAACGCGAGGCCGGTCCGATCAGGTCGCAACGACCCGCGGTAAAACGGGCGCGAAAGGCAAAACGTCGGCCAAATGCGAAGCTGCCGACGCCAAAGGCTCCAAGGCTGACGCAGCGACCAAAGGCGATCCCGCCCGCGTCTGGGTGCAGGTGGCCGGCGGCGCCAACCAGGCGGCGCTGGAAAAGGCCTGGAACGCGCTCAAGACTAAGGCGCCCGATCTGTTCCGCACCCGCCAGGGATGGTCGACGCCGCTGCGCGCGACCAACCGCGTCCTGACCGGACCGTTCAAGTCCGAGGACGAGGCGCAAGCGTTCGTCAATCAAATGGCCAAAGCCGGCCTGTCGGGCTTCGTCTTCACCAGCGCCAAGGGGCAGAAGGTTGACCGTCTCGGCGGCAAGTGACCGCCTCAGCTTTCGCAGCAAGTATCGGTTAGATTTCCCAAACTCCCGCCGCTACACGCGAGCACGATGACCAGGACGCCCGCACCTTACGCTTCGCATCCCGACGACAGCCGCGGGCGGCTTTATCCCGAACCGGAAACCACCACGCGGGGACCGCGCGACGCCTTTCAGCGCGACCGCGACCGCATTATCCATTCGATCAGCTTCCGCCGTCTGCGGCACAAGACCCAGGTCTTTCTGGCACCCGATGGCGATCATTTCCGCGTCCGGCTGACCCACAGCCTGGAAGTCGCGCAGATCGGCCGCACCGTCGCGCGCACGCTCGGCCTCAATGAAGACCTCACCGAAGCATTGTGCCTGGCCCACGATATCGGCCACCCGCCGTTCGGCCATGCCGGCGAGGATGCGCTGGAGGCGGCGCTCGGCGACCGCGGCGGGTTCGACCATAACGGCAACACGCTGCGCACGCTGACCGAGATCGACAGCCCCTATCCGCGTTTCCCCGGCCTCAACCTGACCTGGGAGACGCTGGAGGGGCTCGCCAAGCACAATGGCCCGATCATCGAACCGCAATGGGCGCTGGCCCGTGCCGACGACCACTTTCCGCTCGAACTCGCGAACTGGCCGAGCCTGGAAGCGCAGGTCGCGGCGATCGCCGATGACATCGCTTATGACAATCACGACATCGACGATGGATTACGCGCCGGGCTGCTGAGCCTGGATCAGCTGCTCGCCCTGCCGATGATCGCCGCGCGCTGGGACGAATGCCGTGCGCGGTTCTCGGATGTGCCGCCCGAGCGGCTGGTCGGCGAACTGATCCGCGGCCAGATCGGCGGGATGGTCATGGACCTGATCGAGACCAGCCGTGCCGCTATCGCCGACGCGCGGATAAATTCGGCCGACGATGCGCGCGATGCGGGCAGGGCGCTGATCACATTCTCCGAGCGGATGCGCGATGACGAGCGCGACCTGAAGCGGTTCATGTACGCGAATCTCTATCACCACCCGCGCCAAATGGCGGCGGCGGAAGCAGCGCGGCACGTCGTTGCCGGGCTGTTCGCGGCTTATCATGCCGACCCCTCGCTGATGCCGAGCGATTGGGCGGGCCGCCTGCCCGCGGACGAGCCGTGGCTCAGCCGCCACATCGCCGATTTCATCGCCGGGATGACCGACCGCTATGCGATCGCGCGCTATCGGGAAGTAGTCGGATCGATCGACCTGCCCGAAGGGTTCTAAGCAAACCCATCAGCGCGAAGGGAAAGTCTAACTGACGCGTTATGCTCGGGATAGTTGTGCGACACTTGGCGGCTAACCGCAGGTGCGAACAGGAGTGACGCGCCGATGGCGGCGACCGATGCCAGCATTGCCCTCAATCGCTTCGGGCTTGGCGCCCGACCCGATGAGAGCATTCCCGACAATCCCAAGGCGTGGCTGAAGCACCAGATCGAGGCGTTTGATCCAAAGCCCGCGGCGCTTGCGTCGGTCCCGCCGCGCGCCAAGGTGGCGGCGGAACTTGCCGATTTCTACGACCAGCAACGCCAGTTGCGGCAAATGGGCCTGGGCCGTCGTCAGCAGCAGCGTGCCGCCACCGCACCGCCGCTGGGGCAGCCAGACATGGCACAATCTGGTGCATCGCAAGACATCGCGATGCGGCCGAACGGCGCCATGGTGCCGCCGGGCACGCCCGAACCAGGCGCCAAGCCCGATGCCGACGATCCGCTCAAGGACGCGCGGCGCTTCGTCGGTCGTCAGGTCCGCGACGATTATGCCGCCGCGGTCGGCGCGCGGATCAACGCCGCGCTGAGCAGTACCGCCCCGTTCGCCGATCGCCTGACGCACTTCTGGGCCAACCATTTCGCGGTATCGGCCGACAAGCTCCAGGTGATCGGCTTGTCGGGCCTGCTCGAGTTTGAGGCGATCCGCCCGAATCTGACGCGCACGTTCGGCGACATGCTCAATGCCGTCGAGCGCCATCCGGCGATGCTGCTCTATCTCGACCAGGCTGTGTCAGTCGGCCCCAATTCCACGGCGGGCCGGTTCGCCGCGCGGCGTCCGCGCCCGAATGGCCAGAAGCTCGGTCTCAACGAGAATCTCGCGCGCGAGATCATGGAATTGCACACTTTGGGCGTGCGCAGTGGCTACACCCAGGCCGACGTCACCGAATTCGCGCGCGCGCTGACCGGCTGGTCGGTGGCAGGGATCGGTCGCGGGCCGGGCGCGAGGATGGCGGGGACCGACGGCACGCCGGGCGATTTCGTATTCGCCGAGCGCCTGCACGAACCCGGCGAGCGCACCATCATCGGCCGCAAATACGGGCAGGACGGTGAGAAACAGGCGCAGGCCGTGCTCGACACGCTGGCGACCAGCCCGGCGACCGCGCAGCACATCGCGGCCAAGCTGGCGCGACATTTCGCCGGCGACACCCCACCGCCCGCGCTCGTCCAGCGGCTCCAGGCGAACTTCGTCAAGACCGGCGGCGATCTGCCCAGCCTCTACCGCGTGCTGATCGACAGCCCCGAATGCTGGGTGCCGCAACCGGTCAAGTTCAAGTCGCCCTGGGAATGGACGGTGTCGGCCTATCGCGCGCTCGGCATGAAGCAGGTGCAGCCGCTCGCCGCGGTCGGCTTGCTCAACCAGCTCGGTCAGCCGACCTGGAAGCCGGGATCGCCCGCCGGCTATGACGATATCGCCGCGAGTTGGGCGGGCCCCGATGCGCTGGTCCGCCGGGTCGAAGCATCGGAACGTTTCGCCACCCGCGCCGGCGCACAGATCGATGCGCGCGCGCTCGCCCCCAAACTGTTCCCGGCGACGCTGACGCCCGCGACCGAACAGGCGCTGGCCCGCGCCGAAAGCCCCGGTCAGGCGCTCGCCTTGCTCCTCGTCTCTCCCGAAATGCTGCGGAGGTAATCATGTACGATCGCCGCTCTTTCTTGATCGGTTCCGCGGGCGCCGCGGCCCTCGCACTGGCGCCGCGAATGGCCTTCGCCAAAGCGGAAACCGACCGCCGCTTCGTCTTCATCATCCAGCGCGGCGCGGCGGACGGACTCGGCACGATCGGTGCGGTGGGCGATCCGGCCTTTGCCGGCGCGCGTGGCCAGCTGGCTGAGGATTTCGCCACCGCCAAGAAGCTCGACACGATGTTCGCACTCCACCCCGCGTTGACCTCGCTCGGCGGCATGTACGACGCCAGGGAGGCACTGTTCGCGCACGCCATTGCCTCGCCCTATCGCGACCGTTCGCATTTCGATGGCCAGAACGTGCTCGAAAGCGGCGGGCTCGGCGCCTATCAGGTCAAGGACGGCTGGATGAACCGCATGCTCGGCGTCATTCCGTCGGGCGAGGCCAAGGCGATCGCGATCTCCGCGACGATCCCGCTCGCGATGCGCGGGCCGCATGAGGTGACCAGCTACGCGCCATCCGCGCTGCCCCAGGCATCCGACGACCTGCTGACCCGCGTCGCCGCGCTCTATCAGGGCGACAGCCAGCTTCACGGCCTGTGGAACGAGGCGATGGACACGCGCCAGCTGACCGGCGATCTCGTCGATGTCAGCGTCAAGAACGCGGCGGCAACCGGCGAACTCGCGGCGCGGTTGCTGGCGCCCGCCAACGGCGCGCGGATCGCGATGATCGAGACGGGCGGCTGGGATACCCATGCCAGCCAGCGCGGTCGGCTGGCGACGCAGCTCAAGGGCCTCGACGCGATGCTCGCCGGCCTGAAGACCGGCATGGGACCTGTGTGGAACGACACGATGATCCTGGTCGCGACCGAATTCGGCCGCACCGTCGCGGTCAATGGCACCGGCGGCACCGATCACGGCACCGGGTCGGCGGCGATGCTGGTCGGTGGCGCGGTCAAGGGCGGGCGCGTGGTGGCGGATTGGCCGGGTCTGGGGCAGGCGGCCCTGTTCGAAAGCCGCGACCTCAAACCGACGCTTGGCCTCGACCAGTTCGTCGCCGGCGCGGTCGCCGGGCATTATCAGGTCGAGCCGGGCAAGGTCATGGCGGCTTTGTTCCCGGACACCAAAGGAGCGGCACCGGTCAGCGGCCTGTCGCGGGCATGATCTGTTCGGCAGTGATAGCGGCGGGAGCAGATTCTGCCGGCGCAGCGCGATCCCAATAAGGCGGATTGCCGAAGGCGCGCCGCAGGCTGTCGGTCAGCGCGGCGACCTTGGCGGATTGGGTGCGGGCCAGCGGATAGCAGATGTAGAGTTCGGCGCCTTCGCCTTCAGCCCCGACATTGACATGGACGAGCGATCCGTCGGCAAGCTCGGCATGGACGAAGAAATCGGGCAGCAAGGTTAGGCCCAGCCCGGCCAGGGCCGCATCGCGCATGATCAGCCCATTGTTCACGCGCATCACGCTGCGCGGCCGGATCACGGTCCAGCCCTCCGGCCCGTCGAACCGCCAATCGGCCTCGCGATTGGTGTAGACGATGCCTTTGTGCGCATTGAGGTCGGCCAGCGACTGCGGTGTCCCGTTACGTGCCAGATAATCGGGCGACGCGACCAGTGTCCTGCGCGTCGTCGCCAGCCGTTTGGCGACCAGCCGGTTATCCGCCACCGGGCCATGGCGGATGACCGCATCGAAGCCGTCGGCCGCGGCATCGACGAACCGGTCGTCGAGATCGAGCGTCAGCTCCAGGCCGGGATGCTCGGCGAGGAAATCATATAGAGCCGGCCCCAAATGCAGCACGCCGAAGCTGACGGGCGCCGACAATTTCAGCGTCCCGGCCAGCGTGTCGCGCCGCTCGGCGATTTCGGATTGCGCTTCCCGCGCCTCGAACAGGATCCGTTGCGCGCGCGGCAGGAAGCTGTCGCCGTCCTCGGTCAGCGACAGCTTGCGCGTGGTTCGCTGGACGAGCCGGACGCCCAAGGTCCGCTCGAGTTCGGTCAGCCGCTCGCTGATCACCGACTTGGCATGGCCCAATTGCCTGGCAGCCTCGCTGATCGACCCGGATTCGGCAGTGGCGACGAACGCGGCGATGCCGTCCATCTTGATCATCGTTCGATCCTTCCGAAAACCGAATTCGGCGTTGGCCGGCTAGTCCGGACGATGCATCGTGGGCACTTTCCTGTCGATAGCGTCCGACGACGGCGCGCCAATGGGGAAATCGCCATGTTTCGTTCAGCCATTCTCGCGTTAAGCCTGCTCGCCGCGGCGCCGGCCGCGGCACAAGTCCAGCCCTTCCCGGCATCGTTCGTCGAGCGCGACATCGCCACCAATGGCACGACGCTGCACGTCCGCGTCGGCGGCAAGGGCCCTGCCGTGGTGTTGCTGCACGGCTATGGCGAAACCGGCGACATGTGGGCGCCGCTGGCCGCCGATCTGATGCGCGATCACACCGTCATCGTCCCCGATCTGCGCGGCCTCGGCCTGTCGGCGCGCCCGGCCGGCGGTTATGACAAGAAGACGCAAGGACAGGACATTGCCGGCGTGCTCGATGCCCTGAAGATCGACAAAGTCGACCTCGTCACGCACGATATCGGCAATATGGTCGGCTATGCCTTTGCCGCCGAACATCGCGATCGCATCAAGCGCTTCGTGCTGATGGACGCGCCGATTCCGGGCATCGGGCCATGGGAAGAGATTTTGAAGAATCCGCTGCTCTGGCACTTCCGCTTCGGCGGACCCGATATGGAGCGGTTGGTTGCCGGGCGCGAGCGGATCTATCTCGACCGTTTCTGGAATGAATTCTCCGCGACGCCGGGCAAGTTCAGCGAGACGTCGCGCGAGCATTACGCGAAACTCTACGCGCTGCCCGGCGCGATGCACGCCGGCTTCTCCCAATTCGCGGCGTTCGACCAAGACGCGATCGATGATCAGGCGTTCCTCGCCGCGGGCAAGCTGACCATGCCGATCCTGGCGATCGGCGGCGACAAATCGTTCGGCACGACGATGGCGGCCGTGATGCGGTTCACCGCGACTGACGTCACCGGCGCAGTAGTGGCCAATTCTGGCCATTGGCTGATGGAGGAGCAGCCCGACGCGACGGTGAAGCTGGTTCGCGACTTTCTCGACGCGGGGAAATGATCATCGCGTGATGCGCCTGATCGCGCTTCGGGGAGCGGTCGCCCGATAGCCGCCATAACTGGGGAATTTGAGTGTGGCGCGCGCTTGGTCTAAGGGCGCGCCTTCTCCTTATCGTTGGACCCCAGGAATGACCCTCTACACCCGCTTTGCCGCGCATATCGACGCGGCGCTCGATACCCTGACCGCGCATGGCGATTTGCCGAGCGGGCTGGGGCGAGGCGCGGTGACGGTCGAGCCGCCGCGCGACGCCAGCCATGGCGACCTGGCGACCAACGCAGCGATGGTGCTGGCCAAGCCGGCCGGGACCAATCCACGCGTGTTGGCCGACAAGATCGCCGCCGAGCTCGGCAAGCTCGACGAAGTGGCGAGCGTTGCGGTGGCGGGGCCGGGCTTCATCAACATGACGCTGACCGACGACACCTGGCGCAACGAACTCGCCGCGATCATCGATGGCGGCGCCGATTACGGCCGCTCCACCAAAGGGCTCGGCCAGACGGTCAATGTCGAGTATGTCTCGGCCAATCCGACCGGGCCGATGCACATGGGGCATTGCCGTGGTGCGGTGGTGGGCGACGCACTCGCTGCCTTGCTCGAATGGGGTGGCTACAAGGTCATCCGCGAATATTATGTCAACGATGCCGGCGGCCAGGTCGATACGCTCGCGCGCTCGGCGCACCTGCGGTATCGCGAAGCGCTGGGCGAGGATATCGGCGAGATCCCCGAGGGTCTCTATCCCGGCGACTATCTGATCCCCGTTGGCCAGGCGCTGGCGACCGAATTCGGCGACAAGTTCGTCTCGGCGCCCGAGGGCGACTGGCTGGTGCTGTTCCGTAAGATCGCGGTCGCGCAGATGCTGGTGCTGATCAAGGACGATCTCGCGCTGCTCGGCATCCATCACGATTTGTTCTCGTCTGAGGCCGAATTGCAGGCGGCGAAGAAGCCCGAAGCAGCTGAGAAGGAATTGCGTGCGCGCGGCCTGATCTATGACGGCGTGCTCGAGGCGCCCAAGGGCGAGACTCCCGAGGATTGGGAGCCGGTCGAGTTGCCGCTGTTCCGCTCGTCGCAATATGGCGACGACCAGGACCGGCCGATCAAGAAGTCGGACGGCAGCTGGACCTATTTCGGCGCCGACCTCGCTTACCACTGGCAGAAGGCGCAGACCGCCGACGCGCTGATCGATATCTGGGGGGCCGACCATGCCGGCACCGTCAAGCGGATCGTCGCGGCGGTGCAGGCGCTGACCGGCGGCAAGACCCGGTTCGACGTCAAGCTGGTCCAGATGGTGCGGCTTTTGCGCGCCGGCGAGCCGGTCAAAATGTCGAAGCGTTCCGGTAACTTCGTGACGCTGGCTGACGTGGTGCGCGAAGTCGGCAAGGACGTCGTCCGCTTCACCATGCTGACGCGCAAGGCCGATGCCCAGATGGACTTCGATTTCGCCAAGGTGGTCGAGGCGTCGAAGGACAATCCGGTCTTTTACGTCCAGTACGCTCATGCGCGAGTCGCATCGCTCAAGCGCCGGGCGGCGGAGGCCGGGATCGCGTGCAATGGTGTGGACCTGTCCCAGCTTGATACGGAAGACCTACGGCTGGTGAAGCTCGCCGCGCAGTTCCCGCGGGTGGTCGAAACCGCTGCTGCGGCTCGTGAGCCGCACCGGATTGCCTTTTATCTCTACGACTTGTCGGCAGAGTTTCACGCGCAATGGAATGTCGGCAACGACCGTCCCGAGCGCCGCTACCTGATTCCCGACCGTCCCGACCTCACCTGCGCGCGGCTTTTCCTCGGCGACGCGATCGGGCAGATTGTCCGTAACGGTCTCGCCATCATGGGGGTCGAGGCTGTTCAGGAGATGAAGTGATGGCGGGCGAAGAGGACGAATATGTGGCGTCGGAGCCTGTGCCCGAACCCGCGGCACGCGATGAGGACCGATTGCCCTGGCTCGAGACCGCGGCGGACGACGAGGATGAGGGGCCGTCGCTTGGCCGTCTCGTCGGCCTCGTATTGCTCGGGCTGGTCGCGCTCGGGGCCGTGCTTGGCGGTGTCTATTGGTGGAAACATCGCGCGCCCACGCCGGGCAATGGCGACCTGATCGCCGCGCAGGAAGGCGACTACAAGGTCAAGCCCGAGGATCCCGGCGGCCTCAAGGTCGAGGGCGAGGGTGACGCCTCGGTCGCGACGAGCGGCGGCAATGGCAGCGGCAACAGCCAGATCGCGGTGACCAAACTGCCCGAGGCGCCGGTCGCCGGCACCCGGGCGGCGGCCAACGCGAAGACCGGACCGGGCAGTTCGGTCGCGACGACCAGCGTGGCGGGCTCGCGCGGCAAGCTGGTGGCGCCGCCACCGGGCAAGCCGATCGCGGTCGCCAATGGCGGTGGCGGCGGTGCGTTGGTCCAGCTCGGCGCTTTCCCGAGCGAAGCCGCGGCCAATAGTGCGTGGACGCGGGAATCCAAGCGGTTCAATTACATCGCCAATCTCGGCAAGTCGGTCGAGAAGGCGGAGGTCAATGGCCGCACTTTCTACCGCCTCAAGGTCAATGCCGGCAGCGCGGGCGCGGCGCAGGAATTGTGCGGCAAGCTGAAGGTCGCTGGCGAGGCGTGCATCGTCACGAACTGACGTCGCATTTCGCGGCCTGAACGAGACGGGAAGGCCGGGGCTGATCCCCGGCCTTTTTCGTCTAGCGCTATCTTAGATCATCGCGCGTAAAGTAGTTCGTGGACGATCTGCGCGAGCGCATTATAAAAGCGGAGTGGATGATGCCCGATCCTATTGACGCAGAGCACAACTTACTCCGGGCGCTTGCATGGATGTGTCAGCAATACATCGGCGACGCAGAAGGCAATTCGCTCGATCACATGTGCATGGGCGCAGGCGAGGATGCAGTCGCATTGCTTTATAGATATGGCTACGTCGATTCGCTTGGGCGGGGCGCGGCATGGACAGAAGCGGGTCGCGCGCTGCTAAATTCAAACTGAACCTGTACCCTCTGCCTGTCGATCAGCGACGAAAAACGATGGTTAGGCTTCAGCCCCTTCCGGCACTGCCTTCGGCGGGTGGAGGCGCAATCGTTCGATGCGACGCGAATCCGCTTCGAGCACTTCGAGCGTCCAGCCCGACGGCGTCTCCAGACATTCGCCCTTGAGCGGCACGCGGCCGGCAAGCACCGCGGCGAGCCCACCCAGCGTGTCGACATCCTCGTCATGTTCGGCGAGTCGCGGATCGATCGTCGCGCCGACATCCTCGAGCTCGACGCGCGCATCGGCATCCCAGGCGCCGCCATCCAGCGGCACCAGCAGCGCCTCGGGCGCGTCATCATGTTCGTCTTCGATGTCCCCGACGATTTCCTCGATCAGGTCCTCGATCGTGACCAGGCCTTCGGTGCCCGAATATTCGTCGAGCACGATCGCGAGGTGGACGCGCTTCGATTGCATGTCGGCGAGCAGGTCGAGCGCGCCGCGCGACATCGGCACGTAGAGCGGCTGACGGATCAGGTCGGCGATGGTGTCCGGATGCGGCGCGCCGGTCGCCAGGATCGCGAACACATCCTTGACGTGGATCATCCCGATCACCTCGTCGAGGCTGCCGCGATAGACCGGCAAGCGGCTATGGCCGGCTTCGGCGAACAAGGTGACGAGATTGGCGAAGCTGGTCTTTTCCTCGACCGCGACGATGTCCGCACGCGGCACGCCGACATCGCCCGCGTCGCGCTCGCCGAAATGGAGCAGGTTGCGGACCATCTGGCGCTCGAGTTGGGACAGGTCGCCGGCGGCATCAGGGGCCGGATCGTCCTCGTGGCGTTCGATCACGTCCTCGAGCTGATCGCGCAGCGTCGGTTCGTGTTCTCCGAACAGCGACTTCAGCTTGCGCCAGATACTGTCGCCGGCGTCGGTACTGGGGCCCTCGGGCATTGTAGTCGGTCAGTCCTCTTTGATCAGATAGGGGTCGGCAATGCCGAGCGAGGCGAGCGCATCGGTTTCGATCGCTTCCATCGCTTCGGCCTCGACGTCGGTCATGTGGTCATAACCTAGCAGATGCAGCACGCCGTGCACGATCAAATGAGTCGCATGCGTTTCGATCGCGATATTGCGCTCCGCCGCCTCGGCCGCGCAGACACCATGGGCGAGGACGATGTCGCCGAGCAGCACCTCGCCGTCGTCCGAATTCTGCCTCACCGTTTCGAGTAGATCAGCCTGGACCATCGGGAAGCTGAGGACGTTGGTCGGCTTGTCCTTCTGGCGGTATTGGCGGTTGAGCGTGTGGACTTCGTCGTCCGATGTCAGGCGCAGCGAAATCTCGACCGCGGCGGGGATGGTCAGCAATTCGCCGTGCGGCGTGCGGTCGATCGCCGCGCGCGCGGCGCGGTCGGCGAGGGCGTCCCAGTCGTGGTCCGGCCACGGGGATTCGCGGGTGAGGGCGATTTCAAGCATGGCGCGTCCGCCGAACGAGCGACCACATCACGGCGACCCATGGCCAGAACAGAACTATCGGGAAAATCGGCCAGCGATGGTCGCCGAGCAATGCTTCGAGGAATTCGTGCCATTCGCCGGGCCGCGAGAAGGCTATGCCGACAACCGCGAGCATCGGAACCGTGAGGATCAAGGTGTAGACAAGTGCAAAAATGATCGTTCGGCGCATCACGCGTTCGGCCCCTCATACGCCTCGACGATCCGCCCGACGATCGGATGACGGACGACGTCGGCGGCGGTAAAGCGGCTCATCGCGATGCCCTCGATTCCTTCCAGCCGAGTGACCGCGTCGCGCATGCCCGAGGCCTCGACGCCGCCGGGCAGATCGACCTGGTTCGGGTCGCCGCAGATCACCATCCGGCTACGCTCGCCGAAGCGGGTCAGGAACATCTTCATCTGCGCCGGCGTGGTGTTCTGCGCCTCGTCGAGGATGATGAAGGCGTCGGCCAGGGTGCGACCACGCATGAAGGCGATCGGCGCGATCTCGATCTCGCCCGAGCTGATCCGCCGCTCGACCTGCTCGGCGGGCAGACAGTCGTTGAGCGCGTCGTACAAGGGGCGAAGATAGGGATCGACCTTCTCCTTCATGTCGCCGGGCAGGAAGCCGAGCTTCTCGCCCGCCTCGACCGCCGGGCGCGACAGGATCAGCCGCTGGACGCTGCCGGTGATCAGCTGCGACACCGCCTGCGCCACCGCGAGATAGGTCTTGCCGGTACCCGCCGGCCCGAGCGCGAAGATCATGTCGTTGGTGGTCAGCTCGCGCATATAATGCGCCTGCGCCGGCGTGCGCGGCACGATCGTCTTCTTGCGCGTCCGGATCATGATCGACGGCGCCGGGCTTGCTTCTGCCGAGATAATCCCGTCGAGCACCGGTTCCGACGCCATCGCGATCGACGCGTCGACCAGCCCGGTATCGATATCCTCGCCACGCTGCAGCCGCTTGTAGAGATCGTAGAGCACGTCGCGGCCCATCGCGACCTGCTCGGCCGATCCCTCGAGCCCGACGCGGTTGCCGCGCGCGGTGATGTAGATGCCCAGTCGATGCTCGAGCGCGACCAGATTCTGGTCATATTGCCCGAAAAGTTGCGCGAGCAGTTGCGGCTTGTCGAAGGTCAGCTCGACCCGGCTGCGTTCACCGGATTGGGCGGGGACAGGCTTGCGGCTCATGCGGTCCTTTCGGAGAGTAGGGATGGGTGGGGTAGCGCGTAGCCGGCTTTCATGACACCGCCGAACGAGGCAAAGCGGAAAGATGTTCCGTCAGGCGTCAGGGCGGGAAAGGCGTCGCGCATCCGCGGATGACGATGGCAGATCGGCGGCGGCGATGACAGCGGGAATCGAGTCCGATCGTCGCGTCGACGGCAAGTGTGCGATCGGAGCAACATCGGAGGGGTGGCTTTCGGACCAAGCTCTCATCGTCATGCCGGACTCGTTCCGGCATCCAAGGCGCCGTGGGCGACATCGCCTGGGGTGCGTTGGACCCCGGGACAAGCCCGGGGTGACGAAAACGGCTCAGGCCACGGCGAGGATTTTCTCGACGCCTGCCAGCGAGTTGGGGCCGGCGCTGACGATCTCGACGTCGACCAGATCGCCGACCTTGGCGTCGGTGATCAGGTGGATCGATTGCAGCCAGGGCGACTTGCCGAGCATCTGGCCGGGAAGCTTGCCCTTGCGCTCGACTAGCACCTGACAGACGCGCCCGACACTCGCGGCGTTAAACGCGGCTTGGTCGCGATTGAGCGCGGCCTGCAGGCGCTGGAGGCGTTCGTCCATTACCTCGGGCGGGATCTGACCATCCATGTCCGCTGCGGGCGTGCCCGGGCGGGGGCTGTATTTGAAGCTGAACGCCTGGGCGTAACCGACTTCGTCGATCAGGCTCAGTGTGTCCGCGAACTCGGCTTCGGTCTCGCCGGGGAAGCCGACGATGAAGTCGCCCGACAGCGCGATATCGGGCCGCGTCGCGCGGACGCGGTCGAGGATGCGCAAGTACGAATCGCGGCTGTGGCTGCGGTTCATCGCCTTGAGGATGCGGTCGTTCCCCGCCTGGACCGGCAGATGGAGGAACGGCATCAATTTCTCGACATCGCGATGCGCGGCGATCAGGCCATCGGTCATGTCGTTGGGATGGCTGGTCGTATAGCGGATCCGTGCCAGGCCCGGGATGCGGTCGAGCTCGGTGATCAACGCGCCGAGATCGCGGTCTCCATCGCTCCACGCGTTAACGTTCTGGCCGAGCAGCGTGATTTCCTTGGCGCCGGCATCGACCAGCGCCTTGGCTTCGTCGACCAGCGCGTCCCAGCCGCGGCTGATCTCGGCGCCGCGGGTATAGGGAACGACGCAATAGGTGCAGAATTTGTCGCACCCTTCCTGCACCGTCAGGAACGCGGTCGGGCCGACCTTGCGTCGCGCGGGCAATGCACCGAATTTCGACAGGACCGGCATGTCGGTGTCGAGCCCGAGCTCGCCGCGCGATGCCTTGGCCACCAGATCGGGCAGATTGTGATAGGCTTGCGGACCGACGACGATGTCGACCTTGGCGCGATGCGCGATCTCGACGCCCTCCGCCTGCGCCACGCAGCCGGCGACCGCGATCATCGGATCGTTGCCGTGCTTCCTGAGACGCCCGATGTCCGAATAGACCTTTTCGGTCGCCTTTTCGCGGATGTGGCAGGTGTTGAGCACGACCAGATCGGCGGCATTGGCATCGTCGGTCGCGGTCAGGCCTTGCGCCGCCATCAACTCGGTCATGCGCTCGCCGTCATAGACGTTCATCTGGCAGCCGAACGACTTGACGTGAAAGGTCTTTGGATTGGTGGGCTTCGTCATGGGGCGGCGCCTATAGCAGGTCCTCTCCGGGACGGGGAGGGGTTCGTCCCGCCCAGACATCGTGCCCGATGAAGGTCGGGACATCATGGCCGAGGGCCGCGGCCAGTGCCTCGCGGATACGGCGCATGCTTTCCGCTGCGATCGCCTTGCGGCCGGGCACCTCGCGTGGGTCGAACGGATCGAGGAAGGTGACGCGCAACGGGAAACTCCCCTTGCGGGCGAGCACACGCAGCGCATTGTCCTTGCCATGCTCGTCACCGATCCAACCGATATCCGGCCCGACCTCACCATAATCGAGCAGCACCGGCTGGACGAGAACGCCAGCGGGTGGCGGCTCCAGCACTTTCAACAGCGGCGACTTGAACGGCAGCAGCGAGCGGCCGTCGGTCGTGGTGCCTTCGGGGAATACCGTGACTGACCAGTTTTCGGCGAGTGCCTCGCGCAGCCGGTTGATCTGCTCGGCGACGCCCAACCTGTCCTCGCGCGAGACAAAGACGGTGCGGTTGAGAGTCGAGAGCCAACCGACCACCGGCGCCTTGCGCAATTCTGCCTTGGCGACGAACGCGGTGCCGCTCGCCCCGGCGATCGCCAGGATGTCGATCCAGCTACAATGGTTGGAGATGTAGAAGACGTCGCGCTTGAGCGGCGTGCCGATCCGTTCGACGCGCGCACCCGAACAATAGCCGGCCCAGGCAAGGAACAGCCGCGGCCAGGGCGAGCTCAGGTGGAGCAACCGCCAGCAATAATGGAGTGGAACGAACAGGATGAGCCCGGCGACCATGCCGGCGGCTCGCCGCCAGATACGAAGTCGGCCGGTCAACGGAATCGGCTGCGGTTTCCCCCTGGCCGCCTGAAGGCGAGCCTCAATCCTTGCGGGAGAGGCTGACTCCATACAGCTCCATCCGATGATCGACGAGGCGGAAGCCGAGCTTCTCCGCGATCTGTTTCTGGAGCTGTTCGAGCTCGGGATCGACGAACTCGATCACTCTGCCGGTCTCGACGTCGATCAGATGGTCGTGATGCGCTTCTGGCGAGGGCTCGTAGCGTGCGCGTCCGTCGCCGAAATCGTGGCGGTCGAGGATACCGGCTTCCTCGAACAGGCGCACGGTGCGGTAGACGGTCGCGATCGAAATGCCAGGATCGATCGCCGATGCACGGGCATAGACCTTCTCGACGTCGGGATGATCCTCCGCCTCGCTCAGCACGCGTGCGATTACGCGCCGCTGGTCGGTGATGCGCAATCCTTTTTCGTGACAAAGGGCTTCGAGGTCGATGTTGCGCGCCATGGGACCGATATAGGCGCAACGCCCTTGTTGCGAAAGTAGAGAGTTATTCGCAATTAGCCGCAACAGGCTCCCCTCCCTTCCAGGGAGGGGCTGGGGGTGGGTGCGAGCGAAGCGAGCGGCTGCCATCTCGGCAAAAGAAAAGGCCGGGGGATCGACCCCCGGCCTTTTCAACCCACCCCTCTATCCCCTCCCTTGCAGGGAGGGGAAGGGGATTAATCACTTGGTCTTGCGACGCTTCGTGCCGAGGCCGATCTTCTTCGCCAGGGTGCGGCGCTGTTCGGCATAGTTCGGCGCGACCATCGGATAGTCGGCGGCCAGGTTCCACTTGGCGCGGTACTG
>Ga0207669_10000316_pt1 | contig 22070 bp, 16 predicted proteins | sample KBSM33metaG_FD_184329 | JGI IMG/M metagenome (GOLD analysis project Ga0207669, IMG submission 184329) | Miscanthus rhizosphere microbial communities from Kellogg Biological Station, Michigan, USA - KBS M3-3 metaG (SPAdes) (version 2) | ecosystem: Host-associated > Plants > Roots > Rhizosphere >...
TGCCACGGAGTCGTTGCTCCAGATCGAAATCTTCAAGGCGTCGATCGCATCGCCGACTCGCCCGCCTCGAAGATAGATACGCCCGAGCAGGAGATGCGCTTCGTTGTCGTACGGTGAAAGGTAAATTGCCCGCTGCAGCGCGGAGATGGCCTCGGCATCGTGCTCGGTCTCGTATGCACGTCGTCCGGCATCGAGATGAAACGAAGCGAGCTGACGCTGATCGCGCTGGCCGGCGGCACTAATCACGTTCTCGACGCGCAGGGCATCCGGCAGACCGAGATCCATCCGTACACGCTCGAGTCCCGCCGGCACGGGCGGCGTCCGGGACTCCCAGCCCTCGTACGTGGATGACAGGCGTCTCGCGAGATCCTTCTCTCGTGCCGACTCGGTTGCGCTGCCAGTCGCGCCGAGAGCGACGCCGAGCACATAGTGCGCCGCCGAATCGGCCGGGTTCCGGCGAACGGCTTCGCGCAACCAGTACGCCGCAGCAGACGCGTCACCATCGCGCCAGTAGGCGTAACCGAGATTGAAGTACGCGTCGACACTCTCGAGGCTTGCAGCCTCATTGAAGTACGAGACCGCACGTCCACCCGGCGCGTCAGCGGGCCGACGCAGTTGCACCACTCCCATGTTGTTGAGAAGCGCGGCGTCCTTCTCCTCTATGTTGAGTCGGTTCAACTCGTCGAACGCCTCCTGGTAGCGCTTCAACTCGAGCAGTGACAGCGATGCGAGGAATCGCGCCTGCCGTGAGAGACGGTGTTCTGCCGGAACGGGGTTGACTGCGGCCAACGCACGTTCGTGATCGCCGAGGTCGTTGTGCACCTCCCACTCGGCGAGGCGCGCGCGCTGAAGCCCAGGCGCGAGCTTGAGCGCTTCGTTCAGAAATGAAAGCCTCGTCTCCGGCGCTTCGGCGATCAGTCCCTTGATGTACTGCTCGAACGCGACGATTGGGGGATGACTTCCCTCCAGTTGAACGGCAGCCGTTGACGAACCGGGCACGAGACGTACGGCAACACGATCGTAGATGTCGAAGATGTCCGCGAGAGGTCCGCTCTCGACGATCTCAGATCCGGCATGACCGGGATCGAGCAGGATAGCCCTGGCGCGAACGGTGAGCGTGTCCCCGGCGAGCGTGACGTTGCCGACGATGACCTGAGAGGCCCCTACCACCTGGCCCACCCTGATGATCGTCGCGCGGCTGAGCCCGCTGATGGCTGGGACGCGAAGCAGATTGAACGAATGGAGCCGCTCCTCGCGCAGCATGACAGGCAAGCCAAGAGCGCGCAGGCTGTCGGACAGGATCACCGCCGACCCTTCCTCGAGCCAAAAGCTGCGAGGCTCCCGGGTTGCGGTTTCGAAAGGCATGACCAGCACACGCGACGCCGTGGCTGGTGCAGGGTTCTGCGCCGCAGCAGGCACGGCCGCGACGCTGTTCAGGAGGACGATGGTCCAGGCCGATATCGCTACGGCCGCCCATCGCCCCGTCATGCGGCTCGGCCGGGGGTGGTGGGCCTGACGGTGACGGACATGGCGCAACGCGTCGCCCCTGTTCCGCGGCATTCCTCCATCACCACATCGGCATCGAGATCGAAAGTGGACATGAGGCGGCGAAGCGCCGAGGCGTAGAACTCGCACAACGGCGACTGGACGTGTTCGCGGACCTCGCAGAACAACGAGCTCTTGAGCTCGACGGCCCCACGCCACTGCCGCCACTGAACCTTGACGCAGGTATCTCCGTAGGTGCTCTGCGCCATCCACTGCGCGACGCTCACGACCATGCGTTTACGAATCGCCGGCGGCATCTTCAGCATCATCTTCTTGCGAAGCGGCGACAGCTCTGCGACTGTCCAGTCCGCCGTGTACTCCCCTGCCCGTGCGGTGATCAGGTGATAGGGCGCCCCCTCGAGGCGGAGGAAGCTGAGAACAGCCGCCAGGGGGGCCAGGCCGATCCGGCCCTCACGAAGCCCCGACGGGTGCAACCAGGCCTCGTAGAATTCGAGCCGCATCGGCAGGAGGTCTGCGATGCCCTGATGAATGCTTGCGACGAGAAGTCGGCCTACAGCCGCATCGGTCATACGCTAATATCTGGGGGTCGGGAATCGACCCCGTCACCGGGGCCTGAATCGCCCCTTATTACTTCTCGGCGGCGATACTGGCTTCGGTAGTGCCCACCGGCTTGGCGCATCGCGGCATTCGTTGTACTGCACTCTCGAATCCAACCGCAATCACCATCGCAGCGCACAGACCGACGAGCATCGACCGACCAGCACCGACCTGCATAACGCAACCACTGTCCACTGACGCGTAATGATTCTGCCCGTTCATACACGCCTTCGCGAGCACCTGACTGGGGTGATCGCCAAACTCTACGCACTCGAGCCCGCGTCCGTGCCGACGCTCGCGCTGGACTACCCGCCAAACCGGGACCTGGGAGACCTCGGCACACCGGCTGCGTTCGAGCTCGCCCGCCGGCTTCGGAAAGCGCCTCGCGTGATCGCCCAGGAGGTCGCGGCCGCGTTCGGGACGCTGGAAGGCATACGTCAGGTAACGGCAGCCTCCAACGGCTACCTGAACTTCTTTCTCGAGCGGCCGGCGTTTCTCCGCGACCGTCTGGCGCCGGCACCCTCCGCGCCACGTCACGCCGGGAAAGCCATCGTCGAGCACACGGCGATCAACCCGAACAAGGCTGCTCACATCGGGCACCTCCGCAACTCGGCGCTCGGCGACACGCTCGTGCGGGTTCTGCGATTCAGTGGCACTCCCGTCGAGGTCCAGAACTACATCGATGACACGGGAGTGCAGGTCGCCGACGTTGTTGTCGGTTTCCGCGTGATCGAAAAGATGTCGCTCGCCGACGTCCAGGCGGTGGCAGACACCACGCGCTTCGATTACTACTGCTGGGACCTCTACGCGCGCGTGGGAGATTGGTATCACCAGGACAAGACGCGCGAGCAATTCAGGGCACAAACGCTGCACGACATCGAACACGGCGGCAACGAGAGCGCCGACATCGCCGCCTTCGTGGCCGATCGCATCGTCCGCCGCCACCTGGAAACGATGGCGCGGATGAACATCGACTACGACCTGCTGACCTGGGAAGGCGACATTCTCCGGCTGAAGTTCTGGGCGCAAGCCTTCGAGGTGCTGAAGTCAAAGGGAGCAGTCTTCCTGCGAACGGACGGACGCCACGCCGGGTGCTGGGTGATGCCGATCCAGGAGGACCTGGACGCAACTCCCGACTCTCCGGACGACGGTGATCCTTCGATTGAGGGAGAAGACGAAGCCGAGGAGCGCGAGAAGGTCATCGTCCGTTCCAACGGCGTCGTGACATATGTCGGCAAGGACATCGCGTATCAGTTCTGGAAGCTTGGTCTGCTCGGCCGCGATTTCCAGTATCGAGTGTTTACGCAGCGGCAGCAGGGCCCGCTGTGGGCGACCTGCAGCGCGAACGGCGTCGCAGAGCATCCGCACTATGGTGGCGCTGCGTACGTCTACAACGTGATCGACGTTCGACAGTCCTATCTTCAGAAGCTGCTCAAGCAGGCACTGATTGCCGTCGGGCATCCCGAAGGCGCGCAACGCTCGCATCACTTCTCGTACGAGATGGTGGCGCTGTCACACCAGACCGCCCGCGAGTTCGGGTTCGCGCCGGCGCCCGACTCGGAAGAGGCTCGAAGGCCCTTCGTGGACGTCTCCGGTCGAAAAGGTCGCGGACTGAAGGCCGATGATTTGCTGGACATGGTCATTCGCAAGGCGCGCGAGGAAGTCGGCAAGCGCAATCCAGAACTTGCCGAGGAGGAAGCGCAGCAGATCGCCAGGCTCATCGGCGTCGCGGCGGTGCGCTACTTCCTGATCAAGTTCTCGCGCGGCAAGGTGATCGCATTCGATCTCGAGGAAGCCATCAGCTTTCAGGGTGAGACCGGTCCGTACATTCAGTACGCCGTCGTGCGGATCAACAACATCTTCCGAAAGCTGCACGAGCGGGATGGCCTGGACGAAGCGGCGCTCGTCGCAACGCTCGACCAGTTGCCTGCCGGAGAACTGACCGGTGACAACGGCCAGGAGCTCTGGGCACTGGTGCTCGAAGCCGCGCGTCTCGACGAAGTCGTCGAACAGGTGATCGCCACGCTCGAGTTCTCGGTACTCGCAAAGTACGCGTTCGGGCTCGCGCAGGGGTTCAACGCGTTCTACAACCTCCATCCCAGCCGGTCGTCCATCCTCAACGAGGAGCGCGATAATGTGCGCCGGTGGAGGGCCGCAGCGGTGATATACGTCCGTGACCAACTCACGCGGGCGTTGGATCTCATGGGCGTCGGAGTTCCGCCGAGGATGTAAGGATGCCGATCATCGCTATTCCGCCGTGCGAGAAGCTTCGCGACTACGAGGAATCGATCCGCCGTTCCGGCGCCGATGTCCGTGTGCTCGACCGTGCTGTCGATCGGCCCGAGGACGTGATTCGCTCGGTGGATGGACTTCTGCTGGCTGGCGGGGGCGACGTGCTGCCCTCCATCTATGGCGAGGCCGCTCATCCAACCTTCTCTGGGGCCGAGCCAGGCCGTGATGATTACGAGCTGGAGCTCGTGCGACGGGCTCTCGAAGCGGACCTTCCGCTGCTCGCGATCTGCCGCGGCATCCAGGTGCTCAACGTGGCGCGGGGGGGATCGCTGGTGCAGGACATCCCCGACGAAATCGGGTCCACGGTCAACCACGCGCACCGCGAGTCCCCGGTCACGATCGCGCATGAGATCTGGATCTCGGAGGGCTCCCTGCTCGATCGGCTGATGCACGAACGGCTCGAGGGTGACTCGTGTCTCGTGAACAGTCGTCACCATCAAGCGCCGAAGAAGCTTGGGGCGGGCCTGGCAGTCTGTGCCACCGCGCCAGATGGCGTGATCGAAGCGATTGAGGATCCGAGCCGCCGCTTCTGCCTCGGCGTGCAGTGGCACCCCGAGAACTTCTATCGCACCGGCGAGTTCAGGGAGATCTTCGAGGGCCTCGTCGAGGCAGCAACGAAGTAGGGCCGCACGACGCGGCCCTCGCTTCACGCGTCGTTACTTCTCGGGCCGTTCGTCAGGCGCGCCCGTGCCGGACGAACCGACGAACAGCTTCCTGCCGTCCGGGAAGGTGATGTCGCGACCGTTGGCGCGATTCGCGCCGTCCTTCGCCTGGAACCCTTCGACGAGGATCTCGGTACCCTCGGGCAGCGAGTTCTTCGTCCACCCGCGACGCAGCAGTGCGTTCGGTGCGCCCCCTTCGATCATCCAGCGCTCAACTTTCCCCGTTGCCGGATCCTTGACGTCGATGTGGATCCACGAGTGCGGGTTGATCCATTCCATCTTCACCACGGTGCCACGCAGCTTGACCGGACGCTTGGCATCGAACTCGGCTGCAAATGAATGATGCGCGAAGGCGGGCGCAGCCATCGCAGTGATGAGCCCGGCGGCGGCAAGAATCTTGACCAGTTTGGTGACCATCGTTTCGTCTCCTGCTCGAGCGGATCGGTTCACTGAACCGCTGGATCGATCCTACGCAGGTCGATGTAGACGGAACCTGAAGTTTCCGTTAAGTTCTCGACAGACTTGTTGATTTTTCCCGATCACCGCCAAAAACGTCGCAGAGACCTCTTCGAAAGAGTGCGGCAGTCGCGCGATTTTTCGCAGTCAGTCATGGCGTGCGTCTTGCTCTCCCGAGACGCAAAGTCACGAGCCTTCGAAAGGAATCTTGATGCCGAAACAGATTAAGAAGCAGGCGGACGCTCCGACCGGGCCCCGGTTGGTGAAACGGACGGCTGCGAACCCGAAGCCGTCCGTTGTTCAGCCTGACCTCACTCACGAACAGATCGCGATGCGCGCCTACGAGTTCTTCCAGCGGGAAGGCGGCGTGCACGGTCAACACGTCGATCACTGGTTGCGTGCAGAACGCGAACTGATGGCGTTCACGCAGCAGCCACCAAAGCGCGCCGCAGCCACGCGGGCACGCGGCTAGCCGCGTCCTATCGCGTCAACACCGCGATCGATTCGACGTGAGCGGTGTTCGGAAAGAGATCGATGCCGGCGAGGTCAGCCAGGCCGTAGCCGCCATCGTGTAATGTGCGCGTGTCGCGCGCGAGCGTCGCGACGTCGCACGAGACATACACGATGCGCGAGGGCTGGACCCGAACAAGGTGCGCGAGCGCATCCTTGGAGATGCCGGTGCGGGGCGGATCGACGATCACGGTCGCTGGTGACACGTCGGCTTTTCGCGCCGACGCGAGGTAGCTCTCGACACTGCGCCGAGCTGTCCGCGCGCGACCGCCCAGTGGTTCAGCGTTGCGCTCGAGGTCGACTCCCGCGACAGGATCGCCTTCGACTGCCGTGACCGATTCGAATCCCGCCGCCGCCAACGACAAGCCGAACAACCCGACACCTGCGTAGAGATCGATGACCGGCCCGCGCGGAACGAGCTGGGCGACGTGACGGACGAGTGGCTCGACCAGGAACCGGTTGCCCTGAAAGAACGCTCGGACCTCGCGGCTCAGTGAGAGCACATGCGCTGGATCGTCATCGACCTGTACAGAGTCGGTCACGACGGGCATGCCAGAGATCCGCACGACACCAGGCCGATCCGTGAGCTGCGCCGACAGGCCCGTCAGTCCCTCGCCTATCGCCGTGTAATCGCGCGGCTCGGCGCCCGAACGAAGCTCGAGGTGGCAGGCGCGCTCGCGGCCAGGGATGTTCTCCGCTACTTCGATGCCGGCGAGGCCGCGCATCTGCTCGCGCGTGAGTCGACTGTTGAGGGCAGCAACCCACTCCGCAGTCTCCGGCAACAGCTGGCCGGTCGACGCGACATCACAGACCTGGTGTGTGCCTTCGAGGAAGAAGCCGGCACGGCCGCCAGTGACGTGGAGCCGGGCGCGCATGCGATAGCCACGCTCGGGTGAGCCGACGACAGGAGGGGCCTTCGCCAACGGGATCCGGCCGATACGTCTGAAGGCGTCCTGAATGATCTCGCCTTTCAGCGTGAGCTGCCGCGCGTATTCGATGTGGGCAAACACGTTTCCGCCACAGCGCGCGTCACCCGAAACGGCTCTCCTGTCGGCCGACGGCTGCAGCACTTCGGCAACCTCCGCAAAGACGACGCCGCGCTCCTTCCGCTCGAGTCGCGCCGCCACGCGCTCGCCCGGAATCGCTCCGGCCACGAGCACCACCTGCCCCTCGTGACGCGCGAGCATCCGACCGCCCGCGGCAGCTTTCCCGATATCAAGTGTGAGCAGGGACATGCGCGTCCTGGGTCAGTCGAATGCGATGACAGGCAGGCGGCTGCGTTCGCGTATGAGCCGATCTACTGCCGCGTGCTGTGCCTCGGCGAGCGCCGTGCTCGACAGGCGCTCTCTGAAGGGCGCCAGCTCATGGCCCGCTTCGGATGCGAGCCGTGCGAGCGTTGCGGCATCGCACTCCTTCCGAACCGCGGCCAGCATCTCCGCATCGATCGCGCTGAGCCGCTCGACGAAGGCTCGGCGCGCATCCCCACGAAGAGTCCTGGCTTCGGCTCTGCGACCATCCAGTTCTCTGACCACCGCGTCGAGAATCTCGTCGAGCGAGCGATCGGATCCAGCGCGGAGCGTTGTCAACCGGGCAATGACGCGATCGAGATGCGCCGGCAGCGACTCGTGCTTGCGTGTCGCCTCGTCTGCTGGCTCGGAGCCGCCGCCGACCGGAACGACGCGAGACTGATTCGCGATCCCGACGGCGCGCCGCCATTCGTCGAAGGCATCCAGAACGTCCGCGTCGCAGAATTCGATCCGCACCGGACGACGACGCGGCCCTTTCGCGTAGTAGCGCTCGAAGTAGCGATCGATGCCGTGGCATGCGACCTTCAGCGGCACGCCTTTGGTGGCCCAGCCCATCACTTGCTCGAATGCCGGGCCGACGATTCGGATCAGATGGCCGTCGTTCTTGCGGCACAGATAGGCCTCGATCGCACGGCAGTATTGGTCCGCAGGCTCTACAACCACCTGACTTCCCCTGACCTGATCCGCAGCGTTGCCGCTCCCACCTTCACAATCAACGCGCCGTCGTCGTCAATGTTCTCGGCCAGGCCCATGTGACGTTCACCGGCCGACTCCCATTCGACGCGACGACCGAGCATCGGAGCTGCCCGCATTCGCCACGCGTCGACGATACTCGCGCCGCGGTTCTCGCCCAGTTCGCGATAGCGCGTGGCCAGCGCAGCGAGGCATTCGGCGAGGACCAGACCGCGATCGACAGGGCGCCCGAGCTCGGCCTCGATCGACGTCGCGCGCGCGGCGACATCCAGGGGATAGGCGGCAGGTTGCACGTTGATGCCGATGCCGAGCACCACGTGACTGACCGCGCCCTCGGCCAGAATGCCGGCGAGTTTGCGCCCGCTGACCTGGACGTCGTTGGGCCATTTTACGTGCGTGGAGAGCCCCGTCGCCGACTCGATGCCATCGGTGACAGCAACGCCCGCGGCGATCGTCACCAGCTTCGCTGCTGCGGCAGATGGCCGCAAGACCACTGAGACGTAAATGCCCGCCCCGGGCGGCGACACCCAGTTTCGTCCGAGACGCCCACGACCGGCAGTCTGCCGGTCGGCGAGCGCGACGAGTCCTTCATCGGCACCCTTTTCGGCCAGCATACCGGCGATGTCGTTAGTCGAGCCGATTTCGGAGTACCAGAGAACACGATGCGCGAAGACGCCGAGACGTTCCCGGGCCATCGTCAACGGCCCGGCGAACTCCTCGGGCAGCGGAACTGTAATGGGGTCGGGAGTCATTTGATCAGGACGATCGAGAGTGTCCTCATCAAATGACTCCCGACCCCATTACGATTTCGAAGCTCAGATCCGCAGCCGGGGCCGAGTGTGTGAGGGCGCCGATCGAGACGAAGTCCGCGCCCGCAGCAGCCAGTTCCGGCATCCGAGCCAGCGTCACGCCGCCGGAGATCTCGGTTCGCGCCTTGCCGCGACACTTCCCCACCGCCGCGATGATGTCCTCTGTCGACAGGTTGTCGAGCAACACGATGTCGGCACCTGCCTCGAGCGCCGCATCCACTTCATGCAGGCTTTGCGCTTCCACTTCGATCGGCAAATCCCTCTTGGCGGTTCGCATACGCCGCACAGCAGCGACGACCCCCCCGGCCAGGCGCACGTGGTTATCCTTGATCAGAATCCCGTCGTCGAGCCCGAAGCGGTGATTGGTGCCACCACCCGCGCGCACGGCGTACTTCTCGAGCACGCGCATCAGCGGAGTCGTCTTGCGCGTGTCGAGGACGGTGATCCGGCCGGCAGCAGCGTCGACGAATCGCCCTGTCAGGGTTGCGATGCCAGAGAGTCGTTGAAGGAAGTTGAGCGCCGTGCGCTCGCCGATCAGAAGCGCATCGGCTCGACCGCTGATCTCAGCCACAACCGTGTCGGGCACACACAGCGTGCCGTCCGCGCAATGAACCTTGACCTCGAGTGATGGGTCGAGCTGGCGAAAGGCCTCGATCGCGACGTCGAGACCGGCAACGACGCACTGTGATTTCGCCAGCACGATCGCGCGCACATGCGTCGACGGGTCGACGGTCCCCGCCGTCGTGATATCGCCTCCGCCGACGTCTTCGGCGAGTGCCCGCCGGACCAGATCGCGATAGTCGTCGGCAGCGAGAGGCTCGAACGAATGGTTCACACCCGTGGTTCCGGAACAGGCTCAGCGGCCGCGAAGGTGAGCTGCGGCTCCTCGATCTGTCCGAACATCAGATCCCTGATGTGGGCCGCCGCCCGAAAGTCCTGCGCGGCGGGCGTGAGCGACTCGAATCGCTGCGGCAGAACGGCGCGCTCGATGACCGCCTTCACGGGCCGCTTCTCGAGCGCCTTGATCCTGCGAATCTCTCCCAGCGCAGCGCGCGTCTTCTCGAACACCTGCACGGCGTTGGCGTCGTGGCCGCCGATCGGCTCGACGACCTCCTCCGCGGTTGGCCATTTCGCGTTGTGGACAGAGCCCGAGCGCCACCACGACCACACTTCCTCGGTCACGAATGGCAGAAACGGCGCGAACAGCCGAAGCAGGGTCGAGAGCGCGACGAGCATCGCGCTGTTTGCCGATGCGGCGCCCTCAGGCGTGAAGTCGCCGTACCGACGCCCCTTCACCAGTTCGAGGTAGTCGTCGCAGAACGACCAGAAGAAACGTTCGGATTGCTCGAGGACCTTGGCGTAGTCGTACGCCTCGAACTGCTCCGTCGACTCCTTCACCAGCGTCGACAGGCTCGAGAGCATGCCGCAATCGAGCGGCTCAGTGATCGGTCCGCGCGGTTCGGCCTGCATCAACGCGAACTTCGCCGCGTTCAGCATTTTGATCGAGAGCCGCCGTCCGACCTTGATCTCGCCGACATCGAAAATGCCGTCGCCTCCGGGCCGCACGTTCGCGGCCCAATAGCGCACGCCGTCAGAGCCAAACTCCTTGAGGAACTCCATCGGCGTGATGACGTTGCCCTTGGACTTCGACATCTTCTTGCGATCGGGATCGGTGACAAATCCTGAGATCGCCGTGTGACTCCATGGCAGCGAGCCGTGCTCGAGCTCTGCTCGAAGCACCGTCGTGAAGAGCCACGTACGGATGATGTCGTGTGCCTGCGGACGCAGGTCCATGGGGAACACGCGCGCAAACAGATCCGGATCGCCGAGCCAGTCCGCAGCGATCTGCGGAGTGAGCGACGAGGTCGCCCAGGTGTCCATGATGTCGGGATCACCAGCGAAGCCGTTCGGCTGGTTGCGCTGATCCGGAGAGTACCCTGGAGGCGTGTCGCTCGAGGGATCCATCGGCAACCGTGATTCATCCGGGACGATTGGATGCGCGTGATCGACCTGACCGTCGCCAGCGATCGGGTACCACACCGGGAACGGGACGCCGAAGAAACGTTGCCGGCTGATGCACCAGTCGCCGGACAGTCCGTTGACCCAGTTGTCGAAGCGATGGCGCATGAACTCGGGATGCCACTGCAGCTCGGATCCGCGCGCCAGCAGCTGCTCCCTGAACTCCACCGTCTTGATGAACCACTGCCGGCTGGTCACGATCTCGAGCGGACGATCGCCCTTCTCGTAGAACTTGACCGGGTGCGTGATCGGCCGCGGGTCGCCAATGAGATCGCCTGACTCCTTGAGGAGTTCGACAATCCGCGCGCGGGCCTTCGACGCTGACAAGTTGGCCAACTGATCGTAGGCAGCCTGAGCGCCCCCGGCATCGACGGACTCCCAGCCGGGCGATCCCCAGGTCACCGGTCGAAACGCGCCATTCGCCTGAATGATGGCGCGAACCGGCAGCTTGAGCTCTCGCCACCAGGTTACGTCGGTGAGATCGCCGAACGTACAGATCATCGCGATGCCGCTTCCCTTTTCGGGATCGGCAAGCGCATGCGCCTTGACCGGCACCGGCACCTTGAACAGCGGTGTGGTGACCTCTGTTCCAAACAGCGGCTGATATCGCGCATCGTCAGGGTGGGCGACGAGCGCGACGCACGCGGGAATCAGCTCGGGTCGAGTCGTGTCGATCTCGACGAAGGTCGAGTCGGGCCGCGCGAATCGAATCCGATGGTACGCGCCTGGCTGCTCACGGTCCTCGAGCTCCGCCTGCGCCACGGCGGTGCGGAAGTCGATGTCCCACAGCGTCGGCGCCTCGAGCTGATACGCGGCACCGCGCTTCAGCAAACGCAGGAAGGCCGTCTGCGATGCGCGTTGTGCCCGGCGGTCGATCGTGGCGTAGGTCAGCGACCAGTCAACCGAGAGTCCCAGGTAGCGCCACAGAGACTCGAAGACCTTTTCATCTTCGGCCGTGAGCCGATTGCACAGCTCGATGAAATTCGGACGCGAGATCGAGATCGGTTGCTTGCCTGGTTTCTCCGGCGGCTGGAAACCCGGATCGTATGGCAGCGACGGATCGCACTTGACGCCGTAGTAGTTCTGCACGCGCCGCTCGGTCGGCAGGCCGTTGTCGTCCCACCCCATGGGGTAGAAGACAGCCTTGCCCCGCATCCGCTGGAACCGCGCAACGAGGTCAGTGTGCGTGAACGAGAACACGTGGCCCACGTGGAGCGAGCCGCTGACAGTCGGCGGCGGCGTGTCGATCGAATAGACCTGGTCGCGAGTATGACGCCGGTCGAATCGATACGTGCCATCGGTCTGCCAGCGCGCAGACCATTTCGCTTCGAGGCCTTCCAGCGCCGGCTTTTCAGGAAGAGTGATAGGGTGCTGATCCATTAATGATTCTTGATTGGGCGATCTTTGATTCGTTGGCGATTAGCGATTGTTGATTGATGATTCAGCCCATGCCTGACGTTCGATCACCGAAGAATCGCTAATCCCTGAATCTCCAATCATCAACGAATCATCAATCACTAATCAAAAATCCCCCAAATCAGGCCAGACGCGAAGAAACCGCCGCCTTGATTCGAGAGATCTCCTCACGGATCAGGCGCTCGGCCACTTCTGACACGATCTGGGCGACGAGTTCATTTGCCGCGTCCGGTGCAAGGCGCTCGACGACGCGACGGGTGACTTCGTCCACGAGGCTGTCGGTCACCGTTGCTGGAGCGCCCGACGGGCGCGAGGGTGCCTGGTAGGGCGCGGCAGGCGCGACCTCTTCGCCCTGCTCCGCCGCAAACAATGCCGCGAACATGTCGGCAACGAGATTACGGCCCTCCATGGGCTGCGGGGATTCTCTCACCGCGCTTGGCGTCCGTGTCGTTGCGTGGTGCATGACCGCTTCGTACTCGGCCAATTCAACCGGGACGGGTGGCTCCGGCAACGGGAGTTCCTCTGGCGCCGTACCTGACGACACCGCGAGCAGACTCTCGAGCGTCGGGACATCCCGTTCGTCGTAATCATCGCGCTCAGCGCGCGGGGGGTGATCGCGACCCGGGTCGTTCCCCAATTCCGCGAACGCCGCATCGAGCCGATCGAAGTAGTCATCGAGCTTCGACTCCGCGTTCCGATCGCGAGGGTCGACAACGGTGACCTTCGGCTCTGGGGGGACACCAGCAGACCGCGGAGTGTGCCCAACCAGATCTCCATTGCGAGCGTGTTGATCCGCGACTGCCGCGGCCGAGACAACCGGTTGCGGTCTGGCGGAGGCCCTTCGCGAGCTTTCAATCAAGTCTCTGACGCGCGAGATGACCTGTTGCGGCTCGAACGGCTTCACGAGTACACCGTCGCAGTGAACCTGACGCGCGCGACTCTCATCGACCGGCTCGAACGCACCGGCGAGGAGGAGTACCGGGATATGAGAAAGATCGGATCGCCCTTTGACGAACGCCGACACGTCGTAACCGCTCCGCTTGGGCATGCCGATATCAGCCAGGACGATATCCGGTAGCTCGATCGGAATGCGCGCGATGGCCTGCTCGCCGTCTCCGACGGTTACGACCTGCACGTCCTCTCCGGAGAACGTGAGCTCGACGACGCGCTGAATGGTTACGCTGTCGTCGGCGAGCAGGAGCTTGTGCGTCACGAGAGCCTCTCAAATCCGACACGGATACGGGCGTTCTTGGTGATGAAGTCTACGATCTCCTGCATCGGCGTGCCCGGCTGAAAGATGCCCCGAATCCCGATTTCGTTCAACCTCGGACCGTCCGCATCAGGAATGATGCCTCCAACCACGACGAGAACGTCAGACATCTGCTTTTCCCGAAGCAATTCGACGATTCGTGGACAGATGTGCATGTGCGCGCCGGACAGGATCGAGAGCCCGATGACATCGGCATCCTCCTGCACGGCGGCCGACACGATCTGTTCCGGCGTCTGGCGAAGGCCCGTGTAGATCACCTCCATCCCGGCATCGCGCAACGCCCGGGCGATCACCTTGGCGCCGCGGTCGTGCCCATCCAGCCCGGGTTTGGCAATGACCACTCGAATTTTCTGGCTCATGTCTGCCTACCGCTGCCGCCTACCGCCTACTACCAGCGTCAGATTATCGGATCCTCGACGTACTCACCCCACACCTCCCGCAAGCCGTCGCACATCTCTCCAACGGTCGCGTGAGCCTTGACCGCGTCGATCAGGAGCGGCATCAGGTTCGATTCGCCCTGCGCACCGGTCTGCAGGCGCTCGATGGCAGCCTCGACGCGCGACCGATCGCGACGGCGCCGAGTCTCGTCGAGACGTGTCAGCTGCCGCTCGCCAGCGGACTCGTCGATGTACAGCGTTCCGATCTCTCCATGTTCCGCGCTGACGAATTCGTTGACGCCGACGATTACCTGCTCCTTCGACTCGACCGCGCGTTGGAATCGATAGGCGCTCTCTGCGATCTCACTTTGCGGATAGCCACGCTCGATCGCCGGGACCATGCCGCCCATGCGGTCGATCTTGTCGATGTACGCCATCGCCGCGTCTTCGATCTCGCAGGTCAGCTTCTCGACGAAGTACGAGCCCCCGAACGGATCGACGACGTCAACGATGCCGGTCTCGTGCGCGATGATCTGTTGCGTCCGCAGCGCCAACGTGGCCGCGGCCTCGGTCGGCAAGGCGAGCGCCTCGTCGAGCGCGTTCGTGTGCAGCGACTGTGTGCCGCCAAACGTCGCGGCGAGCGCTTGCAGGGCCGTCCGGACGACGTTGTTATACGGCTGCTGCGCGGTCAACGACACGCCAGCGGTCTGGGCGTGAAAGCGCATCTGCCACGAGCGCGGATTCACGGCTTTGAAGCGATCGCGCATGATCCTCGCCCAGATTCGGCGTGCCGCGCGGAACTTGGCGATCTCCTCGAAAAAGTCGCTGTGCGAGTTGAAGAAGAACGAAATCCGCGGCGCGAACACATCGACGTCGAGTCCGGCATTGATGGCGTAGTCGACGTATTCGATGCCGTTGCGCAGCGTAAATGCCAGTTCCTGGGCGGCGGTCGCCCCGGCCTCGCGGATGTGATACCCGCTTACGGAGATCGTGTTCCACCGCGGCACGTGCGAGGCGCAGAACGCGAACACATCGGTCACGAGCCGCATCGACGGACGTGGCGGGTAGATGAACTCCTTCTGCGCGATGAACTCTTTGAGGATGTCGTTCTGGATCGTGCCTGACAACGTGGCCCAGTCGGTGCCGCGCTCCTCTGCGACCACGAGATACATCGCCAGCAGCATCGGCGCCGGCCCGTTGATCGTCATCGACGTCGTCACGGCGCCGAGGTCGATGTCGGCAAAAAGCGCTTCCATGTCGGCCAGCGATGTCACGTTGACACCGCACTTCCCCACTTCGCCGCGAGCCAGCTCGTGGTCGGGGTCACGCCCCATCAGCGTGGGCAGGTCGAAGGCCACGCTGAGCCCCGTCCCACCTGCCGCCAACAGACGACGATAGCGCTCGTTGGTCTCTTCGGGCGTCCCGAACCCGGCAAACTGGCGCATCGTCCAGAGCTTGCCGCGATAACCGCTGGCGTGAATGCCACGCGTGTATGGGAATTCCCCGGGGTCGCCCAGGTCACGTTCGTAGTCGAGCGCCTCGATGCTCTGAGGGGTGTAAAGCACGTCTCGGGGCACGATCCGATTATATCGTTCGGCTTTCGGGGCTCTTGGCTCTGGGCTCTCGGCTCTAGCTGGAGTCCAGAGTCCAGAGCCCAAAGTCCAAAGCCTGCAGTCCAGAGTCCAGCCCAGAGTCCAAAGCCCAGAGCCTACAGTCCGAGGACCGACTAAGATCGGCCCATGAACGAGACCGGGCCCATCTTTGGCGCGATGCTCCGAGAGTTCGATCGCGCCGCGCGCATCCTCAAGCTCGACCCCGGTATCTGGCGAATCCTCACCTACCCCAAGCGGCAAATCGTCGTCTCGTGCCCGGTGTTGATGGACAACGGCGAGATCGAAGTCTTCCGCGGCTATCGCGTTCAGTACAACATCACGCTCGGTCCGGCAAAGGGCGGCATCCGCTATCACCCCGATGTCTCGCTCGACGAAGTGACGGCCCTCGCGGCGTGGATGACGTGGAAGTGCGCCGTCGCCCACGTGCCGTTCGGTGGCGGCAAAGGCGGCATCGTGTGCGACCCCACGCGAATGTCACCTCGCGAGCTCGAGGCACTCACCCGGCGGTACGTCGCGGAGATCATCGACGCCATCGGGCCCGAGAAAGACGTGCCCGCACCGGACGTCAACACCAACGATCAGGTGATGGCCTGGGTGATGGACACCTACAGCATGCATGTCGGTCACACCGAAACTGCCGTAGTCACTGGCAAGCCGATCGAAATGGGTGGCTCTCTCGGGCGACGTGAGGCGACCGGGCGCGGCGTGATGATCGTGACGCGCGAAGCGGCAAAACACCTCGGCCTGAACATCAAGGGCGCAACGGTCGCCGTTCAGGGATTCGGCAACGTCGGCTCCGTGTCGGCTGAACTTCTCGCTGGCATCGGTGCCAGGATCGTGGCCGTCACCGACTGGAAGGGCGGCGTGATCAATCAAAGCGGGCTCGACATCCCCAAGCTGCTCGAGTACGCGGCCAGGCACAAGACGGTTGAAGGCTTCCCAGGCGCCGACCCGCTCGACAACGACGCGCTCTGGGGGCTCGACGTCGACATCTTGATTCCCGCCGCGCTCGAAAATCAGATCACCATGGATAACGCGCCGCAGATCAAGGCGAAGATCCTCACCGAAGGCGCGAATGGCCCGACCACGCCGGATGCGCACAACCATCTGCACGAGCGCGGGGTGTTCGTCATCCCGGACATCCTCGCCAACTCGGGCGGCGTCACCACGTCGTACTTCGAGTGGGTCCAGGATCGTCACGGCTACTTCTGGGAGCTGGACGAAGTGAACATGCGCCTCGAGAAAAAGATGGTCGAGGCGTTCGACGATGTGCTCGAAAAGTCGCTGACGTACAAAGTCGACCTGCGCACGGCCGCGTACATCGTCGCCATCAACCGCGTGGGCATGGTGACGAAGATGCGAGGGATGTACGCCTGACGGCTTCGACTTCGCTTTGCCGTTTGACCTTTGACTTTTGACTTGCGGCTAGGCATAGTTATCCTATGCCTAGGGACACTGGCCTACCACCAGGCACACTGATGATGGTGGTGCTGCGTGTGCTCGTGCGGCAGCCGTTGCACGGGTACGCCATCGCGCAACGCATCCGCCAGCTCTCGTCCGACGAGCTCAGCGTCGAAGAGGGCTCCCTCTACCCCGCACTTCAGAAACTGCTCGTCAAAGGCTGGGTCAAAGCCACCTGGCGCGAGTCGGATTCCGGCCGGCAGGTGCGTGAGTACCGCATCACCGCCGGTGGAAAGCAGCAGCTCGAGGCCGAGATCGGCGAGTACCGCCGGATGACGGGCGCGATTGATCTGCTGCTCAAAGAGGCGTGAACGACGCATGGCAATCATCCGCGAATGGCTCCGGCGTATTGGCTACCTTCTCCGCAGGCGCGCGATGGAGGACGAACTGCTCCGCGAGATGGAGGCTCATCGTGTGGAGATGGACGATCCGCGCGCCTTCGGAAACACGCTCCGTCTGCGCGAGGAGGCGCGCGATGCGTGGGGATGGAACTGGCTCGATGACCTGGTGCTGGACATGAGATTCGCGTGGCGGACGCTACGTCACAGTCCCGGCTTCACGATCACGGCGGTCGCGACGCTGGCGCTCGGCATCGGCGTCAATATCGGGATGTTCAGTCTCGTCAACGGGCTGCTGCTGCGCCCGCTCTACGACCGGCCTGGCGAAGTCGTCGGCATCTACAACCGTCAGACAGGAGCAGAGGGCGGCGCTCGCGGCGTGTCCTATCCGGACTACCTCGATCTGCAGGAGGGCACGGCCGGTATCTTCGAGACTCTCGTCGCCTCGTCCACGACCTTCGTCGCCCTGGATCTTGGTGAGGGGCCCCGTCGCACGATGGCGTCGGCGGTCACAGCGAACTACTTCCAGTTGTTCGATCGGCCACTGATGCTTGGACGGACGTTCACCGCAGACGAAGCGCGGCTTGGAGCCGACGGCCGCGTGGCGATCATCAGCTTCGCTCTCTGGGATCGACGCGGCGGAAGCCCGTTCATCGTCGGCCGCACGCTGCGACTCAACGGCGATGAGTTCACGGTGATCGGTGTGGCCTCGAAAGGCTTCACAGGGACGGGCATCCCCGGGCCGGAAATCTGGTTGCCACTCGGACGGGGGTTCGATTCACGAGAGGCGCACGAACTGACGGTCGTGGGCAGACTTCGCCCGGATGCGTCGATGGACACCGTCGGCCCGATGCTCGCGACGGCGGGACGCCGGCTCGAACAGGCCTTCCCCGACGTCAATACCGGCTACACATTCGAGATGTCCGCGCCGTCTCGCCTGCTGTTCATGCCCGGTCCGTCCAATCGCGCCGTCAATACGCTGATCTCGTTGGTCCTGATGGTCATGCCCGCGATCGTGCTGCTCGTGGCATGTCTCAATCTCGCGGATCTGCTGCTCGCACGCGGCCACGTGCGTCAGCGCGAGCTGGCGATTCGTTCGTCGCTCGGTGGCGGCCGTGGACGCCTCACCCGTCAACTGCTGACTGAAGGAGTGCTCCTCGCGTTCGCCGGTGGCGCTGTGGGACTCTTTCTTTCGGGATGGGCGACCGGCGCGCTGGCAGCTTCGCTCCGTCCGGTCCTCCCGGCCGCAGTTGACCTTCCAGATCTCGATCTCGATTGGCGAGTCCTTGTTGGCACAGTTGGCTTCAGCCTGATGGCCTCACTCGTCTTCGGCGCCTGGCCCGCCTGGTCATTGACCGGTCGCGCCGCAGCGATTGATCTCAAGCGCCGAATCAACGAGGAAGGGCGGCGGCTCGGAAGCGTGACCATCGGCAACGCGCTGGTGATCGGCCAGGTGGCGCTGTCTGTACTCCTGCTTGCGTGTGGCGGACTGTTCCTGATGAGCGCGAAGTCTGCTGCGTCGGCCGACCCTGGATTTCAGCTCGACGGCGGAATACTCGTCGAGATCGATCCGAGCCTCGCCGGGTACGACGAGACACGTGCGAGGCAATCGCAGCTCGCGCTGGTGGATCGGCTCCGAACCATTCCAGGCGTTGAAGCGGTCACGATCGGATCGAGCCTCCCCTTCAGTTCCTTCGGTGACAGTCGCAAGGTGGCCCCGGCAGGCTTGGCACAATCGACGCCGGTCGACTCAGTCTTCAGTGCCATTGGTCGCGACTACGCGCGTGTACTCGGACTGCCCATGATTGCCGGCCGCGATTTCACAGAGGCCGAATTGATACCTGGCGCCTCAGAGCCAGCGGCGATCATTGATGACATGCTCGCGCAGCAACTGTGGCCGGGCGAAAGTGCGCTCGGGCGGCTGATTCAGTTCGCCGACGCAGAGGGTACAGGGGCCGGCCGCTCGATGCGGGTGGTCGGCATCATGACGAGTGTCAAGCACTCGCTCAGCAACCCCCGGCCGTTTCCGCATGTCTACGTCCCACTCGGACAGCACTACGAAGACGTGATGACGCTGCAGCTTCGCACGGCGAACGAGACGTCGGCTGCGGAGATCGTGGCCACGATCGCCCGCGTCATAACTCAGGTCGATGCTCGCGTCCCCGTCCTGCGGCTGCAGACCTGGCGCGATCACCTGGACACGGGTTTCGACACGTGGGTCTACCGCGCCGGGGCGCGCGTGTTCTCGGCATTCGGTGCAATCGCGCTGCTCCTCGCCGTCATCGGCGTCTATGGCGTAAAGTCGTACGTCGTGTCGCGCCGCACACGGGAGTTCGGGATCCGCATTGCAACCGGTGCGCACCCACGGGCGCTGGTGTGGCAGGTGATGCGCGAAGGAGCCGCATCACAGCCGTCGGCATTGGAATTGGGTCTGGTGCTGGCGCTCGGCGCCGGCCAACTTCTCCAGGGGTTTCTCTACGGAGTGAGGGGATTTGAACCGCTGGTACTGGTGACCGCGCCATTGATCCTGCTCGCTTCGTCTCTCATGGCCTCCTACATTCCGGCCCTTCGCGCCACGAGAGTCGATCCCACCGTGGCACTGCGCTCCGAGTAACGCCCGTGACGAGATCGAGGCGATGGGGTTCACGCTGCCGCTCTATTCGAAGAACGGCTGGAGCCCCTTCATCAAGTAGTCCCTACGACGTGACTCGCAGCGGAATGAGCGTCTTGGCTTCACCAGTCGCGCTCTTCACGGTGATCTCCACGAGATACTCGCCCGCGGGGATCGTCGAGAGTCCCAGGGCGATCTCGTGAGTGGTTCCAGCGATCGTCGAGGGAGTGACTGGAACGTCGGACATCTTCGTGCCCCCGCGATTCAGCAGTACCGCTGTCGCTTCCGGGCGCTCCGTTCCAGGCGCGTACGCGCTCAATCGAATGAGCACGCGTTCGGTTCGAGCAAACTCGCGGCCCGCCGAAGGAACCGCGTTCGGGTCTGAGGTGAGCGCGCGGAGTTCGGGCAGCGTTCGCGCGCGATAGAGACGCGGCGTGCCCAGCGTCACCTGCGGCGTCGTGAAGTCGGGCACCTCAACTTCGCGAATCTCCTGGTCGAGCGTGCCGCCACTCGCACCTTCAACCGTCATTCGCAGTTCCACCTTGCCTGGCGGAGCATCGAACGTCAGTCGCTGAGGTGCGGCCGGTGCTGCGGCCGCGACTGTCCCACTCGGGCCAAGCGAGCCGTTTGTCGCTGACGGCACGATCGGTCGCTCGGGCGCCCGTCCTCGAAACACGACGTTGCCGGCCGACGTTGCAGCGAGCAGCGTGACGCGGCCCGCTGGTTCCCGTCGATCGCCCGGCGGGAACGTCAACGGCTCCCAGACAAGCGTGACGCGTGTGTTCCCACCCTCACCGCGCTCGGTCCCCAGCCAGGTGCGAACGTACTTTCCGGCCTGTACTGACGTCGCGATCGAGGCGAGCGCGGTCTGCACTGGCTTGGCGATCTCCGGCGTCGGATTCGCCACGCGAATCGCATCGTCAGGCGTGATGGCCCAGAACCCGCGCCGCGCGCGCACGTTGAGATCGCGCTTTTTCAGGCGAACGGTGATCTGATGGAACTTGCCGTCGTTCGGAGCCTGACTGTTGTAGCCGAGCAGGTAGTAAGAGCTCGAGTCGCGAATCACCGCCTGGAGTCCCTGCTCGAGCGTGTTGCGGTTGACGATGGCCTTTCCGTCGGTCTCTTCAGAGATCGACCGCAGCGTGTCCTGCGTCATCCGCAATGCACGCGCGTCGGTGGCAAAGCTCGGTGGCGGCCCGAACGGCAAGTCGTCGAAGCCGTACTCGAACGGCGCCAACCCGCGCGGGTCGAGTGCGTAGAACGACGTATTGTTCCGATTCGCCATGTCGATGACCTCGCGCATTCGCGAGTAGACATCCGTCTGGCCGAACCATTCCGCCGTGATCTGCTGCGAGCTGTCTTGCGTTGCCGCACCGGCCGCCTGCTGAATCGGGTTGTCCGGCGCGGACGCGTCCGCCTTCCGCATCTGCGGCGGCAGCATCGCCGTGAAGCCTTCGCTGACGAAGATGACCGACTTGCGACCCTCGCGCAGTGAGCCGAGGCGAACGGAAAGACCGCGCAGCGCGCCCATCACGACATCGTTGCGAATCTTCTCGACCTGATCCGTCGGATAACGCATGTAATTCGCTTCGAGCTGATTGAGCGGCGTGTAGTCGAACTTGCGTCCCTTGAAGTTGTTGATCGCGCCCATCACGAGGTCGTGGTTCCGCGTAAACGACAGGTCGGACACCGGTGTCAGCGGATACATGAGGGCGACGATATCGTTGGGGCGGAGCTGGTTCTGAACGAACCGAATCAACGGATCACGCACGGTCATCGAGTTGGCGCGCCGAACGTGATAGTCGTCGAAGAAGAACACGAACACGCGGACGTCGTCGCGATTCGCGATGAGCTCTTCATCGTTGCGAGTGCGGATCTCCTGCGGCGGTGGCGCCCCCGGCTGCACGTTGCCATCTACCTTCACCAACGAGAACTGTTCGACGTTCACCGGCTTGCCGTCCTCCAGCACCTCGAAGTCGGCCTGCGCGAGCGTCGTAACGGGCTGGCCTTTCTTGTCGTCGACGATCACATCGACGCGGACGAAATTGATGCCGCCACGGAAAACTGGAGTCTGAGTCTGGTCTTGCGCCGGCTGCCCCTGGGCTCCCGCTTGTCCCTGACCCTGCGCGGGTT
>Ga0207669_10000320_pt1 | contig 21935 bp, 20 predicted proteins | sample KBSM33metaG_FD_184329 | JGI IMG/M metagenome (GOLD analysis project Ga0207669, IMG submission 184329) | Miscanthus rhizosphere microbial communities from Kellogg Biological Station, Michigan, USA - KBS M3-3 metaG (SPAdes) (version 2) | ecosystem: Host-associated > Plants > Roots > Rhizosphere >...
AAGCGAGCGGGCACGCAGCCGTGACTCACGGAGTTGATCTGTGAGGGTTCGCCCTTGCCGTCGTTGAACGCGCCGCCCATCCAGTAGGAGCTCTTGCCTCCGATCATGTCCATCGACTTCCAGAACGACAGCGTGTTCGCCTGGTAGGCCACGTCTTTCAGCATCCCGACGATCTTGCCGTTGCGGATTTCATAGAACGCCTGACCAGAAAACTGGAAGTTGTAGCGCTGGTGATCGATCGACCACGAGCCGCTGTGCCGGATGAGAATGCCGCGACCGGTATCGGCCACGATGTCCTCGACGCGGATGTCGCGTTCACCAGGCAGGAGCGAGACGTTCGGCATGCGCTGGAACTGGACGGCGTTCCACGACTCGGCATACGAGCAGCCGTGCGACCTGCCCACGCCGGTGAGCTTCTGAATTCGTGCGACCTGCTCGCGCGTTGTCTGGTAGTCCTTGAAGACACCACGTTCGACGAGAAGCCATTGGTCTGCGGGCACGCCCTCGTCGTCCCACGCGACGCGGGAGAGCGAGCCTTCCTGCGTGCGATCGGCCTGGATGTTCATGAAGTCGGGGCCGTAGCGAAGCTGCCCGAGCATCTTTTCGGGCGGCGCCACGAAACTGGTCCCCGCGTAGTTGGCCTCTTCACCGATCGCACGATCGAGCTCCGTGGCGTGACCGATGGACTCGTGAATCGTGAGCCAGAGATTGGTTGGCTCGAGAATGAGATCGTATGCACCAGCCTCCACCGACTTCGCCCCGAGCTTCTCGGCGGCAAGCGACGCCCAGCGCTCTGCGTTGCCCGGCATGTCGAGCGACTCCACGTACTCCCATCCGAGGCCGCGGGGCGCGAGCTCCTCGTCGTAACTCTGGAAATCTCCTCCCGAAGTGGCGGTGCAGCTGAACTCAGGGCCTACGCGGATCATCGTCTGCGTCACGTTCGTGCCCTCCGACGTGAGCAACGTCTTTACTTCACGAAGCAGCTCCAGCCGGGAGCTGACGAATCGCACGTCCTTGACCTTCAGCGCGGCTTCGTTCGTGGCAAGCAGGAGGGCGATCTTGTCCTCGATGGGAACCTCGAGCGGATCCTGCCGCACTGGCGTGATCCACGTACCGATGACAGGCGCCACCGGCGCCAACTCGACGCGATGCTTCTGCACCGCTCGTGCAGCCTTCGACAGAGAAACGGCCTCGAGCGCCGCCTGCCTCGTGCCCACTCGGCTCATCACGCTCGTCGCGGCGAATCCCCAACAGCCATTGACCAGCGTTCGCACACCGATACCGTAGGACTCACTGTCGTTGACACCACTCACCTGCCGCTCTCGGGTCACGATCGTCTGGCGACGGTAACGTCCGACCCTGACGTCCGCGTACGACGCGCCGGCCGAGCGCGCCGCATCGAGCGCCTCCTTCGCGAGCTCCAACGCCAGCGGATCGGGGCCCGGGGCGGCGATCGTCTGCGCCAACACCACGTCACCCACGGGGCGCGCCGCGATCGCTGCCGCCGTCGCGGCCGTCGTCTTGATGAAGTCACGTCGGGTGGGGCTCAATTCTTCAACTCCGATGTCGTGCCAGCCGGGAGCGGGAACTCGTCTACGACCATCATCATAGCCACGAGTTGATACGCCCCGAGCGTGCCGACGAGATCGACCACGCCACGGTCGCCGCCGAGGACCTTCCGTGCGGTCTGAAACGTCGGGTCGCTGACGCGATGCCTGGTCAGCAATTCATTGCAGAAGTCGTACACGGCTGCAACGTCCGGCGTCATCTCCGACGGACGACGTCCATCGCGCACGCCAACAATCACTGCTTCGGGTAAGCCGGCGCGCTCCGCCGCACGACGGTGCACGTACCAAGCGTAGTGAGCGGTCCACGCTCGCGCGCCCATGATGATCGCGAGCTCAGACAATTTCGGCGGCACGACGGAGTACCCCTCGCGACCGGCGAAACGCGAATACGCGATGGTCTTCTGCGCGAGATCCGCGAACGCAGGGCTTGCGATCATCACGCCGAGCGAGCCGCTGATGTCAGGCCTCGGGCCGCTCAACACGCTCTTCACAAACGCCTGCTGATCCGCCGTCATCGCCTCGTACGATGCCGGGCGCGGGATGCGCCCGCCGCGAAGATCGGCCACGGCCTTCCGCATCTGCTCTATCGTCGGCGCCTGCGTCTGCCCGGCTTGTGCAGCTGCTATCACCACCCCGGCCATGACAGCGGCGCCAACGAGCCCTGCGACGATCAGCTTGAAACGCATCTCGGTCCTCCTGCTGCCCTTTGATAATCGCGGCACGCGAATAATAACGCCGCGCTCGGGTTGGGAGTTGGAAGGTGGAGATTGGGAGTTGACAGGACCAAGTCGTCAGAATCGAGCTATGATCTCGACGTTTTCCAGGAGGGCTTCATGAAGCGATTTGTCGTGTTGGGCGTCCTGTTCATCGTCGGGACGCTCTCAATGTCCGCAGCAGCGTTGCAGGCGCCGGCCGGGGGCGGACAACCTGCGGCGCGCGTGGTCACAGTCGAAAAGCTCCGCGACAACCTCTACATGATGGGTGGCCAGGGCGGTGGAGGGAACAGCGCCGTCTTCATCACCTCGACCGGCGTGGTCGTCGTCGACACGAAGAACCCGGGATGGGGTCAGCCGCTGCTCGAGAAGATCAAGAGCGTCACGGACAAGCCGGTGACGATGATCATCAACACGCACACGCACGGCGACCACGTGAGCGGCAACGTCGAGTTCCCGGCGACGGTCGAAGTCGTGACGCAGGAGAACACCGCCAAGAACATGGAGGCGATGCGCCCGGCAACGGGTATCACGCCGGCCCCAGATGCCCCAAAGAACATCTTCAAGGAGAACGGTGGGCGCGGCATGCCGAAGCGGACGTTCAAGGACAACCTGACGCTCGGCAAGGGCGATGAACGAATCGAGTTGCACTACTACGGTCGTGGCCACACCAACGGCGACGCGTTTGTGGTATTCCCGGCACTGCGCGTCATGCACGCCGGCGACATCTTCTCTGGCAAGAACGTCCCACTCCTCGACGCCAATAACGGCGGCAGCGGAGTCGAAATCGGCAAGACACTAGGCAAGGCTGCCGATGGCGCAAAGGGCGTCGAGCAGATCATCACCGGGCACAGCACCGTGATGACCGTAGCGGACCTGAGGGAGTACGCCGCGTTCAACAACGAGTTCGCAGCAACCGTTCAGGCCGCCAAGAAGGCCGGCAAGACCCCGGACGACGTCGCCAACACGTATAAGATTCCCGCGCAGTACAAGGGCTACGCAGAACCGCAGGCCGCGCGGCTGAGAGCCAACGTCCAGATTGTCTGGGACGAGACCAAGTAACATCAGCCCGCGATATGCGCGGAGTCCTAACCGCTGTCATCGTCATGATCCTGGGTGGCGTCACCGTCCAGGGTCATCATTCCATCTCCGCGGTGTACGACCGCGCCCGTCCCGTCACGCTCGATGGCGTCCTCGTCGAGTTCGCGATGGTTCAGCCACATCCCTTTGTTGTGGTCGACGTCAAGAGCGGACGAGAGACGGCACGCTGGCGCGGCGAGTTGGACAACCGCTGGGAGCTGGAAGGGATCGGCATGAACGCCCAGACGCTGAAGCCAGGTGAGCGTCTGATTCTCAACGGCCAGAGCGGACGCAATCAGGCACTGACGTTGTACGTCATGCGCCTCGATCGACCGTCAGATGGGTTCTGGTACGAGCAGGTCGGGATGAGCCCGAAGATCGGATTCAAGTAGGTTTCAGCAACGCGTCGACGGTGCTCTGGGCAACCGGGTGGTAACCGTCGCGCGCCTTCGCGTAGATTTTCACCGCCAGCTTTTTCCCATCCGGTGTCGCGGCGAGATCGCGATAGAGCGGAACGACCAGCTTCCTGCGGCCGATGGCAACCATGTATCGCTCCATCGCCGGATACGCCGTCGAGTAACGATTTGAGATCGCCAGTCGGAACCATACGTGCGCGATCTCGGGGTTCGGCGAGTCAGTGAGCTTCAGCTGCCGATCGAGGCTGCTCAGTCTCTCGGCACTCAGCTTTCGTGGCAACGAGTCGATGAAGTGGACCCACTCCTGCGTGGACCAGGTTGCAGTGGTCTTCGCAAGCGACTCAACCGACCCACCGTTCAGCCACGCGTCGCGCGCCTGCTCCACCTTTTCGAGCGCGTCCGACGTCGGCATCACGGCGAACGATGGAATCGCCTCGGTGTGCAGCCACTCCTGAACCTGTGCGTCGGTCACGGCCCCCGGATGCGCCGATAGCAGGTTGTTGGTCAGGAACGCGAGAAACTGCCCGGTGCTGACGCTCTGAAACGCGTGCTCGTCGAACCATCGCCTTAGGAATTGATCGAACGTGTCGCGCCCGAACTTCGCCTCGAGAAACGACAGGAAGAGCGCGCCCTGTTCGTAGGGCACCACCGAATACGCATCGTCGGGATCGCGGCCCTTCAAGTCTGGCTGAAGCGTGCGATCCCCGGGCTCGGTAACATCGGTGCGAGCCTGCGCGAGATCGCGGAGACCGATGACGCGCTCCATTTCCGCGAGCCGCTTGCCGTAGACGGCCTCTACGATGCGTCGTTCGAGGTAGGTGGTGAAGCCTTCGTTCAGCCAGAAATCGCTCCATGTGGCGTTGGTGACCAGGTTGCCGGACCATGAATGAGCGAGCTCGTGAGCCACGAGTGCGACAAGCGACTTGTCGCCGACGATGACGGTGGGCGTGGCGAAGGTGACGCGCGGGTTCTCCATTCCACCGAACGGAAACGACGGCGGAAGGACGAGCAGATCGTAGCGACCCCAGCGGTACGGACCGTAGAGCGCTTCGGTCGTCTTGATCATCTGCTCGGTATCTTCGAACTCCCGTGCCGCCGCATCGACCATCGCCGGCTCCGCCCAGATGCCGGTCCGATCGCTCATCGCCTTGAACGTCAGGTCGCCGACCGCTAGCGCGATGAGATATGACGGGATCGCCTGCGGCATGCGGAAGCGGAACACGCCGCTGCCCTTGTCGCCAGGTGTTGCTTCCGCAGCCATCACCGCCACGAGATCCTTTGGCACACGAATCGTCGCGTCGTACGTCATGCGGACAGCGGGTGTGTCCTGCAGCGGGATGAACGACCGTGCCTGGATCGCCTGCGCCTGACTGAAGAGAAACGGCAACTTCTTCCCCGACGTCTGCGCCGGCGTCAGCCACTGCAGCCCCTTCGCCGAAGGCGACGAGGCGTAGGTGATGCGCACTCGATCGGCCTCAGCCGGGATCGTCACGCGAAGCGCGCTCCCGAACGCCGGTGTCGCCGGATCGAGTTGAAACATCGTGGCCGTCCATGGCCCGTTGCGCGATGCCGTCTCCGTTTTCTGGATCCGCAAGTCGCGCGTGTCGAGCACGATCTCCGTCGCGCGCGGATCGCGACGTTCGAGTTGCAGTTCCGCTGTGCCGCGCAATGAGCTGGCGTCGAAGTCGGCAGTGAGATCGAGCAGCAGATGCTTCGTGACGAAGGCGTCGATGTTCGCGTAGGTAGCCATATCTCGTGGCAGCGGCATGGAAGCAGGACCAGGCGGCACGGCAGCTGGCGGACTGCAGCCCATCATCAGGAGCACGGCAAGCGCGGCGCCCGCACCGTAGAAATACGCAAGTGATCTCACTGCAGTGATCGTTGATCGATTATAGGGATCTGCGGTGCTTGACACCGGCGCGTGCGAAGCGTATTGGTAAGTGTAGCCCCGTCATTTTCAGACGTGGAGGATTCGCATGGAGACGCCACCGGGCTGAGGACGCGCATCGAGAAGGAGTTTCCGTCAGACAACGGACAGAGGCTCGATGCGCAACCAGGCAGAACGTTCCGACCGTCTGTAAATCCTGGCTTTCGTCAGGATGCGTGACGCCAGTCACGCATGAAACGCCCGACGTTGGGTTCCTCCCAGGTCGGGCGTTCATGCGTACAAGCTCGAAATCAGTTCGCGGGTACGCCGAAGCTCTTCCCCGTTTTCTCGTTGCAGCCACTGGCGGGAAGAGTCGTCCCGCAGTGGATGATGAGACCACCGATCGCGCCGAACGGCCGGCCATCCCTGAGCGGATGCAGGCTCACGGTGATGATCGTGCCCTGGGGAAAGGAGTCAACGGTCACGCCCTGCCGCGCCATGGCCGCGGCGGAGCCCGTTTCAACGCCCCACACGACCGGTTTGCCCTCGTTCATCATCGGCTTTCCGTCCGGACCGATCAGTTCGAAGATCAGCTGCGCATGATTGCTGCCGGGAATGAATCGCGTGAGCTTACCCGTCATGGTCTTGGTCGCCGTCATGTCGTACATCGCGAATGAATGATGCGCGAACGCGGAAGAGTGCATCGCCGGAAGAAGCAGGAGCGCGAGTCCCGAGACAATCCAGGGCCTGAGTCCATATCTGGTCATTACTGCTGTGCTCCAAAAAAACGGTCCACGTTGGGAATTGGAAGTTGGGAGTTGGGAGTTGACTCAGTTCTCAGGCTTTTTCCAGCCCTTCTCGAAATGCTGTTCCCAGTTCTCCGCCCACGGCCGCCCGAAGTAGTCGATGTAGCCCGTGTCCACTGGCGTCAGCTGCGTCGGCCGGCCATCGGGGCCGTTGATGATCGTGCTCTGCACGCGGCATTCGACGTACGTGAATCGCTGCTCCGGATCGCTGATTGGCCGTGTTCGCTCCCAGGGCGTGACGGTGTGGAGCGGACGCGTGAACGCTTCGGGATCGTAGAAGGTGGTTTCAACACTGATCGTCTTGCCGTCGGCACTGGGACGAAACACCTCGATCGTTTCCATCTTGTTACTGAACTCGAACATCGAGTGCGACAACGTCCAGCCCTGGACGTTGGCCGTCCACGCGACGAGCGTGTTGCCGTTCCAGAAACCGACGGTCTCGCCGTACCACTGCGGGACCTTCTGGACGTGCGTGCGGCCGATGAGGACCTTGCGCATGAAGTTATCTGCGATGCCGCTCACGAACTGCACCTGGTGAGGCGTCGTGAGCACCTCGATCGGGCCTCCTAACGACGCCTGCGCCCACCAGCGCATGAACCCCTCGGGATAGCAGAATGCCGCCATCCACTGCGGAGCGTTGGAGACGCCCTCGTGGTAGTTCATCTGCACCATGCGCTTCTGATACTCCGGGGTGAGCAACGAGACCATCGTCGCCGTCTGCAGATTGACGCCCCAGACCCATTGGTCTTCATTGCCGCGACGCTGGTAGTACCCATCCCAGTCGGGAAGCGTCTGACGCGTGTGAATGGTCGGACCACCGGCCTTCTTCGCCTCGGCCATCAACGCGTCGTAGTGTTCGGCCGCCGTTTTATAGCTGTAGGGGCTGACGATCTTCTCGACCGGGTAGTCGCGATTGCAGTCGCCCCAGTGCGCGACGCGGTTCTCCCGCGTCCACATGTCGGTCAACTGGCGTGGCGTGTTGCAGCGAGCGTAGCGCTTGTCGGTCCAGTTCGCGCGATCGAGGTAGAAGTTCTTAGTCGTAAAGAGATCAACGGCCAGAGGCGTGACGCCTGGAGGCGGTGTCGTTGACGTCGGTGGGCCGCCTCCGCGTCCACGCCCCTGCGCATTTGCCTCGTTGCCGAGCGATGTCCAGGCGGCCGCCGAGGCAACGAGTGCCACTGCCGCAACAGTCCTGCGTGCAATACCCATGTATGAGAGCTCCTCGTGTGCGCGCAGGCCTTCATCGGGCCCGCGTGACCGAGGAATACGCTACCACGCTTGTGGAATGTCAGATGGGTCGTTGGGTTGCTGGGTGGCTAGGTTGCTGGGGTCGTTGGGTGGCTAGGTTGCTGGGGTCGTTGGGTGGCTGGGTTGCTGGGTTGTCAGGGACGACGGCATTGCGCTTGCTCAACGACGCGCATGTCGCTACCGCATCACTCGCTGATCGCTTGGCAGCGCGCTGACGACTTGTTCATCGACGTGCATCTTCTCTCGCGACGTTTTCCTCCAATTGAACGCTTCGAGTTGGCGTCGCAACTTCGACGTGCAGCATTTTCGGTCCCGGCCAACATCGCTGAAGGCTATGGAAGGCACACGACGAGCGACAAACTGAAGTTCTTGCAGATTGCGTGCGGCTCGCTCGCCGAGGTTGGCTACTGCCTCCATGCTGCCAGGCGTCTTGGTTACATCGAGGAGTCTGTGTACGGGGAGTTCGAACTGCGCGTGCGCAAGACTTCCGCGCCGCTACGAGGCCTCATGAAATCGATGGGTCGCGAACACCCATGAACCGAGCACCCTTGTGACCGAGCTACCCCCAGCTACCAAACTACCCAGCTACCCAGCTACCCAGCTACCCAGCTACCCAGCTACCTACAGAGCCTCACCTCCCTTGCGGCGCCGCCTCCTTCAGCAGTCCGTAAAACTGCATGAAGACATTGTCGCGCGCGGCATGGTCCACGTGACAACTGTAGCAACTCGCTTTGGGCTGTGGCGCCGCTGCCGGCAGATAGCCGCCAGACATCGGCCCGCCGAACTGGTAGTAGGCCCAGCCTTCAGGCACGCGCCCCTTGTCCTTCACCGCCATCTCAATCACGTGAACCTCGGTCGCAAACTGACCCTGCCTCGCCGGCAGCGCATTCGTCCCGATGGCCTGGAGAATAAGCGCGAGCATCGTCCCTTCGCGGAACTGACCGGTCTCAACGAAATGGCGATATGCCGTGGGCTCCATCAGAGTTGTGTTGAACATCTGATGACCACCGCCGCCACCCTCGCTGTAGCTCAAGCCAAGCGACTGTCCAACGAGTATCCACTGCCGATAGTCCGACGGCAGCCGCAGGTTCCGTTCGGCGTCGTACTGCGGCATCACCGCTGGACGAGTGTCAGTGGCCTGCCCGGCCACGACTGCCCCACGCGCGCCGATGACCGCGGCCCACGCCACCATGGCAAACGTCAACGCGACTCGACTGACAGTGTGCGAACGATTCCATTGCGGCACAAACACCTCCCTGTCACGTCATGATGGCCGGCCCGCACCCTGTCTCACACATGTTTGCAGCGAGGGGCACAACCGACCATTCACAGCCGCCGCCGCGCCCTTCGCCGCAAACGCCTTCGTGACCTTCGCGATCTTCGTGTTAACGCAGTCGAGGCGCCAACAACGACTCGACCTGAGACCTGCGCGACCGGCTGACACCAACCTCTGTACCCTCCGAGAGCACGAGCCGCAGTCCGTTGCGGTCGACCGTTTCGCGAACGTGCGTCAGATTGACGATCGCCATGCGATGCGTCCGCACGAACGTTTCCGGAGCGAGGCGGCCCTCGAGCGACGTCAGCGAGGCGCGCACCAGGTGATTGCCTCTCGTCGAATGAATAGTCACGCAGTAGTCCTGCGCCTCGATCCACACGATTTCCTCCAAGCGAAGCACAATCGTCCGATCGCCATGCTTGATCGAGAGACGCTGGAGATGTTGTGCCGAGTCAGTGACGGTCGACCCGCCGGGGTCGCCGTGCTGAAGCTCCGCGGCCACACCCGCCATCTGGTGCGCCAGCTCGCCGAGACGGCGCTCGCGCACGCGCCGTTTCGCCCGTCCGAGCGCCTCGAGAAGCCGCTCGTCCGAATACGGCTTGAGCACGTAGTCAGTTGCCGCGATGTCGAACGCGTCGACCGCATACCTGCTGAACGCGGTGATGAACACAACGACGGGACCGCTGCTCTGAAAATGCTCCGCAAGCTCGACGCCTCCGAGGCCGGGCATCTCGACATCGAGAAACACGATGTCCGGTCGGCTGTCTTCGATCATCTGACGGGCACCCAGACCGTCTCCGCATTCGACAACCGACGCGACATCGGGATCGCGACGCAGAAGCGACGCCGCCACTTCGCGCGCGAGCGGCTCATCGTCCACGACCAGCACGTGAAACTTCGTCATCCCTGAAGAGGCTGGCTATCCATCGCGTGCACCGGCAGCGTGATGTGCGCGATCGTTCCGCCGTCACCCGCCGGCTCGAGGTCGAGACGTGCGGCTCCATCGTAGAGACGTTGCAGGCGCAGGCGTGCATTGCCCAGCCCGGTGCCTGCGTCTGTGACGATGTTGAAGTTCGCCGGCAGGCCCGCGCCATCGTCGCGGACCACCAGGTGCAACTGGCCACCGTCGATCGATGCTGCGAGTTCCAGGTGACAAGCCCCGGTTCGTCGCGACAGGCCGTGTCGGAACGCGTTTTCGACCACCGGCTGCAGAAGAAACGCCGGCACTGCGCAATGCTCGGATTCGGGCGAAATCGAGTATCTGACGTCGAGACGATCGCTGAAACGGGCCCGCTGCAGCTCGATATACCGCTTCACGAACGCTGTCTCCTCCGCCAGCGTCGTCGTATGTTGACTCCTCCCGTCAACGGCCGTTCGCAGAAGCTCGCTGAGCTCGAGCAGCATCGCCAGCGCCCGATCGCTCGCTCGCGAACGGATCAGCGCTGAAATCGAGTTGAGCGTATTGAACAGGAAGTGGGGTTCGATCTCGAGGCGCAGCGCGTCGAGTTGCGCACGCGCCAGGTCGGCCTCGAGGCGCGACTCGCGCAGTTCGAGGCTGCGCGCGCGGTTGTACACGGCGAGTGACGAACCAATTACCAGGAGGAAACCGTAGACGAGCAAATCGACGGGCAATGAGATGGTCTGGAGGATCAGGGCCGCGCCGAACTCAAACGTCTGGATCGGGAAGTAGGGCTGGACGCCGATGGTCGCCGCTGAGGCGCACAAGATGTGCGCGCCGAGGATGACGAGTCCAGTTGCGATCACGCGTACGACGCTACCAGCCAACGGCACAGAACGGTCCGTCAGCCGCGCACCGAGCCGAAGGACCACTGGAGTGGCGATCGCCCAGATGCCCCACGAGCACAGCTGCCACAGGGCAATCCGCACAAACGAGTGCCCATGGTGCAGCATCGAGAGGTAAATCTGCGCCGCGATTGTCAGGGCAACGAGACTGGTGCCGCCCGCGCCAACCGCCAGCGCCCATCCCAGTGAGACCGGCGTGCGTTCCACGCTGGACGGGACGTGACTATCGTTTGATGACATGAGACCAGTTGCAGCATATCGGCTGGCCCCGTGAGCAGCAACGCTTCTGCTGCGAGCGGTCGTCGGACTGCCGCGACCGGTGATCAGGTCGCGGCGAACGGAGGCTATGGCGTGGGTTTTCGGGGTTGCACGTTTACCGCGAAGACAAAGCGCTGACCGTCAGGGCTGGCCACGTTACTGAGCTGCGCTGGTGCGAGCACCGGCGTTGCCAATTTGAAGAGCATTCTCGGCGCGGACGTCTGAAATGGCATCGTCCCGACAACATCCACGGCCATCATGCCCTGGCCACCTTGCACTGACAGATAGAACAGTTCCTTGCCGTCACGGCGCCAGAAGATGCCGCCGACAGATGGTCCATCTGATACCTGCGAACCGGGCGGTGCCGACGCTGCAACCGCGGCGGCCCGCGTGGACTCCTCGAGACTCTTTACGTAAACCTGGAACGATCCCGACTGATTCGAGTTGAATGCGAGCAACTGTCCGTCGGGCGAAAAGCGTCCGCCGCGCTCGCGGCCAAGCTCGATGGCCTTCCGCTCGCCCGTCAGCGGCAGCACGAACATCGTCTCACCGGACCAGAAACAGATGAAACGCCCATCGGCGGACCAGTCGGTGAGAATCAACTGCGCACCTGACGTATGCGTGTAGACGAGTTCCTCGACACCGGTGCCATCTGCCGCCCGACGATAAATCGCGTTCGTCCTGTCGCGATCGGACACGTAAGCGATGTGCGTCCCATCAGGTGACCAGATCGGCGCAGAGTCGGGCGGCGCGTCTGAAGTAATGGCAGTGCTCTTGCCGGTCGCGATATCGAACGCCCAGATGTCGCGCCCATCGGTGTCGGGATCGTTCTTCACGACGACGATGCGCGAACCATCCGGCGAGAACGCTGCCTGCGAATACGAGCCCACCTCGCCAAGTCGCGTCACGACGCTCCCTTGACGGTCAAAGATAGTGAGCTGCTGCATGTTTCGACGCAGGCCGCGTGCCAGCAGACGACCGAGCGTACCGTTCTTGCTCGCGGTTTCGGTGGCCACCTTGTTTCGACTGGCGAGCGCGTCGTGAAAAGCGTCGACCTCGGCCTTGTTCACGATTTCGACTTCGAAGCCGATCGTTCCCATCTCGTCGAGCGACTGTTCACCGAAGATTGCCCGCCGTGGTGGACTGATCGGATTTCGCGGATTCTCCGCCGAGTTGTCGTACGTCAGCGTCACGTCGATGCGCGTGCCCCTGGGAAGAATGAACGGCTTCTTGTAGCTGTAGCCATCCTGCCAGTTGAAATCCCAGTCGCGAATCCAGAGGAGCGGCCGCGTCGATCCGTCCGGCAGCGTTGCCTCCGCCTTCATCTGCTTTGCCAGGTAGTGGGCGTGGGCAAACGCGTTGTACACCCTCGCGTCCCCGGGCAGCGTGAACGAGTCTTTGATGGTGAACTGTTTCTCGCCTGGTGGGATGTCGATCCCGGCGCCGAGCCCGAAGACCGCCGGCAACTGCACCGACGCGAGATCTTTCTGGCCTCCGTTCTCGGCGAAATAGATCCCGATCAGCGACTTCTCGAACTCCGCCTTGCCGCTCGGATGAAAGTGCACTTGCAGCAGGAGGTCCGCTCCCTTCGGCAGCCGGGAGACGATGCCCTCGGTAAACATCGCCGGCTGCGCGCCTGGGACCCACCCACCAAGGCCGGGATCGGTGCGGTCCATGAAGCCGACGGCACTGAGCCCGCCAAACCCCGGGCGGCCATCGGCGCCATCGAGGTTGGCCCGGCTTCCACCCGGTACCTGTGCGAACAGCGCGTGATGGACCACCTTGCGTGCACTTGGACGGAACTCGATACCTCTGACCCACTTGTCTTCGGTCAGCTTCGTCGGAATCACGAAGTTGCGGAAAACATCGGGACCACTCGCCGGCACGTCGAACGCGAGTGGCATTTCGAGAATCAGGTCCGGCTGACCCAGCCGCCAGCCGTCCGCCGAAAACTCGGGAAGCTTCGGCATCTTCGCCTCATCGCCTCGAGGCATGCCCTGCCTGACCCAGGCGGCGATCGTCGCGATCTGCGCCTCACTGAGTCTTCGCTCCCCCACAAACTCCCCGTATCCGGGCTCCGCGTGCCACGGCGGCATGTAGCGCGACTCCGTCACCTTCGCAATGAGCGCGCCGCGCTTCGCCACGTCTTCGTAAGAGATCAGAGAGAACGGCGCGGCTTCGCCGGGCCGATGGCATGTCACGCAATTCGTATAGACGATCGGCGCAATTGCCTCGGCGAACGTGACGCGAGCCGTGGACGTCGCTTGCGGTGCCGCGGGCGCGCGCTGTGACTGCGGGTGGCCGACGAGTGGCGTCAGCACGAGCGCAGATACGAAGAAAAGAAACAGCAGCCGTCGTCTACTCATGATCGTGCTTCCTCAACAAAGCGGGATCGGTGATGAAGCAACCCAGCGGTTCAGTCTCCGGGTGCGGAACTTTCCTTCCATCCAGTACCGCATCGAGCGCGTCACGGAGGTCATGACTCGTTACCTGTTGTCGAGTCTTCCCGAGTGCGGCATAGAGGTTGTCGATGCGCCCGCTGTAGCGAATCTCGCCAGAGCGATCGATCACGAAGGCCTGTGGTGTGATCGACGCCTTTGCGTGCGTGGCCGCCGCTCGATCGCGATCGACGACAGGCGTGAAGCCCGCGTAGCCGTACTGCCGGAGATGTGTGCGGACGAGTTGATCGAGCTGTACCGTCGACGGATGCGTTTCGACGTCCTCGTAGATCAGGGTGCACTCGACACCGCGCGGACCGTACTCGCGGCAGATTCGCTGAATCTCAGGCGCATAGGCGTTGGATACCGGGCAGTCGGTCGCGACGAAGAACAGGGCATTCGCACGACCGGTCGGAGCAAAAGGCCTAATCGCACGGCCGTCGAGATCGCGCAGCTGCACGCGTCCGCGATCGCCCTGAGCCAGGCCGACCGCGGTGCCGACGACGAAAAACCAGAGGACAAGCGCACTCGATCGCATGTGCAATTCCGGTAAAGGGTCTGACCCCATGATTCTGTTGTCGATAATCGAGGTATCGCTATTGTCGATAGTCGAGGTATGCTTGTCAAGACGCCATGCCGAAGCCGTCCGACCTCCTTCAAGGCACGCTCGACCTGTTGATCCTGAAAACGCTCGTGCGCGAACCGCTTCACGGGTGGGCCATCTCGAAGCGCATTCAACTGCTCTCCGACGACGTGCTCGCCGTTCAGCAGGGATCGCTGTACCCCGCACTCCATCGCCTGGAACAGCAAGGCTGGATCACAGCGGAATGGCAGGCCACCGAGCAGGGCCGCAACGGAAAGTTCTATACGCTGACGCGTGACGGCAAGCGTCAACTCGAGCGCGAGCTCGAATCCTGGAAACGCCTGTCGTCAGCAGTCGGCCTGTTACTCGAACGAGCGTGACACTCTCGCGTCTGTACCGGATCGCGCAGCAGCGCCTTCGATCGCTGTTTTATAAGCACGCGGCCGACGAAGAACTGAGCCGCGAGCTCGCGTTGCACTTCGACCTCCTCGTCGAGGAATTTCAAGCGGGCGGCATGTCGCGCGAAGACGCGCAACGCGCCGCGCGACGAGCCATCGGCAACATGTCGCTCCTCGAGGACCAGTGCCGCGATCACCGACGCGTCTCCTGGTTTCTCGATCTTCAACAGGACATTGTGTACGGCGTGCGAATGCTACGGGCCAATCCCGGCTTCACTGCAGTCGCCGTGTTGTCGCTGGCCATCGGCATCGGCGCGAACACCGCCATCCTGACCGTGCTCGATGTCGTCCTGCGAGCGGGCCTTGCCATCCCGCAGGACGATCGCCTGGTCGTCGTTCGCACATTCCCGCTGGACGATCCGAACCAGGAGACCCACGCACTGCTCGACGACTACACCACGTGGCGCGAGGCGAGTCGCTCCTTCGATGTGATGGGCCTCGCGCTCGGAAACCAGGCCGACTTCGGCGCCGATGGCGACACTGCTCTGGCGCAGCGCATTCAGGGACAGGCCGTCTCCGGCGGGACGCTGGCCGCCCTTGCGGTCCGGCCGGTCCTTGGTCGCGTGTTCACCGCGTCAGAGACCGACATCGGCCCTCCGACTCCCGTCGTCGTCATCAGCCATCGGCTGTGGCAGTGGCGATTCGGATCTCGCGGCGACATCATCGGAGATACGGCGCGGCTCGATCGCGTGAACCGGACGATCATCGGCGTAATGCCCGAGGCCTTTCATTACCCCAATGAAGGCGTGGATTACTGGATACCGCTGGCTGTGAACGAACCGTCTCGACTGCCGAACCTGCAGCGCTTCTTCGTGGTGACCGCGCGACTGAAAGACGGCGTCACGATCGAGCAGGCGCAGTCCGACATGAACATCATCGCGGCGAGACAAGCGACGGAGGATCCCGAGCGTCATGATGGATGGGGCGTTCGGGTCAAGCCTGTTCGCGAGGCGATGTACGGCTGGACGCGTGAACGGCTCCTGACACTCGAAGCCGCCGTTCTTCTCGTCCTCCTCGTCGCCTGCGCCAACCTCGCCGGCTTGCTCCTTGCCCGCGGGCTCGTACGCATGCCGGAGATGGCCATGCGCGCAGCGCTCGGCGCAGGACGCCTCCGCATCGTTCGCCAGCTTCTGGCCGAGAGCGTTCTGCTCTCACTGATCGGCGGCGCGCTGGGTGTGCTGGTAGCGATGGGAGGCCTTCGTGCGCTCGTCGCCATGAATCCTCCACCGGGCGGCGTCAGGATTGTCGATGTCGGCGTGGACCTGCGGACGCTGGGCATGACCGCGTTGATCTCAATCACGACCGGGCTTGTCTTCGGCCTCGTGCCGGCTCTCGTCAGCGCGCGATCGGGACTGAACCGGACGCTGAAGGAATCACCACCGGCAGTGACCACGCCTCTTCCTCCGCGCTTCCGCAACGCCCTTGTTGCCGTGCAGATCGCGGTGACAGTGGTGCTGCTGATCGGGTCCGGGCTGCTGATGAAGAGCTTCATGCAGGTTGTGACACGTGACCTGCGATTCGATGCAGATCGGCTGCTCACGTTCGAGATTCACGTGCCGATCACCGATTACATGCACACGGTGTCAGGAAGAGATGGACGGTCGTACTTCGAGATCGATCCGTCCCCCGCGGTCGGTTTCGAGCGTATCTACCGAGAGCTCGTCACCGTCCCTGGCGTCGAATCGGTGGCCGCGAGCTCATACGGACTGCTGAACAGCATCGTCGTCCCGTCGACGAACATCGACGTCACCGCGACCTCGATCCCACGCTCGGCGCCTGCAGCAGGAGCGGCGGCGAGTCTCGCCATCGGCATCGGACGTGACCCCACACACCTGGTGGATCGGCGCTCCCTGACTGCGGCCTACTTCCTCGTGACACCCGGCTTCTTCGCGGCAATCAGGGCGCCGCTTGTCGCCGGTCGCGACTTCGCCACCGGCGATATCTCGTCGTCACCATGGGTGGCCATCGTCAACGAGAGCGCCGCGAATCGCTTCTGGCCCGGACAGAACCCCGTGGGCCGCCGGTTCACGATGCCCGGAATCCCCGACGAGCAGCCGCGAGAGGTGATCGGGATTGTGCGAGATATTCCACTTACGCTGCAGGGTGAGCTCAGGCCGGTCGTCTACACCTCGTACCTCCAACAGCCGCTGAGCTACCCGCAGCCGGTGAATATGTTCGGCCAGATGATGTTCATGGTCCGTGCAACGGGTGATCCGATGAGCCTGCTCCCTGCCGCCCGCCGCATCGTTGCCGAGATCGATTCGGACCGGCCGTTGTCGAACGTTGCGACGATGGAGCAGCGCGTAGCGTCGGTCGTGCCGCGACTCGGCTACTTCGCGTTCGCGATCACAGCCTTCGCCTTGACCGCGACCCTGCTCGCAGCCATCGGCATCTACGGTGTGCTCGCGTACTCGGTGTCTCAGCGGGTACGCGAGATAGGGATCCGCTTCGCGCTCGGCGCCGGAACCTACGAAGTCGTGATGCTCGTGGGCCGGCGGGCGTTGATGATTCTGTCGCTCGGCCTGGCTGCCGGCCTCGTCGTGTCGCTGATGCTGACTCGCTTGCTGCAGTCGCAACTGTGGAATGTCGAACCAACAGACCCGGTCACGTTCGCAACCGTCATGATCCTGTTGGTCATCGTCGCGCTGGTGGCGGCGGTCATCCCGATCCGGCGCGCGGCCGGTGTGAACCCGACCATCGCGCTGCGGTGTGAATAAACGGGTCAGTTCTGCTTTGAGTAGTTGACCAGCGTCTGATCCTTGCAGTTGTCCTTCGTGAAGGGCTGATCTGCGATTCCAACGGTGTCGTTACCCGTGTACTGTCCCTTGAGATAGTCGGGATCCTCGGCGGTGTAGGTGCGCGTCAGCTTCGTCGTCTTTGGATCGAGAGTGAAGCGCTCGACGACGTGCAGCTTGTCGCCGTGACGAACCGGCGCATTCAACACACCAGGCAGGAAGCCAACGGTGTCGATGATGAGCACGTCACCATCCCATCGCCCGATCGAATGTCCGGCGCGAGTCGGCTTCACGTTCGCCGGATGCGTCTTCATGTTCATGAAGACCGTACGGCGCAGGTCCATCTGGCCGTACTGGATAACGATGGTGTCCTTGTTCTGCGTGATGCGATTGACCGGACCATCGAACACCCAGTCGAAAAGAATGCTGGTGGTCTCGCAGCGGAAGCGGGGGTTGTCGTCGCGCACGAACTTGGCCGCAGCCTGCTCGCCCATCGTCGTCAACTCGGTGCCGCCATAGAGACGCGGACCTGCTGGTGGACCGCCGGCTCGACGCCCGCCACCGCCGCCACCACGCTGGGCCGGCTTGGCCGTTTCCAGCTGGCTGAGGGGAACGAGCCCCCCGCCGGTTCCGCGCGGATCCGCCATCACGACCTGTTCCGGCGCCCAGTCGCCAGAGATGTTCGGCTCACCACTGGGACGACGCGCGTCGCGCGGCTTGACCGCGACCGGCAAGGCCCCGCGCACTTCCTGCACGCCTCCGCCGGTTGCCTTCACATACTGACCGTAGCGGTCCATGTGACTGCCGTTCTCGAAGCGGATGGTATTCAGGTAGCACGAGTTCGGATCGGCGCGATCGGGAGCTGCCTCGATCGTGACCATGGAGTTGATGGGAAAGAGCTCCTTCGTCCACCCGGAGCGCCGAAGCGTGTGGGCCGATCGCATCTCGCAGCGATACTTCGAGACGCGTCCGTTGGCATCAGTAGCCTCGAAGTAGAGCCAGGAGTGCGGATTGACGAAATCAATGCGCGTGAGCTTGCCCGTGAAGGTGACCGACTTGCCCAACTCGAACGTGCCAGGGCCGTGATGGGCGAACACGGGCGCGGTACACAGCACGGCCAAAATAAGAAACGCAAGCACTCGGCTCATCTGATCCCTCCGGGGACTCGTCGATGCATACGGCAGCAGTGCGCCGTGCGTCTCGTATTGTAGGCCGAAGGCGCGCGAGGCCATTTGGGGGCACCTTTCGGGGGAGTGAAAGGAATGCCCCGACTCGTTCACGCCACGAGCTGTTGCCTACTCGGGTGAGCGCTGCGCTCGGCTCTGATAGCTCGTGTGCACGACGTCAGGATCGTTCGCCTTGAACGATTCTCTGGCATCACGGTACGCCGATTCGCCCCGCTCGCGCGCGTAGTTCACCGCTTCGCCCGCGCGATCCAGGCCGCTCGAGACCGCCGATTTCACGCGCTCCGACTGGCTTCGCCACGCGTCTCGGCCGCGTTCCATGGCATCGTGGCCAAGCTCGTTGCCACGGCGCTTCAGATACTCGCGCGTGTCGCGGCCGGTCGCAGGCGCCATGATCAACGCGATCGCTGCGCCGACTGTTGCGCCGAGCGCTGCGCCGCACACAAAGGCGGCAAGAGATCCCGCCTCCTGGCGCTCTGAATCCATTCCTTCACTGTACGTGTTCATGGCAATCCCTCCTCCTTCGCCGACGTGCGAAGGCTTTGTCACACGGCCCGTCTGCCGGTAATCAGCTGCACGAGTACGGCGACGACGGCAAGTACCAGCAAGATGTGGATGAATCCACCGAGCGTGTACGAGCTAACGACCCCCAGCAGCCACAGCAGCAACAACACGACGAAGAGTGTCCACAGCATGGTCATTCTCACAACGGTCGAACTCTCCGACGCGCATGGTTCAAGGAGTTTGGCGCGTGCGAAACCGCCGACCATCCGGTCCGCACTGCGTCCCGGAGCACGTGTCGTGCCAGACCACGGCCGGGCGCTCGACCGCAACGACCGACGTATTTCTCCTGATTTCCTTGTAAGAGTTGCAGCACCGCCAGCACATCCTGCATACCTCATCCACGCACGAACACGCGAGATCAGCTTTTCATCGTGGGAGATCAGCTTACGTCGTGACCGCGCATCGAACCGAGGGCACGGAACGTGCTGATGGCTTTTGCCATTGTGATGACTGAATGCAGGGAGGCACGTCGATGAGAGGACTCTTCGCTTTGGGCATCGTCCTGTTGCTCGTCGGACTCGGGGTGCTCGTATGGCCTGCGATTCCCTACACGGAACGGAAGAAGGCGATCGATATCGGTCCCATCGAAGTGCAGACGGAAACGGAGAAGCATGTCTTCGTGCCGCCGCTCGTGGGTGTCGCTGCCGCAGCATCAGGCGTAGCGTTGATCGCTCTTGGTCGTCGCAATGCGTAACGCCTCGTCTTCCGTCGTTCACCGTCGCATTCGAGCCGCGATGCACACGTCCGCTCGGCATATGACCGACAACGGCGCCGCGGAAGGCCGTGGGCGCATCTTGGTCGTCGAGCACGACCACGTGACACGCGAGACGCTCGCAATGATGCTGCGATACTACGGCTACGACGTGACCGTCGCAGGCGATGGTCGCGAGGCAACGCGTCTGCTCGGCGACGTCACACCGGATCTCGTGGTCACCGACTGGCGGACACCCGGCCTCTCAGGCCTCTCGCTGTGCCTGGCATTGCGCCGACGCTGGCCGATGATTCCGATCGTCGTAGTTACGTCGAGCGACGAGATATTCGATGACGATCAGCCGGCCAATGCGTGGCTTCAGAAACCCATCGATCCAGTGCTCCTGAACCAGGTCATTCACAACGAACTGGCACCAGTTCGAAGCGCATGAGAACGCATACATGACGCGTGCATGGAAGATCGTGCTCGGCGTCCTGATTGTCGCGGTCCTCGCGGTCGCGCTCGGGGTAGCCGTTCTTCGCAGTCACTGGGCGGCGCACAGGACCGGCCAGGAGCTCACCCGGATCATCGAGGCTCGACTCGACGCGACGGCACACATCGAAGATGTCTCGATCACGATCTTCCCCCGCCTCGCAATTGAAGGGCATGGATTGTCGCTCATTCGCAACGGAGACGAGCACCGTCTGCCTTTCATTCGCGTCGATCATTTCCACGCCTCCGGCTCGCTCGTCGACCTGTTGAAGCGCTCGATCGACGTCGTCGAGGTCGAGGGGTTTCAGGTCGACATCGCTCGCGGACCGAAGCCCAGTGGGTCGGGCCTGCGCGGCGCACGCGACCTTGAAATCAACGAGATCAGAGCGACACGCGGGTTGCTGCGTATCCTGCCCGACAACCCTGAGAAGCTGCCGCTCAATTTCGATCTCGAGACAGTCGCCTTCCACGACTTCAGCTTCGATCACGCGGGTCGCTACGAGGCGCAGCTGACGAATCCGAAGCCACAAGGTCTCATCAAGAGCTCTGGATCGTTTGGTCCGTGGAATACCTACGAACCACGTTCGTCGCCATTGTCGGGTGACTACGAGTTCACCAACGCTCGCCTGAACACCATCAAGGGCATCGGCGGCATCTTGAATTCGACCGGATCGTTCAACGGCGTGCTCGAGCACATCACGGTCAAGGGCACGACGTCGACTCCCGACTTTCAGCTCGATCTCGCGCATCAGCCCCTCAATCTCGACACCCGATTCATCGCCGTCGTCGATGGCACGAATGGCGACACGTACCTCGAGCAAGTGGACGCCACGCTCGGCCGATCCCACATCCTGGCGACGGGATCGATTGCCGGCGCGCCAGGGGCAAAAGGGCGGACGATCGCGCTCGACGTGAGCGCCAATGGGCGCTTCGAGGACTTCCTGCGCCTGGCGGTCAAGGCCCAGAAGCCCGCGATGCGTGGCGCGATCGGACTCAAGACCGGGCTCGTCATACCTCCCGGCGACATCGACGTCGTGCAGAAGCTTCAGCTGAAAGGGTCGTTCAACATCCGGCGCGGTCAGTTCACATCCGACACCGTGCAGGGCAAGGTCGACGAGTTGAGCCGCCGCGGACGCGGCGAGCCCGGAAACGAGCAGGTCAGCGACGTCATGGCGGACTTCGGCGGAGACTTCGCCCTGCGCAATGGCCGCCTGGATCTCCCGAAGTTTCAGTTCTCCGTCGAGGGGGCACGCGTCGCACTCGGCGGCAACTATGGACTCCCGACGCAGCGACTGGATTTCGAGGGCTCGCTCATCCTCGACGCACCGCTTTCGAAGACCACAACCGGAATCAAGTCGCTGCTCCTGAGGGTGGTCGACCCGCTGTTCCGCAAGAACGGAGCCGGCGCTGTGGTGCCGATCGTCGTCTCAGGGACAGTCGATCAGCCCTCCTTCGGTCTCGACAAGGGCCGCATCATCGGCCACTGATCAAATCCGCACACTTCTCGCCGATCATCACGCACGCGGCGTGTGTCGGCGCATTCACGACGTCGGGCATGATTGACGCGTCTGCCACGCGAAGCGTGTCCACACCTCGCACTCGCAGATGCGAGTCGACAACCGCCTGGGTGTCGCTCTCTGGCCCCATGCGGCACGTCCCTGCAAGGTGATAGATGGTGTCCGCCCTCTGGCGAATGAAGGCCTCCAGTTCGCGCGGCGATGTCACGGTTGCTCCGGGTTCGACCTCATGTGCACG
>Ga0207669_10000326_pt1 | contig 21811 bp, 14 predicted proteins | sample KBSM33metaG_FD_184329 | JGI IMG/M metagenome (GOLD analysis project Ga0207669, IMG submission 184329) | Miscanthus rhizosphere microbial communities from Kellogg Biological Station, Michigan, USA - KBS M3-3 metaG (SPAdes) (version 2) | ecosystem: Host-associated > Plants > Roots > Rhizosphere >...
GGTGCCCGGCTATTCCGAATCGAACCAGACGATGAACACGCTGGGCGAGACGATGCGCGGCCGCACCGCGCTCTACATGTTCGATGGCATTCCGCAGTCGACGCCGCTTCGCGACGGCAGCCGCAACGCGACCTTCACCGACATGGCGACGATCGAGCGGATCGAAGTGATCGGCGGCGCCTCGGCGGCCGAGGGTATCGGCGCGGCAGGCGGCATCATCAACTATATCTCCAAGCGCGCGACCGAACCCGGCACGCATTTCGGCGTCTCCGGCCGCTTCGGCACCCAGTTCGACGACGACAGCTCGGTGTGGAAGGTCGGCGCGACGATCGCCCACAAATCCGACGCCATCGATATCTTCGCCGCCGCTTCCTACCTCAGCCGCGGCATCACCTATGACGCCAAAGGCCGCCGTATCGGCCTCAGCGCGTCGAGCTCGCTGGCCGATTCCAAGCAGATCGATTTCTTCCTCAAGGTCGGCAAGGATTTCGGCGCCAACGATTCGCAACGGCTCGAGGCCGAGGCGAGCTATTTCAAGCTCACCGCCAATGGCGATTATCATTATGTCGCCGGCGTCCGTCCCCCCGCGGGCAAGGACCAGACCACGGGCATTCCCGATACGGCCGAGCCGGGTCCGCCAGTCGACCCGCTCACCGGCCAATTGCTGTTCAAGCCCGACTTCAACCGCTTCCAGCAATATGCGGTCAACTACACCAACAAGGATCTGGTCGGCGGCAGCCTGGTCGCGACCGCTTATTACGCCAAGCAGGAGATGCGTTTCCCCGGCGACAACGCCATCGACAAGCAGGATCCGAAGATCGATCCGACCGGCAAGCTTTACGATCAGTCCGAGATTCTCTCGAAGAAATACGGCCTGCGCACGTCTTACACGCACCCCGATTTCCTGCTGAAGGGGCTCGAATTGCGGTTCGGCGTCGACCTGGTCCACGACCAGACCCAGCAATATCTCGCGGTGACCAACCGCGTCTGGGTGCCGCCGATGAACTACACCAGCTTCGGCCCCTATGTTCAGCTGGAATATGAGATCGGCCCGATCACGCTGAGCGGCGGCATGCGCCATGAGGACGGCCGGGTGAAGGTCGACGACTATACCACCACCGCCTATCGCAACAGCGTGTTCGTGAAGGGCGGCACGCTCAAGTACAAGAACGACCTGTTCAACGCCGGTGCGATCGGCCGGCTGGGCAGCGGCTTCTCGGTCTATGCCACTTATGGCGAGGGCTTCACCCTGCCCAATTTCGGCATTCCGCTGCGCAACGTGAACGTGCCGGGCAAGTCGGTCGAAGGGCTGCTCGACCTCGAGGCGGTGATATTCAAGAACAAGGAAGTGGGCTTCAACTGGCGGGGCAAGCAGGGCAGTTTCGGCCTGTCCTATTACCAGTCCAAGTCGGCCCTTGGATCCAGCCTGTCGGTCGATCCGGTGACCAAGGATTATGTTCTCAACCGCAAGCCGATCAAAATCTACGGCATCGACGTCACCGCCGAGTTCCGGCCGACCTCGACCCTGCGGTTGAATGCCTTGTTCAGCCACGTCATCGGCAAGACCACCAAGGCCAATGGCATCACCTCGCCGCTGGACGTCCAATTGGGCATCCTCAACATCGCCCCCGACAAGCTCAACGGCCAGATTTCGTGGCAGTTCAACCCGCAGGGGTCGGTCTCGTTCGGCGCCAGCCACCTCTTCAGCCGCGACCTCAACACGATCAACGAGCATACCAAGGGCTATACGCTGTTCGACGCCACGGCCAATTATCGCGTCGATCAGGTCGGCACCTTCTCGCTCGGCGTCGAGAATCTGTTCAACAAATTCTATTTCCTGAGCTCGTCGCAGATCGATATCTATCAGAACTATTTCGCGGGCCGCGGACGGACGGTGTCGTTGACGTTCAGCCGCAATTTCTAAGGCGAGAAGAGCCGTGGGCGATCGCTCCAAACCGTCGGTGCTGATCGCCGGCTCCGCCAATGCCGATTTCGTCGTCCGAGCCACCCGCATTCCCGCGGCCGGCGAGACAATGCTCGGCGGCGATCTGGCGATTTTTCCCGGCGGCAAGGGCGCCAACCAGGCGGTCGCCGCTGCCCGCGCCGGCGGCGTTGCCACCAGGATGGTAGCGGCGCTCGGCGATGACGATCTCGCGCGGTTGATCGCGAATTCGTTGACCAGCGCCGGCGTCGGGCTCGACGTCCGGCGCTCGTCGCGATCGACCGGGGCGGCGCTGATCACCGTGTCCGACGAGGGCGAGAATGCGATCACCGTCGCGCCCGGCGCCAATATGGATCTCGGCCCCGACGATCTGCCCGATCTCGACGGCGTCGCGTGGCTGGTGATGCAGCTCGAAACGCCGCTCGACACGGTTGCGGCTTTCGCCCGCGCCGCGCGCGATCGCGGGATCAAGGTGCTGCTCAACGCAGCGCCGGCACGCGCCCTGCCCTCCGCCCTGCTTGCGGCAGTCGACTTGCTGGTCGTGAACGAGGACGAGCTTGGCGCGCTGGTCGGAACCGACGGATCGATCGCCGAACGGCTCTCGCGCACCGGGGTCGCCATCACGGTGGTGACGCTGGGCGGCCGCGGCGCCTGCGCACGCATCGGCGAGGATTATGCGCTCCAGCCAGCCTTCGCCGTCACGCCGGTCGATACCACCGCCGCCGGCGACACCTTTTGCGGCGTTCTGGCCGCAGGCCTTGCGGACGGTCTGGACGTGCCGGCCGCTTTGGCCCGCGCCGCGGCGGCCGGCGCGCTCGCCACCACCAAAGCGGGCGCGCAATCGAGCATTCCATCGCGCGCCGAACTGGATGCGTTCATCGCCACTGCGCACCAGCATGGTCATGACGCCCTCGCCGCTTATTGTGGCCTGGGCCCGGCAGCGAATTGAAGAAAGTCCCATGACCAACCCGATCCGCACGACCAGCGATGTCAAATTCTCGCACGCCCTCACCGGCCCCTATCTGCCGACGCCGGGCAAGGTGCCCGGCTGGCCGTTCCAGGAAATGGGCCGCTGGAAAATCGACGCCGATGGTGCCGCCGACGAATGGGTGCAGGGGCTGATCGAATGGCGCCGCGAGCATCTGATCCGCATCGGCTTCGACGACGAACTCTACCGCCGCCCTGAGCTCAAATGGTCGCAGGCGAATTTCGTCCATCATCTGCTGATGGTCGAGGATCGTTATTTCTACGACCCAGACACCGGCCGCTATACGGTCGACCGCTATCTCGACGATCTCGAGGCGCGGCTCGGCACGATCGACAGCGTGCTGCTCTGGTACATCTACCCCAATATCGGCATCGACGACCGCAGCCAGTTCGACCTGGTCGACGCGTTCCCCGGCGGGATCGATGGACTGAAGCAAGCGGTCGCCGACTTCCACCGGCGCGGGGTCAAGGTGTTCCTGCCGACCATGCCGTGGGATAACGGCACGCAGCCGAGCGAGGCGCCCGATTGGGAGCGGATGGCGGCGATCGTCGCCGCAACCGGCGCCGACGGCATCAATGGCGACACCTATAGCGGAGTGCCCCTCGCCTTTCACAAAGCGTGCGAAGCGGCGGGCGGCGCGGTGGTGCTGCAGCCCGAGACGACGGCGCAGGCCGGCGACCATATCCTCAGCTGGAACCTGCAAAGCTGGACCAAGCGCGTACCCGACGAGAGCATCCCGACGGTGCTCAAGCTCAAATGGCTCGAGCCGCGCCACATCATCAATATCGAGAACCGCTGGAGCCGGACGCGAACCAACGACCTGCAGCACGCCTTTTTCAACGGCGTCGGTTACGTCGCCTGGGAGAATGTGTTCGGCTTCGTCAACCGCTTCACGCCGCGCGACGCCGAGACCTTGCGCCGGGTGGCGATGGTCCAGCGCTTCTTCGCGCCGCTGATCGTCAGCTCCGATTGGCGGCCCTATGAGCGGACCTTGCAGGCCGGGATTTTCGCCAGCCGCTTCCCCGGCGCCGGGCGGACCTTGTGGACGCTGATCAACCGCGCCGAATATGCCATTGATGGCGAGCAGCTTGCGGTGCCGCACAAAGCCGGCACGCGCTATTTCGATGCCTGGAACGGTGCCGCACTCGATCCGCGGATCGATGGCGAGCGCGCGATCCTGAGGCTCGATATTGCGGGCCGCGACTTCGGCGCGATCCTTGCCGTCGCAGAGGGCGAGACCGTCGCAGGCCTAGACGCCTTCCTGGCCGCGATGCGCGACCGCGCCGCCACCCCGCTCGCCTCGATTTCGGCGAGCTGGAGTTCGGCCAAGCAGGAGCTCGTACCGATCGCGCCGACCGCTCGCTACGCCGACGCGCCCGAGGGCATGGTACCGATCCCTGCCGGCGAATTCGACTTCGCCGTGCACGGCATCGAGATCGAGGGCTACGCCGCCGACGGCGTCGATGTGCAATATCCCTGGGAAGACAGCCCGCGCCGCCATCATCGCCGCCGCATGGCGATCCATGCCTTCTGGATCGACCGCTTCCCGGTGACCAACGCCCAGTTCAAGACCTTTCTCGACGCCAGCGGCTATGCCCCGGCCGACGACCGGAATTTCCTGCGCCATTGGCAGGACGGCGCGCCGCCCACCGGATGGGAGAACAAGCCGGTCACCTGGGTCGCGATCGAGGACGCGCGTGCCTATGCCGATTGGGCGGGCAAGCGCCTGCCGCGCGAATGGGAATGGCAATATGCCGCGCAAGGGAGCGACGGCCGTTCCTATCCCTGGGGCAATGAATGGGACGAGACGGCGGTACCCGCGCCATCGCTCGACCGCGTGATGCCGGCACCAGCCGATGTCGACGCGCATCCTGCCGGTGCGAGCCCGTTCGGGGTGATGGATCTGGTCGGCAACGTCTGGCAATGGACCGACGAATATCGCGACGATCGCGTCCGCGCCGGCGTCCTGCGCGGCGGCAGCGCCTATCAGCCGCAGACCTCGCATTGGTATTTCCCCCAGGCCTATCGGCTCGACGAGCACGGCAAGTTCCTGCTGATGGCGCCGGCCAAGGATCGTTCGGCCGGGATCGGATTCCGTTGTGCCGCCGATCGCTGAACCGGCAATGCGTCTCGCCCCGCTTGGCGCGGCGACGCTGGGCGGGCTGCTCGGCGAGGCGGTCGAGGCCAATCGTACCGGCAGGCTCTCGCACTTCATCACCGACGAGCACAGTCCGGCGATCGCCTTGTTCGCCCCCGACATCGTGGCGCGCGACGAGGAAGGCGATTGGTATGGCGAGCATGCCGGCAAATGGCTGGTCGCCGCGACGCGCGCGGCGGTGCGCGCCGGCGACGACGCGCTGCTCGCGCGCGTGGTGCGCGTCGCCGATTATCTGATCGAGCAACAGGATGCCGACGGCTATCTCGGCAATTACGCGCCGTCGCGCCGCTTCATGGTGCCGCAGCCGCCCAAGCCAGTGACCTGGGATGGCGCGCCGGCGCTGCGCACCTGGGACATCTGGACGCATTCGTACCTGGTCCTGGGCCTGCTCGAATTGTGGAAAGCGGCGGGCGAGGATCGCCATCTCGCCGCTGCCAGCCGCATCGGCGACCTGTGCTGGCGCACGCTGACCGAAGGCGGGATCGCGATCACCGATCTCGGCAACCATTTCGGCCTGTCGGCCACGGTGCTGCTCGATCCCGCGGTCGACCTCTATCTGGCGACCGGCGAGCAACGCTATCTCGACCTCGCGCGGCTTGTGCTCGACCAGGCCGAGCGTGAGCCGCGCAACCGGCTGCTGAGCATGGCGCTGGCCGGCGCCGACCCGTCGGAGATCGCCACCGGCAAGGCCTATCAATTGCTGTGGAACCTGGTCGGTCTCGCCAAGCTCCATCGCGCGACCGGTGAAGAACGCTATCTCACTGCCGTCCGCAACATCTGGCAAGCCGTGCGCGCGCATCACCTTACCTTGGGCGGCGGACCGTGGGGCGGCGTCGCGCACCGGTCGCGCGAGGTGTTCAACCCCGCCGGCGTGTTCAGCCCCGAAGCCTATGTCGAAACCTGCTCGACCATGGCCTGGATCCAGCTCAACCGCGAATTGCTGGTGATCCTGGGCGATGCCGCCTTCGCGCAGGAGATCGAACGCAGCGCCTATAACGACCTGCTCGGCGCGCAGGCGCCCGACGGCGAGGATTGGTGCTATTATTCCTTCCCCAACGGCCGGCGCACCCACACCACTTATTGGCGCTGCTGCAAGTCGAGCGGCGCGATGGCGCTCGAGGAGCTACCGGCGATCGCCTATGGCGTGACCGCCGACGGCGCGCTGGCGGTCAATTTGCTTGGTGCGTCCGTCGCCGACATCGCATTGCCGAACGTGGGTAAGATCCGGCTTCGCCAGGAAACGCCTTACCCGTTCGAGGGACCGATCAGGATCGAGGTGACGCCGGTATCGCTGGCGTATTTCGCGATCCACGTCCGTATCCCCGATTGGACCGAGCACGCCACGCTTCATATTGGGGACGAGAGCGTCGCCGCGACGCCCGGCAGCTATGCCCGGATCGAGCGGTATTGGGCACCCGGCGACGTGATCAGGCTCGACTTACGCATGCCGCCCAAGCTGCATCGCGCGGTTCAGCGCAACGTTCAGGAATCGCTGGCGCCGGGTGGCGAACCAGTCGCGCAGGAAGTGATGCGCTACGATTTCGTCGCGATCACGCGCGGGCCGCTCGCTTATGCGACCGGACTGATCGACGGTTTCAAGCGCGGAGAGACGGTGCGGTTCGTTGGCGCCCCGCTCGCCGTCGCGGATGGCGATACCGTCTGCCTGGAGCCCGAAGGCCGCGCCCCGATCGTGTTCGAGCCCTGGTTCCGGGTGGGCGGCCGGCGCGACGGAACCTGGCGGTTGACCTGGCTCGGCCTGGCTGACGATGCGGAGGCCGGCGCATGACGGCTGGCGCATTCCCCGCACCGACCAGGCGCGCGATGATCGCGGGGAGCGCCGCGTTGCTCGCCACCGGCGCGGCCCGGGCAGCGAGCGATCCGATCGTGACCTGCCGCGCCGGACGTTTCCTGGGTCGGCGGCAGAACGGCATCGCGACCTTCCGGGGCATCCGGTACGGCCAGGCGCGTCGCTTCGCGGCGCCCGTCGCGGCACCGTTGGTGCGGGAAACAGTCCTTGCGACCGAGCCCGGCCCGGCTTGTCCGCAGCGCGGCAAGCGCCGGCCGCAAGCCGAGGATTGCCTGTTCCTCAACCTGTGGACGCCCGCGCCCGACGCCCGGGCACGGCTGCCGGTGATGGTGTGGATCCATGGCGGCGGTTACGCCTATGGCAGCGCCAACGACCCGATCACCGATGGCCACGGACTCGCCGCGGCGGGCGACATCGTCGTGGTGACGGTCAACCACCGGCTCAACGCGCTCGGCTATCTCTATCTGGCGCGGCTCGACGCAGCATTTCCCGACAGCGGCAATGCCGGACAGCTCGACCTCGTGCTCGCGCTGCAATGGGTGCGCGACAATATCGCGGCGTTCGGCGGCGATCCGGCGCGCGTCACGCTGATCGGGCAATCCGGCGGCGGCGCCAAGATCGCGACCCTGATGGCGATGCCGGTGGCACGCGGCCTGTTCCGTCGCGCGATCACGATGAGCGGTCAGCAAGTGACGGTGTCGGGTCCGGTCCATTCGACGCATCGCGCGCGCGCCTATCTGGCCCGGTTGGGTATCAAGGATACGGAGTCCCGGCGCCTCCTCGATCAGCCGGTCGAGAAGCTGATCGAGGCGCTCGACGCCGACGATCCCGTAGAGCACAGCCCGATCTATTTTGGCCCGGTCCTCGACGGCCGCTCGCTGACGCGCCACCCCTTCTGGCCCGATGCGCATCCCAACGGACTCGGCGTCGATGTGATGCTTGGCGGCACGCGGGATGAAACGCGCGATTTCTCCGATCCCGCCTCTCCCGAGATGCGCCACATGGGCTGGGACGCCCTGCCCGATCGCATCGCCGCCGAACTGCCGGTCGACTTGCTGCCCGAAGCGGTGGTTCGCGCCTATCGCACGCACATGCCCGCAGCCTCGCCGGCGGACATCTTCTACGCGGCGACGACCGATGGCCGCAGCTGGCGGCCGCAAGTGATCGAGGCCGAGGCGCGCGCCCGCGCCGGTCGTCCGGCGTTCGTCTACCAGGTCGATCTCCAATCCCCGACCAACCCCGATCGCGGCGCGTTCCACGGCATCGATATCGCACTCGTCTTCGGCACGTTCGACGCGCCTGATGCGTGGATCGGCAGCGGCCCACAGACGAGGGCGCTGTCGCGACTGATGCAGCGGCACTTCGTCGCCTTCGCCCGCACCGGCCGTCCCGATCTGCCCGGATCGGCCGCCTGGCCCGCTTATGACGAACGCTGCCGGGCGACGATGATCTTCGACGTCGCTAGCCGGGTCGAGAACGACCCGCGCCGCTGGCAGCGCGAATTGTTCGCCCCCGCCCCCTACACCCAGCCGGGAACCTGATCTTGACGAGCGCCTCCCCCTCTTCCCCCTCCGCGTTCGACAATCCCGCGCGCACCGGCCCGCGCGGACCGCTCTCCGGCATCGGCGTGCTCGACCTCAGCGCCTATATTGCCGGGCCCTATGGCTGCTCGCTGCTCGCCGATCAGGGCGCGGACGTGATCAAGATCGAACCGCCGGCCGGCGACAATCTGCGCAACTATCCCTCGACACTCGAAGGCGAGAACCGCGCCTTTCTCGGCGTCAACCGCAGCAAGCGCGGCATCGTGCTCGACCTCAAGGACGAGGCCGACCGCGCGCGGCTGCTGGCGCTGGTCGCGCAGGCGGACGTGCTGGTCCATAATTTCCGCCCCGGCGTCACCGACCGGCTCGGCATCGGCCATGCCCAGCTCGAGGCGATCAATCCGCGGCTGATCTATTGCGCCGTCACCGGCTATGGCGAGGAAGGGCCATTGCGCGGCAAGGCGGGGTACGACCAGGTGCTCCAGGCGATGACCGGGATGTGCGTGCTGCAGGGCAAGCCGCCGGTGCCCGAACTGACTTATGGCTCGCCGGTCGACTATTACGCGGCCGCATTGGTCGCGGCCGGCGTCTCCTCGGCGCTGTTCGAGCGCGAGCGTAGCGGCAAGGGGCAATATGTCGGCGTCTCACTGCTCCGCAGCGCGCTGACGATGCAGTCGGCGCGGATGATCCAGGCCGAGGGCGAGGCGCACGACATCTCACGCGACATGCGCTCGGGCGGGATCACCGGCCTCCACCCGACCGGCGATGGCTATCTCTATCTGTCGGCCAACACGCCGCATTTCTGGAATGCCTTGTGCGAGCGGACCGGGCTCGACGCGCTTGCCCGCGATCCCCGCTATGACAGCGTCCGCAAGCGCGCCGAACATGCCGCCGAGCTCGTCCCGCTGCTGCACGCCGCGCTCGCCCAGCGGAGCGCGCTCGAATGGGAGGAGGTGTTCGGCGAAGCCGTGCCCTGTTCCGCCGTGCATCATATCGAGGAGATGTTCGACCATCCGCAAGTGCGCGCCGAGGCGATGGTGACGAGCATCGCGCATCCCGTGCTCGGCCGCTATCGCGGTGTCGCACGCGCGATCAAATTCGCGCGCACGCCGGGCCCCGAGCCGTTCGCTGCACCGATGCTCGGACAGCATGACGAGGACGTTCCGGCGGTGCCGTCAGGCGGCGAGTCCGCGCCTGGCATGCCCTGACAGCCGGTTCGCCGGCGCCGCTTCATAGACAAGGAAGGGGCGCCAAGGCGAAGAGCCCAATCCGCTCCACAGCAACCGCGCCGTCGGAACCGCACCTGATATCCGCTGGTTGTACTTCCAATCAGAACAGGAGCGGAATGATGCTTGGAACGATCCTCATAATCATCCTGATACTTGCCTTGGTCGGCGCACTCCCGACCTGGGGTCATAGCCGCAACTGGGGATATGCTCCCTCGGGTGGCTTGGGACTGATCGTCCTGATCCTGATCGTCCTCCTGTTGCTTGGCAGAATCTGAGCAACTGACCGGCGACCGCTCCGAAACAAAGCATGGCGTTTGGAACCAGCAATGGTTCTGCCAGTTATGTTGCGACAATAAAGGAGAGGCGCGATGACAGACGATGATAAGACGACCGTTATAAGAACCGGCGGCAACGGAGGAGCGATTGCGCTACTCGCCTTCGTCTTGGCGGTAATCGCCGTAGTATTGTTCTTGATGTTTGGTCAAAACATGCTCAGCAATACGAAAAAGGTCGATGCCGATATCAAGATCGACACGCCGGCGAAGCCGTAACCTATTCTGGGGGCCGGCTTTTCTAATACCGCCGGTCCCCGTCAATCGGGACTTACTTCAGACCAGGTTGGCCTTCATTGCTGACGCCGTTGAGGAAAGAGCTTCAGGCCCGCGCAATGGTGCCGTGCTGTGATGATGCGGTTCTTGGGTATAGGGCGGACTCCTACGGAAGCAGAAGCCCGGAGTAGTGAAACACCCGATCACCCTGGATTCCCGCTTTCGCAGGAACCAGGGCAATCGAACTCCCCATCGAACCTCGCGTTAGAACGCGGTGATGCCGTTGGGCGTGCCCAGGCCGGTGGGCCCGTCATAGCCGGCACGAGCGGTGCAGAAATACGTGCCGCCGCAGCTGCCATTGCTGCCCGACGTCACGTCGTACAGCGCGCCGGTATTGGCATAGGGATTGCTGCCATAGGTCACCGCGCCGCCGTTGGCGCCATAGACGCCGCCGATCAACGGTGCCGCCACGCTGGTGCCGCCGAATACCATCCAGGCCGACTTGCCGCCCTTGCCGGGACCGTAGACGGCGACGCCGGTAGCCGGATCGGCCACTGCCGCGACATCGGCCTCCATGCGCATCGCGCAGCCGCCGTCGAGCTGCCAGTTGGGCTTGGCATAGATGGTGCTGCACCCGCTGCCGGCGCCAGCCCACACCGTCTCGCCCCAACCGCGGGCGCTCGAATCGCGCTTGAGCGATGTGCCGCCGACCGCGATGACGTGCGGCGAGGATGCCGGGAATTGCACGCCATAACCGCTATCGCCGGAACTGACGGTGACCGCCACGCCGATATGGTCATAGGCCGATTCATAGGCCTGCGATCCGCTTTCGCCGCCGCCATAGCTGTTGCTGATGACGCGCGCGCCGAGCGACGCCGCGGTGTTCACCGCCGCCGCCAGATCGCTGAAGCTCGCAGAATTGGCCTGAACCAGGATGATCTTGCATCCGGGGCACATCGCGCTGACCATATCGAGGTCGAGCGCGCTTTCCTGGGCCCAGCCGGTGTTCTGGCGCGGATAATTGCCCTTCACGCCAGCCTGGTTGTACTTGGTGAAGCAGCCATTCGCCGTCGTGCAGGCGGGCAGGCCGTAGGTCGTGCGATAGGTCGCGAGATCGGTTTCGGCATTGGTATAGCCATAGGCATCGACGACCGCGACGATCGTCGTGCCGCTGCCTTGGGCGGAGATGTTATAGGCAGCCCGCAAGTCGGCCGGACCGAAACCGGACGGAACGATGTTGGGCGCCGCGTCGCGCTGGGCCGGATTGCCCTTGTCGTCGGTGACGATGCGCGCGTGGCAACGCGCTGTCCCCGGACCCGCGGACCCCGGACAAACCGCGGCGTGATAGACGTTGCCGGACTTCAACAAGCCCTGGGCGGATTGCGCCTGTAGACTCATCGGAATCCCGGTCAGAAGTGCGAAGGCCGCGATCGAAGCAGCAAGACGTGCCATGCGTGTCCCCTTTGTCGACATCAGGTCGAACCTTCGCGAGGCTCTCACGCTGGTGGCGCCGCCGTAAATATATCGTTCGATATAATCCGAAGGTCGAGCCGGGCGAATATCGCGCGTGCAATTCGGACTGGCTCAATTTCGGCGCCGGGGACCGGATAATCGTTGTCCCTCAGTCCATTCGCGCGAGCAACGCATCGACGCTGCAACTGGCGAAGCTCGCGAAATTGTCGGCAATGCCAAAGGGTAACAGCAACGTGCGATCATGGACGATCGCGCCGCAACCATAGACGACATTGGGGACATAGCCGCTGCGTTCCGCGGGGCTGGGGCGCAGGATCGGTTCGGGCGTGCGCGCGAGCAATTTGGTCGGGTCGGCCTTGTCGAGCAGGCACGCGCCCATGCAGTAATTGCGCATCATGCCGACGCCGTGCGTGATGACCAGCCAGCCCTCGTCGAGCTCGATCGGCGAGCCGCAATTCCCCATCTGAATGAATTCCCACGGATAGCGCGGGCCGACAATTTTGACGCCGCCGTTCCAGGTGGTGATGTCGTCCGACGCGATCAGCCACAGATTCTCATTGTCCTGGCGGCCGATCATGGCGAACCGGCCGTCCAATCGGCGCGGGAACAGCGCCATCCCCTTGCTCGTCGGCACCGATCCCTTGAGAACCGTCATCTCGAACGTGTTGATGCCAGTGCCGTGGAACAGTTCGCACCGTGCATCGCGGCCATCGAACGCGGTGTAGGTGCCGAGGAAGCTCGGCGTGCCGTCCTCTTCGGCGAAGCGCACCATGCGCAGATCTTCGATCCCCTGCCGCTGGCTGGCGGTGATCGGAAACAGCACGCTCTCCGATGGCTCCTCGCTCCACTCGCAGATGATCCGCGTCGTGCCCGACGTGCCGCTCTCGTCCGGGCCTTCGATCCGCGGTGAGGTCACCCAGGGGCTCGGGTCGTCGACATGGAAACCGTCGCTCGCGCTCCAGTTTCCGGTGCGGAAGGTGACGGATGAAACATGACCTTCGCCGATCCCGCGCAGCGAGAGGATGAAGTTCAACCCGTCGGCCGGCGCGTCGTCCTGGTTCATCCGCAACACGATGCTGGGGTTGAACAGGGCAGCCGCCTCGAACGAATATTCGGCGCTGAGATAGGCACCGATCAGCAGCTGCTGCTCCGGGCCGGCTGTCACGTTTTCCGGCAAAGAGTCGCGCACTGCCTCGAACCGGCGCGTCAGGATAGTCTCGACGTTGCGATGCCGTTCGGACAGCGAGGCGACCACCGTTTCGCAATCCCTGCGACAGCTGGCCGCATCGAGCGACAGCACGCGCTCGATCACCGTGCGCATGCGGGGATGCGCGGCATCGCGAAACGGCTCGGGATAATCGACGCTGAAGGGTTTGATTACCGTGCGCGACGGGTCTGGGCGCAGATGGAGGCCGGAGAAAGTGAACAGATCGTCGCTCATTCGGTCGGTCTCCGTGCGGGGACGACGGGCGGTCGCCGGGATGGGTGATAAGCCAAATCGGAAGGATCGGCGTCCCCTCAAACGCCGCATTGCGCGACAGGCTCCCTCGCCATCGCTATGGCCCGGCGCGCAACGCCTTCCGGCTGCCTGAAACGCCAAAGGGGCCGGCGTCCTCGGACGCCGACCCCTCTTCCGTTATTACCGGATCAGCTCAGAAAGCGTAGCTGACCGACACTCGGTACGAGCGGCCGAAGATCGGACGCACGTCGGGCAGCGCCGCGCCTGGTCCTGCAAGGAAGCGCGGATTGCCTTCGGTCAGGCCGTGCGAGTTGGTCAGATTGTCGCCGGCGATCTGCAGCATGTAGCCGCCCACCTTGGCGCGAAGACCGGCGCTCAGCGTGGCGTAAGCCGGCAGCAACTGGGTATTGGCGAGATCGCTATACCGTTTCCCGATCGCTTCGTACGTGCCGTAGAAGGTGATATCCGACTTGTCCGAGAAGCGCGCGGTGTAGGTCGGCGTGAAACGCACCTGATAGGACGGAATGCGCTGCGCTTTCTTGCCGTCGAAGTCGGGGATGTTGGGCGTGTCGGTCTTGGCATCCTCGAGCACGGCGTTGCCGATGAAGCCGAACCCGCTGGCGCTGTGGTACGACGCGTCGAATTCGATGCCCTTGGTCTTCGACCCCGCAATCTGCGGCGGCACCCCGACATCGTTATACACCGCGCCCACGACCTTGTCGTAGAAGCCGGTCACCGATGCTTCGAACCCGCCGCCGCGATATTTCACGCCGCCTTCATAGGACCGCACGCTCCAGTTGAGGTCGAGCCGCGGCCCGGTATTGCCGAGCTGCGAGCGAACGTCGTCGAACGACGGCGAGTGATAGCCCTGCGAGACGCGGGCATAGACGTCGAAATTACGGGTCGCGCGATAGTTGAGCCCGACCGTCCACGGCGTCGCCTCGCGGCTGATCTTCGCCGAATCGGGCAGGCCATTGCCGGCGATGGTGAAGTCGATGTCGGTCCATTGGTGGCGGACGCCGGCGTCGAGGCGCAGCGCGTCGGTGATGTTGAACGAATCCGACACATAGATCGCGTTCACCGTGGCGCGGCCGCGATCCGAAATCGCGAAGGCCGACAAGGCGCCGTTATTCAGGTCGACCAGGTCGCCCGAGCCGCCCACTTGCATCCAGCGGTTACCGCCCAGGCTCCAGGCGTCATCCGAGGTGAAGTGCGAGAAATAATAGCCGAGGTTGAGCGTGTTCGGGCCGGTCTTGAAATTGACCACGGCCTCGTTCGAGACGTTCTGGAGTTTCTTGTCGACCCACCACGAACCGAATTGTTGCACATAGTCGGTCGGTGCGAGCGTCTGGCCGGTGTTGATCGTGTGAACGAGCGTCTGGCCGGGATTGCCCGCTGTCGCGAGCGCGTTGGCCACGGTGATGGCGCCCGCACCTTGCGGCACGAGCCCCGTCGTCCGCAGCGTACCGCTGGTGAAGCCGAACCGGTCGGTGAAGCTGAGCCCGCCGCCGAAGTCGTAATCGAGGCTGGCCCCGGTGACGACACCCTTCCAGCCGCGGCCGTCGGCAAGGTCGACGCGCTCGGTGGCGCCGCTACCCGCGGAGCCCGGTGAGATAATCGTCGCGTAGCGCGTATATTGGTTGAGTTGGTTGTACGTGCCCCGATCGATGCCGGGCACGTTCGCCGCGAACGGCAGGAACCATTCGCCGTGATCGTCGGTGTAGCGGGCGAAGATGTTGAACTTGCCGCGCGAGAATTTCTTGGTGATGTTCGCGGTGATCTGCTGGCCGTTTTCGGTATCGAAGCCGGCACGACGGACGGTATCGCCACGCGAAACATAGCCGCCGACCATGTAATAGAGATCGTCGGCGAGCTTGCCGCTGAGATAGCCGTCGACTCGCCACGCGCTGTAATCGGTGATCGAGGCGCCGATGCTGCCATGCGTCTCGTTGCCGCCCTCGCGCAGGCGAAGGTTGGTGGTGAGGCCGGGCTGGCCGTCCGAATAGAGCGAGGCCGGGCCGCCATTGACGCCTTCGATCCCGGCGACGGTCTCGTCGATGCGGACCATGCCGGTCTGATCCATGAACGACAGGCTGCTCGATCCATAGACCGGCACGCCGTTGAACTGCATCGTCACGAACGGGGCGTCGCCGGTGCTGGGAATGCCGCGGACGAAGATGTTGGAGGTGCCAACGCCGCCCGAACTCTCGACCCACACGCCTGGGATCGACTTGAGGACGTCGCCGGAGCTCTTAGGCGCCTGAAGCTTGATATCGTCCGCCGACAGCGTCGTCACCGAATAGCCGGCCTCGAGCTTGTTGATGCCGTTACCCGCGGCGCGGCCAGTAACGATGATGTCGGGCAGATCGGCGGGAGGGGCCGTGTCCGCGACCTGTGCGGGATCGGCGGCCGGCGCCGCGGCGGGTGTTTCCTGCGCCACGGCCGGATGGGCCAGGGCAATCGCCAGCGCGAACCCCGACACAGCAATGAAATTGCGATTGCGCGAAACCATCATGATCCTCTCCTGCCGCTGCCTTCCTGCTCGGGAAGTGCCTGAGGATGGGGTCTACACACGAATGAATTGCATTTCAATACACCGTTACATAAGTGTATTATTATAATAGTTCGTTCTATATCAACGATATAGGATACTGACACCGGTACTGAATGTGGCAGGGATGTCACAGCGCCTGCAACGAAATTTCATACGCCATGATGAGTTGCGAAAGCCGTGCAGCTCGCTTTGTCCCGTCATCACGTAAAGCGCTTGTTGCATCGAGGATCGCGACCAGCCTATTTTGGGCGCGCTGAGCGGGGGCGGTGCATCGTCGAGGATCGTCGGAAACCCATTTCAATGGTTGTCCGGCGACCCGCTGATTGAGGAGCCTGGCTTTGCGTCGACGTGCGATGGATCTGAACATGGGGGATATCGCCCGGCTCGCCAATGTGTCGAAGCCGACCGTGTCGCGCGTTCTCAACAACAGTCCGCTGGTCAATGAAGCAACGCGCGAACGCGTGCTGCGCGTCGCGCGCGAAAATGGCTATGCGATCAACCGCAACGCGCAGAAACTGCGTCAGGCGCGCAACGACACGGTCGCCGTCGTGCTCGATTTCGGCTCGCATCGCGCCGGGCGGATCGCCGATCCGTTCATCTTCGAATTGCTCGCCGGTGTGTCCGAGGCGCTGTCGGTGCGCAATCAGGACCTGTTGCTCTCGCCGTCCAACCTCACCGACGTCCAAAGTCATCTCGACCTGATCAGCTCGCGTGTCGCCGACGGGTTCATCTTCCTCGGGCAAGGCGTGCGCGGCCCGATGCTGCGCGAGTTGGCACGCGCCGGCGCGCCGTTCGTGGTCTGGGGCGGCGTCGACCCGGCGGAACCCTATTGTTCGGTCGGCAGCGACAACCGCCTGGGCGGAGAATTGGCCGGCGACTTGTTCGTCAAGCGCGGCGCGAAACGCTGGCTGTTCGTCGGCAATGTCGCACATGCCGAGATCCGGATGCGGTTCGACGGCCTGCGCGCGGTCGCCGCCAAACATCCCGAGGTGACCGTCGAACATCTCGAGGTCGAGCACATGGCCTATGCGCCCGTTTACCAGCAGATGCTGGCGTGGCTGCGCGGTAATCCGCCACCCGACGCGGTCTTCGCCTTTTCGGATACCGCAGCGATCGCGATCGTCGCCGCCTTCCGCGAGTTGGGACTCGAGGCGCCAGCCGACTATTCGCTGTGCGGCTACAACAACATCCCGCCCGCTGCCGATTTCACCCCGGCACTCACCACGATCGAACAGGAAACGCATCTGGCCGGCGCGATCCTGGTCGAAAAACTGATGCAGATCCTCGACGGCGGGAAGCCGAAATCGAGCGTGCTCCCGACCCGGCTGATCGTCCGTCAGACCTGAGAAGCGGCCGGCGCCAGTCGCAACACCCTGTCGAGATCGACCGCCGCGGTGGAGGCGAACACAAGGTCGGCTTCAGCCAGGATACCCGCATCGCCGATCCCGATCGCGACCATGTCCGCGGCCTTGATCGCGGTCACCCCGGCCGCCGCATCCTCGAACCCGACGCACGCGGCAGGCGCGACGCCCAGCCCGGCTGCGCAGGCCAGAAAGATGTCCGGCGCGGGCTTCGACCGCGCGACCCTGGCGGCATCCGCGACGAAATCGATCGAGTCCAGCAAGCCGGCTCGTTCGAGCACCATCACGGCGTTCCGGCTGGCCGAGGCGATCCCAAGTGCCAGCCCGGCGGCCCGGGCGCTCGCCAATAAAGCGGTGGCCCCTGGCAAGATGTCGGCATCGGTCATCGTCGCCAGCGCGTCGAGATAATAGCCGTTCTTGCGCGCCGCGAGTTCCTCTTTGGCCGCGAGGTCCAGCGACACAGTACCCAGCGCCAGGATATGGTCGAGCGACCCCATGCGATCGACGCCCTTGAGCGCCTCATTGTCATGCTCGTCGAACGCGATGCCGAGTTCGTCGGCGATCCGTTTCCAGGCGACGAAGTGCAGCCGGGCGCTGTCGACCAACACCCCGTCCAGGTCGAAGATCGCCGCGCGGAACGCCATGATCAGGCCGCGACCTCTTCACCGGCGACACGGATCGCGACCGCGCGATCGCCGCGCACCGACACGTTGGCTGTGCTGCCGGACACCGCAACGTCGACCTGCGCACCGCGGAAGGTGACGGTGAAGCGATAGTCGGACGGGCTGGGTATCTCCACAGGATCGAAGCACAGCACATCGCCATCGACGCGCATGCCGGCAAAGCCCATCGCCAGGGTGGTCCAGCTCCCCGCCAACGCCGCCATGTGCAGGCCGTGATCGGCATTGCCGAACAGATCGTTGAGGTCGGTCAGCGCCGCGACGCGCCAATAATGCGCCGCCCGCGCGCCGTCGCCGGCATGCGCCGCGGCGGTCGCGAACGCGCTCGCCGACAAGGTCGAATCGTGCACCGTGGTGGCTTCGTAGGTGTCGAGCATCCGCCGCCGCATCGCCGGGTCGAATGCCTCGGGCATCAGCGCCAGGGCAAGCACCGCATCCGCCTGTTTCGAGACGCGACGACGATAGATGGCGAGCGGATGAAAGTGCAGCAGCAGCGGATAGGCCTGGGGCGGCGTCTCTTCGAAGGGCCATGGGTCGAGACGGAAAAAGGCGTCGTCCTGCGCATAGACTTGGCGCTCGTCGTCGAAGGGCAGGAACATCTCATCGGCGGCGCGGACCATGCGGGCCGCTTCCGCATCGTCGATCAACGACGCCGCCAGGCCTTCGCGCGCGGCGAACCGCAAATGCCGCGCGGCCATCAGATTGGTGTAGAGGTTGTTATTGACGATCGCCGAATATTCGTCCGGACCGGTCACGCGATTGATGACGAAGGCGCCGCCGCGCGCGGCGTCGTGGAATCCGATGTCCAGCCAGATGCGTGCCGTCTCGACCAGCATCGCCGCCCCGCCGGCGTCGAGCAGCGAGCGGTCGCCGGTCGCCGCCAGATAGGTCTCCAGCGCATAAGCGATATCTGCATTGATGTGATATTGCGCGGAGCCGGCCGGGAAATAGGACGAGCATTCGTGCCCGCCGATCGTCCGCCATGGATAGAGCGCGCCCTGTTCGTGCCCCATCGCCCGCGCATTGTCGCGCGCGGCGGCAAGCTTCGAAATTCGCCATTCGAGCATCGCCCGGGCAATTGCGGGATAAGTGAAGGCGAAGACCGGCATGACGTAGAGATCGGCGTCCCAGAAGACATGGCCTTCATAGCCCTCACCGGTCTGCCCCTTGGCGCCGATCGAGGTCTTGCCGTCGCGTCCGACCGCCATCGCCAGTTCGGCCAAAGCAAAGCGGATCGCGAGTTCTGCATTAGGCTGGCCCGGCATGGCGACATTGCTCGCCGCCCAGAAATCCGCGAACCACGCCGCCTGGTCGGCCAGCAAGGCGTCATATCCTCGCTTGGCCGCGGCATGCAGTATCCCGGTGAGCGCATCCATGCCCTGGTCGTCAGTGGCGGCTCGATAGCCGGAGGCGAAATCGACCTGCACCCGGCCGTCGACCGTCCGGCGCCCGATTTCGCGCATCCCGCACGCCACCACGAAGCCGCTGGTGCGCAAGCGATCGCTGCGCATGGCGATACCGGGCTTGTCATGGACCTGGGGATCGACCCAAGGGCTGGTCGCCATGACCGGCGCGACGCGTGGATCGTAAACCCCATGGTTGGGGACATCAGGGGCGCGTTCGCCGCTTCCCGGCGGCGGCGACACCATCGGCGATACGGTCACGTCGGCACCGTCGGCAAAGCTGACCCGCGTCAGCACCAATGGGGTATCGGCCATCGAGACGAATTGCTCGATCACGATGTCGGCCGCCCCTGTCGAGAAAATCTCGGTCCGCACGCAGCGGGCGAGGTCGAGTTCGACGCTTGCCGCCGCACCGACCGGTTCGCCGCCGGCCAGGATCGCCGGACGAGTGGCATCGGCAACCGCCAGGCGGAGGTCGCTCTCGCGGGCATAGCCATGCGCCGCCTCGTGATAGGCGATCGGCACCCGCTCATAGACGCCGTTCAGATAGACTTTGGGCGCCTCCGCCGCCTCGCCCGGACCGCGAATGCCGATAAAGCCGTTGCCGATCGAAAACAGCGCGGGAACATGGTCCGACCGGACGGAATCGCCGTCCGCGACGAGGCGCCAGGCGTCGCGCGCAAATCGCACGTCAGCAAAAGACGCTTCGGGTAATGACCGCCCCACGCAATTCTCTCCGATGCGGCGATCAATCGCCCGATTGCCAATGATATGCATTTCATAATAGGAGATGGTCAAGACAATAAGCCGGGCATCCCGGCAGGGGAGGCGCATGAACAGGACCCGGATGATCGTCGCACTGGCATTGACCTATGCCGTGTTCGCGGTGCTGCTCAACAGCGTCGGCACCGTCATCCTGCAATCGATCGAATCGTTTCAGGTGACCAAGGTCGCGGCGAGCTCGCTCGAGGGATTCAAGGATCTGTCGATCGCGGCGACCAGCTTTCTGCTGGCGGCGCAACTGCCTCGCTTCGGGCTGCGGCGCGCGATGATCGTGGCGCTCGCGCTGGTCGCGATCGCCTGCCTGGCGATGCCCCTATTCCCCGGTTTCTGGACCACGCGCCTCCTGTTCCTTGCGGTCGGCGTCGCGTTCGGCGTAACCAAGGTGTCGGTCTACAGCTTTGTCGGCCTGTTGACCGAGGACAGCGCGCGCCACGCGTCGCTGCTCAACGTGATCGAGGGCGTGTTCATGCTCGGCGTGCTCAGCGGCTATTGGATCTTCGCCGCCTTCATCGATCCGGCCGATCCCGGTAGCCGGCAATGGCTCGGCGTCTATTATGTGCTGGCCGCCGCCAGCCTCGCCGCCCTGGCTCTGCTCGCGGTCACGCCGTACGACGAAAGCGCGGTCGACGAACCCGCCGCCGCGCCGCAGAGCGCGGGACAGAAATTCGCCGAGATGGTCGCGCTCGCCTGGCGCCCGCTGAGCCTCAGCTTCATCGCCGCGATCTTCTGCTACGTCCTGGTCGAACAGGGCATCGGCTCGTGGCTGCCGACCTTCAACCGCGAATTGCTCGGCCTGTCGGCGCCGATGAGCGTGCAGGCGGCGTCGATCTTCGCGGTGTGCCTGGCGGCTGGACGGCTGGGTGCCGGCGTCGTCGTGCGGCGCACCGGGTGGTTTCCGCTCGTCCTCGGATGCCTGATCGGGATGGCGGTGCTGATCGTCGCGGTGCTGCCGCTCGCCGCCGCGCATCACGGCCAGGTGACGAGCTGGGCCGGTGCGCCGATCGCCGCTTTCCTGTTCCCGGCGATCGGCCTGATGATGGCGCCGATCTATCCCGCGCTCAATTCGGCGATCCTGTCGTCGATGGCGCCCAGGGAGCAGCCGGCGATGGTCGGGTTGATCGTGGTATTCTCGGCGCTCGGCGGGACGACCGGCTCGTTCGTCGTCGGTCACATCTTTGCGATGTTCCAGGGAACGATCGCCTTTTACGTGCTGCTCATCCCGATCGCCGCGCTGGCGGTAGCCTCGACCATGGTCCGGCGGAAATCCGCGCGATAGGCGTTGGATTGACTAGCGGATATTGACGATATCGGCGCCCACAAACGCCATTTGTCTGATTGTATCCAATATCCAATTTAGGCGCTACGGCCGCGCCGTGTCCGAAGACGCGACGCGGCCGATGCCCCCGATCAGAAGTTGAAGCGCAGCCCGGCGTTGATCGTGAAGCTGCGCAGCCGCGAGTCGTCGTCGATATTGCCGACCACGAAACCCGACACCCGGCTGCCATGCGCATTGGCGAGGATCCCCGCCGAATAGCGCATCGCGTTCTTCCAGGTATTGCTCTGGAGCGAGAAGGTCGTGACCGGTGCTCCGAAGGCGAAGCTGGAGCTGTTACCGCGCGACCAATTCTCCATCCGCGCGGCGCTGATGAAGGGTTCGACCGTCGCGGTGGCTTCCGACCCGCCGCGATAGGACAGGCGCAAGCCCGCTTGGCCGATCTTGGTGGTGTCGCTGCCCGGCGTCCACACGCTGAAGGCATCGAGCACGAGCGGATCGATCTGGGTGTCGGCATAATTGAACGACGCGAACGGCGTCGCGGCGAAGCCGGTCTTGCCGCCGATCCGGTACGACGCCCGGACCGAGCCCGCCGTCGCGTCGTACCGGATC
>Ga0207669_10000341_pt1 | contig 21234 bp, 26 predicted proteins | sample KBSM33metaG_FD_184329 | JGI IMG/M metagenome (GOLD analysis project Ga0207669, IMG submission 184329) | Miscanthus rhizosphere microbial communities from Kellogg Biological Station, Michigan, USA - KBS M3-3 metaG (SPAdes) (version 2) | ecosystem: Host-associated > Plants > Roots > Rhizosphere >...
AGGAGTAGAGGGACGCGGGTGCGGCGGCCGAGCCTCCGAGCGGCTCGATGACGTAGATGGTGACGGTCTGGCTTGCCTGGTTGAGCAATTGCGGCGCCGCGCTGTGCAGCTGCGGCAAAGGCGGCAGCAACAGCCGGACCGCGGGAAGCGCCCAAAGCGCATAGGCGATGCCGGGGCCGAACTGACGACGGACCGGCGCGCGGATGACGAGCACTACCGCCATCAGCAGCGTGGAGGCGAGCAGCGCCTCGATCGCCCAGCCGATCACGCCTTGAGCTCCTTCAGGATCGCCTCGATCTCGGCAATGTCCTGCGCGGTCAATTGGTCGCGGTCGGCAAGATGCGCGACGAGCGGAGTCAGCTTGCCGCCGAACAGGCGATCGATCAACCGCTGCGATTCACCCGCGACATAATCCTCGCGCTCGACGAGCGGACGGTAGAGATAGCGCCGCCCCTCTTCCTCATGCGCGATCACGTTCTTGGCGAGCAGCCGGCCGAGCAAGGTCTTGACGGTATTGGCGCTCCAGCCGCGCTCGGTCGGGACGCGCTCGGCAACGTCCTGTGCCGTCAGGGGGCTTTCCTCCCACAGCACTTCCATCACCGCATGTTCGGCATCGCTGATGCGTTCGGCCACGACTCGTTCTCCCTCACGACTACGCATGTAATCACACCGATTACGGCTGTAGTCAATAACGGAGAACGAGGCTTACCCTATGCCGTCATGCCGGGCCCGTCTCGGCATCGACTTGGCCATGCGGCTAACGGTGATGCCATCAGCCCTCTCCCGCGTGCGGGTGCGCCGGGTCGGTCATGCCCCCGGCATGACCTGAACAGCGCGGGGCGCTGTTCACCCGGTGCAGGTTGGGTGAGGGTCTTCTTTCTTCTTCCAAGAGAATGAAATTCAAGAAGCAGAAAAAGAAGTAAGAAGACCCTCACCTTCCCACCGCCTTCGGCGGCGGGCCCCTCCCTCTCCCGCAAGCGGGAGAGGGATTCGTGACGGACGATAGAAAACGTCGGGATTTCTTACACGCGCGGCAGACGCCTGAGCGGCGTTAACCATCGAACCCCGCGGAAATCCGCCACTGGCACGGACTGGCATGCCCCCTGCACAGTATCGCGTGCCCGAGCGGTTTCCCGCTTCAGCAGGGCGGACCGGTCGCTCCCCCGATCTCGCGCCGGTCCGCCCTCACCCGGCTTCCCGCCAGATCAGCTTTTCCGTGCGGTCACTCGGCAGCGAGCGGTTGCGGCTCCCGGACCCCGCCGAACCACCCGCTTTTGGCGGCAGTCGCCCGCGCGGCGGCATGCGCCATCGCCTTGGGATAGATGTCGCCGAGCAGGCGCTCGAAGGTGCGCTTCCAGCTGAAGTTGGTTTCGACGTGATGGCGCGCCTCGATACCGATCGCCTGATGATCGTCGCGCCAGATCTTGAGCACGTTCGCCGCCATGGCCGTCGTGTCGTCGACCGGACCCAACAGGCCGAGGCCCTGGGGCACGCGATCGGGCATCGCGCCCGACGCGACGCCGACCACCGGCAATGCGCACGCCTGCGCCTCCAGCACCGAAATGCCGAACGTTTCGTCCGCCATCGCGGAGACGTAGATATCCGACGACGCCAGCGCGCGGGCAAGCTCGGTCCGGTCCTTTTCGAACCCCGGGAAAGCGATCGGCAATCCCTTCGACTGGGCCTTGAGCCGGTCCATCAGCTTGCCGTCGCCGATCATCACCATCGCGGCGTCGAGGTCGCGAGGCAATTGCTTGAACATGGCGACCAGACGGTCGGCGCGCTTCTCGTTATCGACGCGGCCGGCATAGACGAGCAACGGACCGCGAAAGTCGAAGCCGAGCTCGTGGCGGAATGCGGGGTCGCGCTTGACGGGCGAGAACATGTCGATGTCGACGCCCAGCGGCAACACGTCGGTCCGCGCGATCCTGCGCCGCGCCAGCACTGCCCTGGCGTCCTCGCTCAACGTATAGACCCAGTCGAACTCGCGATAAGTGAGCTCGGCATAACCATAACTCAGCCATTGCAGACCGCGGCCGATCGTCTCGCCGAACTTGTCGCGGCCGACGCGATAGACATGCGCGTTGGGGAAATCGGTGCGATAGCCGGCGACCAACGTCGTTTCCGGGAATTTCTTGCGATGATTGATCGCGGTCCAGGGCAAGACCCAGGGACACAGCGATTCGATCACGTCGGGCCGGTATTTCGCCAGGATGTCGCGGACCACGCCGGTGCGCAGGATGAACCGGTAATTGGGACTGCCGTGCACAGGCGGAGCGCCGACTTCCGCGAAGATGTGGCGTCCGTTGACCGTGATCTTGTCTTCCGGCCCCGGCACGATCTGCAGCAGATGATGCGGGGTGTGCGTCAGCACATAATCGCGCTTTTCACGCAGATAGGTACTGATGCCGCCACCGCCCGAAGGCGCGTAGCTTTGAGTCAAATCGCATAGGATCAGCGGCGCACCGCTCTCTCCTGCGCGGCGCGGGGGGTCGCCTTGCAGCAGCATGTTTATTCCCTTTTATTGGCGTGCCGGTCAGGCGGCGGGAGTAGCTCCTTGTTCGGCGAGAAGCTGGGACAGCTCCCCACTCTCGTACATTTCCATCATGATGTCCGAGCCGCCGACGAATTCGCCCTTCACATAGAGCTGGGGAATGGTCGGCCAGTCGCTGAATGCCTTGATCCCCTGGCGGACCTCCTGATCCTGGAGCACGTCGACACTGTCGAACTCGACCCCGAGATGCTGGAGAATCGCCACAGCGCGGCTCGAAAAGCCGCATTGCGGGAATAGGGGGCTGCCTTTCATGAATAGCAGTACGTCAGAACGCTGTACCAGTTCCGCAATACGCGCCTGTGCGGCGTCGGTCATCGTCTTCACTCCTTCATTCGGCGGCGGTCGTGAGCTGAAGCGCATGGAGCACTCCGCCCATGCGTCCGCCCAACGCGGCATAAACCGCCTGATGCTGCTTCACGCGTGACAGTCCGCTGAACGACTTGCTCACCACTCGTGCAGAATAATGGTCGCCGTCGCCGGCCAGATCGGTGATCTCGACCCGTGCGTCGGGAATGCCCGCCACGATCAACGCCCGTATATCGTCGGCCGCCATCGGCATTTCAGTTGGATTCCATCAACTGCCGGCGCGCTTCGACCATCCGGTCCTCGATCGCCTTGCGGACATCGCCTTCCTCGATCTCGACTCCGGCGGCGGTGAGATCACCGAACAATTTGCGCACGACATCCTCGTCGCCGGCTTCCTCGAAATCGGCCTGGACGACTGCCTTGGAATAAGCGTCGGTTTCTTCGGGAGTCAGCTTCATCAGCCCCGCTGCCCATTGACCGAGCAGCTTGTTGCGCCGGGCGATCACGCGGAACGCCATCTCTTCATCGCGCGCGAACTTGGTTTCGAAGGCGCGTTCGCGGTCGTCGAAGGTGGTCATGTTTACTCCCTGGCGTTCGTTACGCTTTGGGAGATAGGATTGCGCAACCACTATGGGAAGGGGTGTATCTATTCCTTCCCATCGCGGATGGGGACGCGCTAATCGGCCACCTTGACCACCAGCTTCCCGATCGCGCCGCGCGCCGCCATCTTGGCAATCGCGTCGCCGCCCTTCTCGAACGGGAAGACCTCGGTCACGCGCGGCGCGATGCTGCCGTCCTTCCACAGGCGGAACAGGCGATCGACATGGGCGCGATTGGCCTGGGGATCACGCGCGGCGAACGCGCCCCAGAACACGCCGCAAACGTCGCAGCTCTTGAGCAAGGTCAGGTTGAGCGGCAATTTTGGGATGCCGGCGGGAAAGCCGACCACCAGATAGCGCCCTTCCCAACCGATCGAGCGCAACGCCGGCTCGGCATAATCGCCGCCGACCGGATCGTAGATGACGTCGGCGCCGCCGGCGCCCAGCACCGCCTTGAACTGGTCGGCCAGCGCTTTCGACTGATCCTTGTCGAACGGCGCGCGGCCATAAATGACGACATCGTCGGCGCCGGCGTCGCGGCATGCCTGTGCCTTTTCCTCGGACGACACCGCCGCCACGACGCGCGCGCCGAACGCCTTGCCCAGTTCGACCGCCGCCAGTCCGACGCCGCCCGCGGCACCCAGCACCAACAGGGTCTGCCCCTCTTTGAGATGGCCACGGTCGAGCAGTGCATGGATGCTCGTGGCGTAGGTCAGGAGCAGCGAAGCCCCTTCCTCGAAACTGCGCTCGGCGGGAAGCGCGTAAAGCGACGCGGCGGGAACCGCGATCTTCTCCACCAGGCCGCCCGCGCCGGTCGTGCACAACACGCGATCACCGGGCTTGAAGTCGGTCACACCGTCGCCGACGCTCTCGACCACGCCCGATATCTCGCTGCCCGGCGCGAACGGGCGCGGCGGCTTCATCTGGTATTTGTCCTCGATGATCAGGACGTCGGGATAATTGATGCTGCAGGCCTTGACCGCGACCACCACCTGACCCGGCCCCGCTGCGGGGTCGGGCAGATCATCCATTATTAGCGTTTCAGGTCCGCCCGGCGCTTTCGACAGCAAGGCCCGCATAGTCTCTCTCCCGGCTGAGCCACGGCCGTTCTGACGAGACCGCGGATTCGTATTTCGAAATCGCGGTATCCCTTGCCAGCGTCAATCCCACCTCGTCCAGCCCTTCCATCAGGCACTGGCGTCGAAAAGGGTCGATGGAGAATTCGAAGCGGTCCTGGAACGGCGTGGTGACCGTCATGGTTTCCAGGTCGACGGTCACTTCGTCGGTCTTCGCGACCTCGACCAGTCGGTCGATCGCGTCCTGGGGCAGGACGACGGGAACGATCCCGTTCTTGACCGCATTCCCCGAGAAGATGTCCGAATAGCTCGGTGCGATGATCGCCTGCACGCCCATGTCCATCAGTGCCCAGGCGGCGTGTTCACGGCTCGAGCCGCAACCGAAATTGTCCCCCGCAATCAGGATCGGCGAGCCGGCATAGCGCGGATCGTCGAAGATATTGCCGGGCTGGGCGCGGACCGTTTCGAACGCGCCCTTGCCCAGGCCGGCGCGGCTGATCGTCTTCAGCCAGTGCGCCGGGATGATCACATCGGTATCAACGTTCTTCGCGCCCCAGGGATAGGCGCGGCCTTCGACCTTACGGACTGGGGTCACTTATTGGGCTTTTCACTTGGCTTTTCGGGAGGAGCAGGCATCGCCATCGCAGCATAAGCGGCAATGCCGCTCAGGATCGAACCGGCGACCAGCAGAACGAGTACGCGTTTCATTGGCGATCCCCCATCAACTCACGAACGTCGGTCAGCCTACCAGTAACCGCTGCCGCCGCCGCCATTGCCGGGGATAATAAATGTGTTCGCGCCCCCGGGCCCTGCCTTCCTACGAAATTACGATTCGAGGTGGAAGCACATCTTTGACCAGCCGGTACTTTATCGGGGTTCATTGCCAGGCACATCGAGCATCCGGGCTCACGCCATTCGAATCCGGCGGAAATGAAGATGCGGTCGAGCCCCTCGATTTCCGCCTGCCGTTTGACCAGACCGGACCCCGGAACGACCAGCGCGCGGACGCCGTCGGCGACATGGCGGCCGTTCGCCACCGAGGCGGCGGCGCGCAGATCCTCGATCCGGCTGTTGGTGCAGCTGCCGATGAAAACCTGATCGACCCCGACGTCCTGCATCGCGGTACCGGGGGTCAGACCCATGTAATCGAGCGACTTTTGCGCCGCGACGCGCTTCGAGGGGTCCGCGAAGCTGTCGGGATCCGGCACGCGCCCCGTGATCGGGACCACGTCCTCGGGGCTGGTGCCCCAGGTCAGTGACGGCGCGATGTCGCTTGCCGACAGGCGGACGGTGGCGTCGTAGGCCGCCTCGGCATCGGTCGGCAGCGTCCGCCACCAGGCCACCGCCTTTTCCCATTCCTCGCCCGCCGGGGCCATGGGCCGCCCCTTGAGATAGGCGAAGGTGGTATCGTCGGGCGCGATCAGCCCGGCGCGCGCGCCGCCTTCGATCGACATGTTGGCGACGGTCAGCCGCCCCTCGACCGACAGCTTGCGGATCGTGTCGCCGGTATATTCGATGACGTAGCCAGTGCCGCCGGCCGCGCCGATCCGGCCGATGATCGCCAGCACGACGTCCTTGGCCGAGACGCCGAAGCCAAGATTGCCGTCGACGCGCACTTCCATCGTCTTCGATTGCTGGAGCAACAGCGTCTGGGTGGCGAGGACATGCTCGACCTCGCTGGTGCCAATGCCGAAGGCCAGCGCGCCCAGCGCCCCATGCGCCGAGGTGTGGCTGTCGCCGCAGACGAGTGTCGTGCCGGGCAAAGTGAAGCCCTGTTCGGGACCGACGACATGGACGATGCCCTGCGCCGCGGCGAGCGCGTCGATATAGGGCACGCCGAATTCGGCGACGTTGTGGCGCAACGTCTCGAGCTGGTTGGCGCTTTCGGGATCGGCGATCGGGATCGCGTGGCCAGCGGCATCGACGCGCGGCGTCGTCGGCAGATTATGGTCGGGAACCGCGAGTGTAAGATCGGGCCGGCGCACGGCACGCCCGGCGGCGCGGAGTCCCTCGAACGCCTGCGGGCTGGTGACTTCGTGGACCAAATGGCGGTCGATATAGATCAGGCACGTGCCGTCGTCGCGACGTTCGACGACATGCGCGTTCCAGATCTTCTCATAGAGGGTCTGTGGGCGGGCAGTCATGGCGGCGGCTTACTCGCTCCGCGCCCAATCGCAAGCAACAAAGGAAAACTGTTTGCCGGTCAGATTGGAAGAAACGGTGAGGCGACTGGGTTTTTCCGCCCCCTCTCCTCGACGGCATCACTCCTTGGGCGAGACATAGGCGGCGTCGTGCTCGAACGGCAATTCGTCGCCCGCTCGCATCGCGGAGAGGATTGCCGCGAAGTCGGTCGCGCAGCGGAAGCCGAGGCCGCGTTCGAGCGCGCCGGCGTCGTAGACGCGGCCGATACTGGCCGGCAGCGACCATCCGCGTGCCGCGAACAGTTCGGCGGCATCGGGAAACAGCCGCGCGATCACCGCTCGTGCGTCGCGCTTCAGTTCGACGACATCGTCGCGCGAAAACGGCGTCGGTGCCGAGGCGATATAGGTCGCAAAACCGATCGCCGGGGCGCGATCGAGCGCGGCGATATGGGCGCGCGCACAATCCTCGACCGTCAGGCGGCGATTGAGAAATTCGTTGGCCTTCATATTCTCGCCCGACAGGTCGCGATGCGTGTCGTCATCCTCGGGGAAAAAGCGCGACGTACGCAGGACGATGATCGGCAGGCGGGTTTCGGCATGCACCAGGCGGCACAATTCCTCCGCCGCGCGCTTGGTCACCCCATAGATGTTGCGGGGGCTGAGCGGTCCGCTGGTTTCGTCGAGCCACACCGCATGATCGGAGGTCTCGTCGCGGATATCCTGGGTGATCATCAGAGATGTCGTCGAGGTGAAGACGAACCGATCGGCACCCGCCGCGATCGCGCACTCGAGCAGGTTCAACGTGCCCGTCACATTGACGTCGATGAACGCCTGTCGCGGGTAGCGCACGATATCGGGCTTGTGCAACGCCGCGCCGTGGATCACGCCCTCGATCCCATGGCTAAACATCACGCGTTCGACCAAGGCACGATCGGCCACGCTGCCGACGACGCGCGTGTCGGGACCGGGCGCGACGTCCATTCCGACGACCTGATGACCAGCGGCACGCAGCATCGGCGCGAGATAACGGCCCAGCCAACCGGTCGATCCCGTCAGCAATACCCGCATTCGCTATCCGGCCTCCGCCTTCGTTATTCCGATTTCATGCGGGAGGCTGGCGATCTTGCCTGCCTGCTCGCGCCATGCGTCACGCCGTGGCCAGCGCGTCGTATTTTGCCGTGGTCTTGGCCGCCACTTCATCCGCAGTGACGCCCGGCGCGATCTCGATCAGCCGGAACGGCGATTGATGATCGGGGCGCTGGAACACGGCGAGGTCGGTGATGATCATGTCGACCACGTTCTTGCCGGTCAGCGGCAAGGTGCAGGCCGGAATGAACTTGGGATCGCCGTTCTTGGAAGTGTGCTCCATCACGACGATGATCTTCTTGACGCCGGCGACCAGGTCCATTGCCCCGCCCATGCCCTTGATCATCTTGCCGGGAATCATCCAGTTGGCGATGTCGCCATTCTCCGCGACTTCCATCGCGCCAAGCACCGTCAGGTCGATATGCCCGCCGCGGATCATCGCGAAGCTATCGGCGGAAGAGAAATAGACCGATTGCGGCAATTCGCTGATCGTCTGCTTGCCGGCGTTGATCAGGTCGGGGTCGACCTCGTCGTCATAGGGGAACGGACCGATCCCGAGCATGCCGTTTTCCGACTGCAGCGTGACTTCGACGCCGGCCGGAATATGGTTCGCGACCAGGGTCGGAATGCCGATGCCGAGGTTCACATAATAACCGTCGCGCAGTTCCTTGGCGGCGCGGGCGGCCATGTCGTCACGAGTCCAGGCCATCAATCATCCTTTCTGGCAACCACCACGGGCGGCGGCAAAATATCGTCTTCGGCAGGCGCGCCGCGCTCGGCGTCGAGTCCCATCCAGATCCGTTCCAAAGCCTGATCCTCGGACACGCCGATGGCCTTGGCATAGGTCGCCGCCGCATTGCGGATGACGTCGACCATCGCGATGCCGAACAAGGCCGGGTCGGCGCCCAGCGGGCGCGGGTTGACGAAGCACAAAGTGCCGCCATCCTTGGACCAGACGCGCAGGAATTCGCGGCTGTCGCCGAGCGTTTCGGCAAAGGGAACCAGGTCGATCGGGACCGGCTTCTCGGTCATTTCTTCACCGGCGGAGAAGTGGAAGTCCCGGCGGGCACGGGTGACGGTGCCGGTAGCGGTGCGGCCACGATGGGCTGCGCTCCGGGATCGGTCCAACGCCGATCCTTGGGGAAGACATCATCGATATCGCCCTTGAGCGCGGTGCCGTAGACCGGGTTCGGCAGCACGAACCAGCCATGTCCCCATAGCATCCTGAGCTTGGGCGAATTGGTCTGCGCGCGACGTTGCGCGGGCGTCGCGCCGGGCGTGTTGAACAAATCGGTGAAATCGCCAAGCTGATCGCCGACCATCGCGATCACGCAATATTTGGCGGAAATCGCCCAGCGCCGGGCGTCCTTGCCGCTGCCGCCGGTCGCGTCGTCGCCTTTCAACCACAGATTTTGCAAGTGAACCACGGGGCCCAGGCCGGCCAGGGTGAGCGCATCGATCGTCGCCGAGGCATTGGTCGACGAGCGGTTGGAGTTGAACACCACCTCGATACCGCTGGCCCGCGCCGCGCGCACCGCGTCGAGGACGCCCGGGACCGGGTCGACCGCGGTCACCCCGCTCGCTTCCCAGCGATCCCAGCGTTTCTGGTCATAGGCGCCGCTGCGCTGGCTGTCGTCGGCTTCGTAGCCGAGGTTCAGCAGCGCGGTCTCGTCGATGTCGAGCACGACAGCGGGGCGCTGCCTGGGGCCGCATTTGAGGAATTTGGGCGCGTCCAACGTCGCGTCGGGTGCGAGCACGACCGACGAAATTGGATGGCCGACCGCGAAATCGCCGCCACGCGCGACCAGGAAGTCGGTCAGCGAAAGATAGGCCTGGATCGACACCGCCGAGGCTTCGCCCGAGCCGTAGAGATATTGCATGCCAGGCGGCACGCTACCCGGCGCCGGCGGCGGAGGAGCCGCTGGCGTCGTCGGGCCTGTGGAGGGAATCGCATCGGCCGCCGGGATTCCGGTCGGCACGGCCTGCGCGCCGGTGGCGGTGACCGCCGGCGGGGTCGCCGACGGCAGATCCTCGTCCTTCTTGCCGAAGAACTGCTTCTTGCCGATCGCCCCCGCCGCCAGCACCGGCACGGCGGCGGCGACGCACCCGCTATTCGCGGTGCTGCCGACGAGCAGCATCAATAGCGCCAAGCGCCCCCTGGTCACGCCGCGGCCCGCTCGCGCACGGTGCGGAATTCTATCTTCTTGTCGTATGGGCTGCCGACGATCAGGCGATTCACATAGATGCCCGGCAAATGGACCTGATCGGGATCGAAGCTGCCTACGGGCACGATTTCCTCGACTTCGGCGACGCAGACCTTGCCCGCGGTCGCCATCGGCTGGTTGAAATTGCGCGCGGTCTTGCGGAAAATGAGGTTACCCGCCTCGTCGGCCTTCCAGCCCTTGATGATCGACAGATCGGCGCGGATGCCGCGTTCGAGGATATAGTCCTCGCCGTCGAACGTCTTCACTTCCTTGCCCTCGGCGACCTGGGTCCCGACACCGGTCTTGGTGTAGAAGCCCGGAATGCCGGCGCCGCCCGCGCGGCAGCGCTCGGCGAGCGTGCCTTGGGGGCAGAATTCGACCTCGAGCTCACCGGCCAGATATTGGCGTTCGAATTCCTTGTTCTCGCCGACATAAGACGAGATCATCTTCTTGACCTGGCGCGTGCGGAGCAGCTTGCCGAGCCCTTCCCCGTCGATGCCGGCATTGTTGCTGGCGATCGTCAGATCCTTGGTGCCCGCGTCGCGGATCGCATCGATCAGGCGTTCGGGGATGCCGCACAGGCCGAACCCGCCGGCACAGATCGTCATGCCGTCGAACAACACGCCGTCGAGCGCCGAGGCGGCATCGGAATAAAGCTTATCGGCCATGCGGACTCCTTGGGTGATGCGCGCCGAATAGATGGCGGCGCGGTAAGGAGCAAGCGGGGCCACCGACTTTGCGGCCGGGCCGGACTCACTGTTCGCATGTGCGGCAAAATAGCGGCAGCCGCTCTTCGCGGCCGCCCAAATCCCGCCACGAACCGTGTCCAAAGCGCGACGAACCGGGGGGTCGCAAGCCCTCCGGTTTTTTGTTTAGTCAGGAGTTTTCATGCGTTTCCTTATCGCGTCCGCCCTGTTGGCCAGTGCCGCCATCGCCACCCCTGCCCTCGCGCAGGATGGCCCCGCTTCCGCCCCCGAGGGCAAGGAATTCCAGGGTTTCAAGATCCTCGCCGTGACCGGCATCGACCATGTCACCAGCTCGGTCGATAACGAGACCGGCCTCTCCTATGGCGGCGTCATCGGCTACGATTATCAGGCCGGCAAGGCCGTGTTCGGCGTCGAAGGCGAAATCGACGGTTCGACCGCCAAGGATTGCGTCAGCAACGCCGTCGTCGCGGGCGACCGCCTTTGCGTCAAGGCCGGCCGCGATCTCTATGCCGGCGTGCGCGCTGGTGTCGTCGTCGGCAACAAGGCGCTGCTCTACGTCAAGGGCGGTTATGCCAATGGTCGCGTCAACGCCACCTACACGGCCGGTGGGACCACGACCAAGGATGGCACCAATTCGGACGGCTGGCGCGTTGGCACCGGCGTCGAACTGCCGGTGGCCAAGAACATGCTCGTCCGCGCCGAATATCGCTACACCAACTATTCGGACACCGACCTGGCCCGTCACCAGGGCCTGATCGGCTTCGGCGTGAAGTTCTGATCTGACGATCAACCTAACGGACAGCAGGGGCCGCGCGGGGAAACCCGCGCGGCCTTTTCCCGTCCTAAACCTGCGTACCGAACACGTGACCAATGGCGGCGGTGACCGCCATTGCGAGCGCGCCCCAGAACACGACGCGCACCGCCCCGCGTATCTGGCTCGCGCCGCCGGCATGCGCCCCGATCGCGCCGGTCGCGGCGAGTAGCACGAGCGTGACGGCCATCACCGCCACGACCAGCGCGCGGCCGCCGAACAGCAAGGTCATCAGCACCGGGACGATCGCGCCGGTGGCGAAACTGGCCGCGGAGGCCAAAGCGGCCTGGACCGGCCGCGCGGCGAGATCCTCGCTGATCCCGAGTTCGTCGCGCAGGTGCGCGCCAAGCGCATCGTGCGCCATCAGCTGATCGGCGACCTGAAGCGACAAATCATGGTCGAGCCCGCGCTGGCGATAGATCGCGGCGAGTTCCTGGCGCTCGGCTTCGGGCTCGTCGGACAATTCCGCGGTCTCGCGCGCGATGTCTGCCCGCTCGGTATCGGCCTGGCTGCTGACCGAAACATATTCACCCGCCGCCATCGACAAGGCACCGGCGGCGAGCCCCGAAATCCCGGTCAGCAGCAAGGTGGCGCGGTCGGCATTGGCGGCGGCGACGCCGACGATCAGGCTGGCGGTCGACAGGATGCCGTCATTGGCGCCGAGCACGGCCGCGCGCAGCCAGCCGATGCGCTGGACCAGATGCCGCTCGCGGTGTCGTCGGATCGCCATTCGTCGCCTTCGTAAATGGTTTCCGGCTCGGAACAATACGTGCTTTCATGAGCGGTCGTCAGCTCAACGTGCCGCTTTCGAGGCCGAGCGCAGTTTCGAGATCGGCCAAGGCCTGCGCGCCGGTCGAAACCTTGATTGCCGCCATGCCGAGCGCCGCGGCGGGTTTGCAGTTGATCCCGAGATCGTCGAGATAGACACACTGGTCGGGCGTCACGCCGAGCGCGTCGCAGGCCAGGCGATAGATTGCCGGATCGGGCTTCCGGATACCGATCCTGGAACTTTCGACGACATGGTTGAACCGCGTCATGATCGCCGCGATCGCCGCCGCCTTTTCCGCGGTCAACGACATCTGGGCGCCATGACCGGCGGGAACGTTGTTGGTGATGCAGCCGATGCGATAGCCATTCGCCTTCAGCCAATCGATCGCGGCGACCATGGCCGGGCGAATATCGCCCGACAGCAGCGCGAGCACGTCGCGCCCGGGGAGATCATGGCCAAAGGCACGCGCCTCTTCCGCGAACAGCGAGTCGAAGCGCGCGGCGTCGATCTCGGCGCGCTCGAACAAGGCCCAGGCATTGCCGTCCGGATTGGTCGAGTTGATCCGACGGACGAGATTGTGCGGCAGGCCGCGTTCGGCCTCCATCCGGTTGAACGCTTCGAACGGCGAGGAAGTGATCACCCCGCCGAAATCGAAGATCACGGTGTCGCGCGTCATGGTTCGATGAGCAGACCAACGCGAGGATCGACCTTGCCGGCGACCGCATCGCGATAGGCGGCGAGCGCGGCCTCGGCGCCCGAGCGGCGATCGATCGCGGTCAACCGTTTGGCGGTCGGCATGAAGTCCAGCCACGCTTCTTCGCTTTGCCGGCGCAAGCCATGGGCGCCCCAATCCTTCGACCGCTTCTTCATCCTTCCGGGGGCGAAGAAACCGATCGGGCGAGGCCCGGGCAACGGGGTGCTGCCGCGCTCCGCATCCCAATGCGTGATGCCGACGATCATGTCGACCGCCAGCGCATCGCCAAAGCGTTCATGCACCGCGCGCGTCGCCGCCGGATTGCCGGCGAAGTCGACCAACGCGACTTTCCCCTGGGCCTCGATGGCGTCGATCGCGCCATAATCGACGACCTGATCGTACAATCCGGTATCGGCGGTAAAGGCGGCACTGCGCGACGAGGCGAGCGCGACCAGCCGGGGCCCGTGCCCGCGCGCCTTCATCACATGCGCGAAGGCCAAAGCTGTCTTGCTCGACGCGCCGCTGACGATGACGGTGCCGGCATCGAAATCGTCTTCGTCCTCGAACTGGTCGGCGATCAGCCAGCCGGTCAGGAACAGCGGACGATAGATCGGCCACCAGTCGTGATCCGCCTCACGGTAATCGCCCAGCGCCTTGAGCCGCGAATATTGGTTATAAGCCCCGGGCAACGACGCGCGACGTGGGGTCGCCTCGGTAAAGCCGGTGCCGCGAATCTGCTCCGCCGCGAGCACGGCGTGGCTGGCAAGCGGCCAATAGCCGTAGAAGCGATCACCCACGGAGAGCCCTTCGGCCGCCGACCGCGTCACCGTTGCGAACCCCCAGACCGGCAGCCGGCCCGGCTCACTGCGCTCGGAGAAAAAGTCCCAATAGCCAGCGTCCGGCCCGAGGAACGGCGTTTTCTGCCCCAAGGCAGCATACGTGATATTGTTCGCGGTCAGCGCGACGAGATCGATCGCGAATTCGGCCTCGCCCGGCGCCGGCGCGCGCTCCGGCAAGTCGACGATGTCCGCCTGCGCGATGTCGTCGCGCGCGATCTCGAGTTGCCAGCGGCCCATGATATTCTCCTGCGTCAAACCGACATGGGTCCGCGACGGGGTATGTCGCCCCGCACACTCGAATCCGCAACCTTCAATCCCGCCGCCTCCAACGCCGCGCGCTGGTCGGCGCCGCGGGTGGTCAGCATGATCTGCTCGGCCACTACCGATCGCGCGAACAGCGGCGTCGCGGAAACGTGGTCGATCCAGGCGGCGATGCGCGGCCACCGTGCCGCGTCAGGCGTCCAGCCAGCCAGCGCCGCGTTGCGAAAGAAACTGGCGAAGGTCAGGTCGATCATCGACAGATCGTCGAACACGAAGCCGGCGGCCGGTGCCTGGGGCTCGAGCCAGTCCATGATTTCGGGTAAATCGCGGGTGAGGACGGCCGCGACCGCATCTTCATCGGTCTCCTGCTTCCACACGCGCGGCTTCACGTTGCGCTGGAAGAACAGCTTCCAGATCATCACGTCGCCCAAGCGGCTGTCGGCGAACTCCTCCAGCCAGCGCGCCCGCGCCCGCTGGGCGGGATCGGCCGGGTAAAGCGGCTTCTCGGGATAACGGTCGTCGAGATATTCGCAGATCACGGTCGAATCCGGGATTACCAGATCGCCATCGATCAGCACCGGAATGCGCCTGAGCGGATTGAGCCGGGTGAATTCGTCGTCGCCGAAAAACGGCACGATCGGGTCGATCTCATACTCGACGCCCTTATGATCGAGCGCCAGGAAGACCTTGCGCGCATAAGGCGAGACGTGATTGCCGATGATCCGCAGCATGATGCCTATCCGTTATATTTGAGCTTGAGGCCCGGGCGCGGCCAGCGGAGCTTGGCGAGACGCCCGGTTCCCGACAGGCAGATATAGGCGTCCATCATATCGTCCCCGCCCCAGCAGATGTTGGTGGTGAAGATGTCGTCGGTGGGAACGAATTCGACCAATTCGCCCTCGGCCGAAATCACCGAAATGCCGCATTCGCCGATCGTCGCGACGCAGATGTTGCCGCCCTCCTCCACGCCGAGCGAGTCGAAGAATTTGTACCCGGCGGGCCGATAGAGCGGGATGCCAGGGCCGCCGGGGCCCGCGCTGCCATCGACCTTGCCCGGGGCGATCACGTTGAACGCCATCAGCCGGCAGGTATAGGTTTCCGCCGCATAGAGCCGCTTGCCGTCGGGCGACAGGCCGACTCCATTGGGATTCTGGCTGGGGAAGATCACTTCCTCGAGATGGCTGCCGTCGACCTTGCCGTAGAAGATGCCGACGATGTCGTGGCAACGCTTCTCGTAATCGACCTTGCCATGATCGGTGAACCAGAAGCCGCCTTCGCCGTCGAACACGATGTCATTGGGCCCGCGCAGGACGCAACCGAAATCGCCCGATTTGTAGAGCACTTCCATCGCACCGGTGGCGATGTCGATCCGCTCGATCCGCCCGCCCGAATAGTCGCGGGCGATGCCATGCGGCGCGAGCATCCCGTTGTTCTCGATATAGTCGAAGCCGCCATTGTTGCAGCAATAGAGCTTGCCGTCAGGGCCGATCGCCAGCCCGTTGGGGCCGCCACCGGGCTCCGCCACTGTTTCCTTGGAGCCGTCGGGCCGGACCCGGGTGATACGCCCTGCCGCGATCTCGACCAGGATGATGCTGCCATCGGCCATCGCCACCGGGCCTTCCGGGAAACGCAATCCGTCGGCGACGATCTCCATGCCCCACTCCCGCTCGTCACGGCCGGGTTCATACCCGGTCTTCGAAACGGTCATGCCGCGTAGCGGAGGCAAAGAAAAGGTGGTTTAGGGATGAAGTTTTCTAGCCCTCTCCCGTTTACGGGTGCACCGGGTCGGTCATGCCCCCGGCATGACCTGAACAGCGCGGGGCGCTGTTCTCCCGGTGCAGGTTGGGTGAGGGTCTTCTTTCTTCTTCCAAGCGGTTCTGGGCGATGAAGAAGAAAGAAGACCCTCACCCTCCCACCGCTTCGCGGCGGGCCCCTCCCTCTCCCGCTTGCGGGAGAGGGAACTGAGGCGAATTCGCGGCCTTTAATGTCCGCAGTTGCAACACTCAGAACCGTTCGCCGACCAGCTCCTCGCTCTTGGCCCAGAGCGCCTTGGCGCGCTCGGCGTCGAGTGCGTAGGCGCGCACGCCACCGCGGATGCCCTCGCCTTCCTGCAATTCGGCGACGTGGCAATCCTCGCAATATTGTCCGCCGATCTCCGCGGGATCGGCGACGACCGCTGCCCAGACCGAGGTGGCGGCGCCTTGCGGAATGGTCTTGAACTCGAAGGCCGGCGTACCCGCCTCAGCCGCGGTTTCGTTGATCGACGCGACCAAAGCGGCCAGCTGACCTTCATCCATATGACGGCTGAGTTCGGTCTGGATGCCGCCGGGATGGACCGCCGTCGCACGGACGCCGCGATCGCGGTGGCGGCGGTCGAATTCGACCGCGAACAGGATGTTGGCGGTCTTCGACCGGCCGTAGCCGATCCAGGGCTCATAGGGCGTATGCTCGAAATTGGGATCATCGAGGTCGACGTCCGAATAACGATGCCCGGCCGAGGACAGATTCACCAGGCGCCCGCCATCCTTGAGCAACGGCGCGATGCGGTTGATCAGCACGAAATGGCCGAGATGGTTGGTGCCGAACTGGGTTTCGAAGCCATCGGCGGTGTGGCCAAACGGTGGGACCATGACGCCGGCATTGGCGATGATCACGTCGAACGGGCGGCCATCAGCATTGAGTGCATCGGCACAGGCGCGCACGCTGGCGAGCGAGGCAAGGTCGAGCTCAACGATCGAGAAGGCGCCCTTGCCAGCTTCGGCCGCGGCGCGGACATCCGCCGTCGCGCGTTCCGCCTTGGCGACATCGCGCGCGGCACCGACGACTTCGGCGCCATGGGCGACAAGCGCGCGCGCCGTCTCCACACCAAGCCCGGCCGAAACGCCGGTGACCAGGACGCGCTTGCCCGTCAGGTCGATGCCCGCGAGCACGTCCTCGGTGGTCGATTTCTCGCCGAATTGGGTCGTCATCATCATTCTCCGTGAAGGTCGTAAAAGGGCTCCGAGTGATCGCCGTGCGCCCTTGTCGTCGATATAGGCGCGGGCCCGCCGCAGCGGCGCCCGATCGTCTCGATCGCTTGCCCAATCCTATCAGCGGCGCACGATTTCAGGCCGAAAGCGCTTGCGCTTCCCTTCGCTGCGACCACCTTGGCTATCATGCAGGACAGACTCGATGAGATGAGCCGGCGCGTCATGCGTCACACCCAAAGCGTGGCGTGCGAGACGGCCATCCCGCGGGTCGGGATTGGTGTGGTCGATCAGCCGAGCAAGCCGATGCCGACGATATACGAACCGATGATCTGCCTGGTGCTGCAGGGAGCGAAGCAGGTGATGATCGGCGACCGCACGCTGCGCTACGACCCGGCGTGCACCTTTATCGCCTCGCTCGAACTGGCGGTGTCCGGCTGCGTGATCGAGGCGTCGCCCGACAAGCCGTATATCGCCGCCAGCCTGACGATCGACCGCGCGATCCTCGCCGATCTGCTCGCGACCATGCCCTCCTCTCCCGAAGGGCAAACCGCCGGCTTCGGCGTGACAGCCGTCACGCCCGATTTGCTCGACGCCTGGGCGCAATTGCTGGCATTGTTCGATGCGCCACGAGACATTCCGGTGCTGGCGCCGTTGCGCGAGCGCGAAATCCTCTACCGCCTGCTCCAGGGGCCGCAGGGCGGATTGCTGCGCCAGATCGCGCGCGAGGACAGCCAATTGTCGCGCGTGCGACGGGCGATCCACTGGATCCAGGCGCATTTCGACCAGGCGATGCGGATCGAAGGACTGGCCGAGATTGCCGGGATGAGCGTTCCGTCGTTTCACCGCCACTTCAAGGCGGCGACGGCAATGAGCCCATTACAATATCAGAAGACGCTCAGGCTCCATGCGGCGCGGCGGATGCTGGTTGCGTGCAACGACGCCAGCCGCACAGCCTATTCGGTCGGCTATGAAAGCGCATCGCAGTTCAGTCGCGAATATGCCCGGATGTTCGGCGCGCCGCCGTCACGCGACGCCGAACGGCTGCGCGGCGTCGACCTGCAACAAATGAGCGCGGCCTAGCCCGTCCACAGGAGGGGGGCCGCGCGGTACCGCACGGCCCCCGTGTCAGCGCGGTGAGCGCTGCAAGCCAGGCAGACGACTAGATATCGTCGCCGAGCGCGCCCTTCACCCTGCCGACGAACTGTTGGGTCTTGCCCTTCAATTCCTGGCCGGCGCCTTCGGCCGCCAATTGGTCGTCCTTGCGCGTGCGGTTGGGGTCGTCGGCATCGCCGGCCATTGCCTGCTTCACCTTGCCCACCGCCTCGTTGACATTGCCTTTGATCTTGTCGGTCAGCTCACCCATCGGTTGTTCCTCTCCATTCGCGACAGCGGATCGCCGGCGCGTTGAAATTACGGAAATAGAACGGTTTGGTGGCCCCGGAGTTCCTAATTACCCTAAGGAGCGACGCGTTTCAGGAAGGCGAACACCGCTTGCCAGTTATCGTCAGCGCCGCCCGGATTCTTGGCGGCGATCAAGGTCGACGAGCCGTGCACGCCCGCTTTGGGGATGAATTGCTGCCGATCGGTGCTCTTGGTTGCCGACAGGATCGCCTTCGCTTCCTGTTCCTCCTGGAGCGTGTTGGCCGAGGTAACGAAAACGGGCACCATCACCTTGGCGGCCGCATTCTCGACCATTTTCTTGTCCTCGAAATATTCACCCGGCGAGAAAGCGAGCACGCCCTTCACGCTGCCTTCCGCCGATTTCGATGCGGCGACCAGGAAGACCAGGCTGGCCGAATAGCTCGATCCCCAGAGCAGGATCGGCTTGCCTTGCGCTTTATCCTTGGCCCAGGCGAGCGCTGCCTCGAGGTCGGGGAGCGCTCCGAGATAGTCGGTCTTGCCCTTGTATCCGGCCATCGTCTGGTTGTCGCCATAGAGCCCGCCGCCGACGCGCTGATCGATCGCCAGTGCGGCAAAACCGGCGCGCTGAAGCTGCGGCGCGATCGAGACATATTCGTCCTTCGACGACCCCGCCTGATGGAATAACAGGATCAGCGCGCGTGCATTGCTGGCCGGATAATAGGTGCCATAGACGGTAACGCCGTCGGGGGCGGTCAGCGTCACGGCCTCGGGCGCATGATCCTTCACCGCAGCGCTTTCGTTGATCAACGCTTCGACATTGTCGATCTTGGGTTGGGAGTGGCAGGCAGCGAGCGCGACGAGCGCGGTGATCGGCAACAAACTGCGCATCGAGCCTCCTTGGATCAGATCAATCCGGCAAGCGGACTGGAGGGGTCGGCATAGCGCCGCTTGCCCATCCGCCCGGCGAGATAGGCCAAACGCCCGCTCTCGACCGCGAGTTTCATCGCACGCGCCATCATCACCGGATCCTTGGCCTCGGCGATCGCGGTATTCATCAGCACGCCGTCGCAACCGAGCTCCATCGCCACCGCCGAATCGGACGCGGTGCCCACACCGGCATCGACCAGCACGGGCACCTTGGCGCCTTCGACGATCAGCCGGATCGTGACCTGGTTCTGAATGCCGAGCCCCGATCCGATCGGTGCGCCGAGCGGCATGATCGCCACCGCGCCGACATCCTCGAGTCGCTTCGCCGCGATCGGATCGTCGACGCAGTAGACCATCGGCTTGAAGCCTTCCTTGGCCAGGATCTCGGTCGCCCGAAGTGTCTCGACCATGTCGGGGTAGAGGGTGCGGGCCTCGCCCAGCACCTCGAGCTTGACCAGATCCCAGCCGCCGGCCTCACGCGCCAGCCGCAAGGTGCGGATCGCATCCTCGGCGGTGAAGCAGCCCGCGGTGTTGGGCAGGTAAGTGATCTTTTTCGGGTCGATATAGTCGGTGAGCATCGGCGCCTTGGGGTCGCTGACGTTGACGCGGCGCACCGCGACGGTGACGATCTCGGCCCCCGACGCTTCGAGCGCGGCGGCGTTCTGCGCGAAATCCTTATATTTGCCGGTGCCGACGATCAGCCGCGAGTGGAAGGTCTTGCCGGCAACGGTCCAGGTGTCGGCGGCGGCAGTCACGGGGGTGGCGATATTCATTTTGACGTCCTGCTTTCTTGTGTTCCTGCGGAAGCAGGAACCCAGGGCCAAATAACCAGCGGCCCGCGATATAATCCTGGGCTCCTGCTTTCGCAGGAGTACTGCGCGCCCTCAACCTCCACCGACGAAATGGACGATCTCGATCTCGTCGCCATCCTCGACCAGCACCTGGGCCAGGGTCGAGCGCGGCACCACCTCCAGGTTACGTTCCACCGCCACCTTCTCGGGAACCAACCCGAGCTCCTCGGCAAGCTGCGCGAGCGTGAGCCCGGCAAAGACGCGGCGATGCTCGCCATTGACGTGGATCGAGACGGTTCCGTCGGTGTGCATGGTATTCATGGCAAATCGCGATATAGGGACGCGACCGATAGCGCCACAACCGAAAGGGCAAGGGTGACCGAAACGATCCTGGTGCTGAATGGCCCCAACCTCAATCTGCTCGGGACGCGCGAGCCGGAAATCTACGGGGCCGACACGCTCGACGACATTGCGGAGAGACTGGAGGAGCGCGCGCGCGAGCTCGATCTCGAAATCGACATGCGCCAGTCGAATCACGAAGGGCATCTGATCACCTGGATGCACGAAGCACAGGGGTCGGACGTCAAGGCGATCCTGCTCAATGCCGGCGCGCTGACGCATACCAGCGTGGCGCTGTACGATGCGATCAAGGGCATCAAAGTGCCGGTGATCGAAGTGCATCTGTCGAACCCGCTGGCACGCGAGGAATTCCGTCACCAGAGCTTTGTCGGTCGTGCCGCGCGCGGAACCGTTTCCGGGTTCGGCGCACTTTCGTATATGCTTGCGCTTGAAGCCGCCGCCCGACTCTGACAGAGGGCGCGCCTTTGAGTCAGCCTCAACAGGGCGAAGAAGGGTCGAATGGCAGACAATAACAATGACGGGGGCATGCGAGTCGATGTCGAGCTGGTCCGCCAGCTCGCGTCTCTGCTCGACGAAACCAACCTGACAGAGATCGAGGTCGAGGATAACGACCGCCGTATCCGCGTCGCGCGCCAGGTGCACACCGCGCCGACGGTGAGCTATGCGGCACCGGCGGCGGTCGCGGCTGCCGCTGCGCCGGGGGGTGCTCCCGTAGCGGCTGCCGATCCGGCACCCGCTGCAATCAGCGCCAACGCGGTCAAGTCGCCGATGGTCGGCA
>Ga0207669_10000342_pt1 | contig 21222 bp, 24 predicted proteins | sample KBSM33metaG_FD_184329 | JGI IMG/M metagenome (GOLD analysis project Ga0207669, IMG submission 184329) | Miscanthus rhizosphere microbial communities from Kellogg Biological Station, Michigan, USA - KBS M3-3 metaG (SPAdes) (version 2) | ecosystem: Host-associated > Plants > Roots > Rhizosphere >...
CCCCACCAGGCACATTCCGACAGGAATACTACGGTGCAATCGTCGATGTAGCCAAGGAAATTGAAATAGCCAAAGGATGCTCACTGGCCAGTCTGGAAACGGGGTGAACTAGAGTGGACGAATTGTCTGTTCCGAGCATATACCACCAGCACGACCGCAGCATTTCCGCACGCCGCCACCAGCGGATAGGCAACTGTCAGAAATGAAAAGCCGCTAAGTGCTGCGATAGCTGGCACAAACTTCAACGTATTTAGCAAAAAGGACGTGGCGTTTTCTTCTCGTGGCTTCTTGTACGCTTTGCGAATGGTCATTACAAAGCCAGCCATGAGCGCACCCAGCGTTAGGCACAGTGCAGCCTCTTTGTTTCTGACAACCAGCAGCAACACCAAGCTTGCCAAAGCAAGTGTCAGCAATACTTTGTCGGACTGCGTGGCCTTAGTCGTTCCCAATTTGAGTGCAAAACCGAAAACTGTAAAACTCGCAATCGATGTTAACCCGGTCGTCCAGGCACCGACACCCGCATGCGCACTTACTTGCGCAAAAAATCCGTTGGCAGCCAAAAAGCCCCAGATTAGCCACGAAAAGGCATGTGGTTTCGTTCGGCGCGCAAACATGGCTCCGAAGTAGAAATAGTAGGCAATAACAGCAGGGATAATTGATAAGATGCCGAAGAATAGTTTAATACTCACGTCTAATGCTCAGCAATGTATTGCACAGCTTCGAGCAGCGATGGCGCGATGTATGTTGCCTGCTCACTTTCAACAGTCGGAACTCCCGTTTTCACCAGAATAGCCCGTGTACCTGCATTTATGCCCGTCATGACATCAGAGGGGCGGTCGCCAACCATCCATGAATCTTGAAGCTCTACCCCATGCTCTTTGGCTGCATCCAGAAGCAGCTCAGGCTTCGGTTTGCGGCAGTCGCAATCATCACCTTCTCCATGAGGACAAACATACGTTCCCAGCACTCGCACACCAGTGGAACTTATTAGCTCTAAAACCTTTTTATTGATTTCATCAAATTGTACTCGGGTGATTAAGCCTTCTGCTAAACCCGCCTGGTTCGTCACAAAGAAGACGAGATAGTCCAACTTCGCCAGCTGTCTCAGCGCCTCGAGTGTGTTGGGTAATAATTGCACCTTGTCGATTGAATTAACCCGCTCATACGTTGGCACACCGACATTAACAGTACCATCACGATCAAGAAATACAGCCTTCATGAAGTAAGCATAACAAACCTTATCTGTTATTCAAATTGGTGCGCTTGATGCGCTTTCATTCAAACACCTTATAAAGTGGTTAGACGGAATAGTCGAGTAAGGCAAATAATCATGCTACCCTTTCACTAGTCAGATGCTCGTGGCAAATAAAAAGGAGCGCCAAAGCGTCCAATCTGGCGCAACATCGTTGACGCATTACAAATATCGGCAATCGAGGGCGTAAACGACCAGAATCTACAAAAGCTCGTAAAACTAACTGGCCTTTCAATCAACTTACCAGCCTAGAGCTTCTTTTTCTGAGCCAGGCCGAAAACGCTGAGTAGTGCAAAACTAGCGAGTGAGACTATTACAAAAGTTTCAGAGAAGTGAGTAAGTCTATCCTGTTTGTTACTAAACAAATCAAGGGGGTGTATATATACCTTTTCAATTGATTCGCAGTGAGAGATAGACTCACCCCTAGGGACTTCAGTAGGTGTGCATGGACGGGTGGTGTGGGTGACACCAACACCAATATAAGCAATTAAACAGCCAATCACAACCGCAGCTATTATCCTTGGCCAGAGTTTTTTAATGTGTTTCATTCTCGCAATTGTAGCATAAAGGAGACTGCGGTAACTTCTAGCATTTGAACGCTGTCAGAACCAAAAGCGTCTGAGTTCTAATAGTGCACTTTTTTCAAACACCTGTTAAGGTGATTCGATCAGATCGACCGGCTTTTGAGATTTAATGAATATTAGTCTGACGCAATGCTACGCATAGTCTCCGTAATCCTAGTCAATTCATCGTAGAGATTTGTCTGGACCGGAAAATGCACTTGATCGCCCCGATCTCCTACGGACAAGTAGTTATCCCTTTTAACATATGAGAGCCCGGGCGATTCTATTGTATGTTCGGCTGCGGAATATCTACCCACCACACCCCCAGATGGAAGTCTGATATTTTGTCCGTCAAGCAATGATACATTTCCATCCGGATCAATAAGGTCGTAGATCATAAAAGCGAGGGGTACCGGAAGCCTGCCTTCAGCAATCAACAAAGGATGAGGCGATTTAAATGGATCCATAAAATTAGGCGTAAAAGTCGTAATTTCCCTAACGCGCTGATCGGCAGTAAAAACCCTTCTGAACTTAACAGTATGAAACTGATTTCTCTCGGGGCCCATATACAGGGTTGTCTCCACAGACCCATCGTGAGTTTTTACGTACACCGACGGAGTAAAATTATTCACCTGGAAATTGATTCTGTACATGGCCTCTAGACCGTTTTCCGTTGGCACGCTAAATGAAAATATGTTGCTTTGCAAGTGGTCTCGCAGGGCAGGAGCGAGACCCTCAGTGTCTACCGTGTGCTGGTGTCGCCCCGTGGGGATCAACCTTCCTCGCAATTCCTCACGAATATTCCCGGCATGTCCTATCCGATGCCCCACGCGTGCATCAACCGCATCGAAAAAAGCTCGCACCTGAGTTGCTACCTGCTCCTTATGGATATTCAAAACTGCATGTTCGGGGCTGGCTGGCGGGGTGACAGGTACGCTTGGCGGAGAAGCTCGCCTGCGCCCTTTGATGAATCGTGTAAACATCTTGTCAGGTTCAATAGGTTCGGAAGGTTCTTGAGACGAACGAGGGAATTCAGGACTAGTCACGCATCTTAACATACCTCGTTTGCAAGCTTTATGCAAAAACAGGTCAATTAGTCGAACACTAATTTGGCCTGGTTTGTGGATTTTTATTGTATGAAAATGGAAAGGTCGCAATTGGTGCACTATGCCGAGTTATTTTTTACACGAGATCAGAGATGAACTGGCACGATGGAGGATAATCTTGGCGATTCCTTATCAAGAGTATTTGTCGAGTAAGTAAGAGGAGAGACTCCCACTAGCTTCGCAAACCCAGAGTTTGGAGCCATTGTTGAAGAGCTCTTTTAACCTGAGTGGCCTTTTCGTCTTTCATGACAAACAGAACTCCATCACGCTCCTTACCGCCCTCAACAGAAAAACCCTCAAGCACCGCAGAGTTCGGACAAAGCTCCTTAATTGTCTCAAAGCTACTACCCACGCCATATCCTGCATTCGTATTGGATGGGATGACAGTTTTACCATCAAAGTCATATACATTCAGAAAACTCTTCATTGGTGGGGGTAATTGCATATCCCAGGTGGGCGTACCTACAAAGATTGTTTCGTATTGCTGAAGATCTTCGACCACTGTTTTGAGCGGCGGCAAATAGTTTCTCGCGTTCTCGTTGACCACCTGGTCAACCTGTTCTTTGTAATCTCCAGGGTATGGGCTCTCTAGCTGCAGGTTCACTACGTCGCCACCTACCTCGTCCTGAATCATACGGGCAATAGCTTCCGTATTACCAGTCCGAGTTAGATAGACAATAAGTATTTTCTCATGCGTCTGACTCATGATGTCACCTCCTTGCATTCTTAGGCAGCTTCATTTTGTCTGCAATAGCATACGCTACCTTGCTCGCCCTCTCGATAGCTTGCTTATCCTTGCTCGCCGTAGCTTTCCAAAAAGCAACTTTCGACTTCACATACTCAATGCGAAGTTCTGCGTAGCGCAGCTCGTCCGTTAGGTGCTCGAGCTGGCCGCTGAGCAGTTCGACTTGTGCTTGCGCGCCCGATTCACCAGCTTCACGGTTTTTTAGATACGCTCGCATGTCATCTATAGAAAGTCCGGTAGCGCTCAGGCAAGCAATAGCAACCACAAGATTAACGTCATCCTCGCCATAGACTCGACGCCTTGTCTGGCTGTCCCGCTCTATTGGCCGAATAATCCCGATCGTCTCGTAGTAACGTAGTGTACTCTCAGGAAGACCGCTTATTTTAGCAGCCTCCGTAATAGTATATTTTTTGTCTGAGCTTAGCGTGTTCATAGCTTTATGATAACTTGCGACCGTAAAGGTACTTTAGAAATTCTGGGTCATTATGGTTCACCGTCGTCAGGCCGGCATCCAATGTGGCAATACTTTTCATGTCTTCATCAGTCAGTTCGAAGTCAAACACATTAAAGTTTTCTTTCATTCTATTCACATCGGTTGACTTTGGAATAGAAACGACCCCTCGCTGCACATTCCAGCGTAGAATCACCTGTACGATAGACTTATTGTGCTTCTTGGCAATACCACCAAGCAGTTCATTCTTAAAAATGTCGTGTGCGCCCTCGGCAAACGGCGCCCAACCCTCATGGACAATACCAAGCTCCGTCAAGAATTTATGCGCCTCGATTTGCTGGTTGAACGGATGTGTTTCAATCTGGTTTACCATCGGCTTGATACGCGCATTGTAGTGCAAGTCATATGCCTGAACCGTATTGAAGTTGGAAATGCCGATGGCCTTGAGTTTACCTTCGTCATACATTGTTTCGAGTCCGCGCCATGCGCCAAATACATCGCCAAAAGGCTGATGGACAAGGTATAGGTCCAAGTAGTCCAGGCCAAGCTTATCGAGCGAACGCTGGACGGCCGTCTTGGCTTTTTCTTCACCCGCATCCGCAATCCAAAGCTTACTGGTAATGAATAGCTCTTCTCGCGAGACACCACTCTTTCGGATCGCCCGACCTACCGCTTCTTCATTGCCGTATGATGTGGCGGTATCAATCAGGCGATAGCCTGCTTGAATTGCAGCTACAACGCTTTCTTCTGCTTCACCATTAGTCATTTGGAATACACCAAAGCCGAGAATTGGCATCTCGTTTCCGTTGTTCAACTTTACTGCTGGTACTCGTGACATAGTTGCCCTCCTTTGTAGATTCATGTCATTACTCTACTCAGTGTATTTACTTAAAGTACTTTAAGTAAATAAGCAAATGGGACTCACACTTTTCTAAGGTGTTAATCCAAAACAAAAAACACGTCCTTCGACGTGCTTTATCTGTTGTTCAATCTTGGTGCGCTTGATGCAATTTGTCTCGAACACTTAATTGCCTGGATCGACCCACTGGCGAGGTCTTTTGAGGTGCACCGTGAGCTATCAAATTAATTTACTTGTGTCAGATAAGTACCCCTGGCAGCCTCGACAATTGCCTCCACCCACTGCTGGGCGTTCTTGGCCATACTTTCGTTAGTACACCAACCAAGTGCCGGGCCGTTCCAAACGTTACCTTCATATTTGCCAAAAGTGTTTTTCTCATCCTCAAAAGCATAGCCACCAATTTTACCTTCAGCGACAAGTTGCAGCACAAGCTCGGTGTTGTAAATCGGGTGCGTAATGTCCACGAGCAGTGCGGTGGGTTTCATACTTTTAACTATACCGTCGCCCAGCAAGCCTTCGGTGTCATCATTGTGTGCTACGGCCGACACAATAACGTCAGAGGAATGCATCAGCTCCTCGAGCGCTACTTTGTTAAAACGTTCGTCTTGGCTATGTTTTGACCAATACTGTACGGTCATGCCGATACCCTGCAGGTTTTCTGCAACTGCCGTACCGATGCGGCCGAGACCAATCACGCCAGCCGTTTTGCCGCGCAGTTCAAAGCCGCGATGTTTTTCGTAGTTGAGCTTCCAGCCATCTTTAATAACAATAGGTAGCTGACGAGCAAGCGCCAGGGTAAGCGTGACTACCCATTCGGCTACGGCAATGCTCGAAAAGCCACGTAGATTCACAACCGGGACGCCCTTTTGTGTACAGTGTTCTACATCAAGCCAACTGAAAGAAGTGGTTTGCAACACAATAGCCTTTAAGTTTGGAATTTTGTCGATTACATCGTTAGGAAATTTCCACTCGCTAAAGTCCGGGTCAATCGCGACAATGCGAGGTTCGTTCCCTGCGTACAGTTCGGTAAGCTGGTCGAACGGCTTTATATCGTTGTAGATCGTTACTTCGCCGAGACCCTTGAGGGCACTACGGTGTTCTTGGGTTAGTTGCGTGTCAGTGTTTGGGCTGATGATGAAGATTTTCATAGTCTAATAGTACCGTATTCGCCTCCTATTAATCCTATTTTGTAAGGAAATGAGAAAAGTAAAAGGAGGCTGATGTCTGTCAAAACAAAACAGGCCAAATAGTCGAACACTCATTTAGCCTGTTTTATAGGTGTTATTTGAAATCAGAAATGGAAAGGTCGCAATTGGTGCAGCGGGCGGGTAAAAGTTTACACCTTATCTCTGATGAGATCGCTCGTTGGCGTAATATATTGGCCGTACCGTATCAAGAATACTTACTGAGCAAGTAAGAGACGGGAGTTACATCAATTAGTTTTTATTTGCCAGAGGGTTGGGAGACGCAGTGACAGTCGTTTGTTTTAGGGCAGATATTATCGCCTTTTGAGCTGCAGCAGTTTGTGAGGGCACCTTGCCGTTCTTGATATCAGTGTTTAGCTGCCCCAAATCGGCGAGACTACCCGAGTCTTGGGAAGGGTCATATATCTTAATGAATCCCACTAGGACAATTGGCTGGTCCTTAATATTCCCGTACCCTATTAAATTTACAAAGGGACTATACCCCTGTGGCAGACCATACGTGTAGGTATAGCAGATATTCAGGCTACCGTCTGCTGTTGCGAAGCCTTTGCTAGAATCTTTTGCGCAGGCGGCTGTAGAAGATTCCACCTGGGTCATAAATTGCTTCTTTTGGTCAGGAGTCTGTAGCGGACTATTAAATGTTAGGGACGAGTTACTATAGTCATCCGTGCCCGTTTTGCTCAGCCAGGCAGTGCTGATGTCCGTGAGCGAGATTTCGGAGGTACCACCAGAGTTATTCAGGGAGTCGGTTGGGTCGCCCAGTTCCCATCGACCCAGCTCGTTATTAAACGTTCCATCCCCGAACATCTGAAAACCCTGACCTTGGTTTTGTATATCCGAGCTGACTCTGACGGCCTGCATAGAATCTGGGATGCCGAGCTTGGTCACCAGCCGATACGCTGCCGATGGCCGCGTATAGCCCAGACTCTCGACAAAATGAACGCCTTGGTTGGACTTCAAGGTAGTGGTTGGGCTTTGGCTAGAGGTTTTACTCTGGTCCGAAGTAACAACAGCAGCAGCCTTGGGTTTATGACCATACCAGTAACCACCGCCTACGCCAGCAGCCGCACACGCCAGCACGAGCAACGCCAGTAGTAGCTTATTCACCCCTCTCGTGGGTCCTTTAAGAGGCACAGTGACTTTTGACTCAAGATTATCTAGGGGTCGAGGCTGGTCGTCCATTTTTTTCTTCCTGTGGTTAGTTATTTACCTTAAGCATAATGTAAACGAGGCATTTTAGGCAAACGGGATTTACACCCGATTTTACAGAGGTGGTATTGACTATCCACAAAAACAAAAAGACACACCTTTCGATGTGTCATATCTGTTATTCCAAATTGGTGCGCTTGATGCACTTTGTTTCGAACACCTGTTGCGGTGGCTGGATTACCTTGCGAAAAGCTAAAAATGAGAACTGCTACTTTGTGACTTTGTATTTTAGGTGCAGGTAGGAGTCGCTGAGCTTATCGACGTCCGTTAGCTCAAGTGGGCGGATCAATTTTAGATCGTCATCAGTTTTCAGCGATGTACCGTCGAGTAACGAAGACGTGTCGCGACCGCCGACCATAACTGGTGCAACTACCAATGACACAAAGTCTATCAGCCCACCTCGCATTAACTCGGCGTTCATCTCACCACCGGACTGGATTGTCACTCTTTGGGCGCCAAAGGATTTCAGCTTACAGAAAAGATCCGGAAGATCAACTGCCGCTTCATAACGCACAACCTCCAGAGAGTCGTTCTGCATCGCAATTGCAGGATGTTCTTTATTAGTGGTCACAATATAGAGCTTTTTGACAAACCTTAGCAGGTTTTTAATGCCCCGCTCAGTCAAATGTGGCTTGTTGTCGACTAGGACGAAAATGACATCAATCTGTGTAATATCTTCTTTTCCGTCGTTCCAGCCGACCTTGCCATAACTCGTCCTGTGTTGAACGAATAGTAGTCGGTTTGTTTTTCCAGGTCATAGTATTGCTGCAAACCCTCGCCGACGCCTTTAATACTTGGCAAATCTTTGTCAAAATCTCGCTCGTCAGTCGATCCAGTTGAAATCTTCCCGTCTGCCGAAACAAGCATAAATAGCGTAGTTATTGGCCGTTCGTTCATGCCCTCGATCATAACAAATTAAAAAATTAGCTCCAAATGACTATCGGCTGTTGGAAGTACGTCCCGTCAGAACGAAAGAGGCCAATTAGTCGAACACCGAGCGACCCCAACAAAAAAAAGACCTAGCAAACGCTAAGTCCCATTTGGTGCGCTTGACGCACTTTGTTTCGAACACCTGTTGGGGTGGCTCGGTGTGTTACCACAGTCCCACTGAATTATTTGGTTTTGGAGTTCCTGCTCAGCACCCACCGCACTGATGGACTAATCAGCTTATCCTTGCGGTGGATACAGCCTATCCAGCAACAGGGTCGACGCCTACCCTCTAGCAATTATGAAACTACCCGTTCAATATGTTTTTTCCTGGTCTCCGCTTGTTTGACGGTTATAGCCCAACAGATCCATTCATTGCGTGCCAGCGGCGTCAGGCTTTCCCAGATTTTCAACACTTTCGAGCTAGTGGTAAGTGCTTTTCGTAAGTCAGATGGCAGGGTATGCACTGTACCGCCGAATATCTTTTTGCCAAGCATAGACCTATCTTACCTCGGCCGATATTTTTCCGGCAAGAAGCGTAAGACTATTAGTCGATCCTTCGCGGTGTTCTAAGCGTGTCCGTCAAGACAAAAACAGGCCAATTAGTCGAACACTAATTTTGCCTGATTTATAGGTGTTATTTGAAATAAAAAATGGAAAGGTCGTAATTGGTGCAGCTGATGAACTTTGTTTCGAACACTTGCTCGCGTGGCTCAGTCCAATGACCTCCTATATGATAGGGGAATGTCCAAAGCCATCGAACAGCCATCACCCGATCTAGCGTTAGGGATACAACAAGTGCGTGTTGCCGGGGGTATAATCGTCAGCGATTTCGCCCGGCCGTTCGCAGATCTACCCTTTGAAGAAAAGGCAGATAGAATACGCTCTCTGGTTGGCAAGACCGACGTGGATGCCAGCAACGCCGTGGTTCGCGACATCGCGGGAGCGACTGGCGAAAAAACTATAACAGAAGAATACGAACGTGTCGCCAAGGACTTATTACAATTCGTAGCAAGCTATGACGAAGACAATGTCTGGTGCCTTGATCCTTTAGACGGTACAAAAAACTTCAGGGATGCCATTGATGCAAATCCCGACCTAGACCCTTCGAAACCTCCGAGGATTTCGCTGGCCATGGTTTCGTTGGCCAAAATTATCGGCGGACGTCCTCGTGTTGGCGCATTACTCGCACCAGTATTGGGCGCGCCTGCGCGGTTATATGCAGCCGAGGAAGACCAAGGCGCATTCCTCGAAATAGAAGGTGGTCGTACCGAGCTTAAGGTTGACTCAAGCAACAATAGCGGCCTTGTCCTAGTCTCGGAAAATAATCATCCGCATATTGATCAAATAACTCAGCATAAGGGTCTGACATTTGTCCGCCTGGGAGGTATGGTGTTTAAGATGCTCTGCGTGAGCGATCCTGCGCTCATTAGAACATATGTTTCACGCCTAGATCCAGCCACAAGGCGCTTACTAGCAAATGAGCCTATTGTAGGCACCCTTTCAAACTCCGCGGCACTGCATGATTTTGCTGCCGCTTCGGTCGTCAACAGAGAATCCGGTGCCATAGTCACCGCCACGAACGGTGATAAGCAACTCTCTAGAGGTAAGGGCGAACACGGGATTATTGTAGCCAACAACGCTCGAATTCACGGAATACTGGTTGACGCCATGCATTCAGAGATCCGTTCTTCGTAATCTGATGATTATGACCGACGCTTCTAAGCTCCAAGGCAAAGGCGTTTAAAGTCCGGAGCACAAAAAACAAAACAGACCTGTTAGCCGAACACTAATTTGGTCTGTTTTGTAGGTGTTTTACTGATGTAAAAACTTTAATGTCGCAATTGGTGCGGGTCAGGGGACTCTAACCCCTGGCCTCGTCCTTGGCAAGGACGCGCTCTAAACAACTGAGCTAGACCCGCGTGTGTTCTTCCGCTGTAAATACAGCTTAACAGGGGAAGATTATATACGATGCTAGCCTTTTTGAAAAGGCTTGGTGGCTCCTCCCAGACTCGAACTGGGGACACAAGGCTCTTCAGGCCTCTGCTCTACCAACTGAGCTAAAGAGCCGCACCCCTGTAGCGTCGTATATGACAGTCTTGCGATAAACGTGCATGGGCTGTTCCCAAAATGGCTAAGACCCCTGTATTTTACGGTAAATCACCTCTAGAAACAAGGGGTAAGCTACTGTGAGTCCGGCAAAGTCCTAAGCAGGTTCACCTGGCCAACCAGGATTCTACAGATTTTACAGGCCCAATTATTGCGTTGCGCAGCGCTACGTAAGGCTGGATCTTGGGGGGCATTCAATCATTTCTCATCTGATTCATATGGCTGTGCAGTATCAGACCCAAAATAACATGCCTATGCGTCCCGCTATCCAGATGCAGCATATGTGCTAAGGTAGCACTAGCTCACAACGGTGCCAAAGATGTGACCCACCAGATAGGTGAGCGCCATAGCCGCCGCACCACCGATAACTACCCGCACGATGGCCCGCCGGCGCGAAGCAGTACCCACCGTAGCGCTGACATAGCCAGTAAGTGACAAAGCCACTAGCACCGCCAGGAATGTCACAGCGATACGACTGTTCCGGCTGGCGATTAGCACTGCTGTCAACGGGATGAGCCCACCGACCGTAAATGAAATCATAGAAGCAAGGGCCGCCTGCACTGGGTTGTTTAAATCATCTTCGTCAATCTGAAGTTCGGCCTCAAGGTGTGCCCCTATCGCATTCTTGGCGGTGAGCTCTTTGGCCATCTGCCGTGCCGTCTTTTCGCTAACACCCTTGGCCATATAGACGCGCGCCAGGCTATCCAACTCGTGCCCTGGGTTGTCACGCAAGCGTCGCTTTTCACGCGCAATATATGCTCGCTCGGTATCACGCTGACTGCTCACCGACACATATTCGCCCACAGCCATACTAAACGCACCCGCCACCAAGCCCGCCAGGCCTGCAATGAGTATGGTGTGTCGTGCACCGGTTGCACCAGCCACACCCAAGATAATACTCGAGACCGATACAATACCATCGTTAGCGCCAAGCACTGCGGCTCGCAGCCAGTTTAGAGTACCGTTGCTAGCCCGGTCTTGGTCCTTTTGTTTTTCGTCTGCCATGTATAAATACGTTCCTTATGCTTTGACCTCTGTGATGGGGTCGATTTCCCAGTTGCCGGCGTATACGCGCATTGTCTTTAATTTGTGATCGTAGCCTGCGCCGGCCCACTTACCTTCCATGGCGTACGTTTCGGGATTTATCACGAGTTGACCGGAACCGTTGTAGAGAGCGCCCTTGAACTCTCCACCGGGCGAAGTGGTTTCGTGCCAGGTGCCTGTCGCCACATCATCTACTATGGTCAGTCGCACCAGCATGTACGACCCTTCTTCGTTTGGCGTGCTTTCTAATATTAGCGTATCGCCATCTTGATAAGCCCTCATCTGGTATTCGCTAGCATCTTCGCCCACACGCTTGTTACTAGGAAACCAATACGTGCAACGCCATAGCTTTGCCGCTTTTATAATCTGCTCTACTTCCATACTACTTACAACTCCTCTAGATTCATTATACCAGTTAGCATACAGGCTCACATCTGCCCTACCTTGCCTAGGCGTGTAACCTCAAGCCCAAATGCGATCTACATAGTCTTTGACACCCTCATTGGCGGTTGGTTTAAAATCCAAACGCAAGAATTCTTCTTTGGTGACAAACCGGGCGCTAGCCAGATCCACCGGCTTAAAATCGTAGCTCTTAAGTGTAGCTCGCACCGCAATGCGCAGCGTGGCCCCATACTGGGTCTGGCCTCGGTAAACACATAGAATCTCCCGCTCCGCACTAGCCATCTCAACACCTAGCTCTTCCTTGATTTCGCGAGCCAAACATACGTCGAACGGCTCGTCGTATTCCCAGTCGCCGCCGGGCAACTCATAATTACCCTCCTGGTCCTGTCCCACTAGAATACGCTGTTGATCGTCGAGGATTATGGCACGTGTAGCCACCCGGTAAAATGGGCTTGGCAACTCTGCTAGCTGCTCGGATGTCAAAGCCACCTAACTCTCCTTGGCTATGAAATCTTTGACGGACTTTACAGTGTCCATAAACTGTGATGGGAACACGATTGTGCTGTTCTTTTCGACAGCAATGTCGCTTAGCACCTGCAAGTTGCGGAGCTGTAGGGCGATAGGATGTGCAGCGATAATGTCGGCAGCTTCGCCAAGCTTGGCGGCGCTTAGTTGCTCACCCTCGGCCGCGATAACTTTGGCACGCTTTTCACGCTCGGCCTCGGCCTGTTTGGCCATAGCCCGCTGCATAGTGTCGGGTAGCTGTATATCTTTGACCTCTACGGTACTCACCAACACGCCCCATTTTTCGGTTGAAGCCTCTAGCACGTCTTTGATCTTGGCGTTGATGGCGGTCGTCTCAGAAAGCACTTCGTCGAGCGAGCTCTGGCCCACAATGTTACGAACTGTGGTCTGGGCAATCTGATAAATGGCTGAGACTACGTTCTGGATTTCTACAACAGCCTTAGTAGGGTCGGTGATCTGGTAATACGCCACGGCCGAAACATCTATAGACACGTTGTCTTTGGTGATGATCTTCTGGCTATCAACCGGGAGTGTGACGATCTGCATGCTCACCTTGCGCATTTGATCGATAATGGGGATAAGCAGGCGCAAGCCGGGCTGTTTGATATCTCCACGAACTTTGCCTAGCCGGAACACTACACCCCGTTCGTACTGATTTATGATCCGTACGCCGTTAGCGATGATGATAAGGATAACAACTATAAGAATGGCAACGAGTGCTATCATATATTCCCCTTTTAAAATTGGCTGCCCGAAACGAAATCTGGTGGGTGATGAGGGGCTCGAACCCCCGACCTCGGCAATGTGAATGCCGCGCTCTAGCCAACTGAGCTAATCACCCATAATGAGACAAACCTACGGTTTTTCTATTACCTCACGCAGACAAGCGCTCTGGTTCGGCATATAAATTCGCGATGCTCATTTATCATCGCGCGGGGCGGCGGAATAAATCCACCGTCTCCGGCTGCTCTTTTCCCTTTCGGAAACCAAACGAACTGTAGCAATTATAACCCTACTGCGAGCTCAACAAAACATTTTATCAACGCTGGCATGTCATAGCCAGCAGCGGCAGCGGCTTTCGGGAACAGGCTTTGTTGCGTCAGACCCGGGATAGTGTTGGTTTCGAGGACATAGAGCATGCCGCCAGGTGTCACAATCATGTCGGTACGAGATAGATGTCGACATCCTGTCAGACGATGCAAGCGAAGTGCTAAGTCTTGTGCTCTCTCCTGCACTTGTGTAGATACCTGCTCTGGATTTACGATTTCCTGAGTCCGGCCATTGTATTTGTTTTCGTAGTCAAAGGCTTCGCTGGTGGGTGGCACTATCAAAATCACAGGCAATGCCTTGTCACCCAGTACGCCCACAGTCAATTCCTGGCCTTCTATCAGCTCCTCGAGCAGCATCTCGCCGTGCCGGGCGAACAAGTCTGCAAAATACGCTTCGTCCGGCTCGTTTGCTAGGTCACGCACTATCACCGTATCGACACTGGAGCCGCCATTGATTGGCTTGAGCACGTACGGCGCGTCTCGCAGCTCTGATTTCTTAAATTGTGCACGTGTCACCACTTCGCCGTCTGCCATCAGCACCCCATACTCATGCAGAAAATCACGGTAGAGCGCCTTATCAAACGTCAGTTCGCACGCCTCAGAACCAGACCCCAGGAATGGCTTTCCCATCGCCTCAAGCTGCTCTTGTAGTACACCATCTTCACCACCCGCACCGTGCAGTATAGGCAGCACCGCGTCACACTTCTCGGCCAGCTTCCTGAGGTTAAAATCAGCATCTGCTGGATCGGCAACCACCGCTGTATGCCCTAACTTCTTGAGCTGTTCCACAACATTCGCTGCTGAACGCAATGATACTTCGCGCTCGCTCGATACCCCACCCTGCAAGACCACTATTCGTTTCATACTACTCAGTATAGTCCGTCGAGAGATGATAGAGGTGACAATAGCGGCATTTGTAGACCTTGAGTTTGCTGCCATAGCGCCATTCGCTTACCGTGCCAGTAGCCTCGGCAGCTTCTGGCGTATCGAACGCCAGTTTATCTGCGCAAGGCAGGGCTGGCTCCTCGCTCATGACTGCCTGTCGACGAATTGCTGACAAAAACGCTCAAACACCGCGTTGGTCCACCCAAAACCTGTCTGACTGGGGTAGACACCCTTCTGCGGTGGTCTGTCAGGGTTCACCACGTTGTATTTTTCCAGGAACACATGGTGTGCGTTGAACCAGTCCAGGTTGGTTTTGAGCCATTTCATAGCAATGCGCTTAGCGTCTTCGTGGTAGCCGTAACGTAGTAAACCTTCCACTACCAGATAGTGCAGCGGCGCCCAACCGTTTGGATAGGCCCATTGCACTGGCATGCTGCCTGGCACGTACTGGCCGAGCGGTAGTGCATCTGTAGTCGCCAGGCCACCTTTGTTTTCAAACCGGCGCAATGACTTCACCAGCGCAGCAGCCTGCTTTTCGGTGACCATACCGGCCCACAGCGGATAGTAGGCGGCCAAGCTGCTGACGCTGCCGCGCTTTTCTTTTACATAGTTATAGTCGTAATAGAGGCCGCGCATGCGATCCCACATCAGCTCGTCCATGGCCTCTTTGCGAGCTAGAGCGGCCTGTTCCCATTTGGCAGCTTCGCGCTTATCGTCATTCAGGCGTGCTACCCGGGCGAAGTCCATTTCGTATTTATACAGTAAGGCATTGAGATCCACTGGCAGATAATTGAGCGCCCGGCGGTTGAAGCGTGGCGTCATGTCCCAGCCACTTTCGGCCTCGGCCAGGTCATGCAGGTAGTTGAAATCGTAGTAGCGACTGAGCCCTTTGTACACCAGGCGTTCGTGCGGCTTGCGGGTGCCACACCACACCGTTGCATACTCTTGCTTGGCGGTTTCCATGGCGGCATTCAGCCACTTCTTATCAAGACCGTACGCGTTATAGACCTCCAGGATAAAGGTGGTGAGTAGTGGCGGTTGGGAACGTGCCAGGTAGAACGTCCGCGAACCGTTAGGGATAACACCGAACCGGCGATACAAGCTAAGCAAATTTTCTAGGATGCCCTCCACGAGATCTGGATTCTCTTTGGAGCCCACCATACCCTGCACCATAAAAAAGCTGTCCCAATAATACATTTCGTTGTAATCGAACCCAGCACCTTCTTCGTAGCTCGGCACCAGATACGGCTTAGGCAGGCCTATCAGGCTTTCTTCGTCTTTGAGCTGTGAACGTTCCAGTTGGTGCCAATAGGAGCGGATGTAGTCGCGTGCTGTTTGCACATCCTCGGGCGCAAGCTGCGTACGACTGCGGGACAGCAGCCTATTGGCAGTATGTACTACCTGCTTGGATGCCTTGGCCGCTGCTTGCTTGGCAGCTTTGGTGGATTTTTTTGCTTTATCAATCATGTGTATAAGCCTAGGTTACCACCGATGCACGGTCAACCCGCAGCATCCTAGGAGGTTCTATTTGCCGTCGCCTAGCTGCTTGCGGCCTGGATTCTCTAGGTCGTACAACGCCTGGTGCAGCACACCCAGCAACATCTTAGCCTGCTCGCGACTCATGCCGATACGCGAAACGGTGAGTGGCTGGCCGTGCTGGCCGGCTGCTTGCGCGAAGTTCATCACCACGCCCTCGGCACTTGCCAGCACCTCAACGTTATCGCTGTACATAACCCGAGGATCTATCATAACCATCAGCGTCTGCTGCTGGCGGTTTGGCTGCGCCGATGATTCACGCTCGTCTTCGGCCTGCTTATCGTAGCCAGCCAGCTGCCACAGCTCGGCAGCCTTGTCGTCTTCGACCGCAAAGTGGCTTATAAGCAACAGGAGGATATCTTCGGACGGACGTTCAGTACCAGACTCAATACGATCCAAGTCCTTTTCGTCAATTTCGACGGCACCAGAAACTTCAGCCATCGACTCCCGGCTGTGTTCTCGTAGGTTGCGGAGTTGCGACCCTAGCGTTTTGTAAGGTAAGCGCTTGTTCGTATCACTCATTACCCATCTATTCTACCGCTGGTGGCAGATGGGTGCAAGCGAGCCGCGACAAGCCAGACCGAGTCCGCTATACTTGTGGTGTGAATCCAACGCGTAATACATCTCTAGCACCCCTGACATCACTGGCTGTTGGCGGCCCTGCCGAGCAGCTCTACACCTGCACTAGCACCGAGGAATTGCAGACAGTCCTGGCCAAAACACCAGGCGAACACCCGTGGGTACTTGGTTATGGCGCTAATGTGCTAATCTCGGATGCCGGCCTACCCGGTACCACCGTACTTATCCGCAACACCAACATCTCCCGTCAAAACGATACCAACCTGGTAGTAGTCGATGCGGGTGTCTGGTGGGACGATCTCGTGCAATTCGCCATCCGCGAAGACCTCTGGGGCCTGGAGCTGATGAGTGGTATCCCTGGCGGCGTGGGCGCCGCCATCGTCGGCAATATCGCTGCCTACGGGCAAGCCGTAGCCGACACAGTGCAATGGGTTGAAGTGCTGGACGTCAAAACCAACCAGGTACAGCAGCTACCGGCGGATCAGTTAGGTCTGAGCTATCGTTTTAGCTCGTTCCATACTGAGCAGTTCAAGGATCTTATCATCGTACGGGCAGCCTTTGCGCTCACGTCACAGCCCGCCAAAGAAGTCGTGTACCAGACCGCTCTCGATGTAGCCGCAGAGTTCGGCCACGATCTCTCTACCCTCGCTGGCTGCCGGGAGACCATTCTCAAAACCCGCGAGCGTGCCGGATCATTGTGGGACTACCGCACTCCAGACGCCCACCTGCACACTGCCGGCTCGTTTTTTCGAAACCCAACGGTAGACACCGAGACCGCCGAAAAGCTCATGAGCTACGACGAAACTGGCCGTTCGCTCGAGCTACTCAAGAAGATGAACCAAGTGCACGGCGGCGAGCAAAAGCGCGTCTCGGCCGCCCACGTACTCTTGGCCGCCGGCTTCCAGCGTGGCCAGACCTGGGGGGCCGTGCGCCTGCACCCTGACCACATTCTAAAGATCGAGAATACCGGTGGCGCCACGGCACAAGACATTTACAGCGTGGCCATGGAAATTGTGCATACTGTTAAGAGTAGGCTAAACATAGACCTCAGCCCAGAAGTTCGCTTCTTGGGCGAGTTTAAGGAGGGTTCATGAGCGATTCAACGACAAGTTTGCTACAGAAACTAGGGTTTGCATCTGGCGACAGCGTGTTTGTGGAAACTACGCCCGATTGGTACACCGACTTTGCCGACAAGAACGAACTAGAGCTAGAGCCCGGCCTGCCAGCCGCTCACGCCCACATATTCTGCGCACACGAAGCAGAACTAGCGGATTTTCTAGATAACAACGACTTGGATGACATACAAAAATCACTCTGGATCTGCTGGCCCAAAAAAGATAGCGGCATGCAGACCGATCTTGGCGAAAACGACATCCGCCAGGCACTGCTCCTCCTTGGCTGGGTCGACACCAAAGTAGCCAGCATGGACGACACCTGGTCCGGCCTAAAATTCCTCCGCCACAAAGCGTAAGTCGGTCAGCGAAGCCTACAGAGGTCTTTACTAGCTCTTAAACGGTTCACCCATTATACGGGCGTACGATTCTCTGTCAGTTACAGAATAGGTCAGTTCATCAGTAAAGCCAGCAGCTTCGACAGCGCGAACGGCATTAACACAGAGTTCTGGAAGTTCGCCCTCAGCAAACCAACCTACTGCGCTGCATTTATCCGGCTCGCAAACCTTAGGAGTGCCGCTCCAGGCGTCCAGCGCAAAAACAAAGTTTACGTAGTTAATCTCCAGGAAGTATTGGTCGATGTGTATGAGTCGTAAATCTTCAGGCTTAGCGGTTAACCCCACCTCTTCGTAGAGCTCTCGTACGGCCGAATCACGAAGCGATTCGTTCAGTTCGCCATGTCCGCTTGGAAAATCCCAGTAGCCGGCCAGGTAGCTCTTTGGTCCGCGTTGTTGTAGCAAAATCTCGCCCTTCTCATTACGCAGTACGACAAATACCGCTAGACGAGTCATGAATCGTTCAGCCATAGTAGTGTAGGTCTCCTTGATTACTTGTCGCTTGGCAGTGGGTATCTGAGTGCAAATTCACGGACAGCCGTACGAAGCTCTTCCAGCCGCTCTGGGTCTTCACGGTGCTGTATAGCTTGGTGCATCCAATCGGCAATCTGGTCCATGTCGTCTTCGATCAAGCCGCGCGTAGTGATTGCCGGTGTACCCAGGCGGATACCACTCGGGCGGAACGGCGGCAGCGGATCGTTTGCCACTGAGTTTTTATTGAGCGTTAGGCCAATTTTATCGAGCACTTTCTCTACCACGCTGCCGTCCAAGCCAAAACTCTGATATACATCAGCCAGGATCAGGTGATTGCTCGTCCCACCCGTCACCAGCACAAACCCACGCTTTTTTAGAGCTTCGGCCAGAGCGGCTGCGTTCTGTACGATCTGTTGTGCGTAAGTCTTGAACTCCGGCTGCATAGCCTCGCGGAAGGCCACGGCTTTGGCAGCGATAATGTGTTCGTGAGGACCACCCTGCACGCCAGGGAATATGGCACGATCGATGAGCGTTGGGATGTTTTCCAGCGTCTTTTCGGGAGCTTTCAGCGGGTTGCCCACTGTACCCTTTGACAAAATCAGCCCACCCCTTGGGCCGCGCAGCGTTTTATGCGTGGTAGTGGTGATGACGTGGAAGCCGTAATCGAACGGGTTCTTGGCCACGCCAGCCGCAATCAGCCCGGCGATATGCGCCATGTCAGCCATCAGCAGCGCGCCGACTTCATTACCGATAGCCGCAAACTTGGCGTAATCGAGCTCACGCGGGTACGCCGAAAAACCGGCCAGGATAAGCTTAGGCCTGTGTTTGAGTGCCAGTTCGCGCAATTCGTCGTAGTCGATCTCGCCCGTGGCCGGATCTTTCATCTTGTACGGCACAAAGTTATACAAGCGTGCCGAGCGAGTCATTGGGTTACCGTGCGTTAGGTGACCCCCGTGTGATAGGTCCATCGCCAGCACCGTGTCCCCCGGCTCCAGCCAGGCATAGTACACCGCCTCGTTAGCTGGCGCACCGCTATGTGGCTGGACATTGGCGTGGTCCGCTTTAAACAGTTTCTTGGCACGGTCGATAGCGATCTGCTCAACCGCATCCGTATTTTCCTGGCCACCGTAGTAGCGCTTACCCGGGTAGCCTTCACTATATTTGTTGGTAAATACACTACCCATAGCCTCCAGCACATCGCTGGAGACATAATTTTCGCTTGGGATCAGCTCCAGGCCCTCGCGCTGGCGCCTTTCCTCGGCGGCTATCAGCCGCGCAATTTCTACATCTACCATCAGATCTACTCCTCTCTCTTACGTATCAGTATATGCCAGTGGGGAGTAGAAATTAAACCATGGTTTTACTCTAGCATTTTGTGCGCCCCAAGCCTATACTGCGTGCAGATTTCTCAAAACAAAAAACACAGAAAACAATTGCTAATATACTTTTTGTGGTATAATAGAGCTCACATATGGCTACAACGAATGAAAAAATCGGTGATTTTATAGCCCGCGTGCGACAAGAACGCGGCATGACGCAAGCAGAGTTTGCAGAACGGCTCGGCACTAGCCAGTCGGCTGTAAACCGCATAGAAAAGGGCAAGCAAAACCTCAGTCTAGAGACCCTCGGGCGCCTCAGCGATGCGCTCAACAAGCAGATTATCTCCTTGGGTAGCGGATCGGTGAACCTCCGCGTAGAAGGCGGCCACGAGCTACATGGCAACATCAAGCTCAAAACCAGCAAAAACGCTGCCGTCGGACTGCTTTGTGCCAGCTTACTCAACTACGGCGTTACCAAGTTCCAAAACTTCCCCCGCATCGAAGAAGTTAATCGCATCCTCGAAGTCTTGAACAGCATCGGCGTACAAACCCGCTGGCTGGCTGGCAACGACCTGGAAATCCGTCGCCCCGAGCAGCTCAAGCTAGAAGATATGGATAAAGATGCCGCCCGCAAGACTCGCAGCGTACTGATGATGATCGGCAGCCTGATGCACGATTACGAAACCTTCAAAATCCCTTACGCTGGCGGCTGTAAACTCGGCGAACGCACCGTAGAGCCACACCTGTTTGCTTTGGAAGAGTTTGGCGTGGATATCGTTGCAACCCAGGGCCACTATAACGTTACCGTTGCCAAAAAACCGGCTGGACGCTTCGCGCTCTACGAGGTTGGTGACACGGTGACTGAGAATGCGCTGCTCGCCGCCGCCCGCACCCCCCAAGAAACCCAGATAGATTTTGCCAGCGCAAACTACATGGTGCAGGACGTGTGCTTCTTCCTCCAAAAGCTTGGAGTAAAGGTCGAAGGCATTGGTACCAGCTCGCTAAAGATTACCGGCATGCCATTTATAAAGAAAAATGTCACCTACGCGCCCGCCGAAGACCCTATCGAGGCCATGTTCTTTATCTCGGCCGCCGTAACAACCAACTCCGAGATCACTATTGAACGTGTCCCGATAGATTTCGTAACCATTGAGCTTCTAAAGTTACAGAAGATGGGCCTACAGTTTACCCAAACCCCGCGCTACAAAGCCATAAACGGCAAAACTGACCTCGTAGACCTAACCATACACAAGCACGACGGTAGCCTGCGCGCGCTTGTCGACAAGATCCACTCCCTGCCCTACCCTGGACTGAATGCCGACAACCTACCGTACTTTGTACCGATTGCCGCTGTAGTAAGGGGTCGCACGCTCATTCACGACTGGATGTACGAAAACCGCGCCATCTACTACACCGAGCTTACCAAGATCGGCGCCCAGGTAGAATTAGCCGATCCACATCGTTTGTATGTGCTTG
>Ga0207669_10000343_pt1 | contig 21217 bp, 23 predicted proteins | sample KBSM33metaG_FD_184329 | JGI IMG/M metagenome (GOLD analysis project Ga0207669, IMG submission 184329) | Miscanthus rhizosphere microbial communities from Kellogg Biological Station, Michigan, USA - KBS M3-3 metaG (SPAdes) (version 2) | ecosystem: Host-associated > Plants > Roots > Rhizosphere >...
TCGTGGCCGAAAAAAGTGGAGCCGATATCCTGGTCGAGGCGCTGTGCGATCTCGGCGTGGAAGTCGTGTTCGGCTATCCCGGCGGCGCGGTGCTCCCGATCTATGACGCGATCTTCAAGCAGAAGCGCCTGCGCCATATTCTGGTCCGCCACGAACAGGCCGCGACGCACGCGGCCGAAGGCTATGCGCGCTCGACCGGCAAACCCGGCGTCGTGCTCGTTACCTCCGGCCCTGGCGCGACCAACGCGGTCACCGGGATCACCGATGCGCTGATGGATTCGATCCCGATGGTCGTCATCACCGGCCAGGTCGCGACCCACCTGATCGGATCGGACGCATTCCAGGAGGCCGATACCGTCGGCATCACACGGCACTGCACCAAGCACAATTATCTAGTGAAGGACCCTGCCCGGCTCGGCGCGACCGTCCATGAGGCATTCCATATCGCCACGTCGGGCCGTCCGGGACCGGTGGTCATCGACATTCCCAAGGACGTCCAGGTCGCGACCGCCAAATACACCCGGCCCGGACCGATCCAGCACAAAACCTATCGCCCGCAGATCAAGGCCGATCCCGCGGTGATCGAGCAATTGGTCGACATGCTGGCGGCAGCCGAGCGCCCGATCCTCTATACTGGCGGCGGGATCATCAATTCGGGGCCTGCGGCGTCGCTGTTGCTGCGCGAGCTCGCGAAGATCACCGGCGCGCCGGTCACGTCGACCTTGATGGGCCTGGGCGCCTTCCCCGCGTCCAGCCCACAATGGCTCGGCATGCTCGGCATGCACGGGACCTACGAAGCGAACTGGGCGATGAACCAGGCCGATCTGATCATCGCGCTGGGTTCGCGGTTCGATGATCGTGTCACCGGCCGGCTCGATGCGTTCGCGCCCAATGCGCGCAAGGTCCATGTCGATATCGACCGGTCGAGCATCAACAAGACCGTACGCATCGACATGGGCATCGTCGCCGATGTCGGTCATGTGCTCGAGGACATGGTCCGTGTGTGGAAGGCGCGCCAGCATCCCAAGCCCGACACAAGCGAATGGTGGCGCCGGATCGAGGGCTGGCGCGCGGTCAAGAGCCTCGATTTCCCGGAAGGCGATGGCAAGGAAATCATGCCACAGCGCGCGATCCGCGCCTTGTGGGAAGCAACTCACGATCGTGCTCCGATCATCACGACCGAAGTCGGCCAGCACCAGATGTGGGCGGCGCAGCATTTCGATTTCGAGGCGCCGAACAAGTGGCTGACCTCGGGCGGGCTCGGCACGATGGGCTATGGTTTGCCCGCCGCGATCGGCGCACAACTCGGCAATCCAAAGGCTTTGGTCATCGACATCGCCGGCGAAGCGTCGATCCAGATGAATATCCAGGAGCTGGCGACGGCGACGCAATACCGGCTGCCGGTCAAGATCTTCATCCTGAACAACGAATATATGGGCATGGTCCGGCAGTGGCAGGAACTGACCTATGAAGGGCGCTATGCCGAAAGCTATTCGGACAGCCTGCCCGATTTCGTGAAGCTCGGCGAAGCCTATGGCTGGAAGGGCATCCTGATCGAGGAGATGTCGCAACTTGATGGCGGCATCGCCGACATGCTCGCGCATGACGGCCCCGTGATCGTCGATTGCCGCGTCGCCAAGCTGGCGAATTGCTTCCCGATGATCCCGTCGGGCGCATCGCATGTCGAGATGATCCTGCAAACCGACAAGGTCGCGGGTACGCTCGACGACGAAGCCAAGGCTTTGGTCTAGTGTTTACCGTCATCCCAGCGAAAGCTGGGATCTCGTGCCGCCAGCGCACGCCATTATAACAGGGAGACCCCAGCTTTCGCTGGGGTGACGATCCAAAGGTGCACATCAAAGAAGAGAAAGCCGAGCGTCACACGCTCGCGGTGATCGTCGATAACGAGCCGGGTATCCTGGCGCGGATCGCCGGCCTGTTCACCGCGCGAGGCTATAATATCGAGAGCCTGACGGTGAGCGAGATCACCGAGGACAAGCAGGTCAGCCGGATCACCATCGTGACCTCGGCGAGCAGCCATGTCCTCGAACAGATCGTCGCGCAGCTCGATCGGCTGGTGCCGGTCCACAAGGTCCGCGACCTCACCACGGAGGGCGCGCATGTCGAGCGCGAACTGGCGCTGGTCAAGGTACGCGGCACTGGTGAAGCGCGGATCGAAGCGCTGCGGCTGGCCGAGGTATATCGTGCGCGCGTGGTCGATGCGACCATATCGAGCTTCGTGTTCGAGGTGACCGGCGGCACCGAGAAGATCGACAAATTCGTCGAACTGATGAACGAGGTCGGCCTGATCGAGGTCGCACGGACCGGCATCGTCGCCATTTCGCGGGGGAAGGACGCGGCGTAGCGATCGGCAGATCGCGTCATCCCAGCGAAAGCTGGGATCTTGCGCCACCAGGGAATCAACTCATGAGATGCCAGCTTTCGCTGGCATGACGGTTAAGTTTCGAAAGGGAATGAAATGCGTGTCTATTACGATCGCGACGCCGATCTGAACCTGATCACCGACAAGAAGATCGCCATCGTCGGCTATGGCTCGCAAGGCCATGCCCATGCCCAGAATCTCCGCGATTCGGGCGTCAAGGACGTCGCGATCGCGCTACGCGAGGGTTCGGCTACCGCGAAGAAGGCCGAGGGCGCCGGGTTCAAGGTCATGTCGAACAAGGATGCGGCCGCCTGGGCGGACATCCTGATGATCCTCGCCCCGGACGAGCATCAGGCCGCGATCTGGGAAAACGATCTCAAGGGCAATATGCGCCCCGGCTCGGCGATCGCCTTCGCGCACGGCCTCAACGTGCATTTCGGTCTGATCGAGGCGCCTGCCGATATCGACGTGATCATGATCGCACCCAAGGGCCCCGGTCACACCGTGCGCAGCGAATATGTTCGCGGCGGCGGCGTCCCCTGCCTGATCGCGATCCATCAGGACGCGAGCGGCAACGCACATGACATCGCGCTCGCTTACGCTTCAGGCGTCGGCGGCGGTCGTTCGGGCATCATCGAAACCAATTTCAAGGAAGAGTGCGAGACCGACCTGTTCGGCGAACAGGCTGTACTGTGCGGCGGCATCACTCACTTGATCCAGGCCGGGTTCGAGACCTTGGTCGAGGCCGGCTATGCTCCCGAAATGGCCTATTTCGAGTGCCTTCACGAGACCAAGCTGATCGTCGACCTGCTCTATGAAGGCGGCATCGCCAACATGCGCTATTCGATCTCGAACACCGCAGAATATGGCGACATCACCACCGGCCCGCGGATCATCACCGACGAGACCAAAGCCGAGATGAAGCGCGTGTTGGCCGACATCCAGTCGGGCCGTTTCGTCAAGAACTTCGTCCTCGACAACCGCGCCGGCCAGCCCGAGCTCAAGGCCGCGCGCAAAGCGGCGGCCGCGCACCCGATCGAGAAGATCGGCAGCGAGCTGCGCGCGATGATGCCGTGGATCGGCGCCAACAAGCTGGTGGACAAGGAAAAGAACTGACGTGCCGCCGGTTTCTGGTAATGTCGGCCTCGTCGTCAAGGCGGGGTCCGACACAGAATGAGCGAAGGTGGGGAAGGCAGGCCGGGAATCGGGCGTGTCGAGGCGTTTTCCGACGGCGTGATCGCGATCATCGTCACCATCATGGTGCTCGAGTTGCACGCCCCTGAGGCGCCCGGGCTCGACAAGCTCGTCCATCTCTGGCCGGTCTTCCTCGCCTATGTGCTGAGCTTCGCCTATGTCGGCATCTATTGGGCGAACCATCACCGCTTGTTCAGCCATGCGACGCGGGTGACCAACCTGTTGATCTGGCTGAACCTCGGCCTGCTCTTCACGCTGTCGCTGATTCCGTTCACCGCCGCCTATCTCGGCGAGCAGCATTTCAGCCGCGACGCGACGTTGGTTTACCTGGCATCGATGGTCCTGCCGGGCGTGTTCTACGTTCCGCTACAGGGCGAAATCCGGCGTACCGGTGTCCACGGGGCGGAGGCGGAGACTTATCACCGCCAGACCTCACGCAAGGGCGTCGCCGCGGTGCTGATCTACCTGGCAGGCGCGGCGCTCACCTTCGTGTCGCCATGGCTCGGCATCGCCGCCGCGGCGCTCGTCGCGTTCCTCTGGTGCTTGCCCAAGAGTCCGTTCGACGCGCTGTTCGGTGATTAGGTAAGAACCGCGTCGAGCAATCTCTGCTTTTCATTCGAAATCCCTCTCCCGTTCACGGGTGCACCGGGAGAGGGATTTATCTGTCAAGCAGGCTGCAGCGCCCTGAAATGACGCACTGTCTCGTCCGAAACGCCGGCGAGCAACACGCGCAGACGATCGTCGAACGCGTCGATCGATTCACGGCGATCGCGATAGATCATCGTCCAGTCCCCGAACTCGCGTTCCGCGATCGAGCGATCGACCAGAATAGTCAGGTCGCGATGGCGGGGGTCGGTTTCCAACCGCGCCATCAGGTCGGACACGCTGTCATCAGGGCCCTCGATCGCCTGCAGGAACGCGTCCTCCTCGGAGTAGAGCAGCCCGGTAATGCCATCCAACCCGTTGCGCGGCGCTGCTTCTCGAACGATGTCCGGGATGTCGTCAGCCGCGCGGCCGCTGGTGGATGTGGTAATGCTGCGATAGATGATCTGACGCACAAGCTACTCCTTACAGGGCAGCATAGCTGCCACAATGCGTCCAGCGCTTCATTGCCGTGGATCAATGCTCTTTCGGGCTGGACTTTCTTAACCATCGGCGGCTAGGGCTGAACCTGAGATGACGATCGGGCTCGGCCTTACCCTGCTTCGACTTACGCGCCCTTAGGCGCGTAGTTCATCCCGTGCGCCGGCGACGGCGCGCACCGCGTCTAAGGGCCTGACCCTCCCCGCCTCATCAAGACGAGAAGAGCCATGCTGCGCGATCCATCGACCAAATACCGAGCGTTCCCGACTATCACCCTGCCCGACCGGCGATGGCCGTCGCGGACAATCACCAAGGCGCCGATCTGGCTGTCGACCGACATGCGCGACGGCAACCAGGCGCTGATCGATCCGATGGATGCCGAGAAGAAGACCCGCTTCTTCGATCTGATCGTCAAGACAGGGATTAAGGAGATCGAAGTCGGCTTCCCGGCCAGCGGCGCCACCGATTTCGACTATATCCAGAATCTGGTCCGATCGGGCCGCGTACCCGACGATGTCACGCTTCAGGTACTGACGCAGGCGCGCCGCGACCTGATCGAGACCACTTTCGACAGCCTGAACGGCGCACCCACCGCGATCGTCCATCTGTACAACGCCGTCTCGCCCGCCTGGCGCAAGATCGTGTTCGGCATGACCAAGGACGAGATCAAGGCGATCGCGGTCGAGGGCGCGAAGATGCTGCGCGACTGCGCCGCCGCGCGCCCCGGCACCGACTGGCGGTTCGAATACAGCCCGGAGACCTTCTCCACCGCCGAGGTCGATTTCTCGGTCGAAGTGTGCGCGGCGGTGATGGACGTGCTCCAGCCGACGCCCGACAAGCCGATCATCTTCAACCTGCCCGCCACCGTCGAATGCGCGACGCCCAACGTCTATGCCGACCAGATCGAGCTGTTCGGGCGCACGATTCCAAATCGCGACAGCGTGATCATCAGCCTGCATACGCATAACGATCGCGGCACCGGCGTCGCGGCGGCGGAATTGGGTCTGATGGCCGGCGCCGACCGCGTCGAGGGCTGTCTGCTCGGCAACGGCGAGCGTACCGGCAATTGCGATCTGGTGACGGTCGCGCTTAACATGTATACACAAGGCGTTGATCCTGGGTTGGATTTTTCCGACATCGATCAGATCATCAATACCGTTACCTATTGCACCAACCTGCCCGTTCATCCGCGTCATGCCTATGCCGGCGAGTTGGTCTATACGTCTTTCTCGGGCTCGCATCAGGACGCGATCAAGAAGGGGTTCGCTGCGCGCGAACGCCAGAATGACGATGTCTGGGAAGTCCCCTATCTGCCCATCGATCCGGCCGATCTCGGCCGCAGCTACGAAGCGGTGATCCGGGTCAATTCGCAGTCGGGCAAGGGCGGCGTCGCCTGGATCCTGGAACAGGACAAGGGGCTGAAGCTGCCCAAACGCCTGCAGGCCGATTTCTCGAAGCACGTTCAGGCCCTGGCCGACCAGACCAGCCGCGAGCTCGACGCCGAGGATATCTGGCAGCTCTTCCAGCGCACCTATTTGCCCTATGGCGGCGAGCGGTTGCAACTCCAGGCCTATGACGAGACGCGCGCCCCCAATGGCGAACGCATCTTCGCCGGCAGCATCGCCGAAACGGGCAGCGTCAAATCGGTGAGCGGGCGCGGCAATGGGCTGATCTCGAGCGTGCTCGCCGGCATCCGCGACGGCTTCGGGATCGAACTCGACGTCGTGGACTATGTCGAACATGCGATCGGCCACGGCAGCAACGTGCAGGCGGCGGCTTATGTGGAGTGCCGCGCCGCGGACGGCCCGACGATTTGGGGCGTCGGTATCGACGAGGATGTCGCGACCGCCAGCGTGCGCGCCGTGCTCAGCGCGGCGAACCGAGCCTAAACCGCTCTCACTGCGTAACGCGGTGGAAGACGAGCAGTCCCGGGCTCGTCGGACGCTTCTCGGGCGCGGTATTGGTCCATACGCTCGGGAAGCTCCCGATGCGCAGTTCGTCACCCGCAACCCATCCGCGCTCGTAGAGACGCGCGCCCGCCGCCGGGAATGTCCATGGCGCGCACGTTCGGCCGTGCACATTACGCGCGACGCCAAGCTGCCAGCCGCCACCCATGCCGCAACCGGAATCCGGTTTTCCCGCATTATAGATCGTCACCACCTCAGGATCGTCGGCGGTTGTGGTGATCGCGATGACGTCGTGGTCGAAGTCGATCACACCGCCGTCCCCCGACCGCATATCGACGATCTTGCCACGATAATCCGTGCGGACGGTCGGTGTGTCGCAGCTATTGTGAGCATAGATCTGCGACGACGCGGTGATCTTGCCGCGCTTGATCTCCAACCGCGTGATGAAGCCGTGCCGCCCATCCTTGCCGATTGGTAGACAACCGGTTTGCCACGATCCTTCGATCCCCGATCGTACCGCTGCCATACTGACGGTCGGCATTGCAGGCACGACGAGCGGCAATGTCAGAAATCCGAGAATGAAGCGCTTCATTGCCCTTAGACTCCGCGCGTCCGAGCGATCTCGCAGCCGATCCGCGCATCGGGATAGATGTCGGGCTTTGTCGACCGCACCGTCACGGCAATGACGCGCGGATCGGCAAAACACAGTGCCGCGATGCGTTCGCACAGCACTTCCTGCAGCATCACATGCCCGCCGGCGGCGATCGTCAATATGCCTTCTCGGATATGGTCGTAATCGACCACCGCCTCGATGCGATCCTCGGGCTCTGCCGGATAGGCGCAGGTCATTGCCACCGACACCAGCACACGCTGCGGGCCGGCAAGTTCGACCTCATGGACACCGAGCCCCATCCGCACCTCGAGCCCATCGAGACGGATCGTATAGGTCGCCTCAGCCATCGCGGCGGCCCGGTGTGGAGAACATCACGTCGCCCTGTCGCTTTAGAAACCGCTGGCCGTTATCGAGGAACAGATTGTGCCCCGTCACCGCCGGCGTGGTGAGCAGATAGTCGACCGCGCGCGCGATCTCCTCGATCGGCACCGGCCGGCGGAGCAGATTCTCGTCGGCAACGCTCGCGAACTCCGCTTCGCTTTGGTCGCCGCTCGGCAAGGTCAGACCCGGCGAGATGGCGTTGACCCGCACCCGCGGTGCCAGCGCCTGGGCCAGCATCGTCGTTGCGCCTTCGAGCGCGATCTTGGTCAGCGTGTAGCTGAAGAAATCCGGATTGAGGTTGGCGACCTTCTGATCGAGCAGATTGACCACCGCGCCATCGTCCAGTGCGTCCTGCTCAGCCAGCGCGCAGGCTAGCGCCGCGGGCGCTGCCAGGTTCACCGCGGTCAACCGCGCCAGCAAGGCCGGATCGAAATGCGGTGGCCGGTCGAACTCGAACACCGACGCGCAATTGACCAGCCCGTCGATCGGCCCGTCCATCGCATTGCGTGCGGCGTGCAGGATCGCCGAGGCGGCATCGGGTGCGGCAAGATCGCCAACCACCGTCGCGATGCGATCACCCGACGGGTCGAGTTCCAGCGCCAGCGACACCGCATCTTCGTCGTGCGGATAATGGTGATGGATCACCACGCGATGCCCCGCCCCCGCCAGCGCGCGGACGATCGCCGCGCCGATCCGTCGAGAACCGCCGGTGACCAGGACAGTGCGCGTGCGCGTCACGCCCTGCCCTGCATGTCCATCAGCGCCAGAATCTCGCGCCGGCTGCGTTCGTCGTCGCGGAATACGCCCATCATGCGGCTGGTCACCATCGACACGCCCGGAGTGCGGACGCCGCGCGCGGTCATGCAGGCGTGCGTCGCCTCGATCACCACCGCGACACCCTGGGGTTTCAGATTATCCCAGATGCAATCGGCGACTTCCGCGGTCAGCCGTTCCTGAACCTGCAGGCGCCGGGCGAAGCCGTGAAGTACGCGCGCCAGCTTGGAGATCCCGACCACGCGGTCCTTGGGCAGATAGGCGATGTGCGCCTTGCCGATGATCGGCGCCATATGGTGTTCGCAGTGCGACTGGAACGGAATGTCCTTCAGCAGCACGATGTCGTCATAGCCGCCGACTTCCTCGAACACGCGCTTCAAATGCATCGCCGGATCGTCCTGATATCCGGCGCAATATTCCTTCCACGCCCGCGCCACCCGCAACGGCGTATCGATCAACCCTTCGCGATCGGGTTTGTCTCCGGCCCAGCGAATCAGCGTGCGAACAGCGTTAGCCACCTCATCGGGCACCGGAATCTTCGGCGCGGGGGCAACCAGATCGCCGTCATTCAAATCATCGTCATGGTCATTCATGGTTGTCGATCCGGCCTTTCAAACCTGGGTGACGTTACGGCAGGGCCATAAAATCGAGCCTTGGGTATGGTCCATACTGTTTCTTTTAAGCAACAGACGAAGAAACCCTCCGTTTTCCGTGCCTGAAGCCCATTGACGCCGCAAGACCAAGCTACCTAGGCTGATGCCAGTTCGTCGGAAACCACGCCAACCGGCAAAAGATCGGGGGCGCATGCATGAGGGGATGTACCATGAAGAAATTCGAACTGCTTGCCGCGTCGGCTATCGCGCTGATCGCGGCCACGCCCGCGATGGCGCAGAATGCACCCGCGCCCGCGACGCCGGCCGCTGCGCCGCAGGCTGACGATCAGGACCAGATTGCCGACATCGTCATCACCGCCCAGCGCCAGTCCGAAACGCTGCAGACCGTGCCGATCGCTGTGTCGGCGTTCAGCGCCGAGGCGCTGAAAGAACAGCAGATCAACTCGACGAGCGATCTTCAGCTGACGCTGCCGAACATCACCTTCACCAAGGGCAACTTCACCTCTTCGTCGTCGTTCAACATCCGCGGCATCGGCGACCTTTGCGTCGGCGTCACCTGCGACGCGGCGACCGCGATCCATGTGAACGATGTGCCGGTGCTCGGCTCGCCGATCTTCCAGAACGAATATTTCGACGTCGAGCGCATCGAAGTGCTGCGCGGACCGCAGGGCACGCTGTTCGGCCGCAACGCGACCGGCGGTGTGGTCAACTTCATCACCGCCAAGCCCGACCTGTCCGGCATCCATGCCTCGGGCGACGTCGAATATGGCAATTACAACAGCGTCCGCGTCAAAGGCATGCTCAACATACCGTTGGGCGACATCTTCGGCGTCCGCGTCGCAGGCTATTATCTGAACCGTGATGGCTTCACTAAGAATCTGTCCACGAACAGCAACATCGATGGCCGCAACCAGTATGACATTCGTGTATCGCTGCGCTTCCAGCCGACCGCGAACACGACGCTCGACATCGTCGCGCATTATTTCAAGGAAGATGACGATCGCTCGCGCATCCAGAAACAGCTCTGCCATCGCGATCCGACCGGGGTGCTGGGCTGCTTGCCCGACCGCCTCGCTTTCGAACAGGTCAATGGCGACGCGACTTTAGCCTCGGTACTGACGTCGAGCCAGTTCCTCAGGCTGCGCACCTCGACCGCCCCGCTCGCTGGCTTCGCGCTGGGCAGCGTCTATGGAACCGATGGCGACAGCTATACCGGCTACGTCAACCCGGCCGACATGCGGACGGTCAACATCGACTCGCTGCCGACGTTCAAGACCAACGAGAAGCAGGTCCTGGTCAACTTCTCGCAGGACTTCGGCAAAGCGCTGTTCAAGCTGGATGGCGGCTATACCGAGGGCATGACGGACTCGTCGGTCGACTATAATGTCGGCATCGAGCGCTCATACGCAACCAACCCGGGCCTCAACCTGTTCAACGCCGTTGCCGGCGCCGGCCTCCTCGGCCCGGGTTACCAGGCGATCCGCAACATCCTGCTGCCCAACGGCAATACCTCGACTCTCTGTCAGTCGCTGGCTGAACCGACCGGCACCGGCGTCTACAGCGGTCACAAGGTCTGCGCGTCGACCAGCCTTGATTTCGACCGTTCGACCGCGCGCGGCAAACAATGGTTCGCTGAAGGCATCATCTCGTCGAAGCTCGACGGGCCGTTCAACTTCCTGGCTGGCGCGGGCTATCTCGACTATAAGGTCTATGACAACAGCTATTACGTGAACTCGTTCGCGCTCGACTACGCCGCAGGTCTGCTAGGCGGGGGCGCCGGCAATGTTCTAGGCACGCCATTCTATCGCAACGATTCCGAATTCTACCATCTGAAGAGCTACGGCTTTTTCGGGGAAGCCTATGTAAACTTCAGCGACAAGGTGAAGCTGACCGGCGGTCTGCGCTACAACCATGACGAAAAGGACTATCAGTCGCGCACCAACCTGCTGAACTGCGCGGTTCCGGTGGGTGCTGCCAACGCCTATTCGGCGCCCGGTTTCTCCTGCTACGACGCCGATCCGCTACGTGCCGGCAACCAGCCGCTGGCGATCAACAATGTCAGTTTCGGGCGCCTGACCGGTCGCGCTGTCCTCGATTGGCAGATCACGTCGCGCAACCTGCTCTACGTATCCTATTCGCGTGGTTATAAATCGGGCGGCCTCAATCCGTCGCTGGCCGCCGGATTCAGCGTCCCGCTAACGTTCGGCCCGGAAACGGTCAACGCGTTCGAGATCGGCTCGAAGAACACCTTCCTGGGCGGCACGCTGCGCCTCAACCTCACTGCTTTCTATTACCAGTACAAGCAGCTGCAGCTGAGCCGCATCGTCGCGCGCACCTCGGTCAATGATAACGTCGATGCCGATATCTACGGCGCCGAGGCGGAAGCGATCATCAAGCCGAGCAACTCGGTGCTGATCAACCTGACGGCGAGCTACCTGCACACCAAGGTTTCCAACGACAAGTTCCTCAGCAACCCGCAGGATCCCTCGGGCGGGCGTTCCGACGCGGTGATCATCAAGGATGTCACCAACGGTTCGAACTGCGCGGTGGTGTCGAATTCCGGCAACGCGGCGATCTCGAACGGCTTCGTGAATAGCGTGAACACGGGAATCAACTTAGGCGCCTTTGCGGCCCAGGGCATCCCGCAGCAGCTGGGCAACTTCCAGGGCACCACGCCGATCCCGGGCATGGGCGGTACGACTGGCGCGTTCAGCGTTTGCGATATATTGCTGGCCGCTTCTGCAGCGTCGCCAGCGGTAACCGTGCTTCCGTCGGGTGTGGCGGTGAACATCAAGGGCAACGAACTGCCGCAATCGCCGCATTACAAATTCTCGGCGGGCATCCAGTGGACCGGTCAGCTGGGCGGTGACTGGAACATCACCCCGCGCGTCGATCTGGCCTATACCGGCGGCTATTACGGCAGCATCTTCAACAACAACGTCAACCGCATCCAGGGCTATGAGGTGATCAACGCCCAGCTTCAGCTGAACGGCCCGAGCGACAAATTCTACGTCCGCGCGTTCGTCCAGAACCTGGCCAACAACAACGCGATCACCGGTCTCTACGTGACCGACCAGTCGTCGGGTCTGTTCACCAACGCATTCACGCTGGAACCGCGCCGCTATGGTCTCGCTGCCGGCTTCAAGTTCTAAAAAAGGGAGGCGTCAGCCTCACTCTGAAGGCTCCGGGGTATACCCCGGAGCCTTTTTCTTGCTCTTGCCGATGCCGTGGCGGAAGAACCGCCCATAGGACCGCCAGGAGAGGATATGATGATCGACAGTCTTCCCCACGCCACGATCATCGCGGCAGAGCCTCAGCTTTATTCACGGACATCGCGGCGGCAGTCGATGTCTATGTCCGCCAGCTCGGTTTCGCGCTCGCCTTCACCCATGGCGAGCCCGCATTCTATGCGCAGGTCGTCCGCGATGGCGCGCGGATCAACCTGCGTGCGTCGGACGGCCCGATCGGTTTTCGCGCCGACGAGCCCGACGCGCTATCGGCAACATTGACCGTCGACGACGCCGCAGCGCTGTTCCGCGAATTCGAGGAGGCCGGCCTGACGTTCCACCAGCCGATGCGCACGGAACCTTGGGGCGCGCGCACGTTCATCGTCGCCGACCCGGACGGCAATTTGCTCTGCTTCGCCGGAAAGGCTTAGCCCAACCGCGCGGCGTGCCAGGCGATATGATCGGCCATGAAGGTCGAGATGAAATAATAACTGTGGTCATAGCCCGGCTGCATCCGCAGCGTCAGGTCGATCCCGGCGCGATGACAGGCATCCGCCAGCAATTCGGGCTTGAGCTGGTCGGCGAGAAACGCGTCGGCGTCGCCTTGGTCGACCAGGAGGTCAGGCACCCGCGCGCCGTCGTCGATCAGCGCGCAAGCGTCATAGGCGCGCCAGGCAGCGTGATCGGCACCGAGATAACCGCCCAACGCTTTTTCGCCCCAAGGGCAATGGAGCGGCGACACGATCGGCGAGAAGGCCGAGACGCTGCGAAAGCGCCCCGTGTTGCGCAACGCGATCGTCAGCGCGCCATGGCCGCCCATCGAATGGCCGGTGATACCCTGCCGCGTCAGGTCGGCCACGGCGAACTCGGCCGCGATCAGCGCGGGGAGCTCGTCCTCGACATAGGACCGCATCCGGAAATTGGCCGACCAGGGCGCCTCGGTCGCATCGACATAGAACCCTGCCCCCTTACCGAAATCATAGGCTTCGTCATCGGGTACGTCGTCGCCGCGGGGGCTGGTGTCGGGGGCGATGAAGATCACGCCGTGTTCGGCGCACGCGCGACGATACTCGCCCTTTTCGGTGACATTGGCGTGCGTGCAGGTCAGCCCCGATAGATACCAGAGGACCGGCAGCTGCGTGCCCGCCTCATGCTCAGGGATGAACACCGAAAAGGTCATCGGCGTGCCCGTGGCGTCCGAGGCGTGCTCGTACACGCCCTGAACGCCACCAAAGGCCCGATTGGTCGATTTGACGGTCAGCGCCACGCGATCAGCCCAGCCGGTGAAGCCCGCACAGCTTGTTGCCGTCCGGATCGCGCAGATAGGCGAGGTACAATTTCATGCCAGCCCCTTCCCGAACGCCCGGATCCTCCTCGATCGCGGTGCCGCCATTGGCGACGCCGGCGGCATGCCAGGCATCGGCCTGCGCCGGACTTTCCATCGCGAAGCCGATCGTGCCGCCATTCGCGTGGCAAGCGGGCGCGCCATCGATCGGCGCGGTCACCATGAAGATGCCGCCATTGTGCAAATACATCAGCCGTCCCTTGGGATCGACGATGGCCTCCTTCCCGCCGACCGCGCCGAACAGTGCGTCGTAGAATTTCTTCGATCGGTCGAGGTCGTTGCTGCCGACCATCATGTGCGAAAACATGGCTTTTTCCTCCCCAGATGAATGCGTTTTTTCAGAAGACCACGACGCTGCGGATGCTCTCGCCCGCATGCATCAGGTCGAACCCCTTGTTGATCTCGTCGAGCTTGAGGACGTGCGTGATCATCGGATCGATCGCGATCTTCCCCTGCATGTACCAGTCGACGATCTTAGGCACGTCAGTGCGGCCCTTGGCGCCGCCGAATGCGGTGCCGCGCCAATTGCGCCCGGTGACGAGCTGGAACGGGCGCGTGGAGATTTCCTTGCCAGCCTCAGCCACGCCGATGATGATGCTGGTGCCCCAACCGCGATGGCACGCCTCGAGCGCGACGCGCATGACGTCGGTATTGCCGGTCGCGTCGAACGTATAATCGGCGCCGCCATCGGTCATCGCGACCAGATGCGCGACCAGGTCGCCCTCCACCTTCTTCGGATTGACGAAGTCGGTCATGCCGAATCGGCGGCCCCATTCCTCCTTCGAATCGTTGAGATCGACGCCGATAATCTTGTCCGCGCCGACCATTTTGGCGCCCTGGATGACGTTGAGGCCGATTCCACCCAATCCGAACACGATTACATTGTCGCCCGCCTGGACCTTCGCCGTCTTCACCACGGCACCCACACCGGTGGTCACGCCGCAGCCGATATAGCAGCTCGTTTGGAACGGCGCGTCCTCGCGGATCTTCGCCACGGCGATCTCGGGCAGCACGGTGAAGTTCGAGAAAGTCGAGCAACCCATATAGTGAAAGATCGGCTGCCCTTTGTACGAAAAGCGCGTCGTGCCGTCCGGCATCAACCCCTTGCCCTGGGTCGCGCGGATCGCTGTGCACAGATTGGTTTTGCCCGACAGGCAGCTTTTGCACTGCCGGCATTCGGGCGTGTAGAGCGGGATGACGTGGTCGCCGGGCTTCACGCTGGTCACGCCGGGACCGACCTCGCGAACGATACCGGCGCCTTCATGACCCAGGATCGACGGAAAAATCCCTTCTGAATCAAGACCATCGAGCGTGTAGGCATCGGTGTGGCAAATGCCCGTCGCCATGATCTCGACCAGCACTTCGCCTGCTTTGGGACCTTCCAGGTCGACCTCGACGATCTCCAGCGGTTTCTTCGCTTCGAATGCGACGGCGGCGCGGGTCTTCATCGGTATCGGCTCCCTGGTTGTCGCGCCCGCTTCTAATCGCTGGCGCGGCGGGGGCAACCTTCAGCATACCCTTAATTCGATCGTCGCGCGTCGTGCCTGCGCACGGGCGGTCGGAATCGCCCGCGCTGATGCCGCGCGGGATGGCATCGCACACCGTCCCGTCGAGCGTTCCGGATCCCGGCACCGGCACCGTCCATCGCGCCGTTCAGCCGGGGCAAACTAGCGCCCTGCGGATCGGCGCTATGTCATCTGCGCGTCAAAAGTCGCTCAGCGCCCTATCCTAAGGCGTGACAAGCGCAAAAAGGCAGCGCACAAGAGGCGCGCGCTCCATGAGGCGTAACGAGTCTGTGGCCGGAACACCGGCCAAATGAACAGGAAGGAATGCAATGGCTACTGCACCCAAGACCGGCGGAATTCACGCGCCCGTCACCCCGTCGCCTGAACTGGGCGCGATCGTGGGCACGGCGCCGCTGCCGCGCAGCCAGGTGATCAGCAAGGTGTGGGACCACATCAAGAAGAACAATCTGCAGAACCCCGCCAACAAGCGCGAGATTCTGGCCGACGACAAGCTCAAGAAGGTCTTCGGCACCGACAAGGTCACGATGTTCGAGATGAACAAGCACATCTCCAAGCACGTCAAGGCGTAAGCCAGACCTCAAACCGGAAAGGGCGCCGCGCGGGAGACCGTGCGACGCCCTTTTTTTTCTGCCGGGAGGCGTTCAGGCCGCGACGGGCTCCGCCGTCATGACGATCTGAATGCCCGATGCGTCGTCCAGCGGCCCGGCCCGCTCCGCCGCCGGCCGTGCCTGGCAGCGTGCGATATAAGCGTCGATAGCAGCACTCGGCGGGAAAGCGTGGCGAGCGAATGCCAGCGCGCTGCCGATCAGCAAGTCGGCACCCGAAAAATCGTCGCCCATCACGTAAGGGCCATCCGCGAGCGCCCGCTCCAGCCTGGCGACGACCGCATCATAGCTGCGCTGCTTGCGCGGCGCGCCGACCAGTTCGCCCAGCATCGCGGCGAACATCGCCGGCTCCATTTCGGCGGCATACCAGGCAAGCCAGGTGAGATAAGCGCCACGTTCAGGCGTCCCGATACGCGGTCCGAGCCCGGCGCTGGGAAAAGCATCGGTGAGATATTGCAGGATCGCGACCGATTCTGCGACCAATGCACCGTCATGCTCGATCGCGGGCACGCGCTTGTCGGGGTGCGGATTGGCGGGATCGCCAACGCCTTCGCCGGTCATCGGCCGGAAGATCGACACCGGGCGGATTTCATAAGGCACGCCCAACTCCTCGAGCAGCCAGATCATGCGCGACGATCGCGATTGCGGGGCGTGGTAGAGAGTAATCATGGTGACGGCTCCTTCGCTTCGAAACGGCGGCCCATCGCCGCGCCCGATGAAAAGCCTTGTAAGCGCACCCTACTGACAGCATCCTGTCAGTAGGAAGTTGGGGGTGTAGACCTAATCATGCGTCGTGCCGATCGACTGTTCCAGATCATCCAGATCCTGCGGCGGTCGTCGCGCCCGATCACCGCGCAGGACATTGCGGCGGAGATCGAAGTCTCTGCCCGAACAATCTATCGCGACGTCGCCGACCTGATCGGCCAGCGCGTGCCGATCCGGGGCGAAGCGGGCTTTGGCTACATCCTCGACGATGCGTTCGACATGCCGCCGCTGATGCTCACGCCCGACGAGATCGAGGCGGCTGTGCTTGGTGCGCAATGGGTGGCGGGACGCGGCGATCCGGCGCTGGCGGCAGCCGCGCGCGACTTGATCGCCAAGATCACCTCGGTCGTGCCCGAGCGACTGCGGCCGTTCATCGCCGATCCCTCGATCGGCACGCCGCCCCGATCAAAAGCTCCTCCCGACGCGATCGATCTAGGAATTGCCCGCACCTGGATCCGGGAGGGTCGCAAGATCCGCATCGATTACCGCGACGAGCACGGGCAGGTCAGCGATCGCGTGGTCTGGCCAGTAATCGTCGGCTTTTTCGACCAGGCGCGGGTGATCGCCGCCTGGTGCGAACTGCGTCAGGATTTCCGCCACTTCCGCACCGACCGCATCGTCGTCGCCCAGTTTCTCGACGAACGATATCCCGCACGCCCGGGCGAATTGCGATCGCGCTGGAAACGCGGGCTGGCGCAGCGGCATCGGCCGTAGCGATGGCAGGATGGTGGTCCCGGAGGGACTCGAACCCCCGACGCCCACTTTAGGAAAGTGGCGCTCTATCCGGCTGAGCTACGGAACCACGCCGGGTCTGGTACCGGGCGCAGCTGAACGGGTCAATTGCAGGCTTCGGGAGGGACGACCGGAAAGGGCAAGGGCGCGACCGGGACGCCATCGTCGGCCAGCGCCTTGGCTTCCTCGATCGACGCCTGGCCGTGGATCGGCGCATGGTCCTCTTTCCCCGAATGCATCGCCCGGGCACGCGACGCGAACGCGGTGCCGACCCACTCGGAATTGGCCAGCGCCTGTTGCTGCGCCTTGGCCAACGTCGCCATCGCGGCCTTCACCGCGGCGGGCGTGACTTCAGTCTGGCGATTGCCCTTGGCCGCGACATTGGGCGCCATTACTGCCTTCTCGATCGCGCTATTACCGCACATCGGGCAGCTGACCAGGCCGCGCGCGCGCTGGTCGTCATAATCCGACGACGAGCCGAACCACGCTTCGAACACGTGACCGCCGCCACATTTGAGGTCGAACACGATCATGCCTGCACCACCTCGGGAATCGCGCGGCGATGCTTGAGTGCGGGAACGCGCGCCCGCACGTCTTCCTGCAGGATTGGATCGATCTCGGCAAAACCCAGCCCGGGTGCCTCCCCCATGTCGAGCAGCACCTCTCCCCAGGGATCGATCACCAGTGAATGGCCATAGGTCGCGCGGCCATCCTCGTGCACGCCGGTCTGCGCGGCGGCGACCACGAAGCAAGCGCCCTCGATCGCGCGCGCGCGCAGCAGCACATGCCAGTGCGCCGCACCGGTCGGTCGCGTGAAGGCCGCCGGCATGGCGAGAATCGTCGCCCCCGCATTGGTCAGCGCGCGATAGAGATCGGGAAAACGCATGTCGTAGCAGATCGACATGCCGAGGCGGCCGATCGGCGTCGTCACCACGACCGCTCCTTCGCCCGGCGTATAGGATGCGGATTCGCGCCAACTCTCCCCCGTCGGCAGGTCGACATCAAACATATGCAGCTTGTCGTATCGGGCTCGAATCTCGCCCGCCGCATCGATCACGAAGCCACGATTGGCCAGTTTTCCGTCATCGCGGCGGATCAGCAGCGACCCGATATGCACCCAGATGCCGTGATCGGCAGCCGCGCTGCGCATCGCCGCCAATACGGGATCATCCGCTTCGCTGAACAAATTAGGCGCCGCGCGCTCGCGATTTCGGTCGACCAGCCCGGACACTTCCGGCGTGAACAGCATCGTCGCGCCACCCGCCGCGGCGGCCGCGACCGCATCGACCATCGTCGCCCGATTGGCGGCGGGGTCGATCCCGCTCGTCATCTGAAGGACGGCGATTTTTCGGGCCAGGGTCATGCCGCAAGCAGCGGGTCGAGCCCTCCCCGGGCCTCGAGCGCGGCGAGATCGTCCGACCCGCCGATATGCTTTCCGTCAATGAACACCTGGGGCATCGTCATGCGACCGCCCGAGCGATCAACCATCTCGGCCTTTTTGGGACCGCCCATCGTGACGTCATATTCGATCGGCTCGATACCCTTGGACTCGAGCAATTTCATCGCTCGCACGCAATAAGGGCACCACGCCTTGGTGTAGATTTCTACCTTGGCCATAGTCCAAGAGAGGTGGAGAGCGTCGCGCGGCTTGTCAATCGGACGTGTCGCCGACGACGCGCGCCCAGCACAGCACGGTGACCTTGTCGGCACCCGCCTTGAGTAGCGCGCGCGTGCAGGCGTCGGCCGTGGCGCCGCTGGTATAGATGTCGTCGACCAGCACGACGTGCCCCTCCTCTATCCGGCGTTCGACGGTGAATGCGGCGCGCACCGCATCGCGGCGCTGGCGGGGGTTCATGCCGCGGAGCGCGGGCGTTCGCTTGCTCCGACGCAACAACAGCGGGTCATGCGCGACCCCGCTCGCTGCCGACAATGAATCGGCGATCAGCGCGGCCTGGTTGAACCCCCTGCCCCATAGCCGCCAGCGATGCAGCGGAACGGGCACCAACAGCGTCGCGTCGGCAGGCATGTGTCGCGCCATCAGCCGCGCCGCCGTCGTCGCGAAAGCGAGTCGGCCGCCATATTTGAGCCGCAGCGCAACCGTCTTCGCGACCGGGCCATAAGCAACCGCAGCCCGCGCGCCGGCATGCGCCGGGGGCTTGGCGAGGCAAGCGCCGCATTGCGCATCGGGCCCACGATCGATCTCGAACGGTGCGCAACATGTCGCGCACCACGGCGCACCCAGGAAATCGAGCGAATCCCAGCACGTGGCACAAAAATTGTGATCGCCCCTTACCACCGCGCCGCAGCCCGGACAGCGCGGCGGCAGCGCCAGCGACAGCGTGTCGACGAAGATCTCTCTCACCCCCATCACGCTCTTGTCGCGCGGGCGCCGCGACGGCACAAGCGCGCGCGATGGACTCCACCGAAATCTTCGACCGCAATGCACGGCGCCGCCGCCGGGATCGCGCCGCGCCGGTCTATGCCAATCACGATTTCCTGCGTGTGGCGATGCTCGACGGGATCGCCGAGCGGTTGGATGGGGTGAAGCGCAGCTTTGCCGACGTGCTCGATCTCGGCTGCTTCGACGGCGCATTCATACCGCCACCGAACAGCGCGGTAACGCGGATCGACGCCGGGCGCCTGTTCGCCGCGCAAGCGAGCGGCATTCAGGCGGACGAAGACCTGTTGCCGGTCGATCCGGAGAGCTTCGACCTGGTCGTCTCGGCGGGCGTTCTCGACAGCGTCAACGACGTGCCCGGCGCGCTGGCGCAGATCCGCCGCGCGCTCAAGCCCGATGGCTTGTTCCTGGGCGCTTTCATCGGCGGCACCTCCCTCCCGACGATGCGCGCCTGCTTTCTTCAGGCCGAGGCCGATCGCCCCGCCGCCCGCTTTCATCCGATGATCGACGTGCGGTCGGCCGGCGACCTGCTGGTCCGCGCCGGCTTCGCTTTGCCGGTCGCCGACAGCGAGACGCTGAGCGTCCGCTATCCCGACCTGTTCCGGCTGATCGGCGACCTGCGCGGCATGGCAGCGAGCAATGTGCTGCGGGGTCGCGTGCCGCTCGCCCGGACCACGCTGGCCGCCGCCGCGGCGGCGTTCGCCGATCGTGCCGATCCGGACGACCGCACGGCGGAGCGGTTCGACCTGATCTTCTTGACCGGCTGGGCCCCCTCGCCCGACCAGCCCAAGCCCGCGCGGCGCGGCAGTGCTACCGTGTCACTAGCCGCGGCGCTCGGCCGCAAGGACTGATACGAACGGGCGATCCGCTGGCGGCATGTCATAATCCCCCAGCGCGGCAGGCAACACCCAGCGTATCGCGGTGGCATCGAGCGCGCGCGGCTCACCTTGCCAGGCGGTGCATCGGTAAAGCAGCAGCAGGAGATGCCGCGTTCCCCGGCCAGCACTGCTGAACGTCAGCGGTTCGAGGTGCTGAAGCGCAACCGTGACACCCAGCTCCTCGAGCAGTTCGCGAACCAGCGCCGCCTCGGGCGACTCGCCCGGCTCGACCTTGCCGCCGGGAAATTCCCACAGCCCGCCATGCTCCTTGTCGAACGGACGCTGGGCGATCAACACGCGGCCTTGGGCGTCGGTCATCGCGACGGCAACCACGGGCAACAAGTTCATTTCGGCGCAGTCCCTTCGCGCTGTTGGTCATTCGTTAACGAAACGTGCCTACCATCCATGCCTAGATTGGGGAGCCGTACGCGGCAAAAAAGCGATGATCCATGTCCTACGCCAATTGGCCAGGAGTCGAAGAGGCGCGACCGCCGTCGAGTACGGATTGATCCTGTCGCTCGTCGTCCTGACGATGCTCGCCGCCTTGCAAGGACTGGCGAGCACGACAACCGGCATGTGGAATAACGTGGCCGACAAGGTGCAGAACCCACATTGAGTCGGACATACGGAACATTTCGTTTCGGCTTTAAGCTTTTCTCAACCGACCTGGCCTACTGATTCGGACTGCTGGACGGGGGCATATCCTGGTTCAGCCGGGTGACTGAAGTAGTTCGAACCACTGGAGACCGGATATGAAGACCGTTCGCAAGATTTTCACCAACAAGAAGGGTG
>Ga0207669_10000344_pt1 | contig 21179 bp, 29 predicted proteins | sample KBSM33metaG_FD_184329 | JGI IMG/M metagenome (GOLD analysis project Ga0207669, IMG submission 184329) | Miscanthus rhizosphere microbial communities from Kellogg Biological Station, Michigan, USA - KBS M3-3 metaG (SPAdes) (version 2) | ecosystem: Host-associated > Plants > Roots > Rhizosphere >...
GACCAGGGCGAATACCGTCCTTCCGGGTCGTCCAGTTCGACGGTCGCGGTTCCGGTGCGGAACCGGTCCAGCGGTTGGTCCCGACCGAGACCGATCGCGACGGAGACGACGTGACACGAAATGTCATCCAGCGGCGCGACGTCCGCCCATTCCCCGACGTCCCATTCCGCGACGTCCCAGAGGAACAGGTCCGCCTCCGCGCCGTAGTACCCGAGCGCGACGTGAATCGCGACGTCCGCGATCGGACCGATCGTCCCCGACCCGCCGCCGACCTCCAGCAGACGAGTATCCCCGGGTTGGATCAGGCGGAGGTCCCCGGACTCCAGCAGACGGTCCGTCACGGCGTCCCCCATTTCGTTTTGAGGTACGCCTCTACGGACGAGCAGTCCCCCGCCGACAGTCCGGTCGGGTACATGACGACTTCCGCGATCCAACCGTCCCAGAAATTGGTACCGGTGTTCGATATGGCGAGACGGAGTCCACCGTGGGACGAGGTCCCGCCGTTACCGCTCGCGACTACCGCGCCGTCGACACGACGCGTGGACGTCGCGCCGTCAAAGACTCCGCCATGAACGTGCGCGCCGCCGTCGACCGTCCCGCCCAGTAGCCCGGTCCCCGCGAACAGGTTCCAGCTATTCGCGGTCGTCTTGCCCAGAATCGTGGACGACGCTTGACCGTCCGTGATCCGTTGTCCGGTCGCGTCCGCGCCGTCGTCGGAGAGCGCGACCGCGAAGACGGTATACGGCTGCGTCAGCGTGAACCCGGAGACGGATAGTTGATCGTTCGTCCCGTCAAAATCCAGGACGTTTAAACCGTTCTGCGTCCGCGTCCCGGTTGTCGGCTGCGTCCCTCCGGTCGCGTTGGTCAGGTGTCGACCGTTCCCGGACTTGTCGTCAAGTTGCGAGACCGCGCCGCCGCTGGACGTGATCGAACCCGCGTCCGAAGGGTCATACCAAGCGACGTAACCCGCGACCGGGGGACCGGTCGGCGGCGGACCGCCCGTTATCTGCTGCTGCGCGTAGCGCGCGCCCGCTACCGGACTCATGTCGCCGCGATGTCTCCGGAGAGCGCCCATGTATTGGCGGCGATTTTCTGGAGGAACAGACGGGAATACTGCGCGCGCGCCTTCGCGGTCGGAGTGGCGCGCAACGTCGCGCCCGCGCCCGCGGCGACGGTGATTTGTCCCGCGCCCAGTTGATATAGCTCCGTCCACGCGCCGACCGGGAACGTCACCGCGGAGTCCTGCGGAACGGTGGTCGTGATCGCGCCCGCGTTGCTCTGGGTGATTAGCTGCGTCTGGTCGGTCGTCGCGAGGGTGTACGTCGTCCCGGTCTGCGGATTGATCCCCTGAACCTGGAGGTACTGCTGCTGCGCGGTGAGGGACGCGAGCGCGGTGAACGTCCGCGCGGCGGCGGTAAAGGTCGCGAGGGATGCCGCGGCGGAACCGGTGAAATACGGGACCCGATCCGCGGCGGATGCCAGACCCGCGAGCGCGGCTAGCTCCGCGTCGTATGCCTGAACGTCCGTCCCCGGGACCAGCGCCGCCGCGGTGCGGAGTGCCGCCGCGTCCGCGAGCGCGAGCAGGGACCGACCGAACGCGGTCGTAGTCAGCGCGGCAATGGCGGTCAGGTCGGAGTCCGCGGGTTGGTACGTCGTGGACAGGTTCAGCAACGTGGAGACCAGCGCGGCGACCTCGCTCGCGGCGATCTTCTTATTCGTTCCCGACGCGGCGTCCGTCGCGTCGGAGACGTCGACAAGGTCGAACCAATCGCCCGCCGCGACTCCCGCCGCGGTAATCGTCGTGTCTTCCGTGACTCTGCGGTCAGGCATTTTGCGCGGACCTCCAGCGGGAACCATTGACCCGTTCGTATGCGCGGATCGCGTCGATGAGCGCGCCGCCGACCTCCACGGGGGACGTCCCGGGCGCGACGGAAACCGCGATTTCGTAGGTGACGTTCGATCCGCCGAGCAGGTCGCCGCGCGCGGGGAGCGGGACGACCGCCTCGCGTCCGCGTTCCCCGAGCAGCGCGAGCGTCGGACCGTTAATGATTCCGCCCGCGCCGAGGATCGGAAGGTTCGGGAGCGAGACGGACCCGCCGCCGATCGAACCGACCAGCGGGATATCCACGGACGGAATGTTGATCTCAATTCCGTTCCACGCGCGCGCGAACCCGTTCCAGATTCCCTTGACGAATCCGACCGCCTCCGAAAACGCGGACTTGATATCGGACGCGACTCCGGAGATCGTGTTATACGCGTCGCGGAACGGACGCGTAATGATCTCCCAGAGTCCGGAGATCGCGCCCATGATCGCGCCCGGGATCGACCGGAAGAATCCGAGGATGGCGTCCACGAACCCGCCGATCGCGCCGACCGCGCCGCTGGTCACGCCTTTGATCGCGGACCAAATCGAATCCCAGTTCTCCCAGAGCAGCTTTAGCCCGCCGATGAGCAGAACGAACGACGCGATAGGCGCGGCCACGATCGCGACGACCGCCGCGAGCGCGGGGTGTTCCTTGATCCAGGTCCAGATTTGGTCCCAGTTCTCCCACGTCCAGACCGCCGCCGCGACGAGCGCGACGAGCGCGGCGACCGGGAGCGCGATCTCCGCGCCGAGCACCGCGATCGCGATCGCGAGTCCGCCGAGACCGAGGACCACAAGTTGGATCGGTTTCTCTAGCCCCGCGAACGCGGTCGCCATGTCCGCGAGGATGGGGACCAGGACCGCGATCGCCGGTTGTAGCGCCTGACCGATCGACACCGACGCGTCGTCCGTCTTCGCTTGCAAAATCCGCTGCTGGTTGGCGGCGGAGTCGGAGGTCCGCGCAAAATCCCCCGTCGCTTTCCCCGCGCCTTCCATCATGAGCGCGTAGGTCGCGGCGGCTTTCTCCGTGGCGGTCAGTTGATCGGCGGACGTCTTCCCCGTGTCCGCGAGCGCGCGGGTCTCCACCGTCGCCGCGTTCAGCGTGGGGATGAACCGCTGAATGGCGTCATACTCCCCGCGGAACGCGGCGGATTGCGCCTCCAGGATCGCGGTCGGGTCCGCGTTGTGGAACGACGCCAGGTCCGACGTCAGGGTCAGCAGACCCTTGGACATATCCGCGCTCTGGGCGGTCGTGAGTCCTAGCTGAGTGAACAGGTTCCCGTACGCGCCCGCGGCGTCGGTCGCGGCGCGCCGCGAGAGTCCGAGGTTCGTCGCCGCGTTCTCCGTGAATTTCAGTAGCTCGCGCGACGAGTCCCCGAACACCGTCCGGACCTTGGACACGGACTCCGCCATGTCGTTTGCTGCGTTCACCGCGTCCGCCGCGAACGCGCCGACCGCTGCGCCGCCGATGAACCCCGCGATTTTTCCGCCGAAGGATTTCAGTTGTGAGCCGAACCCTTGGACTTCCTTGGACGCGGACGCGGTGTCCGCGATGAACCGGATGAGGACGTCCGCGGACCCCGCCACCTAACGACGTCTCCGCGCTTTGGCGCGGGACTCCGCGCGCCTCCGGGCGCGATCTTCCTCGCGGAGAACGTGGTCCATGGCGTCCAACAGACCGACCGGGTACGCCATCACGTCAAGCGGTCCGATGTTCCAACTTCGTCCGATGCGGGCGGCGTCCCGGTATCGGACGCGGCGAGGTCCGGGGATTTTGGGTCGGACGCTTGAATGACCTCCACGCGTGAGATCGGCAGAGACAGCGCGTCCGCGTAGGTGAACCCGGGACGGTCGCGCCGGATGACGACCCAGCAGAACGCCGCGTTAAGCCGCGCCTGATCCGCCGCACTCGCGGCGGTCGGGTCCGCGACGTTCGCCGCTTCCGTCGCGTCGATCATTTCTCCGAACGTGACTTCGGCCAGGTCTACCCGGACCTTGTCGGGGAGGTCGTCCACGGTTCAGACCTCCCGCTCAAAGTTGAGCGCCGCGGTCCGCGCCATGTCAGTTTCCGCGCCGTCCGCTGCGGGCGCGACGTAGCGTCCCTCCGGAACGTACGGACGTCCCCGGGACCCGCCGTATTCGATCCACGCCGCGTAAGGCGCGGCGACCACTAGGGACGCTCCGTCCGGGGTCGGGTCGACCCGTACGCTTCCCGCGAGTCGACCCGACCGGCGCGGGAGGTTTCCTCGCGCGCGGACTGCGACGTCGCGCGCGGTGGCGAGTCCCGCGTCCGCGCCCGCGCGCGGCATTGCGCGCGCGACGCGCCCGAGCAACCGGTCGACGTCCGCCGCGTTGACGTCGGCGCTTAGTCCGGCCACGGTTACGCGATCGCAAACGTAGGTGTTCCCTGGACCGCGAGGACGAGATCGAACGCCTGCGGTTCTCCGGGCGACCCGGAGTAGAACGGGAACGCCTTAACGATCGCGGTCCCGGACATTTTCGGGTTCGTCACTGAGACCGGGAGAGTGAAATCCGGTTGGAACGTGAAGGCGCGCGCGGGTCCGACCAGCGGACGGACGAGGGTCCAGAGTCCCGTCGCTCCGTAGCTCTGGAACACGGACGCGGTTACCGTCCACTGTTCCGGCTTGTAGTTGGTGTACGTCCCGCAAAACGTCTCGTAGGTGTTCTCGTCTTGCTCGACCGAGACCTCCACCGACTCCGACGCGCACTCAAACGAAACGGTATTGCCGCCGCCTGAGTCGATCGAAATAAGCGGCTTGACGGGGATGAACGGAGCAGCGGTAACCGGGCTAGCTGGCATTAGGACGGACCTCCCAAGGTCGCGGGACTATCGAGCGCGATGTGCGCCGCGAGGTACGGGACCCCGCCGATATCGAACCGACCGGGCGCGGAGACGGAGCGCGGGACCAGACCGCCCGCGCGGAACCGCGCGAAAGCCAGTTCGACCAGTTGCTCCAGGGTCACGGTTCCGGACTCCGGTTCAAACCGCGCCGCGATGCAGACGACGTCCAGCGCCGCGGTCACCGCGCAATGCGTTTTCGGTTGGACCCAACCGTCGCCCCACGTCACCAGGAACCCGGGCGGGACGAACGCGTCCACGATCCCTTCCGCGACGGTCCACTCTGAGTTTCCGTCCGGGGGCGCGAGCAGTTCCATGACCAGCGCGCGGACGTCGGAGAGCGCGCGTCCGTCCTCCAGGACCGACGCGGACGGCTGGAGTAGGCGGATCGAACCCGACTCCAGCAGACGGACCGCCATTACGCGACCCCGAACGTCTGGACCAGCGGGACGAGGTCGGCGGCGTGACGCGCGAACCCGTCCCGCGGCGCGGTGAGGACTCCGGTCGCGTCGAACCCGACCGCGCCGAAGGCGGCGTCGTTCGCTTTGAACCACTCCACGCCGCGAGCGAGCGCGACCATATGGGCGAGCGGATCGTCCACGGGGATAGGCGTCGTGACGTCGCGTCCGCATTGATGATCGATCTCCGCGGACGCGGCGGCGACGGACGCTTCTAGAAGGTCCTGGTTTTTCTCGGACACGGCGACGCGTAGCGCCGCCGCCAGTTCCGCCGCCGTCGCGTACGCCACGACGTCCGTTAGTCCGCGTCGTGGGTCGCGGCGACGTCGTCGGCGGGAGAGTCGCCCGCGGTGTCATGAGACTGCGGACCGTCCTCCCAGTTCCCGCGTGGGTCGGGGACTTCTAGCGGGGAGGTGTCGTGCGACTGCGGACCGTCGCCAAGGTTCTGTTCCCGCGCCACGTCCTCCGCGGTCGGCGGCGTGGCGGGGTCAGGGTCGGGTCCGGTGTCGGTCGGGGTGACGTCTGCGGGGTCGGTTTCGTTCGTCATTGGTGCGCGTCCTCCGTCTACGGAATGGTCAGCTTCCGGAACGCGCCCGCGTCGGTGATCTTGGCGGCGAACGCTCCGATGACTCCGACTTCCATCCCGCCAATAGCGGGTTCCACCGCGCGCAGTTCGACGGGAGAACCCGCCGTTTCCGCGACGAGCAGAGACGACGCGTTGCCCACTACGACCGTCTTCGCGGGGAGTCCCGCGGAGATGACGAGATTCAAACCGGCAATGTTTCCCTGACCGCTGGAGAGCGAGAATCCACCGGTGGGGATGAACACGGGCGCGACGTTGGACACCAGACCCATGATCGAATAGCCGGTAGTCACGTCAGCGAAGACGGTGTCGGGACGACGGCGGGACGCGGTGTAGATCACGCCGGACGCCGCGGTAAGCGCGGTCATCCAGTCCGCGAGCGTCGGGGACGCGGGGATCGCGGGAGTCGCCATCACGGTCGCCGCGGCCAGAACGGTCCCCGCCGCCGCTTCGGTCTGGATCGCGTACGCCTCCGCGGCGAGGTCGAACCAGAGCGCGAGCGCGTCCGGAGTGGACCAGTTGATTGCCTGCCAGGACAGGTCCCCGGTTCCGCCGTAGGTGTCGGCGGTGACGTTCACAAACGCAACCGTCATTTTCTGCGACGACAGTTCCGTTTTCTCTGTCGTCTGCTTCGCGACGGTCGGACGCTGCGTGATCGACGGATACGACAGGGTCCCGGACGTGAGACTGACGCGCCGCGCGGTCTGGACGATCGGGCGCGACTTGTCGATGATTTGCGCGAACGTCGTGAGGTACTGCGGCGGGATCAGACCCGCGACGTCAGCCGAAAGCGTGTTCGCGACCACGCGCTCGATACGTTCCGCCGCGACGTGGCGAGGAACCCCGGACCGCTGCGCGATCTGGTCGAACCGCGAGATGATGACGTCCCGCGCGTACTCCGCGTAGCTCCGGTAAATCTGGTCGGGTTCGGACGCGGGGGCGGCGGGGATGAGAGCGGGAACGGGCGACGGTGCGCGGGCGACGTGGACGGCGCGGGTCCGTTCGATCTGTTCCAGCGCGTCGATCTGCGGGTCTAGCTCCGATTCGATGCGCGAGTGACACCGCGCGATCAGTTCCAGTTCGGCGGACGACAGGTCGCGGTCGTTCGCTTCGGCGTCGGTCGTGACCGAATCGACTTGGTCCAGGACGGTCGAACGTTCGGCGTGGAGACGATCCAGAACGGGATTCACTAGGTAGACCTCCGGTAGCGCGGGCGGTTCGTCGCTCCCGTGCGAGGGGTCGGACGTCTCGCTACCGAGGGGTCGGGCGGCTTGCGCTCGCTACCGAGGGGTCGGGCGGATCGTTACCGAGGGGTCGTGGGTTAGCGCGCCGATCGTGCGCGTAGTTGCGCCTGCCTTGCAAGGGTTTCCGCGATGCCGGGTCGCGCTTGTCCGCTCCGGATCGTCGTAACCTCCGCGCCCGGATAGGACGGGGACGACGTCACCGCGACGTGATCCAGCAGCAACAGCCGACGCTCTACGACCCCGTCCACCAGGCGCGAACCCGCGGGGTGCAGTACCGCCGCGATCGACAGACCGCGCACCGCTCCAGACCGGATGATTGACAGACCATGCTCCCCCAGCATGGAATCATGCGCGCGGAACGTCCCGTAGAGACCGTCGTCCCGTTCCTCTAGCTCGACCGCCCGACCGATCTCGCTACCGAGGTCGGTCCGGTGTTCAAAGTTGAGCGGGACCCGGTTCGGCGCTTTCGCCACCTTCCGGAACGCGCCGTGTCGAATGACCTCGCGGTAGAGCGCGCCGCCGTCCTCCACGTCCGCGACGACGTCGTAGGGACAGCAGCGCCCGATGATCGAACGTCCGTCGCTTTCGATCTCTAGCGCCGCGTCGAATCGGCGGTAGATCGATCCCTCTAGCACCGGAGTCGCGGTCATCGGCGGAACAGTCCGACCAGCGCGCCCAGCGCGATGATCCCGACCTCTACGACGAGTATCCAGGCTTGCGTATCTCTCATGGTCCGGTCCCTCCGTCGATCTCTGCCAGCGCGTCAGCATCGGCGGGGACAATGTCCGCGCCCGCGTCCGCGGCAATCTGGCGCGCTTCCTCCACCGTGATAACCGTCCCCGCCGCGAGGTAGATTTTTTGCAACGTCTCCGCGACGGAGAGCGCGCCGACCTCGTCGCCGCCGTCCACGTCCGCGAGTGGCGGACGGTTCTCCAGTTGACGGATTTCGTCCAGCGTCGCGAACCCGTTCGTTAGTGCGATCGCGTGCGCGTTGTAGCGGTCCAAGGTCTGGGACCGGAGCAGCGCGTCCGGATTGAACCGGAGCGTCTGACCAAGCGGGAGCCACGCGGAGAGCGCGCGCTCCAGACGGACCGTCATCGGCATAAGCGCGGTGGTCCAGAGACGAATCATTTCCCCTTCGACCGTCGCGTAGGTCAGGGAGTCCCCGGTCGACCCGCCGAGCATGTACGGCGGTAGGCCAAACTGCGTCGCGATGTCGGTCGCGTTCCAGCGGCGCGATTCGATTAGCTGCGCGTCGCGCGCCGAGAGCGGGAGCGACTGAAACGTGATCCCTCCGGAGAGCACCGCGGGGACCGACCGCGCGCGACCAACCGACGTCGACCATTGACTTTGGAGGTCGGCGGCTTGCGTCGCGTTCAGCCGCGCGGGATGGGTCAGCACCGCGGGCGGCGTCGGGTTCCGCATGAGGTCCGCGGCGTAGTAGTTCGTCGCCCACGCGCCCGAGAGGGTCCCGCCCGGGTACGCGTTGGCGTCCAGGACTCCGATCCCGACAGACGACCCGGGCGGACGCTGCCAGCGGATATGCAATAGCTCCAGCGGTCCCGGGTTCGTCCAGATGAGGTCCGGACCTTGCGCGTCGCGGTGGTACCGGTATTCGGTTCCCCCGGACGCCGCGTCGGTGACGGTGACCCGCGTCGGGTCCAGGACGGTGAACGCCTCCGGGTATCCGCCGCGGTTCCCGTAGTGAGTCGGGACCAGATACGCGTTCCCCCGGAGCAGCAGCGACCAACAGATTTGGCCGATCTCATCGGTCGCCCCGACCGGTGACCCTGCGGGATGCGCGAGGAACCCGGGCAGACCCAGCTTGTCGCGGTCGTGATACGCGTTCACCGGCATGGTGCCGATGAGGTCCCCGTAGATCGACACCGCGCGGTAAACCGCGCCCATGGCGAGCGCGACGCGCTCCGACACCGCGACCGCGTACGGCGCGGACGTCGGGTCGTCCTGGAGGACGACGGACGTATAGGGACCCTGGAACAGTCTGTAGAACGACCGGGAGACCGTCCGCGTCCGGTCGACGGCGCGAGCAGCGCGGACGCTTAGAGCGGCGTTCACGGGCCTACGGTGACGGTCGCGGGGTTCGGTCGGAAGGGTTTCCGAGAATCGTCACGCGATCGCGTGCATTCCCGTCAGTAGATCATGGGCGCGGGGACCTCCGACGCCTCCCGGGCGCGTACCCACGCCATCCGCGCCGCCCGCGCCGCGTCCACGTCGGAGTCGTCCGACGCCTCCAGACGGAGCGTCCCGTCCCCCATGGCGCGCCCGTTCAGATTCCCGACGTGGGTCGCTATCAGTTCGTCGTGATCGTGGGGGAGCCGACCGTCCACGATGGCGCGTCGCCATTCCGTGGACGCGGACGCGTCGTAGTCGTTCCGGGTCGCGGGCCAGACGAACACCGGATAGCCGATCTCGGCCAGGGACCGGACGAGGGTCGGACGGATGCGCGGCGCGATGACGACTTCCCGGACGTTCCACCGGAGGACGGCGGCGTCGATGACGGAGTGCAACGTCTCATCGTCGGCCCGGTCGTCCGCCCACGCCAGGAACGTTTCCCCGTCCAGCGTCGCGCCGACCAGGGCGACCGAGGACCGCCACGAACCCGCGAGCGCCAGGACGATTTCCGTCCCGTCCGGTGGGACCTCGCAGACGGGGTTTTCCGCCCACGCGCCCGGAGGGAGCCAGGACGAAATCGCGACGTCGAGCCACTGGCCGAGTCGGTAGGAACGGAACGCGATCTCATCGACGGTTCCGGCTAGCTCCGTCTCCAGGACGTCCGCGTAGAGAATCCCCGCCTCTAGCGCGGGGTTGGCGCGCCGCCATTCGTAACGGTCGGTGAGGTCGCACTCCGCGGCGGCGGCGTATTCGATCCACGCGATCGGAGCGTCCCCGCGCGCTTTCTCCCGGAGGTCGTAGAGCGCCGAGGACTGCGCGCCCGGAGCGGGAGTCCCGATGGCGAGGACGAGGGATTCCGGACGCTTCCCCGCACCCTGGAGGACGGCGGCGAAAATCTCCGGGTCGACCGTCTGCGCCTCGTCCATGAGCGCGATGGTCGGGTTCAATCCCTGGAGCCGTTCGACGTCGGCGGGGAGCGGGAGCAGTTCCCCCGCGTTCCAGACCGAGACGATCCGACGTTCCGCCGAATACGGGACGGCGCGGTCGCGGACCTCCGGGGATGCGATCGCGAGCATTCGCTCCAGCGGACGGAACAGGTTCCGGTACGCCTGCCGACTGTTGTACGCGATCAGCGGGACTTGTGGCATGTCGGGATAGTCCATGACGGCCCAGAGACCGATGGCCGCGCAGAGCGTTGACTTCGCGTTGCCGCGCGGAATCTGGAGACCTCCCGTCCGGACCCCGGGCGCGAGCAGCGTTTCGATGACGTCGCGCTGGAACGGTGCGAGCTTCAGCAGCTTTCCGGCATTCGCGCCCGAAGGAATCCGGACGTAGGTTTCGATCCAGCGGATACACCGCGACGCGCGGTCCTTCACTCGCCAATACCGCCACGGCGGGATCGAATCGTCCGCCGCGAGGTCCCGCGCCGAGCGACGGTCGCCCGTGACGCTCCCCGCCGCGCGGATCGGTCCCCGTTCGCTCATCGGTACGGACTCCCTCCGTCGCGGTGGACGAACCAGGCGCGACGCGCGGCGAGGTCGGTCCGATAGGTGTCGTCCGAGGACCATCCGCACTTGCAATCGGCGCGGTACAGGGGACGCGTCGCTCCCCGTAGCAGGGCGACGCGCTCCAGCGCGTGACGTTGCGGACGATCGCTCATGAACGCAACCGATCGCAACCGATCGCAGACGATCGCGGCGAATCGCAACGGATGAGCGCCGATCCCCGGGTCCAGGTCGGTCGGGGGTCGCCGCACTCAAAGAATCGGACCGTCATCCGGCTACCTACCGGTCGTCCGCGAGCGCGCCGCGCGCTCCGTTTGTACGGGGTCGGTTTCTACCGGTCTGCCAGACGATCCCCCGTAGTTCGCTCGCTGCGTTCTGTCTGCGCGTGTTACAGGGTCGGCAGAGGACCCGCAGTCGGTCGGGCGCGGTGGATCGTGGCGCGGTCGGGTCGGTCCGTTCGTCTAGGTGATCTACGACGAGGTCGGCGGTTGCACCGCAGAGCGAACACCAGGGATGACGCGCCCGCATCCGGGCGGAGATGACGCGCCAACGTCCGCCGTATCCCCGCTGAGTGGACGTCGGTCGTTTCATTGATCCTCGCTCCACGATCGGCAGATGCGCGCGGTACATGGCGGCGGCTCGATACCGCGCGCGACCTCGTCGGCAGACATCAGGACGGTGCGGCGACCGCAGTAGCACGCGACCTCTAGCCGTCCGTCGAATCGTCCGCGGTGCGTTCCCTCTCCGTGGAGGGAAACGTCCGGGTCGTCCAGCGCGGGGAGCACCGAGAGTCCGTGGTCGCTGAGTGGCGGACGGATACCGGGGATTGCTTCCCGGTTAATCGGTCATCGCGGTTTCCTTCGTGATCCGGTCCCGGTTGCAAGTTGTCGCCCTAGCTCGCGCCGTTGTTCGTGCACGGACCCGGGCGGTTGTAGGTGGCGGTTCCGTCGCGACCGACACGGTTGGCAGGGACGCGCGTGGCAGAGCGGACAGACCACCGTTAGCTCCGGGGGATACCTCATCGGTCGACCCTGCGGGGTTCGACTCCCGCCGCATGCCGCGCGGCACGGAGGGTCGGGTACGTCGGTTCGGTCGGGTAGCGAACCCCGTGCACGATCAGAGAGATCGACCAGCGCCGACCGTCGCTTTCGATCCGCATTCCACCGTCGCGGGTTTCGTAGACCCCGCGTCCGACGTGACGGAGTCCAGGACGGGGGAGCGGTTGCGGATCGTTCCCGCCGAACAACCGGAGCCGTCCGCGCTTGCGATCTCGGAAAGCGCGCATCCGGCACGCTTGCGAGCAGTAGAGACGTTCCCGCCCGTGGGGATCGTCCACGATCTCCGCCGTGCAGACCGCGCACGCGGTCACCGGTCTACCGCCGTCGTTCGGACTCCCACACCGCGAACAGGAACAGGACGAATATCCCGCCGAACAGCAGACCCGCGATCCCGCCGACCAGGATCGCGACCGTCAGACACGGAGCGACGACCAGACAAGCGACGAACAGGCGCGGGGAAAGCATCGACCGGGATCATGCCGGGTCCCTCCGGAGTGTCGGGGCGATTAGCTGCCTCCGAATCTCAGTGACCGGATTCGGAAGGGACACCGTCTCCCGGTACGCGGACGCGTCAGCGTCCGTCTCCGGGAGCGCGGGGTCCCGCCTCGCGCACGCGCGCGCGCGCGTAGGAATTACTTCGTTACTTCTTACTTCTGTTCCGCCTAGAGGGAACGCGAGCGGAACGCTAGAGGGGTCAGACGGAACGCTAGAGCTACCGCCCGGACCGTCCGGTCCTTCGCGTTCCACCATGGGAGGAACGCCAGCACCGTTAGCGTTCGGTCCAGGGAGGGACGCTACGGGTCCGTCCTCCAGCGCCGGAACCCGATACCGGGTCGCCCGTTTCCCGCTCCCGCGGGACGCTACGACGAGGTCCCCGCGAGCGACCAGACGCGCGAGACGGCGGGACGCGGTGGAGAGCGCACACGCGGAGAGCGTCGCGACACGGCGCGTCCCCGGGTACGCGGTCTGCGTCGCGACGTTCCAGTGTCCCGCCACGATCGCGAGCGCGAGACGGTCCCCCGCGGCGTCGACGTCGGACGCGAGCAGCGCGGTCGGGATCGCCCAATCCCTCAACCGACCGGGTCCCGTTCGTCCAGGTAGTGGACCCGGTTCGCGACGTAGTCGATCAGGTCGCAGAGCGCGCCTAGCTCCAGGGTGACGTACGCGCGCTCCACCGCGCAGTTACGGCGCGGCTCAACCAGCATCGGGACTAGCTCCGCCGTCCCCCACGCGGCGGCTTTGGCGCGCGCCTCCGTCAGCCATTTGCCGCGTTCCGACTTGGCGGAGAACTTGCATTCGACCAGCAGACGCGTCCAGCGGGCGAGGATCAGGTCCCCGCGGTCGTCGGCGCGTCCAGCACCGTAGAGACGTTCCGCGTCGTAACCCCGGGTCCGGAAGTAGTCCCGGACCCGACGCTCCCACTCCGAACCTCTACGGCGGGGACCAGCGCCGCCTAGACCCATTGCACGACCGCGTAGGCAACCATCCCCAGCGCGAGGACCCAGAGGACGAGGACGACCGTTAGGAACGTCATACGGGGACGCCTTTCTCGTCGGCGCGCGCGTCCGCCCAGAGACGAACCGCGTTCACTAGCTCCGGGTCCACGATCTCCGCGATCGCGCCCGGGACGGGGAGTCCGCGCTCTACCGCGATGTCACGCGCGGTCCGGAGGAACGTCACCGGACCGAGACCGGGGAGCGCGGCCAGGACGACTTTCCAGTAGCGGTCCACCGCGTCCGCGTCCGCGTCGAACGGGAACGCGCGGCGGTTCCACGGGCGAACGTCGGTCCCTTCCGAATCGGCTACGGGCGGTTGTGAACCGACCGGAAGGGGTTCCGACGCTCCGTCCCCGGTCGCGTCGCGGGCAGGCGTGACGCGAACCGGTTCGGGATATTCGCGGGGGCGCGCTTCGACCGCGTCGATCAGCGCCGACGCCTCCCGCATGCTGAGAGCGGTGTAGTCCGGCCATGGGACACCGTCCGGTAGTCCCCGTTCCTCTATGGCTTTCTCCAGCTTGCGAATCTGAGCGTCGGACGCGCGCCGCGGTTCGCCGCCGCCGTCGTCGGAGCGGTTCCGGACCTCATCGGCGGACGCGATCCCCCGCGTCGTGTCCGCCGCGAGGTGCGCGACGATCGCGCGTCCCCACGCGGACGTTTCGGCGTTCTGTAGTTCGGAGTCGCGCGTGTACGGGGTTTTCCCCGGGAAGGGTTCCCACGCGCTCCCCGTGGACGGGAGCGGATCGTCCGGGGAGAGGTAGCACTCCGCGGTAACGACCCATCCCCAGACCCCGCCGATTTCCACAACCTCGCGCTGGACGGTACGGAGCACCGCGGACGGGTAGTCGGCGCGCAGTTTGGCGATTCGTTCGGCAACGGGGACGTAATCGGAGAGGTCGACAGGCACCGGTCACCGCCTACCGCCGCGAAAACGCGGTTCGATCTCACGGAGGGTCGCGCATGCGTTCAGGTATTGGTCCCGCCAGTAGTCGCGTTCCGCCTCCGCGTCCAGGCGCGCGCGGTGTTCCGCGTGCGCGTCCAGGGTCGGCGCGCTAATCCCGGGCAGTCTCATTTCGTAGTAACCGCCCGCGTCGTCGCGCGGGTCGGTCAGGTGTTCGCGCTCCCATCCAGTCGGGTCGCGGTCCTCCGGAGGTTCGGGCGGGAGGACTTCGGCGGCGGTCACGGCGCGTCCCCGAACGTGAATGCCTGCTGGTCGGGTCGTCCCGACGCGCGGATTTCCACAACACACGCGCGGCAGAGCAGACGGGTAGTCCTCCGGTGCAACCGCTCCCGGGAGTCCAGTCGGCGGTATTCCATTGCCTCCGAGAATTGGTCACGCGTGGCGACGTCCGACGCGCCGCAACCGGTACAGACGAAATTCACCGGATGATCCGGACGTGGCACGGAGGGTCCGACGTCGGCGGCGACGACGGACGAGGTCGGGACGCGGCACGCGCGGCGACCAGCAGCAGCGCGAGCACCAGCAGCAGATACGCGGCGAGGATCACGCGGCGGCGGTCTTCCGCGAGCGCGAGCGCGGGGGACGTCCGTCGTCAATCTCGGCGGTCGACGGTGCGACGCGCTTCGCGCTCCGGACGTAGGCGTCCAGGTCGACGTCCCGGATTCGCATTCCGTGGATACCGGGGACGCGCACCGCGGGGATCACTCCCGCGCGGACGAGTCGGTAGACGGTCGGGCGCGAGATCGACAGGACCCGCGCCGCCTCCGTGAACGAATAGAGACGAGGTCCAGAGCTAGCAGCGGTGCGCGGCATCCGCCGATTATCTGGACGCGCGCGGGGGCGAGCAACCGGCGCGCGCGTGCCGCGTGACTACCAGAGCGCGTCCGTGATTCACGGTGACTCCGTATGTGTCACTACGGACGGCGGGAGAAATTTCTTCGCTGAACGAAACCGGGTCTGGACGCGCTGAACCCCGCACCGCGGGCTACGGGGTCCGCGGTGCGGGGTTCGGCGGAGGACGCTACCGCGAACCCCGGGAGAATTCCGCCCGGACCAACCGGTAGACCTCCGCGCGTTCCTCCGGGTCGCGCGGGAGCGGGAGGTCGATCGGTTCGTCCCGTTGCCAGACCAGCAACCGGTCCCGCTTGCTCGCCGCGGCGACCCACTCCGCCGCGGTCATCGCGCGTCCAGGCGGTCCAGGACCCCGTCCGCGTGGAGCGGTGTCAGATGGCCGTAACGTCGGAGCGTAAATCCGGGGTCGGAGTGTCCCGCCCAGCGCGACGCGAGGACGACGGACGCGCCGTGTTCGATCCACGCGGTGATTGCTGAGTGGCGGAGATCGTGCGGCGTCATTCCCTCCAGACCCGCGTCCCGGATCGCGGGGTTCCAGACCCGGGAGCGGAACAGACCGGGACGGTAGACCCCGCCGCGGGCGGCGGCGAACACGCGCGCGGACGGTGCGGGGTCGTGCCACTCCCGGAGGTCCGTCAGCGCGTCGACGGTCCGACGCGTGAGCGGGACGGTCCGGACCTTGTCGGACTTCGTCGTCTTCTCGCGGACTTGGCCCCCGGACTCCGACACGGAGCGGCGGACGGTGAGGGTCCGCCGCTGGAGGTCGACGTCCTCCCACCGGAGCGCGAGCAGTTCCCCGATCCGGAGTCCCGCGTCCCCGCCGACAAACGCGACCGCGCGGTATTCGTCCGGGAGGGTCAGGGACAGCTTTTCGATCGCGTCCGAGGTCGCGGGGACCCGCTCCACGCGCTCCACCTTCGGCAGTCGGATGCCATGGCAGGGAGTCCGTTCGATCAGTCGGCGCGTCACCGCGTCGTCCATGATCCGCGTCAGGACGTAGTACGCCTTGCGGACGGTGTCCGCCGCGAGACGGCGCGCCAGACGGTCTACGACCCGTTGGACGGTCCGGACGTCGATCTCCCCGACCTCCAGGTCCGCGAGGTCGGAGAACTTGGTCCCGAGGTCGACCGCGTAGCGGTCCCGGGTCGACTGGCTGAGGTCGTGCCACGACTCCGCGACCTCCGCCGCGAACGTGGCGAACCGGACCCGACCCTCCGACGCGGCGACGTAGGTTCCCTCCGCCAGCTTCCGCTCCACTTCGCGCTTGCGCGCCTCCGCGGCTTTCAGGGTCGTGAACGATTCCGACCGCGCCCGACCGTCGTCCTCGCGCCAGCGGACTTTGTACTTGGCGCGGTTCGGGTCGGTCGTCTGCGTGGAGATGGATGCCATTACCGCGCCGCCCGCGTCGTGCCGGATTGGTCGCAGTAGACGGACCCCGTTCCGACGTGGACCCACGTCCCCGCGGCGCTAACGATGCGCGCCTGACAGTGGCGACAGTGGTCGTCTTGGTAGGCCATGGCGATTTCCTTCCCGTAGTGGGGACACAACCGGGGACACACGATCCGTGTCCCCTGACTTCCCATGGACACAATGAGACGCCAGAACCGTTGCTACGCCTCAGACATGAGCGTACACATAACGACGAATCGGATTCACACGGCAGAGGTCCGCGGTTCAATCCCGCGATCGCCCACCGGCCTACAACCGTTACCGAGTAAGGGAATCCGGGGACCTACGGGTCTCCGGATTTCTTTCGTCTCCGGGGTCGGGGACACAACCGGGGACACACGACGCGCGCGGAGCGAATTCGGGGACACGCAAAGCGTGAACGGGGTGAGACGTCGGGATACGCTCTGCGGCGACCGCTCCAGCCTGACGGGGGAGGACGTATGGCGAAGCAGACAGCGGCGAGTGACGCGCTCCACGACCTCGCGGACGACTTCCTGGTATGTCGGGACGTTCACCACGCGTGGAGGGTCGACCACTACGCGAGCGCGGGTCGGGGCGGCGTAACCCGGGTCCTGGAGTGCCAGCGGTGCGGGACGGAACGCGTGGACGAGTGGACCCTCCAGGGCGCGCGGATACGCGCCTTCTACCGGTACCCGGACGGCTATCAGTTGCGCGACCTAGACGGGGGCGGAGTGGACCGCGACGCCATGCGGCGCGAGGTACTGACCCGGGCAGGAATCCGAGCAAAGCGGTCGCGGTAGCGACCGCCCCTGACGCGGGAGGAACAGTGACGACGTCTCGGTTAGAGGACCGGTGGGCCGACTACTACCGGAAAGGATGGGAACCGGCGTCGAACGTGGATCGATGGCGCGTCCTATTGCTCGCGGGGAAGCTGGTCCCGAGTCCGGAGAGTCCGGGACAGGGCGCGGCGCTCTCGGCGGAGATCACGAAAATGGAACGTCTCGGATACGACGTCGAGCGGACCAAGCGCGGCGACCGGATCGCGTACCAAATCACGAACCCAACCCACCGTCCCTCCGCCGAGCAGTTCGCCGCGATGCGGGCGGCTCCCGCGAAGGCGTCGCGCAGCGGGAACGGGACCGGGACCCTCGCGTCCATGCTCCCCGCGTTGGGCGAGCAGTTGACGGTAACGATGGTCGGATTCGATCCGGACGGCGGCGCGTCGTTCGTCGTGTCGTCCGAGGCAGGGTGGCGGTATTCGTGCGCGGTGACGCGCACGGAAGCGCCGCGCGAGCACCAGTGACCCCGTCGCACGGCGGACCCCGCGCGATGAGCGTCCGGGAGGTCGCGGACTTCCTAGGGGTGTCGGTCCCGTCCGTCCGCCGCATGATCGACCGCGGGGACCTCGCGGCCATTGTCGTGGGGGAGCGGTCGATCCGGGTTCTCCAGAGCGAGCTAGACCGCTACATCCGGGAGCATGTCCGAGACGGGGAGGACGAATGACGAGAGGCTTGGTATTCGTCGCGGGAGTGGTCGCGGGCGCGCTCGCGACGTGGGTCCTCGTCCAGAGCGACGACCGCCCGCGTTCCGAGACGTGGTCGCCCTACGACAACGGGGACCCGGACGACTAGATGACCGAAGACGAGATCGCCGCGCGGGCGGACCGCTTGGTCGAACGGACCCGCCGAGAGCAGGGGCTACCGCGCACGGTGGAGGACCCCGCCGTCCTGGAGAGGGTCGCCGCGATTCTCCGACTCTCCCGGGTCGTCCGTACCGACCAGGGCGACGAAACCGCTTAGATCGCTCTACAGAGCGTCAGTTTTCGTCTCCGTCGTGATCCTGACCGGACGAGTAGAGCCACGCGCCGACCAGCATCGCGCCCATCGTGAAGATGCCCGCGCGCAGTTCCACCGGTCCCGACGCCTCCGCGGCGTACGCGAAGCACGCGACCGCCGCCGCGACCAGCGGCCAGCGCCGCCATGCGCCCACGCGTCCCGTTAGCTCGCGTCGCGCTCCGGGAGAGACCGGAGCCAGTTCGGGTCCACCTTCCACGGCGCGCCCGCTTTCGTGTTCCAGGACACTTGTCCGCCTACGCCGAGGTCGCCCAGCTTCGCGGACACGATGCGCGGGTCCCCGAGCGGGAGCGGTCGGGTCCGGCAGAGCGTCGGTCCGTCCCACCAGAGAATCACGGCGGGGTCGTGTCCGGGGTTCCCCGAGACCATGGACTGATTCACGTCGTCATCCTCCATTCCGGGCGGCGGGGTCGCCGCGCCAAGCATCCGGTCCCACTCCGCGCGCGTCATGTAGTCGGAGTGCCAACCGCCCGACTGCGCTAACGACCGGTGAGTGACGTGCAGACCGACCGTCTGCGATTCGGGACGTCGTCCCGCGTTGTCGCCTCCGGTGTCGTAGAAGTTCAGCGGGACCCCGTAGCGGTCGTGTAACCAGCGGACGATTTTCCCGCCCCAGAGATATTGGTGATCGGTGTACGCGTAGGAATCGTTCAGCCGTTCAAATTCGATTCCGGTTCCCTGGTCGTTCCACTCGCCCGCGTGCCACGTCAGCGCGTCACCTTCCGCGAATTGCACGGGGGCGCGTTCCCGCGGAACGTAGAAATTGAAATAGCCGTCCTTACCAATCGAATAGTCCCCGCCGTACGCGCCCGCGGTGTAGTGGAGGACGACCGATTGCATGCGCGAGCGTCCGCCCGCGTAGAACGCGTTACGTCCGGGGTCGTGCGCTAGTCCAGGCATCCAGTCCGCGTCGGCCATCGTTCCTCCCTACCGTTCCGACGCGAGTCGGAGACGGAGTTTGACTGCGGCGACCAGGGCGGGGACGTCCTCGACACCGTCGAGCAGTTCGACGGTCGCGCCGAGCATCCAGAGCAGCGCGTCCGCGAGCCAGTCGACGTCTCCCGCGTCGCGGTGATCTTCGATCGACAACCGGGCGACGTAGAGACGTCGTCCGTCCTCATGATCGCGGTAGCTAGTCACTCCCATTACGGAACCCCCACGACGGTGATTTGGCGGAGTCCGAACCCGACCGAGGACGCGGTGCCCGCGCGGTAGCGCGCGGTAAAGGTGTTCGCGCCCGGGGTGAGTCCGGTGTAGAGGTACGACGCGGAACACTGCGCGGCCACTCCGGGGATCAGCGCGAACGCCAGCGACGCGTCATCGGTCGCGGCGAGGGTCGTCGCACCAGAGACCGCGCACGCCATGAATACGGAGTTAGCTCCGCCCGGGATCGACAGGTTCCCGGTCAGCGTGACCAGCGCGGACGGTCCGGTTTGCAACGTCACCGCGGGACCGCCAGACAGGGACGTATACGCGGTGGCGGACGTCGTTACCGTCGTCGCGACCGTCGCGGACCGCGGCGTGATCGCGACCCACGCGGACCCGTTGTAGGCGTGCAGCGAATTGACGTCCGTCAGGTACGCGACCGCGCCTTCCCCGGGCGAGGTCCAAGACGACGTCAGTTCCGCGAACGACGCGAACCGCTGGACGGTCCGGTCGCGAATCTCATTCCCCCACGCGGACGTGATCGGCGTACTCGCGACAACGTTGGCGGTCAGTCCCATATCAGTAACCCCACAATCCGACGTCCCAGGCGGACGCGTTCCAGAGCGCGACGTCGAAAACGTTTTCCGGGTCGACCGGGAACGTTCGCAGTTCGACCGCCCACGACTCCGCGGTGATCCGCTCCGCCATGGCTTGAATCTGGAGCGCGGCCACGATTTGGAATCCCTCCGCGCGCCGCCGTACTTCGATCAGGTGCAACGGTTCCAGCGACAGGATCGTTGACGCGTAATGAGAGACCGCGACAAGGTCGACCGTCAGACCTTCGATCCGGTTCGCGGCGTAGGCGTACGCGGTCAGGTACTCCGCCGCGATCACCGCGGACTCTGCGTCGGTCGTATGGATCAGGTCCAACCGCCGATAGGTGCGGACCCCGTAAAGCGCCTGCGACGTCAGGTCCGAGTCCAGGACCGTCGACCCGCCCGCGCGCGCGATCGCTACTTGGTTGCGAATCTTGGACGCGTCCGACACGGGCGAGATCGCGGAGTAACAAATCTCGTCCTCTAGCTCCGGGATGGCGACCTCTCCGTCCAGCGGACGGTCCCCGAATAGGGCTTGCACGGACGTATAGGCGGGGTCGGTTCCGAGGCCGTTCCGGTCGCGGAAGACGAGGGTTCCGGACCGGTTCACGAACAGCGCGCCGCGCTCCGTGTCGGTCGTCAGTCCCGCCTCATCCAGCGCGCGTCCCGCGAGGGTCGTCGCTTGGACCGGGACCGTTCCCTCGTCCACGTCGCGCGGGCGCGTGTAGTGCGCGTTGTCCAGCACGCGTCCGATGCGCGCGCCGGATAGCTCGCCCGCTCCGGTGGGCGGTTGCTCGAAACCGTCGAACGCGGCGAGGTCCGCGAGGTAGTCCATGGCGTGGAACGTGACGCGGTGCGGCGTCCCCGGGTCGCGCGACTGTTCCGGCCAGTCGTCAATGATCTGGTCCACGATCCCGCGGAACCGGGGATAGACGAATCCCGCGATCTCCGCCCAGATGACGAGGTCTATCCCGACGCGTACTCCGGTGTATTCGTCCGGGGTCGCCGCGGTCGACCAGGGCGAATACCGTCCGTCCGGGTCGTCCAGTTCGACGGTCGCGGTTCCGGTGCGGAACCGGTCCAGCGGTTGGTCCCGACCGAGACCGATCGCGACGGAGACGACGTGACACGAAATGTCATCCAGCGGCGCGACGTCCGCC
>Ga0207669_10000349_pt1 | contig 21032 bp, 12 predicted proteins | sample KBSM33metaG_FD_184329 | JGI IMG/M metagenome (GOLD analysis project Ga0207669, IMG submission 184329) | Miscanthus rhizosphere microbial communities from Kellogg Biological Station, Michigan, USA - KBS M3-3 metaG (SPAdes) (version 2) | ecosystem: Host-associated > Plants > Roots > Rhizosphere >...
TACCGGTCAGTACCGGATTACCGAGCTTCGGCCGGGCACCTACACGGTGACCTACACCCTCAGCGGCTTCTCCACTGTGAGGCGCGAGGGCATCGAACTGACCGGAACGTTCGTGGCGACGATCGACGTCGACCTTCGCGTCGGCTCGCTCGAAGAAACGATCACCGTGACCGGCGAGAGCCCGATCGTCGACGTGCAGCGGACGACGCAGCAGCGCGTGTTCGATCAGCAGGTCATCGAACAGATCCCGGTCGGCCGCAGTCACATCAACATGGTGGTGCTGATTCCCGGCCTCGCGGCGGCGCAGCCTGGACGCGGCGCCCTGGCGGACGTCGGCGGAACCAACAACCTGCAGAACACGACGTTCTCGATCCACGGCGGACGCACGAGCGACACGCGCCTCCAGCTCGATGGCGTCCGGCTTGGCAACGTCCTCTCGGGTGGTGAGTTCTCGAACTTCGTGCCCGACACCGGATCGACGCAGGAAGTCGCCGTCGACTACGCGGCGATCTCGGCCGAGCAGCCGTTCGGTGGCCTGCGCATCGACATCATCCCGCGCGAGGGTGGCAACAGTGTCCGCGGCGTCGTGTTCGCGACGTACGTGAACGACGCCTGGCAGGGGAGCAACATCGACCAGGATCTGCAGAACCGCGGTCTGCCTGCCCCGAACGAGATGAAGAAGGCCTACGACATCAACCCGTCGGTCGGCGGTCCGATCATGCGCGACAAGCTGTGGTTCTACACCTCGGCGCGCTGGCAGACGAACCAGAACTACGTTGCCGGTCTCTACTACAACAAGAACGAGGGCGATCCGACGAAGTGGCTGTACGAGGCGGACACGAGCCGCCGTGGCTTCTTCTCGATCGAGCAGAACGGCGTCAACCTGCGACTCACGTCGCAAGTGGCGCAGAAACACAAGATATCGTTCTACTACGATAACCAGACGCGCGACTGGCACGACACGCGCGCGGGTGTGTCGCCCGAGTCTGCGGTCTTCTATCCCTTCCCGGTCCTGAGCCTGGCGCAGGCCGCGTGGACGGCACCATTGACGAACAAGCTGTTGTTCGAGGCTCGTTACGCGCTGCGCGGCGAAGCGTTCGGCAACGAGCTGCCTGAACAGGGCGACATCTATCGAGACCTGATTCCGGTGCTCGAGCAGTCGAACAACTTCTTCTATCGCGGCAAGGGCGGCGACGGCGGCGTCAGCGGACTCTTCGGTTACTCGAGCCAGAACATCAACACCGCGGTCGTCTCGATGTCCTACGTGACCGGCGCGCACTCGCTCAAGGTCGGCTTCAGTGATACGTGGGCGAACACCGTGAGCACGTCGGATTCGAACTCGAGCTACATGATGTTCCGCTTCAACAACGGCATTCCGAACCTGGTCACGCTCTACGGCGTGCCGACGCGCGGCGAGTCGCTCGTCAAGGGTGAGCTCGGTCTCTACGCGCAGGATCGGTGGACGATCGACCGCTGGACGCTCAACGCCGGTGTCCGCTTCGACGGCTTCCGCGGTGGGTATCCGGAGCAGTTCCGTGGTCCCGCCCCACTGCAGCCGACGCGCGACTACACCTTCCCCGCGGTCACCAGCATGAGCATGAAGGACATCACGCCCCGGCTTGGCGCGTCCTACGACCTGTTCGGCAACGGAAAGACCGCAGTGAAGGCGAGCCTCGGCAAGTACATGCTGACGCTCTTCACGGTGGGCAACCCGGCCGGCGTCAGCACGACGACGACGCGCAACTGGAACGACCTCATGTATCCCGTCGGCGATCCGCGGCGCGGCAACTTCAACCCGGACTGCGACCAGCTCAACCCCGCCGCGAACGGTGAATGCTCGGCCTACCTCAGCCCGTTCGGCACGCTGACGTCGATCGCGCAGTTCAACGAGGACACGCGCTTCGGGTGGGGCAACAGGCCGTACAACTGGGAGTTCTCAACGAGCGTGCAGCACGAGCTCGCGCCGCGTCTCGGCATCGACGTGGGCTACTTCCGCCGCTGGTTCGGCAACTTCCAGGTGACACAGTTGCAGGGCCTGACGGCTGCTGACTTCGATCCCTATAGCGTGGTGGCGCCTGCCGATCCGGGATTGCCCAATGGTGGCGGCTACGTCATCGATGGGCTGTACAACGTCAAGCCGACGAAGGTGGGTGCCGGCACGGCGTACACGACGTTCGCGCGGGATTTCGGCAAGCAGACCGAGCACTGGAACGGTGTGGACTTCAGCGCCAACGCTCGTCTCCAGAGTGGACTGGTACTGCAGGGCGGCGTGAGCACCGGGCGCACGACGACGGACAATTGCGAGGTCATCGCCAACTCTGAAGGTGCCGTATTCGGCGGAGTCGCACCGGGCGCCGGTCCGAGCCCGCGTGCGTGCCACGTGGCGGCGGCGTACCTCACGCAGTTCAAGTTCCTCACGACGTACACGGTTCCGCGTGTTGACGTGAACCTGGCGACGACGATCCAGAGCACGCCGGGTCCGGTGATCAGCGCGAACCGCAACTACACGACCCAGGAGATCGCGCCGTCGCTCGGCCGGCCGCTGTCTGGTGGTGCAGCAACCTCGACGATCAACATGCTGCTGCCTGGCGACATCTACGGCGATCGGATCAATCAGGTCGACGTGCGGCTCGGGAAGATCCTCCGATTTGGCGGACGCCGTGCCCAGGTCAACCTGGACATCTACAACATCCTCAACTCCAACCCTGTGATGCAGGAGAACGCGGCCTACCAGTTCTGGCGGACGCCGCAGCGCATCATGGACGCTCGCCTGTTCAAACTCAGCGGGCAGTTCGACTTTTAGCAGTAGGCAGTAGGCGGTTCACAGTTCACAGTTCACGGTTCACACGGCGGGTTCGTGGTTTCCACGAGCCCGCCGGTTTTTCTTCACGCGCACAGTTCCTGCGTCCACTGCTTCAGCGCATCGACGGGAATCATCATGACCAAGTCTTCACTCGTGGTCGCGTCCGCCATCGCTCTGGCCATGACCTGCTCGGCGGTGCGTCCAGCGTCGGCGCAGACGGCGCCACAGCTCACTGCACTCGACTACTTCGAGATTCAGCAGCTCGTTGCCAAGTACGCGCGCGCGATCGATACGTGCTCCAACAATGGCTATGACTACGCGGACCTCTTCGCAGAGGACGGCTACTTCGCGCCCGAAGTGAACGGCAAGGTCGGCAACAAGGCGCAGGGTCGCGAGCGTCTCGCGGAGATCTCAGGCGGCGGCTCGCGCGGCTGCAAGAACGTCGGGTGGATCCGCCAGGGCGTGAAGCATCTCTACGTCAACCACATCATCGAGCCGACGGCAGAGGGTGCGAAGGGCAGCGTGGACATGCTGATGATTGGGCTCGGCGGCGATCCCTACAAGATTCACCACGAAGGGTATTACGAGGACACCTACGTCAAGACGGCACAGGGATGGCGTTTCAAGTCGCGCGTTCACCACGTACCTGAAGGCGGGACGACAGGCCAGGCCCCGGCAGGACGTGGCGGTCAGCCGGGACAAGCGGCGCCGGCGGCGCCTGCGCCACCAGTTGCACCGACACAGAAGTAACGTCGAACTCCGAACTCCGAACCCCGAATCCCGAATCCCGGATCCCGGATCCCGAGTCCCGGACCCCGGCTTCAGTCTTTAATCTTCGGCACCCGGAGGCCGTAGTCCTCCTGCACGTGATCGCGAACCTGTTCCGCCTCGTGCCTGATTCGGTCTTTCCGATCGGTGCTATAGGTGAAGTCGCGGCGCGCAGACTGGAGCACCGAGTGCGAACGTGCCTCAGAGCTGACGCCAAAGGACGAAAGCAGCCGCTCGATGTCGTGCGACTGGCACGCCGGGCATGCGGGCTGCTCGGTGCCGCGCACGAGCGTTTCGAAGTCATGGCGGCAGGCTCGGCACTGGTATTCGTAAAGCGGCATTTGCTGTGCTGTCCCGTTCGTAGAGGGCCGTCGATAGACATATCACGGTGAGAGGAAAATCGTTCAAAATCCAAGCAAAATCGGCCAACGGTCACCTGATCGGGGCATTGATCCGGGTGTGGAACTGTCATACAACCGGATAGATGGCCACGTCCCGATCTGCGTTGAGGTGAGATGCAGTCTGCGTTGAGGTGAGATGAAGAAAATCGCGTTCGCGGTCGCATCGGCGTGGGTGCTGTCGGCAGGGTGGGCAATCCTCTCTGCCAGCGGCGCACAGAACGCCCCTGCGCCTGCGTCAGCGCCGGCTGCAGTGAACGCGTCCCTCAATCCGCGCGCGGTCGTGGATCGCTACTGCGTCACCTGCCACAACCAGCGCACCAAGACATCTGATCTCGCACTGGATGGAGTGGACATCACGACGCCCTCCGCGCACGGCGAGATCTGGGAGAACGTCGTGCGCAGGCTGCGGACCCGTTCGATGCCGCCGCAGGGGATGCCTCGTCCCGACGACGCGACGTACAGCGCGCTCGCCTCGTATCTCGAGACCGAGCTCGACAAGGCGGCCGCGGTGAAAGTGAATCCCGGGCGGCCGCTGATCCGTCGATTGAATCGCAGTGAGTATGCGAACTCGATTCGCGATGTGCTCGCGCTCGACGTGGACGTCGCGTCGCTGCTGCCGCCCGATGACTCGGCGTTCGGCTTCGACAACATCTCCGATCTGCTGGGGACGTCGCCGGCGCTGCTCGAGCGTTACCTGGTCGCGGCCGATCGCGTCAGCGCTCTAGCCGTCGGCGGCGCCGTCGCCCCTGGCTCGGACACGTACCGCATCCGTCAGGACCGCTCGCAGGATCAGCACATCGAGGGCCTCCCGCTCGGCACCGTCGGCGGCGCGGTCGTCCACCACAACTTCCCGCTCGATGCTGAGTATCGTTTTTCGCTCGAGCTGTATCGCACGAACCTCGAAGCCATACGCGGTCTCGAGCACCCGCATCAGATCGAGATCACGGTCGATGGCGAGCGCGTCTTCATCATCACGATCGGCGGGGACAACGATCCGGTCCTGCCACCCGGTGCGAGCATCACCGAACGCAGTGATGCCGTCGATGCGCGACTCCAGGTCACGGTGCCCGTGAAAGCCGGAGCACACGCGGTCGGGGCGTCGTTCGTTCGCAAGATTGGTGAAGGCACACAACGGCTTCGTCCGTTCCTGCGCAGCTCCGCTGGTACCTACGACTCGACGGGCCGTCCGCACATCGAGACGCTCACGATTGCGGGTCCATTCAATCCGCTCGGGCCTGGGGACACGCCAAGCCGCGAACGGATCTTCTCGTGCCGCCCGAAGACGGCGGCCGACGAAGATGCCTGTGCCACGAAGATCTTGACGACGCTCGCGCGCCGCGCGTATCGCAAGCCGGTCACCAAGGCAGACACGACTCGTCTGCTCACGTTCTATCGCGCTGGCCGAGCCAGGGGCTCGTTCGACGACGGCATCCAGATGGCATTGCGCCGGATGCTGGCCAGCCCGTCGTTCGTGTTCCGCGTCGAAGAAGACAACCCGACTGCGAAGCCAGGAACGCTGCAGAACGTCACCGACATCGAGCTCGCCTCGCGGCTGTCGTTCTTCCTGTGGAGTACGATCCCTGACGATGCGCTGATGGATCTGGCGGTGAAGGGTCAGCTTCGCACTCCGGCGGTACTCGAGCGTGAAGTGAGCCGGATGATTGCCGACCCGAAGGCCGACGCCTTCGTGGCCAACTTCTCGGGTCAGTGGCTCCACACGCGGAACCTGCGAACCGTTGCGCCCAACCACGACGAGTTCCCCGACTTCGACGACACGCTGCGCGATGCCTTCCAGACCGAGGCCGAGATGTTCTTCGAGAGCATCGTGCGCGGCGACAAGGACGTCCTCGACCTGCTCACCGCCGACTACACCTTCGTGAACGAGCGGCTCGCCAAACACTACGGAATCCCGAACGTCTACGGCAGCCACTTCCGCAAGGTGACGGTGACAAACGACGCACGCCGCGGCCTCCTCGGGAAGGGCGGGCTGCTGATGGTGACCTCGCGCGCGGATCGTACGGCGCCGGTGCTGCGCGGAAAGTGGGTGCTCGAGAACGTGCTGGGGACGCCACCGCCGCCTCCGCTGCCGAACGTCCCGCCGCTCGAGGGTAGTACCGAAGAGGCGCCCAGGACGCTTCGCGAGCGCATGGAACGTCACCGTGCCAGCCCGACCTGCGCCGGTTGTCACAAGCTGATGGATCCGATCGGCTTCTCGCTCGAGAATTTCGACGCCATCGGAGCCTGGCGCACGCGCGAGGCCGGGGTGCCCCTGAACGCATCAGGACAGCTGGCTGACGGGACCCAGATCGACGGCGTAGTCGCCCTGCGCAACGCTATTCTGGCGCGGCCTGACGTGTTTGTGCGCACGCTGACGGAGAAGCTGATGACCTACGCGCTCGGCCGCGGGCTTCAGTACTACGACATGCCCGTGGTCCGGGACATCGTCCGAAAAGCAGAGCGTCAGGATTACCGTTTTTCAGGCATCATCATGGGGATCGTCAACAGCCCGGCTTTTCAGATGCGGGCCGTGGGCGACAGCGACCGTTAGTTGCGGTCGGGGGACTGATTCATGTTTGTGACCAAGAAGGCGTTACCCAGACGAACGTTCCTGCTCGGCGTCGGGACGACGCTGGCGCTCCCGCTGCTCGAGTCGATGGTGCCCGCGTTCACGGCGCTCGCGCAGACGCCGGCCAAGGGTCCGCTCCGCTTCGGTGCCGTCTACTTCCCGAATGGCGCCACCAACAAACACTGGTTCCCTGACGCGACGAGCCCGGGTTACGAGTACAAGACGATTCTCAAGCCGCTCGAACCGTTCCGCAATCAGGTCACCTCGTTCGGCAACCTCTCGCGAGCCGGTGGTAAGACCGTCACGGATCACGCTGTCAGCTCCGCTGGTTGGCTGAGCGGCGCGGTTGCCAAGCAGACCGAGGCGGAAGACATTCGCGTCGGCATCAGCATCGACCAGGTGATCGCGAAGCAGATCGGCCAGGACACGCAGCTTCCGTCGATGGAGGTCGCAACCGAGGACTTCAGCGGCTACGTCGGCGGGTGCGTCCCCGGTTACAGCTGCGCCTACATGAACAGCATCTCGTGGGCGTCGGAAACGCAGTCCAACCCGATGGAGACAAACCCGCGCGCGGCGTTCGAGCGGATGTTCGGGCGATCGAGTACGCAGGCCGAGCGACTCCAGCGCATCCAGGAAGATCGCAGCATCCTCGATTCGGTCACGGAGGAAGCACGCGATCTGCAGCGCAAGGTCGGTGTGCGCGATCGTGCTCGCCTCGGTGATTACCTCGACAACGTGCGCGAAATCGAACGACGCATACAGCGCGCCGAAGCGCAGAACTCGAAGAAAGTCATCGCGCTCGATGCGCCGCTCGGCGTGCCGGACAACTTCGTCGATCACGCGAACCTGCTGTTCGATCTGCTGGCGGTCGCGTATCAGTCCGACCTGACGCGCGTGTTCTCGTTCATGATGTCGCGTGAAGCGAGCCAGCGGACGTACCCCGAGCTCAACATCCCGGGCACGCACCACGACGTCTCGCACCACGGTGGCCGCCCCGAGAACATGGAGAACCACGCGAAGATCAACCTCCACTACGCGCAGTTGTTCGCGCGCTTCGTGGAGAAGCTGAAGGCGATGCCAGAAGGCGACGGCAACGTCCTCGACAACTCGCTGGTGTTCTACGGCGCCGGCATGAGCGACGGCCAGGCGCATGCGCCGTATCCGCTTCCGCTCGTGGCAGTGGGGAGTGCCGGGGGCAAGGTGAAAGGCGATCGGCACATCGTCGCGCCGGAGTGGACTCCCGTGGCAAACCTGTGGCTGCAGGTCGCCGATGTCTACGGCACGCATCTCGACTCGTTTGCCGAGAGCACAGGGCGGGTGGACGTCTAAATTGGGTTTCGTTCGAACCTCCCTGGTCGCCCTGCTCGTGCTCGCCGCAGCTGTCCTCGCGACAGCCGCGGAGGCGCCGCTCCGTCTGATTGATGCCGTCAAGTCCGGGAACCGCGAGGCCGTCCGCGCGTTGGTCAAGCAACCCGCGGCGCTCAAGGTCACCGAGCGCGACGGTACGACTGCGCTTCACTACGCCGTGCGCGCCGACGACCTCGAGACGATGCGCATTCTGCTTCGCGCGGGTGCCGATGCGACGGCCGCCACGCGCGAGGGCATCACGCCGCTGCAACTGGCAGCCGTGAACGGCAGCATTGCGGCGACGCAGGTACTGCTCGAGGCCGGCGCCAATCCGAACGCGGTGTTGCCCGAGGGCGAGACCGTCCTGATGACGGCCGCACGGACCGGGAGCGCCGACGTGCTGAAGGCGCTGATCGATCACGGGGCCGACCTGAAGGCGCGTGAGAAGTGGTACGGCGAAACCGCGCTGATGTGGGCGGCAGCCGAGAACCACGTCGATGCGATCAAGTTGCTCGTGGCGCGTGGTGCCGACGTCAACGAGCGTTCCCGCGCGCTCGATGTTCCACGCCGCCGCAACGGGCAATCGATTCTGCCGCTCGGCAGCTGGACGCCGGCGATGTATGCGGCGCGTCAGGGTTCGCTCGAGGCTGCGATGACGCTTGCGTCTCTCGGCGCCGATTTGAATCTCACTGATCCCGACGGCGCCACCGCGCTCGTCCTCGCGATCATCAACGCGAACTACGACGTTGCCGTCGCGCTCGTCGAGAAGGGTGCCGATCCGAACGTTGCCGACAACGAAGCAAAGATGGCCGCGCTCTACGCGACCGTCGACATGGATCGCCTGGCGATCGGCCATGGCCGTCCCAACCCGAAGGCATCGGGCGAGCTCGCTGCTGTCGACGTGGTCAAGGCGCTGCTGGCCCACGGCGCCGATCCGAATGCGCGTCTCGCCGCACCGACCTTCCAGCGGCACCACACTGGCGGCGATCGCGCGCTTGGCGAAGGGTCGACGCCGTTCATGCGCGCGTCCAAGTCGGGCGACATCGCAGTGATGAAACTCCTGCTCGCGGCGGGCGCAGATCCGAAGCTCACGCAGCCGACTCAAGCCAATGCGTTGATGCTTGCGGCCGGCCTCGGCTGGCGCGACGGCAGTCCCGCGGCTCCTGCCTACGATCAGGGTTCGGAGAAGGACGCCATCGAAGCGATCAAGCTGTGCATGGAATCCGGCATCGACATCAACGCCACCACGACGAACGGCGAAACCGCGCTGCACTCTGCCATCACCGGGCGGGCGTCCGTGACCATCGTGAAGTTCCTCGTCGAGCACGGTGCCGATCTCAACGCCAAAAACAAGCAGGGGCGCACGCCGCTCGAGGTCGCCGTTGCCAGCCGTAAGGACGTCAGCGACATCGTTGCTTACCTGAAGGGAAAGACCGGCACGAACTAGAATCTGGGGGCGATGGTTTATCTGCGCGCTGGTATTTCAGTCCTCGCGCTGACACTTCTTGCCCCGCCGATCGCAGGCGCGCAGAAGAGCGCCGAGTGTCCCACGTCGGAATGTGCGGGCACTGCCAGTTCGTCCACGCCAGCCTCCAAGCGCCTGTGGCTCGAGGCGGCGTCCATTCACAAACTGAAGCTGGAATTCGTCGACGCCCTGCAGCGGTTCACGCGCGCGCAGGCCGGGACATTCGGCGACGAAGGAGCGGAGCTTCGTCTCAGTGTCGAGTCGATGCACGAGGCGCTCGATCGATGGGATCGGGCGGTGAAGCAGTTTCAGTCGGACGCGAGTCGTGTCAATCCATCCGCCGAAACGCACGTGGCCGTGGCGACTGTCCTGCTCGACCGCCAACGCCTCGAGGATGCGGTGCGCGAGCTCAAGGCGGCAGAGAACCAGGACGACAACCGTGCTGACGTCTACACGCTCCAGGCGCTCGCCTACGCGGCATTGGATCGAGAGGCGGACGCGGCGCGGGCATTGCGGCGCGCCACCGCGCTCAATCCTGACAACGCCGCAGGCTTTTACACGCTCGCGCAGCTCCTGGCTCGACTCGACCAACAGGCTGATGCGTCGCGTGCCATAGGCGGCTTTCAGCGTGCGCTGGCCAGGCGTGCGACGTCAACTGCGGCGCTCACCGTGGCGCCGTTCGAGCGCGTCGATCTGTTGAGGCAAGCCGCGGGCGTGGCGCCAATCTTTCCGCAGGCGCGCTACATCGACGGATACGCGGCGTTGCGCACCGGAGACTACGCCACCGCCGTCGTCAAACTGCGCGCCGCGTCTGCCGAAGATCAGATCGTGGCCGGCGATGCCGTTGCGCGGGAGCGCGTCGCTCGAGCGGCAGCCATGATCCGTCAGGGTCAGCTGGATGCGGCGCTGAAGGACCTGCCGACGATCGTTGCCGACTCACCCGAGCATGCCGAGGCGCATCGCCTTCTCGGCCTCGCGTACTGGATCGACGATCAACCCGGGAAAAGCATCGACTCTCTGCGCTCCGCGATTCGTCTGGCGCCCGGTGACGAACGCGCGCGCGTCGTCCTGGCCGAGGTGCTGGCCGGCGATAGACGACTGGCGGAAGCCGGGCGAGAGCTGACGCAGGCGCTCGAGGGCGGGTCGCGCTCGGGGCGCGTGCATCACGCGCTCGCGCAGCTATACGAGCGGCAGTCGCTGCTGCCTCAGGCCGCGACGAGCTTCCACGACAGCGAAGCGTTCGGGCCCATCGTAGGCCGCGACGAGTTCTACCGTGCGCTCGGCGCGCTTCTCGTCAATCGGGCCGACTTTGACGGCGCGGCGGAAGCGTACAGGCGGCGCATCGAGGCCAATCCGAACAGCGGCGAGGCACATCGCCAGCTTGGTGAAATCTACTTCCTTCAGGGCCGCGACGAGCAGGCACTGGCGGAATTTCTCGCGGCGACGTGGCTCGACCCGAGGGATGCGAAGGCGTTCGCCGCCGCTGGCCAGGTGCAGGCGCGGCTGCTGAAGTATGCCGACGCGGTCACGGCCCTCGACCGCGCGCTCTCTCTCGATCCCGGTTTGAAGGAAGCCCGATATGCGCTCGGCACGTCGTTGATGCGGCTCGGGAAAACCGAGGAGGCGAAGCGGGTGCTGGAGCTTTTCCAGCAGCAGCAAGCCGACGCGGAAGCGGCGGGCCAACGGGCGTTCCAGCTCGATGTTCTTCGCCGTGAGGCGTCGAAGAGCCTGCTCGCAGGCGCATTCGATCAGGCGATCGCGTCATATGTCGAGGCGCTCAAGCTCGAGCCCGACAGCGCCCGCTCACGTCGCGACCTCGGGATTGCACTGTTGCGATCGAAGCGCTCGCAGGAGGCGATCGAGCAGCTCGGCGCCGCGCAGACGCTGGAACAGACCGCGGAGGGCTTTGCCTATCTGGCGGATGCGTATACCGCCGCGGGCGATCGTGACGCGGCGTCTCGACAGCGTGCGCTCTCGCAGCAACTCGTTCTGCAAGGCAAGCTCGCTCGAATACGAGAGCTCGCAAAATAAACCGCTTCGCCAGGTCCGTGCACCGACAAGCGAAAGGCGACTTGCACCGACAAGAATCGCGTTCGCGTCGACAATCGAAGAGGGATTGCACCGACAGGTATCACGTTTGCACCGACAAGCGAAAGGCGGCTTGCACCGACAAGGGTCGCGCTCGCACCGACGATCGAAGAGGGATTGCACCGACAGGTATCACGTTTGCACCGACACGCGAAAGGCGACTTGCACCGACAAGGATCGCGTTTGCACCGACACGCGTAAGGAGAGTTGCACCGACGACCGTAAGTGCGATCGCACCGACTATTTCAGAGTGATTCCCGTGCCCTCTCGCGCAACATAGAACTTATCCACGGCAAGCCCCGTGGCAGTTTCGACGACCCCACTGGGCCACTTGATCTCAATCCGATCGACGCGCATCGCCTCGGCGAGCCCGAAGTGCGCCCTCGTATCGCTGTGCGACATGTAGCTCCCATCGCCACGAACGAACGTCGTCAGTCGCCGCTTCCCGGTCTCGATCCGCACTCGTGCGCCGATGCCATCGCGATTGCTCTTGCTCCCGATCAGCCGGAGCGTGATCCAGTGATTCGCTGAAGGCGTGTCGTTGCGCAGCAGTGTGGGCCGATCGTTCATGTTGACGACGAGCACGTCGATGTCGCCATCGTTGTCGTAGTCGCCGAACGCGGCGCCGCGGCTCGACTTCTCCTGCAGCAACCCTCCGCCAATCTCGGCGCTCGCATGCCGGAAGCGCGTGCCCTCGTTCACGAACACCTGCTTGCGCTGCTGATAGCGCGTGCCGAGCCCGTGCTTGTCGACCTCGGGATACACGTGGCCGTTCGAGACGAAGATGTCGAGTCGACCGTCGTTGTCGAGATCGACGAACTTCACGCCCCACCCGAGATACGGACCGGCGGTAGCAGCGATTCCAGTGGCGTAGCTGCGGTCGGTGAACAGTCCCGCCGGGCCGTTCTCGTAGAGCGTGTTGTAGTCGTGCGAGAAGTTCGTGACGATGAGATCGGGGAGGCCGTCGTTGTTGTAGTCGCCGGCGTCGGCGCCCATGCCTGCTTGCGGACGCCCGTCGCCGCTCAGCGCCGCACCTGACACCAGGCCTTCTTCGACGAACGTGCCATTCCCGCGATTGCGGAACAGCAAGTTCGGCACTGAATCGTTCGCCACGTAAATATCCGGCCAGCCATCGTCGTTGAGATCGGTGAAGACGACGCCGAAGCCGTAGTAGCCGGGATCCTTGACGCCGGCGCGAGCGGAGACGTCGGTGAATGTGCGGTCGCCGTTGTTGTGGTACAGGACGTCGATGTCGCCGGTCAGTCGCTTCGGCCCGCAGAAGACGTCGGTCGCCATGAAGCGGCAGTTGGCCGTGGCGCCTCGCGCGGGGATCGTCTTGTCGTCGAACGCGACGTAGTTGGCGACGTAGAGATCGAGATAGCCGTCGTGATCGTAGTCAGCGAACGCGCAGCTCGTGCCCCATCGTGTCTCGTCGAAACCCGCAGGGCGCGTGACGTCGACGAAAGTGCCCTTCCCCGTGTTGCGCCACAACGCGTCGGCGCCGAACGCCGTGACGTAGACGTCCTTCGCGCCGTCGTTGTCGATGTCACCGACGCACGCGCCGGATCCCCAGCCGCGGCGATCGAAGCCGCTCGCCGCCGTGACGTCGCGGAAGTGCCCACGCCCGTCATTCTGATAGAGCGCGACCATCGGATCGCCACCCTTCGCGAAGTTGTCGCGCGTCGAGCCGTTGACGATCAGCACGTCGAGGTCGTCGTCGTTGTCGTAGTCGAAGAACGCCGCGCCGTTGCCATTGGCGTCCACGATGTAGTCCTTCGCGGGTCCGCCGGAGACGTTGACGAGATCGACGCCGGCTTCTGCCGCGACGTCGATCAGCTTGATGGCGGCACGCTGTGCAAGAGGGGCTGAGACCGCCATCGTGACCAGCAACAGCGTGGACACAACCCGTACGGCGAGTGACATCGGCGCACATTCTGGCAGATTCGAGTCATGCTTATGGGCGGCCCCCCCAAATCGGGGTACAGAAGCCTTTTCCGACGATCACGTATCCTAGTTTCGCGAAGAGTGACGATGTCGAGCAGACTCCGGATTGGTGTGCTGGTGGTCGCCGTGTGGACGGCGGCAGTGGCGTCGTCTGTCTCGCGAGCCGAGCAGGGCGCATCAGGCCCGGCCGCAAATCCAGCCCCGCGCAACGCAACCGCTCAGGTCACGAATCGGGTCAACGCTGCTCCGGCGGCTGCCGATCTGCAGAAGGTCGTCAATCAGTACTGCGTTGGCTGTCACAACTCACGGGCGACGACATCCGCGACCGTGTCGGGCGTGATCCTGGACAAGGCGGACCTGACGCGAGTCGGCGACTCCGCCGCGATCTGGGAGAAGGTGATCAAGAAGTTGCACGCCGGCGCGATGCCGCCGGTTGGCATGCCGCGTCCCGATGCGGCGGCGCAGGCAGCGCTGATCTCGTATCTCGAGACCTCGCTCGATCGAAGAGCCGCAGCCACTCCTAATCCGGGTCGCCATCTTCCGCATCGGTTGAACCGCGCCGAATACCAGAACGCGATTCGCGATCTGCTCGCGCTCGAAGTGGATGCCGCGTCGCTGCTGCCGCCGGACGACTCCGTCGATGGCTTCGACAACAACGCCGACTCGCTTGGCGTCTCTCCCTCGCTGCTCGAGCGCTACCTGTCGGCGGCCGCGAAGATCAGCGCGCTCGCAGTCGGCGATCCCTCGATCGGTCCGAGCTCCGAGACATATCGCATTCGCGGTGACGCGTCGCAGACGGCGCAGAACGAAGACCTGCCTCCCGGCACTCGGGGCGGGCTGATGGCGTTGCACACGTTCCCGCTCGATGGCGAGTACGTCATCAAGGTCAAGCTGCTCGAGATCAATCTCGGATCGATTCGCGGTCTCGAGTATCAGCATCAGCTCGAAGTGACTGTCGATGGCGAGCGCGCCCTCCTCGCGCCGGTTGGCGGACCCGACGACTACACGCAGTCGTCGCTCAACGCGACCAACGTGGTGAACTCACTCGCCGAGCGATTGCAGGTGCGCGTCAAGGTGAAGGCCGGACAGCGCAAGGTCGGCGCGGCATTTCTCCAGCGGTCGGCGGCGCAGGGTGGCAACCGCCTGCAGCCCTTCGAGCGCAGCACGCTCATCGCGACCGATCATCTCGGCCTCCCTCACGTGGAGAACGTGACGGTGAGCGGACCGTTCAACGCGACCGGTGCCAGCGACACGCCCAGTCGTCGTCGGCTCTTCACGTGCACCCCGGCCAGGGGGAGTGCCGAACGGCTGTGCGCCGAGAAGATTGTGTCGACGCTGGCGCGCCGCGCGTATCGTCGCCCGTTGAACGATGCGGATCTCGCGAGCCTGATGAAGTTCTACGACGCCGGCCGCGCGGACGGGAGCTTCGATCGCGGCGTCGAGATGGCGCTGCGCGCGGTGCTCGTCAGCCCGAAGTTCATCTTCCGCATCGAGCACGATCCAGGTGGTGTCGCGCCAGGGGCACCGTATCGCATCAACGATCTCGAGCTCGCCTCGCGCCTGTCGTTCTTCTTGTGGAGCAGCATCCCGGACGATGAGTTGTTGGAAGCGGCGAGCAAGGGACGACTGCGCCGGCCAGAGGAGATCGAGCGGCAGGTGCGGCGGATGCTCGCGGATCCGAAGGCGCAGGCGCTCGTCTCGAACTTCGCCGGCCAGTGGCTCCATATTCGCAACCTGCGGAGCACGACGCCTGACAAGAACGACTTCCCGGACTTCGACGACAACCTTCGGCAGGCGTTCGAGCGCGAGCTGGATCTGTTCGTCGGAAGCATCATCACCGAGGATCGCAGCGTCCTCGATCTGATGACGGCGGACTACACGTTCGTAAACGAGCGACTGGCGAAGCACTATCGCATCCCGAACGTGTATGGTCCCGACTTCCGGCGGGTGACCGTGACCCAGGACGCGAGGAGAGGCCTGCTCGGGAAGGGCGGCATCCTGCTCGTGACTTCTCACGCTGACCGCACATCGCCAGTGGTGCGCGGTAAGTGGATCCTCGATAATCTGGTCGGGACGCCGCCGCCGCCGCCGCCGCCGGTTGTCCCGCCGTTCCCGGAGGAGACGCCAGGAGCGCCGAAAACCGTGCGCGCGCGAATGGAGCTTCATCGCGCGAGCCCGGCGTGTGCGGGCTGCCACAAGGTCATGGACCCGATCGGCCTGGCGCTCGAGAACTACGACGCGGTCGGTGTGTGGCGCACCCAGGATGCGGGCCAGCCGATCGATGCGTCTGGTGAGCTCTCAGATGGAAGCAAGATCAATGGCGTCGTGGAGCTGCGCGAGTCGTTACTCAAGCGCCCCGAGCTCCTCGTCAGCACGATGACGGAGAAGCTGCTCACGTACGCGCTTGGTCGCAGCGTCGAGGCCGACGACATGCCGGCAGTGCGGACGATCCTTCGCGGCGCTGCCACCGACGACTATCGATTCTCGGCGCTCGTTCGTGGCATCGTGACGAGCGTGCCGTTCCAGATGAGAAGAGCCGAAACCGACCCAGGAACCCATTAGTGGTATGCCCTTCCCAAGTCATTGCCGGCCGCTCCGTTGTCGCGGCCAGAAAGATCGGCGTCGGAGGCTTGTTGTGACTGTCGCTCCCTCAGCTCATGCGGTCCCCTAAGATGTTCATCTCGAAGAGATCAATTCCTCGCCGCACGTTCCTCCGTGGCGCCGGTGTCGCTATCGCGCTGCCATTCCTCGATGCGATGGTGCCGGCCCTGTCGTCGGCTGTCGCGCGAGCAGCCGCGGCGCAGAAACGCGTCGGGTTCGTCTACATCCCGCACGGCGTGATCATGGGCCAGTGGACGCCGGCGGCCGAGGGTGCGAACTTCGAGTTCACACCTATCCTGAAGCCGCTCGAGCCCTACCGCGATTCGCTGGTGGTGGTCAGTGGTCTGAACCGCGTGGAGGTCAACAGCAATCACGCCGTCTCGTCCGGCTGCTGGCTGACGGGTACGCCGCCGAAGCGAACGGACGGTCCGGACTTCGAGGTCGGCGTGTCGGTCGATCAGGTCATCGCCAAGCGCATCGGTCAGGACACGACGTTCCCGTCACTCGAGGTCGCGACCGAAGACTTCAGCGGTCTGGTGGGCGCCTGCGATCCGGGCTACAGCTGCGCCTACATGAACACGCTGAACTGGCAGACGCCGACGACCCCGCTGCCGATGGAGATCAACCCGCGTGTCGTGTTCGAGCGTCTGTTCGGTGGTGGGGGCACGCTCGAACAGCGCCTCGCGCGCATGCGCACCGATCGCAGCCTGCTCGACTTCGTCGCCGCCGATCTGAAGCACATCGAGGGGGGGCTGCCGACGCGGGACCGCGCACGGCTGGACGAATATCTGAGCTACATCCGGGAGATCGAGCGGCGCATCGAACGCGCGGAGAAGCAGGCGCATGCGCAGCCGGACGTGCCGAACGCGCCGGTCGGCGTGCCCGAGGCCTATGTCGAGCACGTGGCGCTGATGTTCGATCTGCTCGCGCTCGCATACCAGGCGGATCTGACGCGCGTGTTCACGTTCATGATGGCGCGCGAAGTCAGCCAGCGTACGTATCCAGAGATCAACGTGACCGAACCGCACCATTCGATCTCGCATCACGCGAATCGCCCGGCCGCGATCGAGGGGCACGCCAGGCTCAACGCGTATCACGTGAGCATGTTTGCGAAGTTCGTCGAGCGGCTGAAGTCGATGCCGGACGGCGACGGCTCGATCCTCGACCACTCGCTGCTCGTTTATGGCAGCGGCATGAGCGATGGCAACGGGCACACCGGCTCGCCGCTACCCCACATCGTCGTTGGTGGTGGCGCAGGTCAGATCAAAGGGAACCGGCACATCATGACGCCGCCGGGCACGCCTCAGGCCGATTTCCTGCTTACCGTTGCTCAGAAGAGCGGCGTCGAGCAGGAACGATTCGGGGTGAGCAAGGGCGTCGTGGACCTGTAAGATCTGTAGGGATCTCGCCGATGTTTCTCTCGAAGGTCTCGATTCCTCGTCGCCGGGTGCTCCGGGGCATGGGCGCCGCGCTCGCGCTGCCGTTCCTCGATGCGATGGTGCCGGCGTTGACGCCGATGGTGATGACGGCTGCCGCCGCCCGGAAACGCCTGGGATGCGTCTACATCCCGCACGGCTGCATCATGGATCGCTGGACGCCGGCGACCGAGGGCGCCGGATTCGAGTTCACTCCGATCCTCAAGCCGCTCGAGCCCTACCGTGACGCCGTCACGGTCGTGACCAACCTCACGAGGCCGGAGACCGGAGGCATCGATACCAATCACGCCGGCGCGCCGGCATCGTGGTTGGCCGGCGTGCCGCCCAAGCGGACCGCGGGTCCTGACTATTCCCTCGGCATGACGCTCGACCAGCTGGTCGCGAAGCATGTCGGCCAGGAGACGACGTTTCCGTCGATCGAGTTGGCGACGGAAGACTTCAGCGGCCTGGTTGGCGACTGCGCCCCTGGGTTCAGCTGCGCCTACATGAACACGCTCAGTTGGCAGTCGGACACCGCGCCGCTGCCGATGGAGATCAATCCGCGCTCGGTGTTCGAACAGTTGTTCGGTGGCGGTGGCAATCGCGACGAACGGGCCGCTCGCATGCGAACGGACCGGAGCCTCCTCGATTTCGTTGCGGACGATCTCAGGGACGTGCAGTCCGGGATCGGATCGCGCGACCGTGCGCGCCTGAATCAGTACCTCGATCACGTTCGCGAGATCGAACGGCGCATTCAGCGTGCCGAGAAGCAGGCGGCCACGATTCCCGACGTCCCGAACGCGCCGGTGGGCGTGCCCGAGTCGTTCGAGGAGCACGTCACCCTGCTCTTCGATCTGTTGTTCGTCGCGTATCAGGCGGACCTCACGCGCGTCTTCACGTTCATGCTCGGACGCGAGCTCAGTCAGCGGACGTACCTCAATATCGGCGTCACCGAGCCGCACCACTCGATCTCGCACCATGGCAACCGGCCGGCGGCGATCGAAATGCACGCGAAGGTGAACACGTATCACCTCACGCTGTTCTCGCAATTCGTCGAGCGATTGAAGTCGGCCGAGGACGGCGACGGGTCGCTGCTCGATCACTCGCTGCTGCTCTACGGCAGCGGCATGGGGAACGGCAACGTGCACTCTCCCGACCTGCTGCCCACGCTGCTCGTCGGCGGCGGTGCGGGCACGGTCAAAGGCAATCGGCACATTGTCGCAGACAAACTCACACCGAACGCCGATCTCCTCATCAGCGTGGCCGAGACCTACGGCATCGAGCTCGAGAAGTTCGGTGGCAACAAGGGACGAATTTCCCTCTAATCCAGGTGGGGCGATGAGATCGAGTTTCGGGGTTGGAACAGTTCTCGTCGCTCTAAGTGTCGTTGCTGCGCTCAACGCGGCCACGACCGATAGGCGTCTCATCGAGGCCGCGAAGAGCGGCAATACTTCCGCTGTGACGAGCCTGCTTCGGCAACGAGTGCCCGTGGACGCCGCGGAAGCCGACGGCACGACGGCGCTTCATTGGGCGACGCGTCTCGATCGCGTGGACATCGTGCAGGCGCTGCTCCGTGGAAAGGCACCGGTCAACGTCGCAAACCGGTACGGCGTGACGCCGCTGATGCAGGCCGCCGTCAACGGAAACGCGCAGGTCGTCGATCTGCTGCTCAAGGCTGGTGCCGACGTCAATGCGACGGGCGCCGACGGCGAGACGGTCCTGATGCTGGCCGCCCGAACCGGGCGACCTGAGGCTATTCAGCTGCTCATCGCAAAGGGAGCGAACGTCAACGCCAGCGAAACGTGGCATGGCGAAACGGCCTTGATGTGGGCGGCCGCCGAGAATCACTCCGCGGCCGTCGCGTTGCTGGCCAAGAGCGGCGCGGACCTCAATGCGAAGTCGAAGATACCGGAGTTCCCGAAGGTGAAAGTGGACGCGGCCACCATGGTCGTAACTGCGCTTCCCAAGGGTGGGTTCACAGCGCTGCTGCTGGCGGCCAGACAAGGTGCGGAGGACGGTGTCCGAGCGCTCGCCGAAGCCGGCGCCGACCTGAACGCCACCGACCCGGATGGGACGTCAGCGCTCAACATGGCGATCATCAACGCGCACAACGAGGTCGCAGCGCTGCTGGTCGAGAAGGGCGCGAATCTGAGCCTCGCCGACGCCGCCGGCATGACGCCGCTCTATGCGGCAATCGACATGCGGCACCAGGAGCCGCTCATCAACCGTCCGCTGGCCAAGCCGTCTGGTGCGATGATGCCGCTCGACCTCATCAAGGTGTTGCTCGCGCACGGTGCCGACCCGAACGCCAGGCTCAAGACGCCGCTGCTGATGCGACAGCACAACGGCGGCGACGCGTCGCTCAACGAAGGTGCCACGCCGCTGATGCGTGCCGCCAAGGTCAGCGATGTCACGACGATGTCGCTGCTGCTCGAGAAGGGAGCGGATCCAAACCTTCGGCTGCGCAACCAGACGACGGCGTTGATGATCTCCGCCGCGCGCCAGGGACGGAACGCCGGTCCGGAAGAGAACACGATCGCCGCGATGAAGCTCTTGATCGACAAAGGCGCGGATCCGAACCTCGTGAACGACAACGGCGAGACGGCGCTGCACATCGCCGTCGCCCGTGGCGACGCACTGGTCCGCTTCCTCGCGGAGAACGGCACCAGGGTCGACATCAAGGACAAGTTCGGCCGGACGCCGCTCGACGTGGCGATGGGTGTGCCTGGGGGAGGTGGTGGACGAGGCCGCGGCGGTCGTGGCGGTCCGGCCCCGACTGCCGGCACCGTGCGCGAGAGCACGGCGGCACTGTTGAAGGAGCTGATGAAGGCGCCTTAGGATGGTCAGGATCAAGGTCTGAGATGGTTCGTCTTCTGTGCTTGTTGTCGTTTTCCCTGTTGGTTTCCTCCTGCGGTAGTTCCTCTCCATCGTCACCGTCAACGGCGCCGAGAGTGTCCGGCGCATGGATTGGCAACTCGACGCTGACGTCTGTCAGTGGCGGTGAATGCGTCGGGACCACGCTGGCTGGCGCCATTGGGAGCCGAGACATCTTCTCGGCGAGGATCCAGCAGACGGACAACGATCTCGCAGCATCGCTGACCTATGAGGGCAACCGCACGAGTTGCGTCTATAAAGGGAGCGCCAACAACCAGTCGGTCAGCCTCAGTCTGGCGTCGTGCCCGGACGGCCGCATCGAGACGTTCGTGTGCTCGAACGGCGACGTGCGGCGACTGGAGATCGTGGGTTCTCGCGTGAGCGTACAGAACGACAATCGGACTGGAAACGGCACCGATTCGACGACGCTGAATGTCTACGCGCCTGGAAGCACGACCTCGCTCGGCACGCTCACGGTGACGTCCCAGTTCCTGTGGAACATGCTCGGCATCCCGCACAACGACTTCCACATCTTCGACGGATCGATTCTGCCTGGCTACGTCGACGGGACGACCATCATCCCCGAGGAGTTGACCCCTTTCTGTACGAAATGTGGTTGGTTCTAACTCTGCGAAAAACTCTGTCAACTCCCAATTCCCAAGGGCCCAACGCCCAATCGTTCATGGTTCCTTGTTGGGAGTTGGGAGTTGGAGGTTGGGAGTTGACAGGTTGTTAGACCGCCCTCAAGAACCAACGATCG
>Ga0207669_10000360_pt1 | contig 20703 bp, 28 predicted proteins | sample KBSM33metaG_FD_184329 | JGI IMG/M metagenome (GOLD analysis project Ga0207669, IMG submission 184329) | Miscanthus rhizosphere microbial communities from Kellogg Biological Station, Michigan, USA - KBS M3-3 metaG (SPAdes) (version 2) | ecosystem: Host-associated > Plants > Roots > Rhizosphere >...
CCACCGCAGACGTGCCGCCGTCGGTCGCCGCCGAGTACAGGAAGGCCCCACGGGGCCAAGCCGTCTCGGAGGCGACCGGCGACGGTTACACCGACACGGCGAAAATGAAGAAAGGCAAGATGGCCCCCAAGGGCCAGTTCGGCCTGCCGCCGTCGCCGGGCAAGGGCCCGGGCCACCACTTGCGCATATCCGTGAGGCCCGACACCGACAAGGACATGATGTAGTGAGCGCGTCCTATCCCGGCATCGGCTGGCTGGTCTTTGCGGGCATCTGCCTGCTGGTTCTCTCGTTTGTCTTGTTGTGGAGTTACATGTAATGCCATTCAACGGCGCAGGTGTATTTCAACGTGTTAGGAACTGGGTCGCCGACGCGGCGGGCGGCATCAAGATCCGCGCCGATTTCCACGACAGCGAGGACGACGGCTTCGCGGCGGGCTTATCGAATTGCATCGCCCGCGATGGCCAGAGCATCGTCACCCAGAACATTCCGTGGAATTCGAAGCGGATCACCGGCCTGCAGGACCCGGTCAATCCGCAGGACGCGGTGACCAAGCAATACGCCGACACCAAATTCACTACGGTCCCGCCGCCGGTCAATCCGACCGACGCTGCTAGCAAAGCCTATGTGGACGACAATTACGTGGCGCTGACGGGCGACACCATGACCGGGGCCCTGACGGTGCCGAGCCTGACCAGTGGTCCGATCAACTGCGGCGCGGTCTATTCCACCGGTACCTCGCAATTCGTCGATAAGTGCCTCGTCGTAGGCGCAGGCCAACCGACGTTCGCCGTTCACAATACGACTGCGCATCAATCGTGGGGCTTCTGGGTCGATACCACCGGCCCGATGCTGATTGGCTACACGGACGGCAGCGGCATCCCGATTGGTCTTGCCGTGACAATCGACGCTGGGGTTAATTTTCGGGTTTATGGCTGGGCGCAGAAGCCGGGCGGAGGGCCTTGGGACGTTCCGTCAGATGCCCGTATTAAGACCGTACACGGTGATTACCCGGCTGGTCTCGACGCCGTTACGGCGCTTCGTCCGGTGCGTTACACCTACAAAGGAAACGATATTGGCGCTGACGGACAGTCTATCAGTAAGAACGTTGAACATAGAGAGTTTGTCGGCCTCGTCGCACAGGAAGTTGAAACCGTCATGTCCGAGATGGTTAGAAAAACCGACGGCCGTATTGACGGCGTAGCCGTCAACGACTTGCGCAACCTCGACACCGGCCCGCTGATCTACGCCTTGGTCAACGCCATCAAGGAACTGAAGGTCCGCGTCGAAGCCTTGGAGGCAGGATAATGCACCAAGCCGTCATCTACATCGACCCGGTAGGGCCCGTGCCCATCGGCTTCTCGCAGGCGGCGGGGATGCCGGGTGACATCCGCTTCGACTTCAAGACGCAAAGCAACCTCGCCTACCCCAACATCGCCAGCCTGTACCCGCAACTCGTTCTTCGCCCATTTACCCAACCTTACGTCCACGCCTACGACATCGAGATCAACGACCCGACCGGGGCTTCCGGCATCGCCACGGTGCCCGGGGTCGTGATGAACGACAGGTTCAACGTTGAGGTCTACACCCGAAACTCGATTGGCCAGCCGCAGCGGATGCTGGCCTGCGGCCGGGTGGACCTGACCGGCTACGGCTATGTCAGCTCCGGGCCGCTCGGACCCGCCTCCTATCCGACGGGCCCCAGCGGCCCTGCGGGGCTCAAGGGTGAGACCGGCGCGCAGGGCCCTCCCGGAGAGCAGGGCCTGCGCGGATCGCGCTGGTACAGCGGCGCAGGGGCTCCCAGCGCCTCGGTGCCACCGGGCGAGCGGGTGGAAGGCGACATGTACCTCGACGAGACCACCGCCGACGTCTGGCGCTGGAGCGGCGGGGCGTGGCGCGGCTACGTGAGGTAATTCGCCGTGTGGAACCCGGAAACCAACATCAAGGGGCCGCCCGGCGCGCAAGGCGCTCCGGGTACGCCGGGCGCTACGGGCCCAACCGGACCCACCGGATCGACGGGGCCTCCCGGTGCCGATAGCACCGTGCCGGGCCCGGCAGGACCGACCGGCGCAACGGGCCCTGCCGGGCCAACGGGAGCCACAGGTCCGCAAGGGCCAGCGGGCACAGGCGGCGGCGAGGACGACGTCATCGAGTTCGCCAGCCTCGCCGCGTTCCCGGCGACAGGTACGGCAGGGCTGATCTACGTCGCACAGGACACCAACAAGATTTATCGCTGGACGGCAGCGGTGGCTACGCTCGATGGGGCTTCGTCGCTGGTAAACCTGTCAAACGGCAACCTGACCGCGACGAGAAATATTACCAGCGCTACGGCTGGCGGCGCACGCAGCACCGCACTGAAGAGTTCAGGCAAGTATTATTTTGAAGTAACTGTTGGCGCGATGCACGGCAACAACAACGGTGTGGGGGTCGTGACCGCAGCTACTACTTACACTCAATTCGGGGTTGGTCAGGGTGGTCCGGTTATCGGGTTTCTTGGTGGGGCGATCTTTGCCAATAACGCAAATACCGGCGTCGCGCTGGGCGCAATCGTCACGGGCAATGTCGTCAGCCTGGCGGTGGATTTTGCGACCGGCGCGGCGTGGTTCCGCAAGAACGGCGGCCTCTGGAACAACAGTGGCACGGCTGACCCGGCAACGGGGACGGGCGGCTTGGGGAGCGGCGCTCTCCCAAGCGCTCCGATGCTTGGGTTTGGCGGTACGGGCGCTCTGGCAAATGACGCGATGACGGCAAACTTCGGCCAGACTGCCTTTGTTTATGCAGTGCCGTCCGGCTTCACATCGGGGTGGCCGACATGAGCCCGTATGTCGAGCTATCACCCTCCACCGGAGGCGGCCCCGACGAAGTGTTCGAGTATGCCAGTCTCGCGGCCTTTCCGGCCACCGGCACGGCGGAGACGATCTACGTCGCGCAGGACACCAACAATATTTACAGGTGGGCCGCCAGTGGCGGCAGTGGAACGCCAACTAGCATTACCCAGACCGGCAGTGCCCTGCATTTCCCGCTCACCACTAACGCGCAAAACGGGACGGTATCATCGACCATTACCGTACCGGCAGACGCGGAGATCGTGATTGTTGGCCTGTCTAATTACAACAACGCCAGCAACACCCACTTGTCTATGGGGTTTACCAAGGGCGGCGTGCTCACGGCGATGAACCGCGAGGGCGGCGCTGACACCAGCAACAACTGGGAAACGGTGCTATTCTGGCTCGCCGCGCCGGATACCGGGACTAACAAAACGCTAGGATGGTCGTGGACGTCAACGACGACCGACGTCAATAACGCTTATTCCGTCACGTTCTGGAAAGGCATCGACACTGCCAGCCCGACGCGTGGCAGCACGGGCGTCAACGGCCCTAACTGGCCGCGCAATACCGCGACGCTGACCTGCGCTACCGGCGATAAGATCGTCGCGTTTGCCGGTTTTTACTACGGCGCGGGCGGCGGCGGGGGCGACGTCACGGCGTGGAATAACCTGACTGAGCTGACCGAGATCACCAACTCAGGCCCCGCTGAAGGCGCGTGGGCAACGGGAAGCCCAACTGGCAACACTACGGTGGGGGTGCAATCCTGCACCGGCAGCGAGGGCGGCATTGCGGCGGTAGTGCTTAAGCCCGCCATGACTGGCGGCGGCGGCGCGGGGTATGTCGAGCTATCGCCATCTGCTGGATCAAGCTACACCGACGAGCAGGTGGATGACCGGGTTGCGGCGCTGATCCAGAACGGCACCGGGATCACGTGGGCCTACAACGACGCCAGCGGGACACTGACGCCCACCGTCACCGTGACGGCGGTGCCGCCAGCGACCGCAACACCGCTGGTCGAGAGCGGCGCGGGCGCGGTCGGCGTCGCCACCAAGTACGCGAGGGAAGACCACGTTCATCCGGCAGGCCCCGGCGGCGCGATCATTTCCGACACGGCTCCGGTAGGTGCCGCAGCAGGATCGTTCTGGTGGGAGAGCGACACCGGCATCACCTATCTCAGATTTGCCGACGCCAACTCGAGCCAGTGGGTGGCGATTGCGAGCGGGGCCGCGCCGCAAGCGGCGAGGAAGAACTACATCCTCAACGGCGCGATGATGGTGAGCCAAGAGAACGGGGCGACGGCGGTAACCACCAACGGGTTTTATCCCGTCGATCAATTCTGTCATGTCTGGGGGCACGGCGGCAATGTCGCCGCGCAACAAGTCGTAGGCCTTACGCCCGGCGGTTCGCCTAACCGCATCCGCGTCACCGTAACTGGGGCGGATGCTGCTGTTGCGGCTGGTGATATCTATCTACTGACGCAACGCATCGAGGGTCAGCGTCTGGTGCCTGAATTGAGGCTTGGCACGGCATCAGCACGGACGGTGACGCTGCAATTCGGCTGCAAGGGACCGGCGGGGACGTATTGCGCATCGATCCGCAACGGTGCTGGTAATCGCGGCTATGTCGCAGAGTTTGTTATTAGCGCGGGCGAGGCCAATACCGACGTGATGAAGTCGGTGGTCATTTCGCTCGATACTGCCGGAACGTGGGCGGGCGATAACACTGCCGGGATGGAAGTATCGTGGTGTCTGATGGCGGGCACCAACTTCCAAGCCACCGCAGGATCGTGGGTGACGACGGGCCTCGTCGCTACATCCAGCCAGTTTAATTTGTTTGCCACCAACGGCAACGTGTTCGAGCTATTCGACGTCAGCTTGACTGAAGGCTCCGTCGCTCCGCCGTTCGTGGTGCCGGATTACGCGCAAGAGCTGGCGGCGTGCCAGCGCTATTGGTGGCGGTGCGATAGTCAGATTGTCGATACCGGAGCAGCATCTCAAATGACGATCTTCCCGACTACCATGCGAGCAAATCCCACAATTACGGGCGGAGGCGCAGGATTTTCTACCGCCGCCCTTACCCCTACGGCTGTGCAATTGTTTCAAACGGCACGTGCCTATCAAGACGTGAGATATAACGCGAGGCTCTGATGGCAGACTACCAACTCACCGCCACCGACAGCATCATCCCGCGACCCGAGGACGCGCATGGCCTATGACTTCCCCAACACCCCGACGTTAGGCCAAGTCTACCAAGGCTGGGTCTGGGACGGCGTGGCGTGGCAGGTGCAGGGCGCGGCAGCGCAGGGCGCGGTGCGGTTCGATACCCCGCAGGGATTGAACGCCAACCAGCAGGCGCAGGCTCGCGCCAACATCGATGTCACCCAAAAAAATTACATCACCAACGGCGCGATGATGGTGAGCCAAGAGAACGGGACGACGGCGGGGACGACGGGAGCGTATTACCCCGTAGATGGTTTTCTTGTTTCCGGCAGTCACGGCGGCACCAATACTTCGCAACAAGTTGCAGGTGCTACGCCGGGCGGATCGCCCAATCGATTACGTGTTACTGCCACCGTAGCGGACGCAGCCGTTGCAGCGGGCGACTACTGCCGAATACACCAACCGGTGGAAGGGCTGCGCGCGGTCGATCTGAGAAGTGGTTCGGCGGCGGCAAAAACAATAACGATCCAGTTCGGCGTCAAGGCCCCGGCCGGTACTTATTGCGTTTCCATCCGCAACGGCGCAACCGACAGGTCTTATGTCGCGGAATACGTCATCGCCGCTGGTGAAGCCAATACCGACGTTGTGAAGTCGGTTACTATCGCACTCGATACGACGGGGACGTGGGCGACCGACAACACCGCAAACATGTATGTCTCTTGGGCGCTGATGGCGGGATCGACAACCCAAACCGCTGCTAACGCTTGGACGGCGGGACAATTTACGGCTACGTCCAACCAGTTCAACTTCATGGGCACCGGCGGCAATACGTTCGAGCTGTTCGACGTTTCCCTTACCGAGGGCTCCGTCGCGCCGCCGTTCGTGATGCCGGATTACGCCAGCGAACTGGCGGCGTGTAAGCGTTATTTCCAGAAATACGTCGGCGTGCTCGTGTCCGGCTACGGAGCTGCCGGAGCCAACCAGTTCGACTCGTACCTCATCGTCCCCTCAATGCGAGCAACGCCGACAGGCAGCGTAACAGGCACCGCGCCTAGTTACGCCAACTGCTCTGCTCTGGTGGTTGTCCCGTACACTGAAACAGCCTTCACGGCGCGGGTTACGGTCACGGCGGCGGGGGGATACTACGTCGATACGAGCGCCAGCTCGATTAATTTGAATGCGAGGCTCTGATGGCAGACTATCAACTCACCGCCACCGACAGCATCATCCGCACCGAAGACGGCGCGTGCATCCCGCCAGACCCAGCGAACAGAGACTACGCGGAGTATCTCCAGTGGGTCGAGGACGGCGGCGTCGCCGACCCCTACGTCGAACCGGAGCCCCCGCCACCGGCACCACCGACGCCCGAACAGCAGATTCTGTTCGACCACGAGAACCGGCTCAGGACCCAAGAGGGAACGCCACCGCTGACGCTGGAGGACTTCGCAAAAAAGCTGGTCCCGAAATGATGACGATCACCGAGTATACGATGACTAATGTCGAGCAACCGAGGCCGCCGCCGCAGTCGCCAGTCTACCTGCCGCCGCAAAGCACGATACAACTGGCGCACGCCACCAGTGACGCGGTCATCTCAGGCCTCGCCAAGAGCCCCTATTTATTGGGTGTGGTCGTCATCGTCCTCGTTGGCGTATCTGCGGCAATCTACTTTCTCCAGATTTTGATTACAGGTCAGGCTTTCCACCTGAATAATCTGCTTCAGCAGCAAACGCGTCAGCAAAGCGAGCTGCTGGCGATGCACAAGTCGGAATTTGAAGCACTGCTGGAAATGAGCAACCGGCTGTCGCCAGTGCCGCAATCGCTCCCTCCGGGAGCTGCCTTGCCGCCGCCGGTTAATCCGCCTCAACCAAGGGGGCCGCGATGAACGAAGACCGCAAGCTCACCAAGGCGGGTGCGAATTTGATCCAGCACTTCGAGGGATGCCTGCAGAAGAAAGGCGAGCATTATCACGCTTACAAATGTCCAGCTGGGGTATGGACTTGTGGCTGGGGCTCAACCGGGCCGCCACACGGAAAGCACAAGATTGACGCAGCTACTCGATGGACCCGTGAGCAATGCGATGAAGCATTTCTTAAAGATATGGAGCAGTTTGAAAAGGCTGTACGCAAACTGGTACGGGTGCCTCTCACTGCTAATCGCTACGACGCGCTGGTGTCGTTCACATACAACGTCGGAGCGGGCGCTCTTGAACGCTCAACTCTCCTCAAACGGGTTAATGCCGGTGATCATAAGGGAGCCGCCGCCGAGTTCCACAAATGGAATAAAGCCAACGGAAAAGTCCTCGCCGGATTGACACGGCGACGGGCCTCCGAGGCCCTGCTATACCAAGGTATACCCGACGAAGATTACGACGGCAAAGCCGATCCGAAGCCTCCGGTGCATCCGATGCCGCAGGCGGTCGATGCGGCGGAGGATTAGGACATGGCTGACAACCGCGACGTACTCGCCCAGATGCTGGCGGCAGGCCAGACCGGCGGCCTGACCCCGGGGGACTTCACGACCTTCGCCAACAAGCTCAACGACCCCACGGCGTTGCAAGCATGGAACGACGCGGGCGGCATCTTCGCCCAGAACGGCGGTCAGGTGCCCGATCCCGACGAGCAGTATTTCGGTAACAAGGGCCCGCAGAGCGGCAGTACCCCGGAAACAAGCTGGATGCACTCGGTACAGCCGTGGCAGCAGGGCGGCTACGGCGGCGGGGAAACCACTTACCAGTCGCAGCAGATGATCCAGCCGGGATTTATCGGTGCCGGTGGGGCGATGCACGCCGATCCGGCCTATTGGGGTTATCAGGGTCGCGGCCAGGGCTACGCTCCCGGTTCGGTCGGCGACATATCTGGCTTCAATAACAACAGGTGGGGCGGCGCTGCTGGCGGGACTGGCGGATTGACCCCGCAGGACGCGGCCACGTTCTCGCGGCTGGTCGGCCCGAAGGCGTTTCAGGAATGGCTCAACGCGGGCGGCGTGCAGGGCCAGTTCGGCGGCGGCATGGGCGGTGCCGTCGGCGGCGGTGGCGGTGGCGGTGGCGTTGGTGGCGGGCAAGGCCCCGGCGGTGGCGGGCAAGGCCCCGGCGGTGGCGGGCAAGGTCGTGGCGGCGGCAACAGTGCCACCCTTGGCGGCGGCTATTCTATGGGCGGCATTGGCTCCGACGCGCATTTCGGCCCGCAAGCCAGCCTCCAAGCCAGCTTTGACGCGGCTAACGCGGCTCAACACGCGGCTACGGCGTCTGCCCTTTCTAATTCATTCGCGGCGCAATCGGGGGCACTCGGAGAACAAGTCGCTGGCGATCTCGGAGCATTAGGCGAAGGCTTCGGCGGCGTCGGGTACGGGGGATCACCCTACTAGGAGGTTCAGATGGACGTCAGCGGCATCCCCAACATGGGCTTCGGCGGGGGCTCATACTTCGGCGGCGGCGGCATGGCGGGCTTCGGCGGCATGCCGGGGTGGTATCCGGCATGGAGCGCGGCCCAGATCAACAACTCGATGGGGATGGGGCCCGGCGGTGCCGGGGCGCAGAACCAGAACGTGCTGAACAATCTGTACACGGGCGGCGGCTTCGGGGCCCAGACCAACGCCTACTCCGCTGCCGGGGCGGGGTATGGCCGCCTGACCGGCGGCTTCGCCAACACCCCCGCCGGGTATGCCGCCGCAAGGTATGGCGGTGGCGGGATCGGCGGCGAGAACGCCCGCGACAGCTTGGCGCAAACCATGGCTGGCGGTAGTAGCCGCACCACGAACCCGTACGCGGGGATGATCCTCGGTCCCGCCGCCAATCCCAGCTACTTCAATCCCGGCACCTATGCGGGCGACAAAGGCAACTACGGAATACCCTTCAACGGTCAGCCTCAAGCCGGTGACATCGGCTTCAGCAAGCAGCCGTCGTACCCCAACCTCGGCTACAATCCGGGCATGGGCAACTCATTCGCCAATCCCGGCATGAACGGCAACCCGTTCCAGAACCGCTTCGGGCTGGGCTACCCCAATTCGGGATCGCCAAGCCAGTACGCGCCCGGTGCGAACATGCCGGGGAGCTTCCAGCAGCCCTTCGGCGTGGACAATCCGGGCGGGGCCCTGCCGCTGGGCGGAGGACCGCGATCAGACCTGAACTGGTATGGACAGCCGAACGCCACTTCATGAAAAAAGCCCCGGCATTTCTGCCGGGGCTGAGAAGTAGTATAACCCATTTACCGCGATGATTATACGCCTACTTCCTTGAGGTTGACCACCGCTTTCGAGGGGGCCGCCGCCCCCTGTAGAGACAGCGGGACGAGCCCCTGGAAGCAGGCGGCAAAAGCCAGATAGTTCATACCGTCCACGTAATTATCGATTTTATCCGGGGAGCTTTTTGACCGGACTAATTTGGAACAGAGAAAAATCATTGCAACGTCTCGCGCCGTCAAGGGCTTGCCGATGATGACGGACGCCACAGCGGCAATCTCACGGTAATTCTGGTCGATAGAGGCGACGTTGTCGTAGTCGTCACCCCTCGCGTTGATCAGCTCGAACGCGAGGGTGAGAAGATCGCCCGGGTGGGGCCTGTCCATTTTTGTCATCAGAAGGGCATATCCTCTTTTTCCTTAACCTCGCCATCGTCAAAGGCAGATGATGCTGCGGGGCGACCGTCGAGGCGCTGACGACCTTCCGACTGGATAACCTGAAGGTGGTTCAACCCGAACGACACGCCTTTGCGTCCGGTGTGGGTCCACGCGAACGGTACAACGTTTGCCCTCACGAGTTGCCCCGACCACACTTCATCCGGCACGAGAATGTCTTGCCTGTTGGTGTCCACGACGCCGGGCTTGTTTTTTGACCACGGGCTGATGAAGGTATGCCCGGGATGATAGCCGTCATATGACTTCTCACCCGCGTCACGGAACGGCATGTTGACCTGCTTGAGATTGATGTTGTCGCCGAACTCTTTCTTGGCGGCGTCGATGCAGGCGGTTTGCAGCGCCTTGTAGGCCGGGCTCTTCTGCTGCGCGGGGTCGAAGATCAGCGAGCAGCTGTAGACGGGGGCACCGCCTTCGGCGCGCGGGCGTGGCGTGAAGATGTTGGCGAAGCTGAGGGTGGCGTAGGGGGTATTGATACTGGTCATAATCTGGCTCCTGTTTCTAATCTGGTAACAGAGGTATCTTACGTTGAAATCAACCCCTCTGTCAACTGCTGATTTCAAAACAAATTGGCATCGTCAAAGGCCGCTGCGGCATGGCCCTGATGCTTCTGGGCGAAAGCCCGGCACTCGGTCTTGCGGACGCACCAGCGGCAGTGCGGGCCCGCGTTCTCGGTGGTGTCGCCCGCCGCGATCTTGTCGAGAGCAGGCCGCACCTCGAAATCATTCCACTGCCAGAGGTCGCCCAACGTCGTCGCGTGCGAGCGCAACGGCTCGCCGTCGAGGCGCGGCTGACAGATGGTCAGCACGATATCGGTATCGAACTGCGTCACCCGGGCATAATCCGCCATCGCCAGCGCGTACAGCTTGAGCTGCGGACTGGCGGGATCGACGGCAACGCCCTTGCCGAATTTAAGATCGACAACGTGGAGTTCAGATGGTTCGACGTAGACGCCGCAGTCGAGCGTCCCCCAGACCATGCCGTCGGTGCAAGGGACGACAAGACGCTTCTCCAGCACCCAGATGGCATCCGGCAGGGCCTGAAGGCCCTGAACGTGAGTAACGTAGGGGTTCAGGGCCCGGCACATGCCGGGGCTGACGATGTACTCGTCGCCCTCGACCGTGATCTTGTCGGGAAGGAAAATGTCTCCCTTCAAAGTCATTTCCGCCACAGCATGGGCAGCGGTGCCTTCCTTGGCGTACCTCGACGAAGGACGCGGGATGTCCTTCGTCAAGGTCACGCTCGCGGGGCACGCCAGCCACATCGCGGCCGACGACGGCGAGCAGGCGGCATGTGTGCTCATGGTTTACTCCATTGCGCGGCCATCGCCAGGGCGATGCCGGGAAGGGTGCGGCTGCGCTCCTTCCAGCGGTCAGGCCCGGGGCTGGCAAAATGGACGCGCGGCGTGCGGCCCGCGACAATGTCGGTTGGTTGCAGCGGCGGCAGGCCCTTGAGCCAGAGACAGGTGGACTTCACCTCGCCGTGGCCAAACATCCACGGCTGGATGACCTGGTCGGGTTTGCGGATTTTCGAGGAGATGACGCTGACCGGGTTTTCGAGGGCGATACGATCCACGGGGGAGGCCAGCAGGGCCCTGACAAAGTCGAGGGCCTCGGCCTGTTCCTGCCGCTTTTTCCCGAACCACCGGGCCCCGCTGACCGCCAGATGCGTGCATGGCGGGTGCGCCACCATCAGGTCCCAGCCTTCATCCAGCACGGCGAGGACATCGCCCTGGATATGGAAGGGACTGCCATCCTCCGACGGCAGAAGGTCGCACGACCACGCCTCGTGCCCCCGGGCCCGGAAAGCCCGGCTCACCGTGCCGGAGAACTCGCAGGCCACGAGCACTCTCATTTCAGGATGATCCTCGGGTTGGCCGGGGCCGCCGAACAATTGGTGCAGGGCGACGAGATCGGCTTCGACAAGTCGATGCTGCCCCACCTCACCATTGAGTTGCCGTTCAAAATATAAGCCAATTTCAACGCGGCGATTTTGGTGGCCTCGTCAGGGCCCTCCCCCAACGCGGGGGAGGCTGAGGCGAGGATCGCCATCAGAATGGCGATGCGGGTCATGTTAATGCACCATTATCGATGGCTTCACGAATAGGCACGAAGCTTTCCGGCGGCAATTCCCTGAAGCTCTTCGCGCCGTTGCCGAACCGGCTCAGGAGTTCGAAGACTTCCTTCTGGAAGCCGTTGGCGTAGGCCGACTGGAGATCCTCGATGGTCTTCTGGCGAACCCGGACCACTTCGTCCGGGGCGAGGCCGAGGCTCTCGGCGGAAGCCGGGGGCGGCGGCGTCGGGTACGACGGCGGCGCATTCTTGGCGGCCTTGGCGGCCCGCTTCGCCTCCAGCTTCGCCTGCGCGGCGGCCCGCAGCCGCTCGTCGTTGGCCTTCTGCTTCTCGGTGCGTTCGCGTTTCTGCACCGGCTTGTCCACCGGCTTATTCACAGCAGCTTCCTTGGCGGCGAAGATGGCCTCGGAGGTCAGGCCCTGAGCCGGTTGAGCCGTGGCGGTCTTGGCGTGCGCGTAAGTCTCCGTAGCGATTTTTATGCCAGACCTTTCCAGCAGTGCCGCCATCTGGTCGAGTATGTCGTTAAAGCCTTGGCCTTCAAACGTGATCTTCACTTGGTTTCTCCTTGGGTTTCGAGGGGCATGCCGATCCGCGACTTGGCGAGATCGACGATGATGCGGGTGCGCTGCGACATCTGGCCCGCAGCCGGGGTGTAGACGCGCTTGTATTCGTAGACGTCGATCAGCGAATGGCTGTCGCGGTGGAAGCGAACGAAGTAGGCTTTCGCTTCCCCATCCGTGACCTTGATGGTGATCGGGTTCGGCTGATCGGGCTTGTTGTCGTTCACGTCTTCTCTCCTTGCGTATCAAAGAGCATGGTGAATTCCCGGGCCTTGCGGACCAGGAGGCTGTTAATCAAATCGTCGATGGTGCCTGCCGCCGACAGCATCCGCGCCACGACGCCGTCCTTCTGGCCGATACGATGCACGCGGCACGCCGCCTGCGCGTTGTCCATCGGGGTCCAGGAACTCTCGACGAAAACCACATCGGAGCATTTGCATTTCGGCCCCACGAGGGTGATCGCGGTGCCTGCGGCCTGGATGTTGCCAACGAACACCCGGCAGCGGGCATCCATCAGGAACTTGTCAACGGCTTCCTCGCGCTCTTTCGGGGGTGTGCTGCCCGTCAGCACCGCTGGTGAATACTCGCCGAGGTGGCGGGTGAGGGCCGCAATGACATGGGCGTGGTGCGCGAACACCAACACCTTGCGGTCGGGCGGCAGATTGTCGAGCATATCGACGATGTACTCGGTCGCGCCCCTCAGCTTCGCCGCTCCCAGCATCCGCCGCATGGTCATGATCGAGGTGTTGCGCCCGGCGGCTTGCAGCGCGGCGGTGAGCGCGTCGAGCCCGGCGGTCGCGCCCTGACCGGCGAAGATCTCGGTCATGATCTTTTCGAGCAAAGTGATGTCGGGCCCGGTCAGCTCGCTCTGGTCGAGCGGCACCGGGACCTGGTCCCAGAGGATCGGCGGCAGGTCCTTGAAGACTTCGTCTTTACGCACACGGAACATGAAGGGGGCGATCAGGCTCCGCAGCACGTCGAGGTTCTTCGAGCCCTCGACGACGCGGATCGGCCTTGAGCCGCCGAAGTACTTATGGGTGACCCGGCAGAACTTGTCCTCGTATTCGTGGCGGGGCATCTTCACGCCCTGCGGCCAGCAGATGGAGAGCAGCGTATACAAATCGCCCGCGTGGTTCTTCATCGGGGTGCCGCTCAGCGGCGTGATGTCGCCCAGCTTCGACGCGACGCGGCGCAGGGCTTTGACGCGGTTGCTGTCGGCGCTGTTGAAACCGTGCGCCTCGTCAATGGCGGTCATGTCAAAGTCGAGCCCGTTGGCGAGCCTTTCGACTACCGGGCTGTTTTTCTGCGACATCAGGCCGTGGCTGACGATGTAGTAATTGCCGTCTTTCGCCAGATCGGCGGCGGTCCTGACGACGACGTAATCCGCCATCTGGTCCCAGAGACCGATTTCCCGTTGCCAGACTAGCACCGCCGAAGCCGGGCAGATCACGAGAACACGGTCGGCGTTGCGCAACTGCACGGCCTCGATGAAAGTCCTCGTCTTGCCGATGCCCATATCAAAACCGAGATAGGTCGGCACCTTCTCGGCAAGGCGCATCGCGCCCTGATGCTGGTGCGGAAACAACGGCTGGCTCATGGGTCGGCCCTTTCAAATGTCACGTCGCGCATGTTCCAGCCGAACGGCACGCGCAAGCCTGTCGGCAGCACCCACAAATGAAACTTGTTGGAGGTGTCGATCCTGCGGCTCTCGGCGGGAAATAACTCCACCGCCTCGCGTTCAGGCCCGGCGACCTCGTTCTTGATCTGCTGCAAATGTCGCCAGTCCCGGGCCAGCCCCTTGTCGTGCCGGATGACGCAGACGTGCAGGGCGTCGGCGTCGTGGTCACAAGCGGCGACCTGCACCCGGTAGACATCGTTGACGAAGTAGCGGGAACGGGCGTGATGGTACTCCAGCCACGCCAGCGCGGCGTCCTCGGACAAGCCGTAATGACGCGCCACTTCGGCCACTTCAGGCGGTTGGGGACGGAAGGCGTCCCGAGGATTTTCCACCAGCGGGGTCACGCGAAGATCTCCGCTTGGCGGGCCCGCACGACGCGCACCCAATACCAGTCGCCAATCAACAAGGCCTCGGCGCGGTCGGCGTCTTTTTTCCGGTCAAGGTAGCGGTTGAGCCCGGGCCACTTCCTGATGGCGAGGGCGCGGCTGGCTTCTTTTTCGGATTTAAGAAGGTGGTAGCCCTTCCACTGAGTAGGGGTCACAAGGGTCAGCGGCAGGCTCAGAGCCCCGACGACGCCGTGGATGATGCCGCACCCCATCCCAAATTTGAACGTGCTGGAGAGCCCTTGTTTGGGCATGGAATGCACGTTCTCGACGACCACAGCCTGCACCTGCATGTCGCGCAGCGCGTGGCCGAAGGCGGCGGCGTCCAGCATGCCGTTGACGGTGCGGATGTCGTCCACGAACACGGGCGTGTGATCGTGGAACACGGCAATGGCCGCGTGGACCGATCCGGGGTCGATGGCGGCGAAGATCATTTGTCCTCTTCCGGGGTACAGAACACCACTACGAGCATCATCATCGTCATCATGACTATGGCTGCGGTCATTTTCGCGGCTCCGGTATCGCCAGACATTTCAGCTCGTGCGCGGTCAGCTCGTCGCCCCTGGCGTTGATCGGGTAGCCACAGACGATGCATTTGCGCTGCACCGTGCCCATCGGGATCATGTGGCGGATGCTCATTTCCGTCGCCCCTTCGGCTTGAGGCGGAAGTCGTGGATGAGGGCGTCCATCGGGGTCTCGATCAGGCCCGCGTCCTGCGCCAGGGCGAACACCGCTGGGGCCCACGCGCCGGGCAAACTGTTGCGGGTGGACCAGCCCTGCACGGTGTCGGCGGGCGGCGGAAAGAAGCCTTTCGCCATGAGTTTCTCCGTCGTAGGTCCTACGCCGCCGAGACGTTCGATCATGTCCCGCACCTTCCAGACCGGGGCGGCGGGCGCGAAGATGGTCCGGTTACGCTTCGGCATGGCTCGTCTCCCGCGTATCATAGAAAGTCGCCATGCGGCATGTCCCGCAATCCTGCCGGAACTGGCCGTGTCCGGGCGCATGGCCGCTATCGCACCAGTATGAGCCACCGAGGTCGCCGCCGCAGTTGAAGCAGCTCACCACGCTATGGCGGTCGAATACCGGAAATCGTTTTGTCATCTCAGTTCTCCACCAATTTGACGGTCTTGAAGCTGGTCTTCTTCAGGAAGGGGGCGATAGCCTTCTCGCCGAACGCCTCTTCGATGGCCTTGCGGTCGAGCGTCTCCCTGACGCCGGGGGTGATGGTGGCGGTATACTGGTCGCCCTTGAGGTCCGCGCCATCGGCCAGGAGCTTGTCGCGCAGATCGTCGGCACGGGCGGTGAGGGTCTTGATCTGCTCGCGGATCTCGGCGAGGGCATCGGCGGGGTGGACGTTGAACAGGATCTCGGGGGCGAAGGGTTGGGCTTCGGTGGGCATCTGATATTCTCCGTTGGGGTTGACCGAGCTATAAACTGACAAACGAGTAGTTGTCAACCCCCTATTTGCGGTGTACGGTTTTCGCTCCCTGGCAGAGAGGAGAACCCTGCATCATGCCCAAACCTAGCCATGCCCTCCATCTGGATTTCGAAACCTTCTGTGAGCTGGACCTGCGCAAGGTCGGCATTCACCGCTACGTCAACCACCCCTCGTTCAACGTGCTGTGCGTGGCGTGGCGGCTCGACAGCCAGACCACGCTGACGGCGGTGATCGCCCCGGTGCCGCCGCAGCAGCGTGTTCCGCCTGCCCTGCGGCAGCTGCTGCAGAACCCGGACGTGCAGGGTCATGCGTGGAACGCGGCGTTCGAAACCGCCGTGCTGGCGCGGCTGGGAGTATTCGTCGCCAACGCACTATCGTGTACGATGCAACGTGCGTTGGCCTATGGCCTGCCGGGGCGGCTGGAGACGGCAGCGGCGGCATTGGGCGTGGCTTCGCAGAAAGACATGCAAGGCCACAGATTGATGCTGAAGATGTCCCGGCCGCTGAAGCCGGGCACGGGCGCGTGGGTCATCGCCGACTATGAGGCGCTGGCGACCTATTGCGGCAAGGACGTGGAAGCCGAGGCGGCGGTCTCGGAAAGCGTCCCCGAACTGCCCCCGGAAGAGGCGGCTCTATCGACGCTTGACAACCTGATGAATGTGTCGGGTGAACTGGGCATCGACCTGCAGCGGGTGGCCGATCTCGGGGTGGCCGCCGAGGCCGCCGAGAAGGAGGACGCGGCGCGGTGCGCGGCCCTGACAGCTGGCGCTGTAACTTCTCCGGGGACGCAGACCGCGCGATTGCTGGCGTGGCTGGCGGAACAGGGGCTGATGCTGGAGGACACGACGCGGGCCACCATCGAGGAAGCCCTGCTGGGCGGGCCCTACGTGATCGGGGTCCGCGAGGTTATGGAGATCCGGCTCCGCATGGCGCGGGCCTCGAACCGCAAATTGGCGCGGATGATCCAGATGGCCGACCTCACGGATCTGTCGATCCGGGGCCAGTTCCAGTTCAACGGGGCCGGGCGCACCGGCAGGTGGAGCGGCAGGGGTGTTCAAGTGCAGAACCTGCCGCGCACGCCCAAAGGCTTCTCTCCCGACCTGTTCGCCGAGATGGCCCGCCAAGCCACAGCGCCGGGCGCTGGTGCGCTGAATGCGGTGAGCCCTGCTCCGGTGCTGGATTGCGTGAGCTGGTCTCTCAGGTCCTGTCTGAAAGCCACGGACGACGGCAAGGTGCTGTGGTCGTTCGACTTCTCGCAGATTGAGGCCCGCGTCCTGGCATGGCTGGCGGGGCAGCGTGACGTTCTCGACGTGTTCGCCTCCGGGGAGGACGTTTACGTCTGGGCGGCTTCGCAGTTCGGCTCCAGGGACCGGCAGCTCGGCAAGGTATTGATCCTGGCGCTCGGGTTCGGGATGGGAGCGGTGAAGCTCAGGGACACCGCGCTGAAGTCCTACGGGGTGCGCCTGTCGGCAGCGCAGGCGGAGAAGTTCAAGAGCGGTTGGCGGGCGTCGAACCAGCACATCGTCACGTTCTGGGCGCAGATGGAATACGCCGCGAAGCAGGCGGCGCTTCAGCCGGGGCAGGTGTTCGCGGCTGGCGGCTCGGGGGTGGCGTTCACCGCGACCTCGCGGACGCTGCAGATGCGGTTACCGTCGGGCCGCGTGCTCTACTATCACCGGCCCCGGCTCGAGCGGGAGACCGGGTCGCTGGCGTACTGGGGTGCCGAGGTCGGGGGGCGCTGGGTCGAACAGCGGACGTGGGGAGGAAAACTGGCCGAGAACGCCACCCAGGCCGCCGCGCGCGACGTGATGGCGGAAGCGATGCTGCGGACGTTCCGGCGGTGCGGGCTGGTGCCAGCCATGACGGTGCATGACGAACTGGTCTATGCGCTGTTCGACGGCGGCGGCACTCCCGATGAAACAGCTAAGCTGCGGGATATCATGTTGGAACCGCCGTCCTGGGCAGGCGGGTTGCCGCTCGCCGGGGAGGCCAAGGTCATGCGGCGGTATGGTGTGAATTTGTCCCTTGGGGCAGTAGCCAAATCACCCGGACAGGCAGAGGATATGTCGGCGGCATGACACAAAAAGAAAACGGCCTTCATGCTGGGGGGCATGAAGGCCGGAACTGATTTCCACCACCACCCACCACAGACGGAAGTAGAGCCCTCTCTGATTAAGAAAGGATCAGTATTGTGACAAAGCTATCAGATGCCGAACGGTTCCTTCAAGCGGTATTTGCGGATTACGTATCCCACGCCATCTTTGCCAACCTCAATCCGGCAGCGCACACCCGTCATCTTGCGGAATTAGACCCCCATCGCGACTGCTACTGGTCAATCGCGGCGTTCGGGCCTGATGCGAAAACCAACCTCGGCGACGACGCCCTGCATACGGTGGCGCTGGTGATCGACGACGTCGGGACCAAGGTGCCCGAAAGCGCGGTGATGCTGGCGCTGGGAAAGCCGACGGCGAAGGTCCTCACGTCGGCAGGGAATACCCAGTGGAGCTACCGGCTGTCTGTGCCGGTCGCGCGCGATGACTGGCCGGGGTTCTTCGCGGGCGTCGAGGCGCTGATCGGGCACCCGCTGGAGGCGCGTGGGGCGCAGACGCTGGTGCGGTTGCCGATGGGGGTGAACACCAAGCCGCAGAATAACGGGTTCGAGGTTCGGTTAGTGGAGCTGAACGGCGACGTGGAGCTGGACCCGGACACGATTGAACGCGTTCACGATAAAATCACGAAGGGCTCACGCGCGACAGGTGGCGGGGACTGGAGCCTCGCGCATCTGCGGGCGCTGATGGCGCTGGTGCCGAACGACTACGAGCGGGCGGGCTGGATCGAGATCGGGCACGGGCTGAAGGCGCTGTGCGCGGACGACGAGGAAGGGTTTCTGGCGTTCGACGCGTGGTCGGCGACCCATGCCAGTTACGACGCGGTCGCGACACGCAAGGCGTGGGACAGCTTCGGGGCGGGGGCGGGGTTGCTGACGCAGGGCGGGCGGCTCAAGGGTCTGGCCGAGAGCCAGCACCCCTCACGGTACGCCGCGATTGTGTTTGACGACGGGGAGGTGCCGCCGGGCCCTCCTAAGCCCGCCACGGCGGGTATTACGGCAACCCCATTCAAGTGGGTGGACCTTGCCACGACCCGGCCGCGCGACTGGCTCTACGGGGATATCCTGCTGCGCAAATTCGTTTCAATGACTGTGGCTCCGGGTGGGGTGGGCAAGTCGTCGCTGGTGGCGGTTGAGACGCTGGCCCAGGTCACGGGGAAGTCGCTGCTGGAAGAAGACCCGACGGACGAGCTACGGGTGTGGCTGTGGAATTTAGAGGACCCGTATGAGGAGACGCAGAAGCGGCTGCTGGCGGCGGCCAAGCACTACGGGGTGGGTGAGGCGGATATCGGCGGGCGGCTGTTCGTGGACAGCGGCCGGGATCAGCGATTGGTCGTGGCTGAGATGCGCGGCACCACGCCTGTGATCGTGCGGCCCGTGGTATCGGCGCTGGTGGAGCAGATACGGCTGCGGCGGATCGATGTCGTGGTGATCGATCCTTTTGTTTCATGTCACGGGGTGCCTGAGAACGACAATACGGCACAGGACATGGTGGTGAAGGAATGGGGCCGGGTAGCCGAGGAGGGGAACTGCGCGGTCCATCTGGTCGATCATACCAGTAAGGCAGGCAGCAAGGAAGTGGTGACGAACAGCTCACGAGGGGCCGTGGCGAAGACGGACGCGGCACGGGTGGTGCGAGTGGTCAACCGTATGACGGATACCGACAGCAAGGCATACGGGATCGCAGAGCCTTGGCGCTACTTCAATACGTTTAACGACAAAGCGAACATGGCTCCGCCTAAAAGCAGGCGGGACTGGTTCTGCATGAAGAGTGTGTGGGCTGGGAATGGCGGGGGTGCAGCGCAAGCATTCAGCGTTGGCGCGGCTGCGGTGTCGGCACAGGGTGACAGTATAGGCGTTGCCATATCGTGGACGCCACCTGATGCGCAAGCGATGGCTACTGGAGATGCCTTCGTGAAGGTAGCTAAGGTAATGGGGACCAAGAGCTGGAATGCTGCGCCACAATCAAAGAACTGGGTCGGAAACGCTGTAGCTCAAGGGTTGCAGATGTCTGCGTCTGTTATCTCTGATAGAGAGGCCATAAAAGCGATCATAAAACGGTGGATTTCAGACGGATTACTGAGAGAACTAACGCAAATGGATAAACACAGAAACCCTACCAAATACATAGAGTTAGCACAGGCGTTCTAAGTGATTTGCGTGAGTTGCGTCTGTCTGCGTCTGTCTAACTCAGCAACCCATTGCGTATGTGCGTTAGTCCCCCTTCTCTTGGGACTAACGCATACACGCACCAACTCGGAGAACTAAAAATGACCGATCATATTGCCTATGTGATTATCCCTGCCCTGCCGGGGTTCGAGGCGGTCCAGTATTATCATAACAATGGTGGTGCCGATGCGTGCATCGACCGCCAGCCTGTCGTGGCGTGGCGCATAGACCCTGCGGAAGGCTCCGAATGGGCTGAAGCCATAACACCGGACCTCCTTAACAGGGATATAGAGACGTACATCAAATACCCCGATGGCCGCATAGTCTGGCCTGCGGTCCAGACGTGGGATGACGAAGCAGCGTGGCTTGTGGATACTGCTGTCCGAGGCGAGGAGAAGCGTAAGGCGGCCTGAAACTTCCGGCCGGTCTTTTATAGTTGACCTTTATAGTTGGCCTTTATAGTTGACCTTTATAGTTGGCCTTTATAGTTGACCTTTATAGGGGTGTTCGCTTCGTGCGTGTGCCTACGCCTACGCCTGCGCCTGCGCCTGCGCCTGCGCCTGCGCCTGCGCCTGCGCCTGCGCCTGCGCCTGCGCCTACGCCTACGCCTGCGCCTGCGCCTGCGCCTGCGCCTGCGCCCGCGCCCGCGCCCGCGCCTACGCCTACGCCCGCGCCCGCGCCTAC
>Ga0207669_10000362_pt1 | contig 20489 bp, 37 predicted proteins | sample KBSM33metaG_FD_184329 | JGI IMG/M metagenome (GOLD analysis project Ga0207669, IMG submission 184329) | Miscanthus rhizosphere microbial communities from Kellogg Biological Station, Michigan, USA - KBS M3-3 metaG (SPAdes) (version 2) | ecosystem: Host-associated > Plants > Roots > Rhizosphere >...
GGGGGTGACCACCACCCGGGAGTTCTCCCCCATCGGCGCGGGCTGCGCGGGCGGCTCCGGCGCCTACATGGAGCAGGTGGAGTTCACCTTCGTCGCCGCCACCCCGCACGTCTACGGGCAGATCGAGTATCTCGGCGGCACGGTGGGCTCACCTGCCGCGAACTACTGCGCGAACCCGTCAGCGGACGCGGATACCTCCGGTTGGAGTGTCCTGGCCGCAGACACGCTGTTCGCCAGGGACACCGCGCAGGTCCATTCCGCACCGGGCGCGTTTCGCCTGACCTCCACCGGCCCAGGTGACTCGATCTACGGGGCGTCGATGTACACCGGAGCGTCGTCGGTAGCGCTCGCTGCTGGCACGAACCTGCGGTGGAGCGTGTGGATCAAGGCGAACCGGGCCGGGACCGCCCATGTGACGCCCACCCTCAACGCCGCGTGGCTGCCGACTGTCGGTCAGCGCGCGATCAGCGTCACTACCTCATGGCAGCAGGTGGTCATCGACCACACCGCTGCGGCGGCAGTAGACACGCTCGGGTTTGTCGTCGGCACCAAGGACGTGGGCATCACACTGTGGTTTGACGACGTTTTCTTCGGCGCCAACACCACGGGCGCGCTGACTCTGGACCCCACGGCGCCGGAACTGCCGGACTGCAACAACCCGCCCGGGGTGGGGACGATCACCGACCCGACAGTGCCGATGGTTCCGATGGCACCGCGCCCACCCCCGGTGACCACCAACCTCAAGCCGACCCAGCCGTGGGCCAGTGGCTACTCGCTGTTCATCCCCAAGACCGAGGTCCCGGAGACGGGGAACGCGGTCTTGGTCATCAGCCTGACCACCGGATCGGAGGCGGCCCGGTACATCCGACTGCGGCTGTACCCGGCACCGCTGGGGTTCGAGCAGAAGGTGTCCGACCTCGACGCCTGCTCGAACTGCGCGGAGATCGTGGTCATGTACATCCCGCCCAACAGCACGTTCCGCATCGACGGGATGAACCAGACCCTGTCCATCATCGACCCGATTGGCAACGCCTTCCCGGCCTCGCACCTGGCCTACTCCGGGGTCGGCCTGCCGACTGGCTGGGCGGCGATGACCTGCGGGATCGACTACTGGCTGTCGGTGGAGTTCCCCGGTGAGGCGGACCCGACCAACAAGTTCATCACCGGAGCGCTCAAGGACTCCTCGACGTTCAACGTGGACCTGGGCTCCTGGCAGAACGGACCGAACGAGGACGGCTCGCCCCGCGCCACCCTGGTCCGGGACACCGGGGCTGGCAACTACCACAGCGGGCCTGGCGGGATGCGGGTGTCCTGGCCGCAGGGCTCCACCGACCGGCCGCAGGTGCTACTGACCGGGCTGACCCCCGGGCTGACCTACGAGTTGGGCGCCTGGATGAAAACGCCGACCACACCGATCCGTCTCGACATGGGGCCGGGGATGAGCGGCACCCAGAGCGCGGTCGGCGCGGCCTGGCAGTACGTCTCGATCAACGCCACCGCGACCGGGACGCAGCACATGGTCCGGCTGTCCAACACCACCACCAACCCGTCGGGCAACTGCTACTTCGATGAGTTCGTCCTGCACGACATCACCACGGCCCGGTACTCGGTGACCCGGCTGGACGTTGCCACGGCTCGGAGGATGTAGGTGCCTCTCGGGTGCGGACTGAACACGGCGGCGATCTTCGACCGGGGCGGGATGAACCGCATCTTCCCCATCGACGTGACCACCTTCGTGGACTACGCGCGGGTCAAGGACGACATCTCCAACGCGCTGATCCGGATTCCCTCATCGGCCGAGTGCTGCGGGCAACTGGCCAACGTCGAGCCGGTGCGCAACGAACTGGTCATCTTCCGTGACGGGCAGCGGGTCTGGGAGGGGCCGATCACCCGGATGGCGTTCACCGCCGACGAGGTCGAGATTGCCGCCAAGGACGTGATGTTCTACCCGTACCGGACGATCATGCGGAACGAGTACAACAACGCCTACCCGAACATCAGCACGGTGACCGGGCGCCTCGACTACATCTTCCAGATCGAGATGGCGCGCAAGGAGGGGATGACCCCGCCGATCAATGTGCTGCCGTACCTGCGGGTGTACCACTTCGAGGGCGAGGCGCGTACCTCCCGGCACTCGCTGCCGTTCCAGAAAACGGTGTGGGAGGAACTGGACGACATGGCCGCGAAGGCGGGGATCGACTACACAGTGGTCGGTCGGGGCATCCACATCTTCGACACCGAGTACCAACTCGGGCTCACCCCGCTGGCGACCGAGGCGGACTTCCTGGCCGGGCTGACAGTCACCGCCTACGGGATGAACCTGACCACCTTCTCGGCGGTCACCGACGGTGAGGGCCGGTACGGGTCCGCCCAGGTGGACGAGATGTACTACGGGAACATCGAGACGCTGGCCACGGCGTATGACGAGGAGTCCTCGGAGGCGCCGACCGATGAGGAACTGCGCAGCCAGGCCCAGCGCAACCTGTCCCAGCGCTTCCCGGTACCGGTGGTGGTGCGGGTGCCGGACAACAGCCAGATCGACCCGGCCAGCGAGGCGTTCGCGTTCGAGAACCTGGTGCCCGGGGTGAAGGTGCCGCTGATGGCGACGGTGGGCTGCCGTCAGGTCCGGCAGGATCAGAAGATCACCAACGTCCGGGTCCAGCAGGACGAGAAGGGTGAGCGCATCACCCTGACGCTGTTCCCGTTCCCGGGCCAGGTGCCGACTGACATCGCCGAGGGAGGCATCGAGTGAAAACCCTTCTGGTCCCGACGACCGGCGAGGAGTGGATGGGCCAGACCCAGTCTCGGCTGGCCGCGCTGGAACGGCACCGCCACCCGAGCAGCGGGTCCGGCGAGAGCAACGTGTGGTTCCGGGCCGAGGCCGTCCGGGTGGACACCCCGATCAACAGCGACGGCGCCTACGTCAAGGTGCCGCTGGCGACCGCGACCGACCCGTTCGGGCTGCTCAATGAGACCCTCGGCTTCGTCGCGCCCCGGGACGGTGCCGTCCAGTTCTCGTCGTCCGTCTCGGTCAACCTGAATGGCCCCAACCCTGGCAACGTCTACACGATCCTCTATGACGAGGACACCAGCCTCACCATGCTGCGGGGCACCCAGTTCGCCTCGCAGACCCCGACGTGGGGCGGGGGGCTCGACCAGGTGGTGGTCCTGTCCGGGATCGTGCAGGTGGTCGCGGGCCACACCTACTCGCTGTGGGCGTTCGTCTCGTCGGTGAACAACGTCAAGAAGTTCGCGTCCTACCCGGAAAACACCTTCCTGACCGGGACCTACATCGACGGCAGCAGCACCCCCGGCGCGAAGGGAGACCCGGGGCCACCCGGCATACCCGGCACCCCCGGCATCGGGCTCGACTCGTCCTGGCGGTACATCGGCTACAACCTCGAACCGAGACTCAGCGCCGGGATCACGACCTATGACACTGGGGGCCGGGACTGGACGAGCGGGCGGTTCCGGCGCGACGCCTCGGGCTGTGTGTTCCTAGAGGGTCTGTTCCAGTACACCGGCCTCACCCCGCCGTTCCCGATCTTCACCCTGCCAGCGGGCTTCCGGCCGTCCACCCGGCAGATTTACTCGGTCTACAACGGCACGAGCACGCCCAGCCAGATCGACGTGATGCCGAGTGGGGTGGTCAACTTCCTGTCCGCTCCGGCCAACGTCTACATCTCGCTGACCGGCGCCACCTTCATGGCCGAGGACGCGCTGCCGGTGACCTGGACCCCGCTGACGTTGATGAGCGGCTTCACCGACTTCGTGCCCGGAGAGACGGCGGGCTACTTCATCGACTCGGTGGGCGACGTGCACCTGCGCGGCCTCATCAAGGGTGGCAGCGGCACTGCCTTCAAGTTGCCAGCCGGGACGTACTCGACCGACTTCAGCAACCTCTACATCACCGCCTGCAACTCGTCCATCGGCGGCCAGTCCGGCCTGGCCCGAGTGGACGTGAACACCAACGGGGATGTCAACATCATCAACTACAGCGGCGGCGGTACTAACGCCTGGGTGTCGTTGGCAGGCATGGTCATCGCCAACCCGACCGGAGTGTGGGAGGTCACGCGCCCCACGATGACCAACGGCTGGGGGAACTACAACGGGGGTTGGGCGCCGCTGGCAACCTGCGTCAACCGCAATGGGGTCATGGCCATGCGTGGCCTCATTAGTGGCGGCGCGGTCGCGGTGCCGACACCCATCACGGTGGCGGGGGTGATCCCACCCAGGTACTCGCCCACCCAGTCGATGATGTTCCTGAACGGGGCCGGACCCAGCGCGTCGGGTGCGCGGGTCGATGTCCAGGCGAACGGTTCGTTGGCGTTCGTCGGGTTCGCCAACGGCGGCACCAACGTCTGGATGGGAACCATCGGTCGGTGGTTCGTCGGGGCCGAGGGCAGCGCGGGCAGCGTCGGTCAGGCCGGAGCGAAGGGCGACCCCGGTGCGCCGGGTACGCCGGGTACGCCCGGTGCGCCCGGTGGTGCGCCTCAGAACGTCGGCTACCTGGCCCGGCGCGGCCCCAACGCCAGCGACACCTACGTCCCCGGCTCGTTCGCCCCGTTGCTCGCGCTGGCGCTGCCTGCCGATGCCCCGGCTGGCAACTATGCGCTGGATGTCACCTTCGCCGTCCAGTCCCAGTCCTCGGCGGCCGGGAACCTGCGGATTCTGTGGGGTGGGACGTTCCTCAACGCCGACATGCGCTGTGACGTACAGCCCCTGCTCTGCACCATCGCCTACACCACCATCGTCAGTCACCCGGGCGGGGCGGTCACCGTGGGCGTGAGCCACCAGGTCGGAGGCGGCGTGCAAACCATTACCGTTCACAACCCGAACACCGCAGTACGCGCGATCTACTTGGGACCATGAGCGAGACACACGTTCCCAACGAGGCGTTCCTGCCCGACGGCTGGGAGGACATGACGCACGAGGAGCAGATCGAGGGGATCACCGGCCCCGACGCCGAGAAGGCGAAGGCCCAGTTGGAGGAGCCAGCCGTGGGCCTTACGGAATAGCGGGCGCACCTCTAGCCTGAACGCAGTACGACGACCGCCCGCGCGCCGCGTAGGGATGGAGCCCCAGCCGGTGAGAACCCGGAGAGCCGAGACGAATAGATGGCCCGCTGCGGATGCAGTTCAGGATCATGTTCATGTCTGACCGTCTCGGGCTCGGGTGGTGTCACCGTCTCGGGCGTCGGCAGCCAGGCCAACCCGTTCGTCATCAACGGGCCGTCCATCACGGTCGGCAACACGTCCACCACCGACCTGGTGCTGACCGGGACCGGGACCGCCGTCGATCCGTACCGGATCACCGCCAACGTCCACCTGACCCTCGACGCGCTGACCGATGTGACGGTGCCGACGCCGACCTTCGGGCATGTGCTGACCTACGTCAACGGCACCGGGTGGACCAACGCGATCCCGCAGTCCGGCACCCCGGGCGCTGTCCTGCACAACACAACCCTCACGGGCGATGGCACGGCGGGCAGCGTTCTCGGGGTCCTGCTCGACCCGGCAGGCAACATCACGGCTGGCGCCTCCGGCCTCAAGGCCGATGCGGCGTTCACGCAGTGCACCTCGACCACCCGCCCGTCCAGCCCGACGAACTACCAGCGGATCATCGAGACCGACACCCAGGCGTGGGGCTTCTATATGCCGGGCACGCCGGGCAAGTGGCGCATGTATGACACCAAGGTCCAGAACTACACGCCAGAGTTCACCACCAGCAGCGGCACCCCGAGCATCGGCACAGATGGCTACGCCGGAGGCTCTTACATGCGCAAGGGGATGCAATGCGACTTCAAGGCCAACATCAGGTTCGGGTCGAACATGAACGGCGGCATCGGCAGCGCCCGGATCAGCCTGCCGATCACCCCGTCAGGCAGCAGTGGCCTTGTGGGCAGTCAGTGGGGGAGTGGCTTCCTGCACGTCTCGGGCTGGGCCTACATGCCGATCCTCGTGCAGATCGGACCCGGCGACCCGAGGACCATCATCTGGGCCTACGAGAGTGCCTCGCGCACGATCATCTGGCACCTGACCAACACGACCACGGGCATCTTCGGCCAGGGCACCGTCCCGCAAAGCCCCACGTTCCCGATGGGGCCTAACGGCCAGATCGAGATTGGCGCTACCTACTGGATCGACTAGGACACCTGCTCAACCGTCACGTCGGCCCAGGTGAAGTCGCCCACCTCGGTGTCATCGTCGGGCCGCTCAAGGGCGAGTTTCTGCCCGACCACCATGAGCCAGAGTTTGGCCCGTTCCATGTCCTCGGCCTGCACGTGCGCCGTGACGTTCATGGTCAGGGTGCCCGAGACCTTGTAGGTGTTCACCGCAGGTGCTCCGCCATCGCTCGCATCCAGTCCCGGTCGTACCGGCAGCCTTGACACACGTGTAGTCGCACGTTCGTCCTCACCCTCATCTCTCGTCCGCATCGCGCACACCATGCCGTTCCGGGCTTGGCTCCGACCAGTTGGCCGAGGTTGGTGGCAATGATCCGCTCGCTGTCCATCGTCGTTCCTCTCTAGTGGTGGTGGTGACACGTGTCACGAATGAGGACAGCCGATCAACTCCACTCGGCTGGGGGTGTCGCACAGCGCTGTGCCCGAGGCCGGGCAGACCGCCTTGGAGCCGTTCATCATCCGGCGCTCGTGCAGCCGCCAGACCAGGTGCTTGCCCACCCGCACCAGGCCGATCCGCTTGCCGGTGCTGCACAACGGGCAGGTGCCGAACTCGACCGAGGGGGCGGGCTTCTGCTTGCCGCCCTCACCCTTGGGGGTGGTGGGGTACGCCTCCTCGAACATCGGTTCGATGTCCCAGTCGGCGCCGTGGACCTTGCGTTCCTTCATCGGGTGTACCGGTGTTCGCGGACCAGCGTGACCGAGGTGTGCGGCGGCATGACGGCGACGGTCAGCGCGTTGATCGGCCGCTCCGGGTAGGGGTTCAGCACCTCCCACACGTGCAGTTGCTCGGCCTCGTTGAAGTACGCCCAGACCAGGGGAAGATCACTCGACACCGAGCCGTCCTGGTACTCGATGGCCACACCCTCAGGGGCTTTCAGGAACGGCTGCATTGGACTTCCTCTCGCGTGGTGGTGACGGTACCGGTCGAATGTCGATCCGGTCGTAGCCGCGCTTGGTGAACGACTCGACGGTCGTCTCGTTGACGTGGACCCAGCGGACGTGGTGCTCCCCGGTCGAGCCGGTGACCCCAGCCAGGGCGTCGGACGCGGACTTCTTGTCATTCTCGGCGTTCTTCGCCCGGTGCGCGGCTTCGAGGTACGCCTTGACCGCCAGCAGTTGCTCCTCGTCGGTGATGAGCCCGACCACGTCGGTGTCCATCCCCCGGCAGGACCGGGCATAGGGGCAGGCGGCGTAGCAAAACTCGCGCGGCTTGTCCCGGCTCGCCTCCTCGTCGTACTCGATGGCGTAGAGCACGTCGCTGACCCACTCGTTGATCGGGTCGAGCAGGCGTGGGTCGTAGCGCCACACCTCGACGTGCGGCTTGGTCTCCTTGCCCGAGCGGTCGATGTAGACCAGCGCGCACAGGGCGTTGGGTGGCAGACGTTCGGCGTGGATGAGGGCGGCGCAGTAGAGGTTGACCTGCCAGCGGTGCTGGGTCTTGGCGCCCTGCCGGACCACGGCCAGCCCGTCCACGGTCTTGAAGTCCACCACGATGGCCTCGCCGACCAGGTCTGGATGGCCCCGTAAGCGCACCCCGTTGGCCAGGTCTATCTGGACCTCCACCTGGGTGTCCACGCGCCCCTCACCACGCCACGCCTCGCCCAGCGCCCTCTCTGCGTAGTTGCCCACCGCCTGCCCGACGAAGGACGCCAGTGAGTAGGCGGTCGGGTGGTCGGAGAACGGCTCGTTGAGGATCATCCGGCGCACGTACTCCCGACAGCCGCCGATGTCGGAGACCCCGAGCACGTGCTGGCTGGACTGCTTGGATCGCTCGGAGTTGTCGCCGAAGTCGATGATCGCCTGCTCAACCTGCTGCGCCAGGGTGTCGGACAGGACCGGGGACATCACCGCCCCGAACGCCACCGATCCGGCGAGGTCGTCGTCAGTGACACGTGTCACGGGTTGCTCCTAATCAACTCGGCCATGAGGACGCCGAGGAGGTACAGCGCCTGACGCTCGGTGAACCCCTGCTCGACCAGGGTCCGGAAGTGCTCCTGCATCTTGAGGGCGTTCTCGGCCAGGGGGGTGAGTCGGGGCTCGTCGTCCACGTCAGACCCCGGTGGCGCGGTCCACCAGGGTGCGCACGTTGCTGGGCATGGGCGGCGGTGGGGCGTTCTCGCGGGTGGCCCGGATGCGGGCGAGTGCGGCGCGCTGCTCCGGCTCGAAGATGACCCGCACGCAGTCGTCCAGCGAGCCGTCCTTGTACAGCGAGAGGCCGAACTGGGTGCCGAGGTTGACCGCGCACCGCTTGGTGGCGTCGGACACGGCGGTCTTGAGGGCGAAGTCGAGCACGTCCCCGAGGGACGGCCCGACCTGCTGGCAGGCGGCGACCTCGGAGTAGACCGCGTTCAGCGTCGGGATCACGAGGCGCACGTGGGCCATCGCCGCAACCACGAAGTGGCCGTTGGCGCCCTCACGCCGGGTGATGTCCACCGGCTTGGCCTCAATGGTCTCGATGGAGAACCCGCCGAAGCCGAACACCCGGATGAGCATGGAGCGGATGTCGTATGCCTCCACGTAGGACAGTTCGGCGTTGCCCTGGCGGCGGTGCTTCACCCGGCTCTCGTGGATGGGCAGCATCAGGGCCTCCAACTGCAAGTCGTCCAGCCCTATCGGTGCGGCCAGCAGTTCACCCTCAAAGACGGTCTCATCGGTCATACCGACACTCTCCTCTCGACCACTGACATTGGTCAGTGTTGTGTGGTGGTGTGCATTGCTTGCGTTTGCGTGCTTCTTTATTGTACCACGTCTATTGGATGGTGGTTGCAGGGCGCAACCATTCTCGAGCCCGGACTTGTCAGTGCTGACAAGTCAGTCGGTCCCGCGCTCGTACCGCCCGTCGTACTCGTACTCCCCGTCCTCCTCCTGCACCCAGTAGTCCTCCTGTGACGGCGCAGGGGGCGGACCCTCGGGGTCCACGGCGGGCAGGGACTTGTAGTCGGTCTCCTCGGACATCTCACATCACCGGCTTCTGGACCTTGTTGTTGTAGGCGTAGGGGTACAGGCGCTGCTCCACGTGCAGGTGCGGGCCGGTGCTGTTGCCGGTGTTCCCGGACTTGCCGAAGTTGGTGCCCGGCACCGTGCTGGCATTGAGCGCAATCTCGATCTTGCTCATATGGCAGTAGGCGGTGCGCACCGTCTGTCCGCTGACCTGGTGCTCGTAGATGACGTGCAGCCCGTAGGCCGCGCCCCAGGCGTTGATGGCCACGACCTTGCCGGTCCAGGTGGCGCGCAGCGGGGTGCCCACTCCGCAGGCGTAGTCCTGCCCGGTGTGGAAGCCAGCGGCCCACTTGCCCGGCTTGCCGAACGGCGTGGTGATGACCGCCCCGGGGAACGGGGTGTCGATGGTGCCGGTGGGCGGCGGCTGGGTGGGGGGCGGGGTGCCGCCACCACCGCCGCTGCCGTCCTTGATGACGGTCAGGCCGGACCCGGCGAACAGGTGGTCCGCCTGACCGGGGCCGACGAACGAGGTGCCCGGGGCGTCGTTGCCGAACCCGTGCTGCTGCTGGCAGAGGATGACCTCGTGGTCGGTCTGGTCGAAGTACCCACCCGTGAGCGGGAGGGTCGAGCCACCGCTCAGCGAGTGCCCGTTGAGCACGTTCTGTAGGTACCAGACGCTGTCGCTGTCGTCCTGCCCGTAGTGCAACTTGTTCAGGTAGACGGTGTTCGATGACGGCGGCGGGTAGGAGCCACCGCTGGTGGGCGGGGGCGTGGTGACCGGGGGCGGCTCGACCACCGGGGGTGGAGTGGTGACCACGGGTGGCGGGATCACGACGCCGTCGGCCACCTCCGCCCAGAGGGTGCCGTCACCCTTGACGTACAGGTGCTCGACCGGGGCATAGCCGGTGCCGTCGCTCGGCGGGTCGTTGGAGACGTGAACTTCGGACACGGGTACCTCCGTGGTGTAGCCCTTGGCGTACTGGATGGCGCGCTGGACCCCGGCAGCGATCTGACCGGGGTCGCCGTGAGAGTTGCCAGAGGCGTGCTGGTGGCCGAGCACTCCCCGGTAGGCGGCGAACTGGGAGGAGGACAGGCGCTGCGAGGCGTTCAGCCCGTAGGACTCGGGGTGTGTCACCCACCGCACAGTGGAGGTCAGCGGCATCCCGTTGTGCGGGGCGAGCCAGCGCATGAACCCGCCCAGCCACTTCCAGAACGAGTCCGGCAGGTCCTCGGTGTAGGTCCAGCCAGGCTTACCCCGGTTCTTGGGGTCGCAGGTGGCGACTATCTCGATCTGCACGCAGACCCAGTTCTCCTTGACCGAGGTGTTGTCCGGGTCGAGCAGCGCCCTCCCGGCGCAGTTGACCGGGAAGTGGCCGCGCGCCCGGTGCACCCCACCCGTCCCCTTGCCCTGCACCGTAATGTTCGGGGCGCTCGCCCCACCCCCATAGCCAGGCCATGAGCCGTCCTGAGTCTCGGTGGAGTGCAGTAGGAGGATGCCCCACTGGCTCATCTGCCCCCGGTTGTAGGACGGCTGGAAGTTCTGCACCGTGTTGTCGGCGCCCGGGTACCAGAGTTCAGCCATTGCTACTCGCTCGCTCGCAGGACGGGGATGAGGCGCGGTGCCTCCCGGTCGCTGCCATCACAGAGCAGCAGCAGCGGTGCATACCGGGTGACCAGGGGTGCCAGCGAAGGTGCGGGCTCGGAGGTCGAGACGATCCAGCCTGCGGCCCTCGCTGCCACCGGGTTGTGGTGCACCCAAGAGTGACACGTCCGACACAGCCCGACCAGGTTGCAGAGGCAGTCGGTGTGCTCGTCCTTGACGCCACGTCTGCGGCGGTGGTGCACATCGGTGGCGCGGCCCGAGCAGCGCAGGCACAGCCCCCCCTGCCGACGACCCACCTGACCTCGGACCGCTGACCACTCCTCCGATGACACGTGTCACTCCTCCCGCTGGTGCCCCCAGGCATAGCAGAAGCAGACGACGGGCTCGTCCGCGTCGTTGTCCCAGGCGTCCCCCATGCAGTTGTCGTGCTTGTCGGCGCGGCACTCGGGGCACTCGATCTTCGATGCCGACCATTCGATGTCGGTCTTGGACATGGCCATTCCTCTCTCTGTACGGCGTTCTAAGAGCCTCTGTAGCCGGGGGGTCACAACCGGTCCCAGCCCTCGTGTTCGCCCAGCCAGCGCTCACAGGCGCCCCGGAGCAGGCTGATCCGGGCGGGCGCGGCAGTGATGTCGTCGGCGGCGAAACCCGCCAAGACGGACTCGACCCGCTCGTCCCCGGTCAGCGGTAGGTGGACGTGTGGTGCCGTCGCCGTCCCGGTCGAGTGGTCCTGCCAGGAGAACTCTGCCGTCGCCGGTCGGCGCTCGGTCGGCGTGTAGGTCTTGCCGTCCAGACCGACCACGTTGGCAGGTGGCGCATTTTGCGCCACCTGGTCCCGGCGCACCGTGTCCTTGCGGACCCCCAGTACCTCGGCCTGCGCCCGGGTGGACAGCCCGGCCTTGGTCATCTGCTCGACCGCCTCCCGTCGCTGCGGGATCGCCAGCGTCAGCGCGAACTCGGCCTCACACAAGGCTTTCCACGAGGAGTAGCCCAGCGGCTCCCACGCCCGACCCTCATACGCTTCGATGACGAACGGGTGCAGGCCAGCCAGCCCGGACTTGATGGCGTTGACCAGGTACTGCGCCCGCTCGGGGGTGGCCAGCGCTGGCGGCGGGGCGCCCGTGTCGTGCTGGCTGTAGCGCACCTGTGCGCGGTCGAGCGCCGCGCGTAGGTCGCCCAGGCGTTCCTTTCTTACCGACCACGTGCGCGTGAGCCCCGACCAGTCGCAGCGCACCAGCGGCTGCACGTCCTGCTCGTACACGCTGCCCGGCATCCCGCGCACCAGCGCGTCCCGGCTCTCGATGTCGGTCATGGCGTAGATATGGATGCTCACTACTGCTCCCTCGCAGTAAAGACGGCCAATGAGGATGGTGGTGGTTCAGCGGGTGCGTTCGTCGCCTGTCCCTCTTGGCCGTCTTTCGGACTGGCAGGTGGCGGTTCGGGCCAAGGCTGGCTGACCACGGGGTCCGGGTGGGGACGCTCTCTGATGGCCCGATGAGAGTCGATCCTTGCGTGCGCCTGCACGATTCGGTAGGCCCGGCGCCACAGTTCCTGCGCCTGCGTCTCGGCTGCGTCCCAGCCTTGGGTACGGCCCGCCTCCAACCCGTGCAGGTAGCCGGTGGCGTACCCGGACAGCCAGTCCTCCCACCGCTCACGCGGCATGTTCAAGATGTTCAACATGCGGTTCCTCTCGGGGGCATAGCCCTCCCTAGGACTTGGGGGTCGCCTCGCTCGCGCAGTCGAGGGTCGTGGGTGGCACCGGCTAGCGTCCCTGGTGGTCGAATCAGCGCTGCCCCAGCGGCCAGGGGGGAGACCGGGATGCACCCACTCCTGCTGGCCGTGACTAAAAGGTGAACAAAAAAAGCGCCTCCTTCGATGGGGAGGCGCTAGCGTTGTCGTAAGCGGAGAAGGTGGCCTCAACACCTTGTTCCGTGGATCGGTCCCGCCTCGCCAGCGGGGCCGATCCCTTTTGTTGAGGCGACCTTACTCACCACAGAGGGTCTGTCAACGGTGTGGATAACCTGTGGATAACTCTCTGTGGATAACCCTGTGGATAAGCGCATGAGTTGCGTAGCCTTGCGTGACACGTGTCACAAAGCCCCGGAAAGTGGGCATGGTTAGGGCGTGAACACGCTGAAAAGCCTGTGGGCCTCGGTCCAGGGCGACCCGGTGTTCATGCGCAAGGTCAACGGCTGGCTGGCCGTCCTCTGGTTCGTCGCCGCCTTCCCCATCTGCTTCTGGCTCAGCGAGTCCGTGCCCTTCCTGGTGTTCGTCAGCGTCTACGCCGTGGTCACCGGGCACTGGTCCACCTGGCAGGCCGCGCGGGTTGAGGTCAAGCAGGAGGAGCAGGAGAACGGCTCCTGATTTTGGGCAAAAAAAAAGGACCCTCCCCCGTACAGGTGGGGAGGGTCCTTCGGTGACTTGGCAGTCGCTCAATACTACGGCTGCTGCTGCTCGGGGAGGTCCTGGTTGGGCTCGGGCTGGTCCTCGGGGAGGTCCTGGTTCGGAGCGGGCTTCTTGACCTGGCCGGGTGCTTCCTCGCTGCGACCGGGTGCGGTCGTCGGGTTCTCCTGGCCGGGAGGGGTATCGGGCTTCTGGCTCACTGGCGTGCTCCTTCGTGTCGGCGTTGTCACACCCCGATGGTAGCGGCAGACAGAAACGCCCTCCTCCCGAAGGAGGAGGGCGCTTCCTTGCTCGCCATCCTGGGCGCCACCACAGCACCTAGGCGAGCCCGGTAACGGGAGGAGAGGAAACTCGACCAGTCACCGAGGCTCAGGATACGGAATCGGTTGGCACCACCGGGGTTCGATGGCGCCCGTGGTACAGCCAGGCTCGGGTGATGTCCCGCACTTCGAGCACGCCGTCCATCAGCCGCTTACCGAGGAACACGCCGAGGTAGGCGGCGCAGGCGAACGCCGCCAGCATGAGGGTGAGTTCGACCACCTCACTCATCCCTGGTCCGTATCAACCAGATCATCACGGTCACGGCGAACCACAGGCCCGCTGCCGCCAGCACCACTAGCGCTGCCCCCGGTGCCCAGTACATCGCTCTCCTTCCGACGCGCGATCAGCGTCAGTTGTCGGGTCAACTCATACACATCCCACATCTGGTTCAGGGCCTTCTCGTCCTGGCAGTACAGGATCGCCTCGGCCATGAGTACCTCCATGTCCCGCAGCGCCGTCACCACTCGCTGGTGGGTGAGATTCATGACGGTCACCGCGTGAACCACCTCGACCTGCGTCATCCGACGCCTAGTCGGTGACACGTGTCACTCCTTGTTCTCGAACTCGAAGTGCATCCGGAGCAGCAGCAGGTAGCGCAGGTGCTCCGGCTGCTCATTGATCCAGCGGACCATCACCCACCGGTAGATGCGGGGCAGGACCTTGGTCATCGTGTACTTCCCGAGGTACCAGCCATAGACGAACGCCAGCGGGTACGCCGCCCACCACGGCAGGGTGGCCATGAGCCACTGGCCCCCAAACCAGGCGACCAGCACCATCGCCAGGATCGTGACCGCCTGCGCTGCCCTCATCCGGGTCGGCAGACTGAGGCGCTTCATGGGTCGATGTACTTGGTCGAGATGACCAGCGGAATCTTCGCCTTCTTGACCCGGCGCACGCAGTCCCAGGTGCCCCGAGACTCGGGCAGCGGGAACACCGCACAGGTGTCGGCGCCGTGATCGACCATGAGTTGGTTGCGCACCGGCCCGGCCCGTCGGCCGTACCGGTCCCACTCGGCGGGGAACGACTCGACCGTCCAGCCCAGGTGGTCGGCCAGGTGGGCGGCGATGGTGTCGGCACCGGGTGCGGCGCCGTGCACCAGAGTCATGGCCCTGGCGGGCCGTTCACCCTGTATCGACACCAGGGTTTCCTTGATGACGGAGGCGTCGGTCCAATGACGGGAGCCGGTGACCATGACTCTCACCACGCCACGCACCCCTCATGGGCGGGGTCAGCCTCCACGGTCAGCCCCTCGGCGGGCTTGCCCGAGTCGATGAGCGCCACCAGGTCGCCCACCTTGAACGACCGGCCGCAGATCACACAGACCCGGCCCACCAGGGGATGGTCCTCGGCCAGCATGTCGAACCGGCCGGGCTGGCTGAGCGGGTCGCCCTTCACAACTGCCCCGAATCGAGCAGGTCCACGAACTTCCTCATGAGGATGACCAGGGCGTCGGGCAGGTCCAGGCCGTCCCAGATCAGCGCGTCCCGCTCGAAGGTCAGACCCTCGTAGCCCCAGCCCAACTGGGTGCGGTGGTAGTGCCGGACCTTGACGCCGGTCTGGGCGGTCACCTGTTCGGCCTCGGTCTCGGTGGTCCAGTCCGGCGCTCCCCCTAGGGGGCAGGCGAATATCTGGTCGTGGTCGGGGTGCTCCTCGATGTAGGCGCCGTCGAGTGGGCCGCCGATGCAGCGGAGTTTGGACATGGTGCATACCTTCCTCTCGGTGTGGTGGTTTCCTAGGCCCGGTACGGGCGTCTGCGGCAGGGGGGTGCGCAGCGGGTGTGCGCTCGCAGCGCACCCGTACCGGGTGATCTTGGGACTAGCGGTTGACCGTGTTGTAGGTGGACATCAGGGACACCAGCGCGCAGTTGCCCGCCATCCGCAGCATGGTCTCCGAGTCCTCGACGTGGCCGTTACGCCACGCCGCCATAGCCTCACGGTAGAGCGCATCGGCGGCGTCGGCGGGGTGTGTTCCCGGACCGAGACCATCAACCTCGGTCCGCTCCCCCAGCGGCATCGGCGACCACCTCCGTCCGCTGCACCGCTCCGGGCTGGCCGTTGTCGGGCGCAGCCGGGGTGTCCTGCACGCCCGGGTCGTTGCCGATGGCGAACAGGTTGCGCAGTTCCGGGTGCAGCGCCAGCAACTTCTCGATCTCCGACTTGGCCTTCTCCGCCTCGGTCGGCTTCGGCGTGTAGACCAGGCCGAACTTGGCCATCTCCTCGGTCAGGTACCCGTCGAACTCCTGGCGGTGACCCTCCCGCAACCGGGCGGTGGCGGCGCTGTACGCCTTGGAGCGGTCGGTGTTGGTGCCTTCGGTGGTGCTCATGGCTTCCTCTCTAGGTGGTGACACGTGTCACTCAGAACGGCGGGTTGTCGTACTGAGGCTGCTGCGTGGGCGGCGCTCCACCCCATCCGGGCATCGGTCCCTGCTGGGTCGCAGGCGGCGCCGCTGAGGCCGGAGCGGGAGCCGGGGGCATCGTTGCCCACGGGTCCTCCTGCGTCGCCTGAGCGGGCGCAGCGGAGGTCCTGGCTACCTTCCTGGCCACCTGCGCCCGGTCCCAGCGCAGGCTTGGACCGATGGCATCGAGGCTGATCTCGTAGACGGTGTGCTTGACGCCCTCTTTGTCGTCGTACTCGCGCTGCTTGAGTCGCCCGGAAAGGGTGACCAGCATCCCCTTGCCGAGGGACTCGGCGATGTTCTCGGCCATCTGGTCCCATGCCGAACAGGTGAGGAAGGTGGCGTCCTTGTCCTCCCACTGGCCGGTCTGTTCGTTCCGCACCCGGCTGTTGGCGACGACCCTGACGTTGACCACCGCCTTGCCGCCTTGGGTGTAGCGAAGTTCGGGCTCATCCACGAGTCGCCCTTCGAGGGTGATCTGCGGTAGCGGCATCAGTGCTCCATCTCTGCTTCGACGGGGTAGTTCGGTGGTGGTACGTCGATGAACTCGTCCGGCTCTTGGGTGGACTGGTCCGGTTCCTGCGCTGCGATGGCCGGAGGTACTCGGCGCTCGGAGGGTGAGGGTCGAGGCAGAATCTTGGGGTTGTCCGGGGTGACCCGGCTGGCCCGCATCCAGATGTCGGCTCGTTGCCCGATGGTGTTCCGGGTGGCCAACTCGAAGTTCCACGACGGGTCCTTCAAGACGTTGACCGCTCCCCGGATGGCAGCGTTCGGGGTGGAGCGGGGTGCCTGCTCGAAGATCAGAACCCACTCCCCCCGATGCCGCTTGGCATCCGCTATCGCCGCATCCCAGTCACGTGCGCCCCGATTCGGTGGCAGTGTCGGGCGATGGGTCGCCATTCAGTTGCTCCTCTCTTGTGTGTGGTGTGCGCATCCAGTCTATACGTGTTGTGCGACAGCCTTCCTCTGTAGGGCAGCGATCTTGGACTTCCACAGGGAGTTGAGCAGCGGCCCGTCCTCCCAGTCCTTGGCGTCGAAGCCGTGGCCGCGCACCCACTTCACCGCCTCCGGGGACATGACCCAGGGGGACATCTCGTCGTACCCGTTGAGCAGGTTGATCCCCATGTAGAAGTTGCCGAACACCTTGGTGACGACACACTCCTCGGCGTCGTTGATGTCCAAGGTGTCGAGCTCTTGGACCTTCTTCACCCAGTCCGGGTCGTACCTGTCAAGTGCCGCCACTCCGTCGGCGACGTAGTGCATTGCGTGTAGTGCTCCGAGCATGGCCCTGCCTTTCTGTTGGTGACACGTGTCACTCACCCTTTGAGGGTGAGGTTGATGGTCTGTCTTGGGGTGTGGGGTTCTGCGCATTGACCACCGCCCCGAGGAGGAAGTCAGCAAGCACGGTCTGGAAGGTGTACCTGCTCCACACCTGGTTGGCGACCAGCGTGTCGATCTCCCCGTAGTGCTCGGTCGCGTACTGCTGGATGAAGGCCAGGTCGGCCGGGGTGAACGGCTGGGTCTCCCACTCCCACTCGTCGCTCATCGCTTGTCCTGAATCTTCTTGGCGGCGTCGGCCGCTTCTTCGATGGCGGCGCGCTTGGTCTCCACGACGAGGACGCGGATGCCCTTGTAGGCGAACACCAGTACCGGGACCGGCCAGATCGGGGTGCAGGCCGCCATCACCATCGAGCCGATGAAGCCGCCCCGGTCCTTATCGGCCCTCTCCGGCCGGAACCCGTCCTCCCGGTGTGACCGCCAGTCGCTGAGGGCGATGCCCGCGCTGACCGACCAGACCAGCGCCCAGATGCCAGCGCAGGTGGAGTAGATGCCGATGGCCCAGTTCATGTCCGACCCACCAGACCGGACAGGCCCTCCATGACGGCGCCCAGCATGACCGCGTCCTCGTCGCTGGGTACCTCAAGGTCACCCAGGTAGGTGACCTTGCCGTTGGTTCGCATGAACGAGCGCATCGCCACCCAGACCTTGCCGTCTTGGTCGGCGTAGGTGAACACAGCAGTGTCCACTGGCCCCTCGGTAGGCGAGGTGCCGTCCTCCTTGAACACCTGCATCCGGGTCTCGGCCGAGAGCAGCACCGCCTCGTACTGCTTGCCCTCCTCGATCATCTGGGCCAGGCCCTCGGCCGGTGGCCCACCCTCGATGAGGACGACGGTGATCTTGTTGCCCTTCTCGACCATGAGCAGCGGTGCCGCCTGGTCGAAGTCCTCGATGTTCTGCTGGTACATGGCGAACGCCTGACGTGGCGTCATGGCCGACATAATCATTGGCCCTCTCCTTCGATGACACGTGTCACTGGTGGTGCCGGTAGGTACGGCGTCGGGTCGGTGACCGGGAACTCGGTCACGGCGGCGTGCAGGCTGCGGAACCACGGGACCTGCCGCCACTGCGGCGGCAGGTCGGGGCGGAGGCTGTGCACGGGGAGCAGGTCCGCCATGCACAACGCCAGCACCCGGGCCTTGGATGCCCGGAACCCACCCGGTCCGATGACCACCCGGCCGTACCCCTCGATGATCCCCATGACCCCGTAGGTCGGGCCGTGGGGAACGTGGCGGTGGTGGAACACCGCGTAGAACCCGCAGGTGCAGCCCGCCGCGAAGGTGTGCCGTATCCCGGGGTTGCACAGTTCGCAGTCCGGGTTGGCGCACCGCTGCTCCATCCACTGTGTGGTCAGCCCGGTGTGGCACTTGCTCTGGTTCTCGCCCGGCTGCCAGGGATCGGTGCCCTGCACGGCGACCGGCCACAGGTGGTGGCCGTCGCAGCGCCAGGCCCGCATCCCGATGACCGACCCGGCGACCAGCGGCACGGGCTGCCTGAACGGCTGGGTCTCTGTCGGTACCAACGCCGATCCCTGTACCGACACCTGTCCCGTCCATGTGATGGGTGGCGGCATCACTCTGCGCTGCGAGCAGTCCAACTTGTGGGCTCCCCAGTTGCCGCACTCCCTGCACTTCATGCGGGCACCTCCTCGGGCACCGGCTCCGACTCTGGCTCCGGCACCTCGACCGGCTCCTCGATGGGCTCGAACTCGATCTCTCGCTGGGGGTTTCCAATGACTCCCATTGCTTCCTCTCTCTCCGTGACACGTGTCACTTGGTGGTGGTTGGTTGGTCAGCCACTACCTGCGAAGGTCGTAGACCTTGCGGGTGATGACAAGCGGTTTGTCGTCCGGCCCCTTGATATGCGGGGCGATCCAGATGGTCTTGACCCACTGGTTGTTGGGGCCGTAGCGCTGCTGCCTCGGGTGCCCGCGCACCAACCAACGGTGTTGCCACTCAACGTTGGTCGGGTCGTGGTCCGGGTCCGAGGCGCGGCGCCGTAGCGTCACCACGGTGACGCTCTCCGGCGTGGGCATCCGCTGCGGACCGAACCGCTTGCGCTTGCGCGGGCGCTCCTCCCGCAGTTCGGTCAGCGTCTGACCGAGCAGGGTCCACAGCGCTACGACGATCCGCAGCGTGTTGGTCGAGCCGTTCTCGGCTACGTCTCTCGGCACCCCGTCGGCGATCAACTTGGCGATCTGCTCGTCGGTCGGTTCGACATAGGGCGGACCGACCCGGGCATCGACCACCGTCACGTCCAGGCCCATCGGTGCCCAGCGCCCCATGTACCGCATGTGTTCGGCCAGCCCGGACGGACCCATGCTTTGCATGACCTCGTCGGGCTCGACCTGCACGTCGTTCCAGTGGGTGATGAGGAACCCGGCATCGCCCATCTCCTCGTCCCGGTTGTGCGCCGGGTTGTTCTCGTCGCCGACGTTGACCGGGGACCAGGTGATCCAGTGCACCAGCATCCGGTTCCCGCGCACGTCGTACACCGGGAGCGGGCGCTCGAAGTAGACGATGCCGTGGTACGAGTTGACCTCGTCCCGGCGAGGCACGTGCTCGATGCCGGACATGCCGTTGGCCAGCGCCTCCACGATGTGGGTCATCGGCTCGGTCACCCGGTACACCTCGGCCATCGGGACGCTGCGTTGCAGGGTTTCCAGGGCCTGCGGCCACTGCTGCTGCCGCCAGTCGGTCGCCTGCGCCACGCCGAAGGTCTCGTTCTCGCTGCCCCACATGGTGGAGATGCGGACCTGGTTGATGAACACGTCGTCGTGCAGTCTGCGGTTCAGGTCGTTGCGGGCGTCGAGCAGTAGGTCCGGCCTCATGGCCGCAGCCCCTTGTTCGGGATGAGCAGGCGCGTCACGCCCTCGATCTCCACGCTGACCGTGACCGTCACCTTCTGCGGGGCGATGTCGTCGTGCAGCCAGGTCCGCATCAGCCGAGTGCCCACCCAGGCGGACATGAGCCAGCCAAGGTGGGCGACCGCACTGGCGGACAGGGACATATCCAAGCCGTCCCGGGCAATGGTCTGCGCGTCCCGCTCGATCAGGAAGGTGTGCTCCTTGCCGGGCATCGGCAGCATCTCGTCCCAGATGGCCGTGCGACCGGCATGGGTGTTGGTGTCCTCCTCATTGGCGTGGGTCGTGTTGCCCGGCTTGCTGCGGTAGAACGCTTCTCCGCTCACGGCGGCTCCTCTCTGTGGTGGTGACACGTGTCACGACCCGGCCCCCCCGAGGGCCGAGTCGCGGGTGCTACGGGCGCGTCGCCGACGCCGGGGCGTAGGGGAGCACGGCCAGGTTG
>Ga0207669_10000380_pt1 | contig 20012 bp, 19 predicted proteins | sample KBSM33metaG_FD_184329 | JGI IMG/M metagenome (GOLD analysis project Ga0207669, IMG submission 184329) | Miscanthus rhizosphere microbial communities from Kellogg Biological Station, Michigan, USA - KBS M3-3 metaG (SPAdes) (version 2) | ecosystem: Host-associated > Plants > Roots > Rhizosphere >...
GCCTTCTGGTAAGCCTCCGTGGGCTTCTCGTCCGCTCGCGCGACACTGACCGCAAGGGCACAGACAAAAACAAGGACGACACTGCTCCGGAACATAAACCCCTCTGACCAACCGTGAACTGTGAACTACTTGATCTCGTACGTCCCATCCGGCAGCCGGACCCGATGCGCGGTGTGACACGGCGCGCAGACCCCGATCGCACCGATCTCACCTGACGATGACGCGCCGGCAATCGCGGCCTGGGCCGTGACGACACTGGGATGATTCTGGGCCTTGGCCGCAGCCTCGAGATCAGTGGCCGCCTTGATGGCGTCCTGCGACAGCTTGATCGCATCGTCGACCTTCTTCTCCTGCCAGTAGGCCAGGACGGTCGCGAAGATCGCCTTCATCGCAGCGGCATCCTTCTCGATGGCAGCGAAGTCGATATCCTTCAAACTGTTGCGCAGGTGGTTGTTGACCTGGCCCAGCTCCTGCATCGCCTTCTGGTACTCGGGAGTGGGCTTCTCATTGGCGTGCGAAGGGAGCACGAGCAACACCGATAAACAGAGCGCTAGCGTCACCAGTCTTGCTCGCATACTCCCTCCCACGTCTCCTCTACTCTTGTGCGCCGAGGCCCGCCAGCACCGTCGCGATCTTCTCGTCGCCGATCTTCTCGCCGTTGTCTCCACCGGTGATGAACTGCCGGCCTGGGTGCTTGGCGATCTGCAGTGGCGTCAGGCCGCGGCGATCCTTGACGTCGGTTTTCGCACCCTTGCTGATCAGGAACTCGATCACCGTCGGATACTTGTCGGCCGCTGCAATGTGCAGTGCCGTGTCACCCACGTCCCTGCCGACGAGCGTTCGCGAGTTGCCGACGTGATACGTCGTGAGCGCACCGCGCGCCGCGTTGATGTCCTCACCACCACTGAACTCGACCGCCAGCTTCATCGTCTCGAGCACTTTGGCCTCGGAGAACAACCGTTTGCGCTGGAAGTAGGCCGTGTTGTCGCCCTGGGCACCCTTCTCGCCAATCTTGACGAATGGAATGAAGGTGAAGACGCCAGGAAACACGCCCATCGAGGCCATCGTCGGCGTTGTGCCGTCCATCATCGGCGTCTTCGGATCGGCGCCAGAAGCGATGAGCACGCGCATCGTGTCGGTTTCGTTCAACGCGGTAGCCAGCAGGTACGGCGTCGCACCGAGGAGATACTCCGGCAACTGGTTGTAGCGAAGGTTGCCGTCCGGATCGGGCTGCCCCTTCGTGAGTCGCACGTTGACGTCCGCCTTGTGCGCGATCAGCGCTTTCACGAGGTCGATATTCTTTCGCGCGACGGCGAAGTGGAGCGCGGTGTGCCCGGCTTCGACGATGTTCGGGTCGGCGCCTTTGTCGAGCAGGAACAGCGCCACCTCGGTGTGGTCGTTGTGTGCTGCGAGCATCAGGGCGGTCTCGCCGATGCCAGTCGTCGCATTCAGGTTTGCGCCGGCGGCGGCGAGTATCTTGACCGCTCCGAGATCACCGTCTCTGGCTGCGAAGAGCAACGGGGTCAAACCGCCCTTGTTGATCCAGCGAAGTCCAGGCCGGGATCCGTTTGACTCCAGCGTGTGATCGGCAATTCCCGTCAGGCGACCGCCCTGCGGGTTGCCTCTGGAGAAACTGACGAACTCGGGCCGCAGCTCCGTCCTGGCGTTGAGATCGGCCTTCGCGTCGATCAGGAGCCGCATGACGTCGTACTGCTGCTGAACGACCGCCCAGTGCAGCGCCGTCTGCTCGCGGCCACCGCCCTTGGCGTTGACGTTCGCGCCGGCGACGATGAGCGCCTTGATCACCGCGATGTTTCCAGCGCGAACCGCAGTCATGAGCGGCGTCTCGCCGGTGGAGGTCGCGATGTTGACGTCAGCGCCGGCCTTGATCAGGCGCTGCACTGTGAGCAGGTTCGCGTTCTCAGCCGCGAGCGAGAGCGCAGTCACCCCGTAGTCGTTCCTCGCGTTCACGACGGCGCCGGCCGAGAGCAGCAGTTCCACGCTCTCCATGTCATCCCAATGCGTAGCCCAGTGGAGCGCCGTTGCGCCATCGGCCTGCGGCGCGTTGACGTCCCCCTTCTGCTTGATGAGCGCGCGAATCGCCGCGCGGTCCTGCTGCCGGGCGGCGTCTGCAAGCGGGCTGGCTGCGGCCAACGCCAGCGACGGCAGCGCGACGGCCAATCCAATCCCGACAACCCAAGTTGATCGTTTCGTCATGGTCAGTTCGCCTCTTCTCTCCGCGTCAATTCCCAACTTCCAAGATCCAACTCCCAAGAACCCGGGTGCCTTGGGAGTTGGGAGTTGGCGTTTTGGGAGTTGACACAACTCGGGTTAAACAGAGATCCCCTCGAGCTTGCCCGTGCTGTTACCAAGGTTCTCGACCTTCACGCCGAACTTGTCCATCAACGTCATGTGCAGGTTGGCCAGCGGCGCACCTTTCTGCATCACGTGCATGTCGCCCTTGAGGACCGTGCCGCCGCCACCAGCCACGACGATCGGCAGGTTCTGCGGCAGGTGGATGTTGCCGTCGCTGAGGCCCGACCCGTAGACGAGCACGGTGTGGTCGAGCAGCGTGCCGTCGCCGTCCGGTGTCGACTCGAGCTTCTTCAGGAAGTGCGCGAACAAGGACACCTGGTAGGTGTTGATCATCGTGATGTTCTCGAGGCGCGCCGTGACGTCCGGGTTGTGCGTCGTCGAGTGGTGCGGCTCGTTCATCCCGATCTCAGGGAACCGGCGACTGCTCGTCTCGCGTTCCATCATCAGCGTGGACACGCGCGTCGAATCGCTCTGGAAGGCGAGCGTCATCAGATCGAACATCAGCCTTGCGTGGTCGCCGTAGACCGGCGGCGCGCCGGCCGGTGCTTCCATCGTCGTCGGCAACGCGTTGTTGTCCTGCTCGGCCTTGCGGATGCGGCGCTCGACTTCGCGGACGGCCTGCATGTATTCCTGCACCTTGGCGCGGTCGCCATTGCCGATCTTGCGCTCGAGGTCAGCGACGTCGGAGGTCACCGAGTCGAGCAGACTGCGGTTCGACTCGATGCGCGCGCGACGGGCTGCCGGTGTGGTGCTCTCCGCGTCGCCGAAGAGGCGCTCGAAGACCTCGCGCGGGTTCGTCTCCGCTGGAAGCGGCGTCGTCGGCGTGCTGTACGCAAGGGTCGTCAGGTAGCCGCAGTTGGCCGCCTCGCAGTCACCAACCATGGCCAGCGATTCCAGGCCGAGCTCGAGCGAGGGCAGCTTGTTTTCCTGCCCGATCTGCTGCGCGATGAACTGGTCCATCGACACGCCCGCGTGAATGTTCGCGCCGCCACGTGCGCGCACGTCTGTGAGGAAGGCGCTGGCCGCGCCAGGATGACCGATGCCTGCGTTGTCCAGGCCGCTGACGACGGTCAACTGCTTCCGGAAGGGCGCCAGCGGCTGCATGATCGGTGTCATCTCGAAGCCGGCGCCAATCGTCTTCGGCGTCCAGTTCTCCATGACCATGCCCATCGGCACGTACATCGCCGCAAAGCGCATGATCGGCTTGGTGGCAGCCTTGCCGAGCGTACTAAAGGCCGGCACCATGCCGTCGAGCAGCGGCAACGCGAGCGTCGTGCCGATACCGCGCAACACCGTTCGGCGGCTGATTGCTTTCCTCGTGATGAACATTACTCGGCTCCCTTCGATTGATACTGGAACGGCAGGCTGTTGACGATTCCGAGAATGACCGACGACCACCGGTTGTCGTGTTCGGCGGCCTCCTTCGTGATCTGGCGGAGCGCGGGCCGGTCGTAGTACTCGACCGGGCGTCCCAGCGCGTAAACCATCATCTTTTCCGCCACGGTCGTGACGAACTGATCGCGGCGCGTCGCGAGGATCTGCTGGACGCCGGCGGGCCCGTCGACCTTGGTGCCATCGAGCAGCGCGACCTTCGTATCGATCGGCTTGCCGCCGTCGGTGGTGCGCCAACCGCCAATGCCGTCGTAGTTCTCCAACGCAAAGCCCCAGGGATCCATCCGCGCATGACAGTTGGCGCAGACCGGATTGGTCCGATGGCGCTCGAGCGCCGCGCGGATCGACAGCGGTGCGCCGTCGTCGTCTTCCGGCTTGAGCGTCGTGTCGATGTTCGGCGGCGGCGGCGGAACCGGCGAGCCAAGGATGTTGTTGAGGACCCACTTGCCGCGCAGCACCGGCGACGTGCGATTGGCCTGTGAGGTGACGGTCAGGATGCTTCCATGACCGAGCAGACCCACACGATTGGCCGGCATCGTCACTTTGCGGAAGCGATTGCCGACGATGTTCGGGATACCGTAATGGCGGGCCAACCGCTCGTTGATGAACGAATAGTTGGCGGTGAGGAGGTCGCCGATCGGCCGGTCCTCGCGCATCATGCCGTCGATCAGGCGCTCGGTCTCTTCCTTGAAGGCCAATCGCAGCTCGCCATCGAACGCGGGATACACGTCCTCAACCGGAGTCGAGCCTTCGAGCCGTCGCAACTCCAGCCATTGAGCCGAGAAGTTATCGACGAGTGCGCGCGACCGCGGGTCGCTCAGCATCCGCTTGACCTGCGCTTCGAGCACAGTCCGGTCACGCAACCGGCCCTTCTCTGCCAGCCCGAGCAACTCGTCGTCAGGAATGCTGCTCCAGAGAAAAAACGACAGTCGCGACGCGAGGTCGATGTCGCTGAGCCTCGACACACCGGGTGCGGCCGGCTTCGACGCCGGGAGTGTCGAGAGAGTGGCCGGTGCATCCTGAGCACTCAGCATGAGAGCTCGCGTTGCCGCAGGCATCGCTGCCACCGGACGGGCAGCGCTCGCGGTCTCGCTGTTGGCCGGAGTCGGGACGCGGAACAGGAAGTGCGGGCTGGTGAGGATGCGCTCGATGCCGGTCTGAATGCAGCCGTCGAACCCCTTCGTCAGGCCCGCGCGGCAGAATCGCATCAGCGTCTGCACCTCGCCGTCGGTCACCGGACGCCGATAGGCGCGACGGGCGATGCCGGAGAGGATCTTGGTGGCGCACGGCTCGAGCTCGGCGTCCGCCGTCGGGCGGCACGTGAAGATCTTCTTACGGCTGGCGCTCTCGTCTGACGCCTTGGCACCGAATGGACCGGCGATCTCGACAGTTTTGATGGCGATGTTACCGCCGCGCTCCTCGTCCGGGTTGGCGCCGGGCGGCAGCACAAAGGATTCATCGGCGTCCCACCGGCGCGCTGGCAGCGCCAGGGCCAGAACGTGACTGCCAGCGGTCGCGAAGAAACGCGCCTCGAACACGGAGTCACCGTCGAGCGAGTTCTTCTCGAAATCCGGGTCGCCGAGATCGTCCTGCGTGTAGCCTTCGGCGGGCGGCGTCCCTTTCATCAGCCCCGCCTGATCGAACAGCTTGACGCGAGCGCCATCGAGCCTCACGTCGATCGGCTGCGCGTGGCGGCCGAGGCCACGGATATATTCGTTCTGCGTCCGCTTCAGCCGGAGTTGGACGGTGTACTCGCCGTCGAGCGGGAACGAGTGGCGAACCGTGATCCCGCGCGCGCCGAACGGGAGATCCTCGCTCGCCCGGTCACGTTGTTTCAGCGATCCGTCGATGCCGTAGAGCACCGGCGCCACCATCATCGTCGAGTCGCCCACGGCAAGGCGGCTCACCTGGCGGCCAAGCGACATGTAGCGCTCGAGCAGCATCGGCGAGACCGTCAGTGCCTCCGCGATGTTGTCGAAGCCACCAGTCGCGTTCTCGGTCGGCAGGAGCGAAACCGGAATGTCCAGCCCGAGGAGGTCACGGACGGCATTGGTGTATTCCGTCCGGTTCAGACGATGAGGTGCCGCACGGCCAGTGCTGGGAATCGCAGCCGCCGCTTTGTCGAGCTCCCCTTCGAGGTAGGACGCGAGGCCCATCGAGACCGCCGGTTCCGGCCGCGGCCGCCCGGCCGGAGGCATGTCGCCGACGCGCAGCTTGTGCGCGACCTTCTCCCAGATGTCCGGGGACATCGACGGATGCTCGATGTCCACCTTGTCGAGGGAGAGTCCACCAGTCTTCAGCCGCTCGTTGTGGCACGCGACGCAGTACTGATCGACGAGCGCGCGTGGCGATGGAGCTGCTGACTGTGCCGTGGCAGTGGACGGTGACTGAGGATGCGGGCCAGGTGCTGCCGCAGCTTCTGGCAGCCGTTCCGCAGATACGCTGAAGTAGCCTGCGCCGACCAGCGCGATGGCCAGTGACGCCACACTCATTCTCGAGAGAGTCGACATGCCGGTTGTTCCTCCTCCGCGTCCGGCCTCGCACGATGGTCAGCCCGGCCGCGTCGGTGTTGCTTCGCTCGGCACGGAGCAAGATGAGGACCACCTGCGTCGTGTGCGCGACAATCGTTTGATTTCCTAGCGAAATCGCGCATCGTCGCTGTCGTCGCGACGACGTTCATTTCTCGCGGCGCACGAACTCGACATTCATGTCGATGAATGAGGGACACGCTGCGACATCAATGTTCGCGAGACGAGATCGGCATGAGGCTCTCGTCTTTCCTTTGAGCCGCAAGCAACGGACATTTGTGTCGATCGAGGATCGCGAACCCTGACGGAAGTGTCTGAGTGTGAGTTGGCGCGCGTGCCTCTCTCATCGGGCAACCGAACGTCTTCGCGCAAAACACCCCGGAAGTCGGCGCAAAGCGCGCGAGCGCCGTCGGACGAGAGAGTGAGCCTGTGGTTTGCATGGGACATGGCAATCGCCCATGACAAGACACCTCACTCTCGTTGCCGTCGCTCTATTCACATCACTCACCACCTGGTCCTGTGCGGCGCAGGCAGCCGACGACGTTCGCATCGGCGCACCTCTCGCGCTGACCGGCAGTCTCGCTGACGAAGGCAAGAAGCAAGCGCTCGCGTACGACATGTGGCTCACGCGCGTCAACGCGGCCGGCGGAATCGACGTCAATGGGCAGAAGAAACGGGTGACGCTCGTCACTTACGACTACCAGAGCGATAGCAAGCGCGCGCAGCAACTCGCGGAAAAGCTCATCACCGACGACAAGGTGCACGTGGTGATGGCCCCGTTCGGATCGGGCCACACCAAAATTGTCGCGGGCGTTGCCGAGCGCTACGGGGTCCCGGTCATCGCATCGGTCGCGTCGTCAGAGTCGGTCTACGACCAGGGCTTCAAGAACCTGTTCGGCACGCTGGCACCGAACTCCGGGCTCGTTGATGCGATGCTGACGCTCTTCACTCGCGAGCAGCCATCGCTCAAGAAGGTCGCTATCCTCGGCCGTGACGATGTGTTCCCGCGGGACATGGCCGAGACGATGAGAGTGCGCGCAGGAGCGGCGGGGCTCGAGGTCGTGTACTCCGAGTTCTACTCGAGCGGCACGATCGACCACTCGGCGGCGCTCGCCAAGATCAAGGGGCTCTCGCCAGACTGGATTTACATCACCGGCTACTCGCAGGACCTGATCCTGGCGCGGAAGCAAATGCACGACATCGGTCTGACGGCGCCCATCGTCACGATGGTCACCGGGCCTGCATATCGCGAGTTCATTGAAGGGCTCGGACCGCTGGCGGAAGGCCTCACCAGCGTGACGTGGTGGCATCACACCACGACCTACGACTCCGACGATGTCTGGGGCTCGACGAAGGCGTTCTACGAGGACTTCAAGTCGCGCGAGTCGTCAGACCCCGACTACATTCATGCCTCGTCGGCCGCCGCGCTCGTTGCCGTGCAGAAAGCGATCGAGGCCGCCGGCTCACTCGAGCCGACGAAGATCAGCGGCGCCTTGCGGACGCTGAACACGACGACCTTCTACGGCCCCATCGTGTTCGACGAGCACGGCATGAATGCCGCGCGCGACCTTCCCATTCTGCAGGTCCAGGGCCAGGAGGTGAAAGTGCTGTTCCCTGCGTCGATTGCGCAGGCAAAGCTGGCGACGTTCAAGTAGCCACTCCGGCAGCCGAGGCGGCATGGACGTCCTTCAGATTCTCGTGAACGGCCTGATGCTGGGCGCGCTGTACGCGTGCATTGCAGTCGGGTTCTCGCTCGTGTGGGGCGTGTTGAACGTCATCAACATGCTCCACGGATCGTTCATCGTCCTCGGCGGGTATCTGGCCTTTTTCGCCTGGCGGGACCTCGGCATCCACCCGCTGATCTCGCTCGTCGGCGTCGCGGCGCTGCTCTTCGCACTTGGGTGGGTCCTGCAGTACGGCCTCATCAACCACATCGTGGCGAGACCGGTGCTGACGACACTGACCCTGACGTTCGGCCTCGACATGATTGTCTACAACTTCATGACGCTGGCGTTCACCGCGACACCCCGGCGGGTCGCGCTCGATCTTGGAGTCATGCACGCGCTCGACGTGGTCGTGCCGGTCGATCGGATCGTCGCCATGGTGCTCGCGCTGGTGTTGACGGGACTGCTCTTCCTGCTGCTCAGGTCGTCGGCGCTCGGCCGTGCGATTGTCGCCGTGCGGATGGACCGTGACGCTGCATCGCTCATGGGCATCCGCGTCGAGCGTATCTATGCCGTGACCTTCGGTATCGGCGCATTGATGGCCGGCGCGTGCGGCAGCCTGCTGGCCATCGTCTATCCGGTGACGACGATGATGACCGACCAGTTCCTGGGTAAGGCCTTCGTCGTGTGCGTCATCGGCGGACTCGGCAGCGTGCCGGGCGCGCTGGCGGGCGGGCTCGCGCTCGGCTTGATCGAGAGCGTGTCCGGACACCTGGTCGGGCCACAACACGCCATGACGATTGGATTCTCACTGATGATCGTGCTCCTGATGACGCGGCCGACGGGCCTTCTCGGCACACAGGGGTATGAATGAAACGTGGCCTGACGATCTTCGTCGCGTGCACCGTGGTGATGGCCGCTGTCCCGTTCATTGCTGACAACTATGTCGTTCGCTTGTGCACATTCTTGTGCATGTATGCGGCGCTCGCGCTGTCGTGGAATGTCATTGGCGGCTATGCCGGCTACCCGTCGTTCTCAACCGCCGGGTTCTTTGGCCTCGGCGCATATGCCGGGGCGCTGATGCAGAACGCCGGTGCAACTCCTGTTCTCTCGTGGCTCGCTGCGACGCTCGTCGTCGGCGCATTGGCGGCCTCGATCGGACGGTTCATCCTGCGGATGAAGGGTCACTACTTCGCAATCGGCTCGCTCGCGATCGTCGAAGTGCTTCGACTGGCCGCCTCATCGTGGGCCTCGCTCACGGGGGGAGGCGACGGCCTGAACGTTCCGATTCTCAAGGGCGGCCCGGACCTCGTTGGGCGCGTGTTCCTCTTCTCCATGATGGCGATGATGATCGTCTGCTTCGTCATGACGATCCTCGTCGATCGCACACGCCTCGGCTTCGGCCTCCGCTGCATCAAGCAGAACGAAGACGCTGCCGACATGGTCGGCATCGATGTCACGTCCTACAAGACAGCCGCATTCGCCCTTTCGGCGATGTTCTGCGGGACGATCGGCGCGATCTACGCCTCGTGGGTGGCGTACATCGACCCGTCCGATGCCTTCAGCACGCTGCTCAGCCTGAAGGTCCCGGTCATGACGATGCTGGGTGGGCCGGGCACCGTGCTTGGACCGGTTGTCGGTGCGTGGCTCTTCGTCGTGCTCGAAGAAATGATCTGGGCGCAGTTCCTCGAGCTGAATCGCGCCATTCTCGGTGTCGTGATCGTCGTGCTGATCTTCACGTTGCCAGGAGGACTACTCGGCCTGCGGCTCCCGGCCTGGAACTGGCGCGCGCTCGTCGGCCTGCGCAATCGAGTACCGGAGGCGCCATGAGCACCGCCGTTCTCGAAGTAGACAATCTGTCGCGCGCGTTCGGCGGCGTACAAGCGGTCGATGGCGTGAGCTTCGCGTTACATCCGGGTGAGATCGTCGGACTCATCGGGCCGAACGGTGCCGGCAAGACAACGCTCGTCAACCTCGTGACCGGTGTCGTCAGCCCTACTTCCGGGACGGTGCGATTCAACGGTTGTGATGTCACGCGGCAGCGACCGTGGCAGGCGGCACGAAATGGGCTCGCGCGCACCTTCCAGGTAGTTCAGCCGTTTCCCGAGATGACGGTGTTGGACAACGTCGCAGCAGGCGCATTGTTCGCCGGCCAGGCGTCGAGTCGGGCAGAGGCCGAGTCCGCGGCGCGCGAGCACTTGTCGTTTGTCGGTCTCGGAGGCGAAGCGCACCGGCCGGCCGCAGCGCTGCCACTACCCGGTCGCAAACGGCTGGAGCTCGCGAAGAGCCTGGCGATGAAGCCGAAGGTGCTGCTCCTCGACGAGGTCAACGCCGGTCTCAACACCGGCGAGGTCGAGCATGCGCTGACACTGATGCGCGCGATCGCCGACCGTGGCATCACGATCCTCATCATCGAGCACTTGATGAAAGTGGTTCTGAGCCTGAGCCAGCGGATCCTCGTGCTGCATCGCGGGAAGCTTGTCAGCCAGGGAGATCCGAAGACGGTCATCCAGGATCCGGTCGTCATCGAGGCCTATCTCGGTCGCAAGTTCGCCGAGCGTCAGCTCAAACTGGCACATGGCTGAACCACTACTGCGCGTCCAGAATCTGTGCGCCGGCTACGGGCAGGTCCAGGTCCTGTGGGGGACCGACCTGATTGTCGAACGCGGCAGCATCGCCTGCCTCGTCGGCTCAAACGGCGCAGGGAAGTCGACCCTGCTGCGCGCGATCTCTGGTCTCATCAAGCCGACTGGCGGGCGCGTGCATCTCGGCAATCGCGATCTGACGCAGGCGACGCCGGACGAAGTCCTCGCCGCAGGGATCGCGCATGTTCCCGAGGGGCGACGGCTGTTCAAAGGCCTCAGCGTCCGCGACAACCTTCTTCTCGGCGCGTACCTGCGACGCGAGCCGCTCGTCGATCTCGAGCGCGATCTCGAAAAGATCTACACCCTGTTTCCGATCCTCGGGGAGCGTCAACGTCAGGATGCGACGACGCTCTCTGGCGGCGAGCAGCAGATGTGCGCGATCGGCCGCGGCATGATGGCGCGCCCTCGTCTGCTGATGATCGACGAGCTTTCGCTCGGCCTCGCCCCGCGCGTCGTCGAGCGCATCGCCGAAGTGCTGCGCGAGATCAACCAGTCAGGGCTGACGATTCTGCTCGTCGAGCAGGACGTGCTCACGGCCTTCGAGCTGGCCGACCACGCATATGTCCTCGAGACCGGCAGGATCTCAGTGGCGGGCGCGACCAGCGCACTGGCGGACGACCCGCGAATTCGTCAAGCCTACCTCGGCATGTAGGCAGTAGGCAGTAGGCAGTAGGCAGTAGGCAGTAGGCAGTAGGCAGTAGGCAGTAAAGACGCATACCGCATACTGCATACTGCCTACTATTTGGAGGCTTCTTGCAGCATCAAGTCCGCGCTGCGCTCTCCTTCATGACACGCTGATTCCCAGGGCTCATCGTCTGGAGAAGGCTTGACACGTGTGTTGGGAATCGTGATCGTCCAGGGTCGCGTGAACACCTTCGGATCCTCGATGGTGGCTTCGTACATCAGGCGCTGACCGTCGAGAAACGTGAAGCGCTCGACGAGGCGCGCAGCAGGGCTGAGGAAATCACCGTCGTGACTGAGGCGGTTCTTGCCATTGAGGTTCGTCACCTCGACGACCAGCGTGTTACCTTCCCAGCGGCCACGGGCGTCACCGCCCCAGAGCGCGATCCGCGACGAGATGCGCGGCCGGCCATCCACGGGGATCACCCGGAAGGTGTGATACGCCTCGTTGATCAGCACGACCTGCCCTGGCGTCTGAATGACCTCGTTCGCATTGGCGGCCTGGCGGATGGCCCCCAGGATGAAGCAACGCGCTTGCGTGTCGATGTGATCCTGCCTCGTGGCGATGTTCTCGTTGTCGATCTGATGCTGCCGCAGCGCCGCGGCCCACGGCTGATACGGCACCTTCCCGTCCGCAGGATCCGACACACGGCTCGGATTCTTCTTGCTCACGCCCTTCGTTCTGTTCGCTTGCTCCTCCACTGACCCGGGCACGCCTGGATCCTCGAGGCTTCGTCCACCAGAGATCTGAGGCCGCCACGTGCCCTGCACGTCGGGTTGACCGTCGACCAGGCGAGGCCCCGTCCACGCGCCTGTCTGCCCGCTTGGCGCTTGCGCAACGACCGGCATCGACACCTGAGACGCCAGGACCACGCCGACTAGTGCGACAGCCGTTCGAATCGATGCACGCATCATCAGGAGCCTCTCCTACCAGAGACCGGGATAGGGGTAGTACTTCTCCCAATCGAACGCATAGCACTCGTACTCGAGGAGCTGGGCGTTGGCCTCCACCCGTCGATACAGCGGCATGCGCATCTTCCACGGCCGTGTGAAGACCTTCTCGTCTTCGACAGTGACCTCGTAATCGATGTGGTCAGGACCTTTGGGCGTGTAGCGCTCCACCAGGTGAAGCGCATCGCTGTGGAAGTTCCCAGCCCGGTCGAACCAGGTGTCCTCGTTGAAGTGGACGACGTCAACGACGAGCGTGTCGCCTTCCCAACGCCCGCGAGAGTCGCCCAGCCACCAGTCGATGTGTCCCTCGGGATGACTCTTCCCGCGCATGTGAACGTAGCGAATCGCGTGCACGTACTCGAAGAGCATCGTCACGCGATCGGCGCTCTGAACAATTTGAAACGGGAACGGCATGTACATGATTCGTGGAACGCCGGGAAGGAGGCATTTGCCTTCCGGATCGGCCTTCATGCGGCTCTCATGGTTCTGCTTCTGCTTCTCGACGGCCCAGGGCTGATAGGGAATGTCATCTCCATCCACCACGCCGAGGCCTGCAGGCATGCCCTTCTGGGCGTGATGTCCCTGGATGTTCCAGGCAGCGGAGTTCATCGCCTGCCACACGCCTGACAGGTCCGGGTGTCCATTGGCAGTGCGGCGCAAGGCGGGGGCATTCGAAGACTGTCCACCGGCGGCGAGCAGGCCGTATGTCAGCGCGATCGCAGCGATGACCGCTGGAACAGCGTGTTTCCTCATGTCAGCGCGCCCCGGCTACGGATTCTGAGCAGCGCCTGGCGTGCCGGAGCTGCCCAGGAAGAAGTCGCGTCCATCCTGAAACGTCACCGTTTGTCCGTTGGCGACACGCCGGCCGTTCTTGGCCAGGAATCCTTTGATGACGACCTCTGTGCCGACCGGGAAACTCGTCTTGCGAAGACCGCGCTTGAGGAGTGTGTTGGCGGATCCCGCCTCGACCGCCCAGTTGGTAATCGATCCGTCCGGGTTCTTCACGTCGACGTAGATCCATCCGTGCGGGTTGATGATCTCGATCTTCGTCAGCGTCCCTTTCAGCGTGATCGGTTTGTCGGCGTCGAACTCCGCGGCAAACGAATGATGGGCGTGCAGAGCCGACGGCAACAGCAGGAGCGCTGCAAGGAGTGAGAGAGTGCGGCCTCTTGTCATGGCGGCCGTTCGAGCAAGACGAAGGCCACCGCGAAATCCACGTCTTTCCCGATGATCTCGCGCGCGTGATGCAGCCACGAACAATCCCGTCGGTCCGCCACCCGCGATACGGACGGAAATGTTCATTCACTTGATCGTGATCTCGTACGCGCCGTCCTCCGTTCGCACGCGATGTGCGGTATGACACGACCCACACGTTTCGTTCAAAGCCGTCGAAGCCTCGAGCACCAGGCGATAGTCGCGTTCCTTCGCTCCCGCCTCGAGCGCGGCAACGTGTGTGAGCGCCTTCTCGGCGAGCGTCACCGCACCATCAGCCTTCTGTCCCTTGAAATAGGCGAGCGTCGTCGTGAACGAGGCCTTCATCGTCGCTGCCGCCTTTTCGAAGGGATCGAAGTCCTGGGCTCCGGCACCAGATTCTTCGAACTCCTTCGATGCAACCCGAATCGCCCTGGCGGCGTCGGCGTTGTCGCGCATGGCTTTCATGAATGCTTCGGACGGCTTCTCGTTCGACTGCGCTGACATCGTCGCGACGACGAGTAGAGCGCCGGCAACGACCGTGAGAGTCCCTCGCATGGCTTCTCCTTGATGATGAGGGAAATGCGAGGTCCACGAATCATGCCAGTGCGCGCGCAGGTGGAATCGTCCGCTTTGTGCGTTCACATCTTTGCCGTACGACGAAGTTGAATGCCCAGACCTGTCGATACGACAAAGAAGTCGGACGCCCTCGACAGACGATGCCTTTGTGCTACGGTAGCGTGAGTTTTTTGGAGCGGCCGTGATGCATCGCTCCCGCCCTGTGAAGCAGGGCAAGACAAACTCTGTGACTCGCGAGGCGTTGCACCGCGAGTCGGGCGTCCCGAGTCGTGCGCCATGACAAGACTATTTGCCTGCACCGCGACCGCTGTTCTGGTTTCCGTCCCGCTCGTGACCGTCGCCGTCGACGCGCACGAGGAGCGTCCGAGCCTGATCATCAGGGTCTACGACACAACTGATACTGACTCACTTCTTCGGGCCGAGGCCATTCGGACTGCTGCCCGGATCGTGGCTGAGGCGGGTATCTTTGTGGAATGGCGCGACTGCACGAGCACGAGCACGGAGCCTGCTTGCCAGAACGTGCGACCCGGGCGCGACCTCATCGTCCGCATCATGCCCGAGGGCTCTCCGAGTGCCTCATTCCGCGGGAGCGCCCTTCAGCTGCGCACCGTTCCGGGCGTGAGTCTCCAGCTCGGTGTCGCCGTCATCAACCCGGTCACGCTGTCCGGCGAGATGGCGACGATCTTTCACGAGCAGGTACGTGCGGTTGCCCGGCGAAGCGGAGTCGATGATACCGAGCTGCTGGGCCGTGCGGTCGCGCACGAGGTCGGCCATCTGCTCCTGCGTGTGCGCGAACATAGCGCAACCGGCATCATGCGTGGTGCCTGGAGCCTCGAGGAATTGACGACGAACCGCCCCGAGGACTGGCAATTCGCGCCGACCGATCGCGAGCGGATTCAGAGCTCTTTCACGGTAGGCAGTAAGCAGTAAGCGGTAGGCAGTAACCGCGCTGCCGGTGCCGATGCATACCGCCTACTGCCTACTGCCTAGTTGATAGCGCCACCCGGCCAGCACCGCATCCGCAATCTGATCCACCCCGACACCGTTGGTGACCTGGGCAAACAGGAACGGCCACGCGCCACGCATCCGGCGCGAGTCGCGGTCCATGACGCTCAGATCGGCACCCACGAGCGGCGCCAAGTCGGTCTTGTTGATCACCAGCAGGTCAGACTGCGTGATGCCGGGTCCCCCCTTGCGCGGAATCTTGTCCCCGCCCGACACGTCGATCACATAGATCGTGAAATCCGCGAGGTCACGGCTGAACTGCGCCGCGAGGTTGTCGCCGCCACTCTCGACGAACAACAGATCGGGGTGGAACTTCCGCATCAACCGGTCCAAGGCATCGAGATTCTGGCTGACGTCATCACGAACGGCGGTATGCGGACAGCCGCCTGTTTCCACCGCGGCAATCCGCTCGGCGGGCAGCGCCTGATTTCGCACGAGGAACTCACCATCCTCTTTCGTGAAGATGTCGTTCGTGACCACTGCCAGGCTGTACTGATCTCGCAGATGCCGGCACAGCGCCAAGAGCAGCGCCGTCTTGCCACTTCCCACCGGTCCACCGATGCCGACCGTGAACGCTCGCGAGCGAAAGTCGCGCCTGATCGGTGATTCGCGATCCTCGAAGAGTCCCGGACCCTCAGCCTCTTCTTGAAGGTGCGAGTGCGGCTGGTTCGACATGTAGTGCATCGTGAACTCCTGTGAACCTCATGACTGAAACAGTCGCGAGTACAAGCGGTCATGCCCGGCGTGAAGGATGTCCAGCACCGGTGCGGTCTGACACACGTCCTCGGCTTCGAGCGCGTTGCATCGCTCGAGCAGTGGAGAGAGATCGCGCCCGGCATCGTGATGCATCCGCTGCGCCTCGTAACTGCCAATGATGCCGAGGCGGACCGCTGCCGACAGCACACCGCGCGCCGTTCCAAACAGCATCGCCGTCCGCGCGGTCTCGAGCGGCAATCCAATCACCTGGAACACGACGCCCGAGAGCGGCGCCACGTGCGCACATCCGCGATCGACTGCCACGGCGAGCGCGGTCATCTCGTGGGACGGCCAGACGCGCCCGGCCGTGGATAGCAACGTGCGCCCCTGAACGCGGCTCGCGCGATTGGCAACCGGGTTGGCGAGAAACGCGTCGGCCAGTTCATCTAGGGCCAGCCATCGATCGGGCTGGCGGTACGCCGCATTCAACAGGGGCAACACGCCGAATGCGGTCTGCTGGACAGAGGCGGCAAGAAAGCGCTGAAGACTGGAGCGGTTCGCGACTTCACCTTGCTGCCACGCGGCTTCGAGTCCCCAGGAATGCGCGAACACACCGGTGGGAAACGCCGAGTCGACGATCTGCCACGCCAGCCAGTCTGAAATGGGGTCGGGGGTCATTTAAAGTGGACACTCCTCGATCAGTGTGTGTTCCATTTGAGTGTCCTGATCAAATGACCCCCGACCCCATTTCAAAAGAGAAAGTAGCGCTGCGCGAGCGGCAGCACGGCGGCCGCCTTCGCGCGAAGCACTTCGCCGTCTGCGGTCACCATGTAGGTCTCCGCATCGACATGAATGCGCGGCAGCGCATCATTCAGCTTCATGTCGCGTTTGGTGACCGTTCGGCATCCACGCACCGCGGAAAATCCTTTGCGCAGTCCATACGTGTTGACGGTGCCGGCCTCGAGGGAGAGTTGCGACACAAACGCGAGTGACGTGGCCGCCGATGCGCTGCCAAAGCCACCGAACATGGGGCGCATCAGCAGCGGCTGCGGAGTGGGAATCGATGCGTTGGCGTCGCCCATCTGCGCCCACGCGATGAAACCGCCCTTGATGACCATCTCGGGCTTGACGCCGAAGAAGGCCGGCTTCCATAGGACCAGATCGGCGAGCTTCCCTGCTTCGACCGATCCGATCTCGTGCGACAACCCGTGCGTAATCGCCGGGTTGATCGTGTATTTCGCGATATAGCGACGAATCCGCTGGTTGTCGTTGTCACCCTGCTCGCTCGCCAGCCGTCCGCGCTCATCGCGCATCTTGTGGGCGGTCTGCCACGTCCGGCAGATCACCTCGCCGACTCGCCCCATCGCCTGGCTGTCGCTCGACATCATGCTGATGGCGCCGAGGTCGTGCAGCACGTCTTCGGCAGCAATCGTCTCCCCCCGGATGCGGCTCTCCGCGAAGGCCACATCCTCGGGGATGTTCTTGTCCAGGTGATGACACACCATGAGCATGTCGAGATGCTCATCGAGCGTATTGACCGTCAGGGGACGTGTCGGGTTGGTAGAACTCGGCAACACGTTGGGCTCACCGCAGACCTTGATGATGTCCGGCGCGTGCCCTCCGCCGGCGCCCTCGGTGTGGTAGGTGTGAATCGTTCGCCCCTTGAACGCGGCGATCGAGTCGTCCACATAACCTGACTCGTTGAGCGTGTCGGTGTGAATGGCGACCTGGACGTCGAAGCGATCGGCTTCCGTCAGACAGCAATCGATCGCGGCCGGCGTCGAACCCCAGTCCTCGTGCAGCTTCAAGCCGATCGCGCCGGCGCGAATCTGCTCCTCGATACCCTCTGGCAGCGACGTGTTGCCCTTCCCGAGAAAGCCGAAATTCATCGGAAACGCATCGGTCGCCTGCAACATCAACTCGATGTGCCGTGCGCCAGGCGTACACGTCGTGGCATTCGTGCCGGTCGCCGGACCAGTGCCGCCGCCGACAAACGTGGTCACGCCGCTCGCGAGCGCTTCGTGGATCTGCTGCGGGCTGATGAAGTGAATGTGCGAGTCGATGCCGCCGGCGGTGAGAACCAGTCCCTCTCCGGCGATCGCCTCCGTTGTCACGCCGACCACCATGCCGGGCGTGACACCGGCCATCACGTCGGGATTCCCCGCCTTACCGATGCCGGCGATCCGCCCGCCCTTGATGCCGACGTCCGCCTTCCGGACGCCACTCCAGTCGATGATCAGCGCGTTGGTGATCACGCAGTCGAGGGCGCGTTCATCCGAGACGCCGGCAGCCTGACCCATTCCATCTCGCAGCACTTTGCCGCCACCGAACTTGCACTCGTCGCCGTACACGGTGGCGTCATGCTCCACCTCCGCGACGAGACCCGTATCACCGAGTCGAACGCGATCGCCTGTCGTGGGACCGAAGATGTCGGCGTAATGTGTCCGCTGAATGTGATGGCTCATCGGCGAGTTTGCGAATTTTTCGATTTGGCGATCTTCGATTGGTGATTCGTTGGCGATTTCTGATTGTCGATTGACGATTGAAAGCAAGTTTCCCGTACGTCGATGGTCTCAATCGCCATTCCAAGAATCTCCAATCACAAACGATTCAAGAATCCACAATCAAGATTCAACAATGTTGCTGAGGTCCGGGTTCGGGATCACCGGCCCGCTCGCCCACGCATTGCCACCTCGAATGACCTTTTCACCCGCGATCGACACGAGCGTGACGGTCTTCATCTCACCCGGCTCGAACCTCACCGCCGTGCCCGCGGGAATGTCGAGGCGGAAGCCGTACGCGCGCTGCCGATCGAACACGAGCGCGCGATTGGTCTCGACGAAGTGATAGTGGCTTCCGACCTGGATCGGACGATCACCGGTGTTGGAGACTTCGACCTCGACGGTCGGTCTTCCTTCGTTGAGCACGATCTCGCCGTCGCGAACGAGGAGGCTGCCAGGCGGAGCATCGATCGCAATCGCCGATCGACCAACACTTCCACGGCTCACGGAGGCAGGTGTCAGGAAGCTTCCGTAGAGTGCCAGCGACAGATCACCGCGCTCCGCCACGACCGGATGGTGGACGGTCACGAGCTTCGTGCCGTCCGGAAACGTGCCTTCGACCTGGACCTCGTCAATCATCGGGGCGACACCCTCCATCACTTCTTCACGGCCCAGCAGGCGGCGCCCGAGATCCATGAGTTCGGCCACGGATCGTCCGTCTCGAATGAACTCGAGCAACTGCGTCGAGATGAGCGCGACCGCCTCGACGTAGTTCAGTCGAAGCCCCCTGGCGAGGCGTTTCTGCGCGAGAAACCCAGCTTGATGCAGTACGAGCTTGTCGACTTCGCGCGGTGTCAGATGCATGGAATCTCTCCTCGCCGCGATGTGGCGCGGCCCCATATCGAGAGAGCCCGCTTCCCCACCGTAACTACCATTTGCGCGACCAGGGATCGTCCCCGAGCAACGCCGGCACAAATCCCAATAACTGCCGAAGCCGGCGACCGACTTGTTCGACCGACCGTCCGGCGATGCGCACGACGCAGCCGCTGTCACCGAGTGGAGCGGCCGAGATGAGAAGGTCGGAACGGCGGACGATCGGCTGCTCGCTGAGGCTCGTCACAATCGCAGCAGCATCCATCAAAAGGGGTTCGCCGACGATCACCATCAACGCGAGCACGTCGAAGCGGCCAATGCGGGTCGCGAGGTCGCTATCGGATGAACGGAGCGCAGTCGCGTCATGAAGCACGAGCCGGCCGCGATGCCGCACGATTGTGCGACTGACGTACTCGTCGAACTGCCACCGCTCTCCCGACGCGCGCCGGCCGGACGAAACCCAGTCGATCAGAACGACACCGGCATCCTCGGACACATCCACGTGCTGTGTCTGCCGGTATCGCGAAGAGGCAAAGCACACCACCGGATCCGGCACCGCCACGAGCAGACCAGCGCGCTCGACTGCGGCGCGCATCTCGACGTCGCTGCCGCGCGGCGAGCGATACACTTTCGTCGAGGCCTGCGTCGAGAGAAACGCGGCCGCCCTGGGCGCCACTCGTACGCGCAACGAAATGTCGTCGCCGTCAACCAGGCCGCCGCCAAAGGTCGACGTGTAGATCCACGCCGCATTGCCGTGATTACCCGGCGTCAGCAGACGCAGCGGGCTCATCGCCAGCGCACGACTGACCACGCTTTTCTGCGGGCCGCGCACGACCTCCAACGCGCCAAACCCGGATCGACTGAATGATTCGGGGGCGTGGGACTCGGCCTGAGCCACGCGATCGACACTCCAGCCCCCGGCTCGCCTGGCAGGATCAAACGCTGAGATGCTCGCGGACAATGTCATCGCTCAGATCTCCGATCGCGCCG
>Ga0207669_10000382_pt1 | contig 19815 bp, 17 predicted proteins | sample KBSM33metaG_FD_184329 | JGI IMG/M metagenome (GOLD analysis project Ga0207669, IMG submission 184329) | Miscanthus rhizosphere microbial communities from Kellogg Biological Station, Michigan, USA - KBS M3-3 metaG (SPAdes) (version 2) | ecosystem: Host-associated > Plants > Roots > Rhizosphere >...
CTATGCCGGCTTGCGCTGGACAGTGGACAATGCCGAGACGCTGGGGCTCGACACCGCGCGCCTGGGGGTGATGGGCGAAAGCGCCGGCGGCGGACTGGCGGCGGCATTGGCATTGCTGGTGCGCGATCGCGGCGAATATCGCCTGGCCTTCCAGCATCTGACCTATCCGATGATCGACGACCGCACTGCCGCGACGAGCGATCCGCATCCTTATACCGGCGAGTTCATCTGGACGCCGGGAAGCAACCATTTCGGCTGGTCGTCGCTGCTCGGCAAGGCGCCGGGAGGCGCCGATGTCTCGCCTTATGCGGCGGCAGCGCGCGCGACCGACCTGAGCGGTCTGCCGCCGGCCTATATCATGACCGGGACGCTCGACCTCTTCCTCGAAGAGGATCTGGATTATGCCCGCCGCCTGATCCGTGACGGGGTGCCGACCGAGCTCCACGTCTTTCCCGGCGGAATGCACGGGTTCGACATCATGCCGGCCGGCGACGTCGCCACCGCGGCGCAGGCGGCGCGGCTCGCCGCGCTCAAGCGGGCGCTCGCCTGATGGCGGCACGATCGTCAGCGGAGCAGCTCCCCGCGCGCGGCTTCGCCAGCGCGCTGGGGCCATTGCTGCTGCTCGCCTTGCTGATGGTGATCGGCTTCGCGGTGATGGGGTCGTTCGGCGTGGTGCAGGAAGGCGCCAAGGCCGAACTGGGATTGAGCGACAACGCCCTGGGCATGATCCAGGGGCTTGGCGCCGCCGTGCCGTTGGTGCTGTTCTCGATCCCGATCGGGATTCTGGTCGATCGATTCAATCGCGTGCGGCTGATGCTGATCCTCGCGGCGGTCTGGACCGCGGGCACCGCGCTGACCGCCTTCGCCCCCAATGTCGCGACGTTGGTCGTCGCGCGGATGCTGACCGGGATCGGCACCACCGGAGCGCTGACCGCGGCGCTGTCGCTGTCTGCGGATCTGTGCGCGCCGGATCAGCGCGGCCGGGCGCTGCTGATCGTCAATCTCGGCAAGGCACTCGGCGTCGCCGCGGCCTTCGCGTTGACCGGCTGGCTGTTCGGCCGGTTCCTCGATCATGCGCTTCCCGATCTGCTCGCCGGAGCACCGCCATGGCGCAGCACGCACGCCGCGCTGGCTTTGCTCAGCGCCGTCCTGCTGGTGCCGTTGCTGCTGATGCGCGAGCCGGCGCGACAAGAGGTCGAGGCCGGACCCGACGCGCCGTTTCGCACGGTGGTGCATGAATTATGGTCGCGGCGCGCGTTTCTGATCCCGCTGTTCGTCGGGCAAGTCGCGGTGGTGATGGCCGACGCCGCCGCCGGCATCTGGGCCTCGCCGATCCTGTCCCGCATCTACGGATTGCAGCCGCAGGAGTTCGGCGGCTGGATGGGCGCGATCCTGTTCGGCACCGGCGTCGTCGGCGCGATCCTCGGCGGCGTCGCTGCCGATCTCGGGCAGAAGAGCGGCCGGCGCGGCGGGCTGTTGATCGGCGCGGTCATCGCTGCCGCGATCGGCATTCCGGCAGCGTTGTTCTCGATCAGCCCGACAGTCCCGATCTTCGCGGTGGCGTTCGGGACATTGGCTCTGTGCGGGACGATCACCGGGTTGATCACCTCGGTCGCGTTGACCGTGCTGATCCCCAACGAATTGCGCGGCCTGTGCATCGGTGCCTTCATCGCCATTGCCGGACTGATCGGCTTCGGTCTCGCGCCCTCGCTGGTGGCCGGGGTCAGCACGATGCTGGGCGGCGAACGTCATATCGGCCAGGCCCAGGCAATCGTCGGGGTCGCCGTCAGCTTGCTGTCGTTTGTGGGGTTCCTCGTCGCGATGCGTCGGGCGCCTCAGTCCGCGATCGAAGAACCTGTCTGATAGCTATTGCATTAGCTGTCTGATAGGTTATGGAGCTCTCGACAAGAGGTCGGGAGGGAGTGTCGCCATGCAGGTCAAACAGCGTGTCGAGGTGTCGCATGAGATGCTGTCGTTCGTCGGCGCCGGGATGGTGCCGATGGGCGACTGGCCGGACGGCTCGGTCGGCATGAGTTTCCGGCTCAGCGATGCCAGCCTGGGCTTTCATGCCCAGCCGACCGGCGCGGCGATGTTGGAAAGCGATCTGGCGTTCGTGGTCACTGCCGATGCCTGCCGCCGCATCTTCGGCTTCGTTCCGCGCAGCGATGCGCGCTGGCATTTGCCGACCGATCTTCGCGCGATCGTGATCGCCCTTGTCGACTGTCGCCTGCCCGAACCCGCACGCGGCACGCTGCGGCTGGCCAAGAGCATCGAATTGCTGTGCGCCATCTTCGAGAAACTCGCCGCCGACGATCTCGTATCGGCCGACGCGATGGGCGACCTCAAGGAAGTGGACGCCCGCCGCATCGTCGCCGCGCGGCGGCTGATCGACGAGCGCTGGAACGAGAAATTGACGCTCGATTCGATCGCGCGCGCCTGCGGCATCAATCGCGCCAAGCTGACCCGCGGGTTTCGCTGCATGTTCGACATGACCGTCGCCGATGCGATCGCCGATATGCGGCTGGGCGGCGCCAGCGAGATGCTGCGCTCGACCGACTTGCCGGTATCGTCGATCGGTTACCGCTGCGGCTATCTCAACAATGCCAGCTTCACGCGCGCTTTCTCGCGCCGCTACGGGGTTGCGCCGACGCGCTATCGTGCGCATCGTCTCGCCGCATGAGCGAGGGGGTTCGCGCCATCGAAGGCGGCTCGTTGGTCGATCGCGCGGTACGCCACGTGCGCGACCATATCCGCGACAACGACCTGAAGGTCGGCGACACGTTGCCCGGTGAAGGCGCGTTCGCCGGGCAATTGGGCGTCAGCCGCGCGGTGATGCGCGAGGCCTTCTCGACCCTGGCCGCGTTGCATCAGATCGATGTCGGCAATGGCCGCAAGGCCCGCGTCGCGGCGATCGACGGATCGGTCCTGTCGACCTCGCTCGATCACGCCGTCGCCACCGCGCAAGTCACCGTCAACGAGATCTGGGACGTCCGCCGCACGCTGGAATTGCGCACCGCCGAACTCGCCGCGATCCGGCGCAGCGACGCGGAAGCGCGCGCGATCATCGGCCATGCCGAGGCGATGGCGGCGCATGGCGGCGATCTCGACGAGCTGACCCGCCACGACATCGCCTTTCACCAGGCGATCGCCAAGGCGAGCGGCAACGTGCTGTTCTACAACATCATCCGCTCGTTCGAATCGTTGATGACCATCGCCGTGCCCACCGCCTGGCACACTCGCACCACCGCCGAGCAGCGGGCGATGGTGCTCGAACAGCATCACCGCCTGGCCGAGGCGATCGCCAACCGCGACACCGCGGCGGCGGTGGCCGAAATGAACACGCATTTCGACACCTCGATCGCCGATTTGTTTGCGCGCTATTCGGCAGCGATCTAGGGCAACTCGCTCCACGATTCGGAGTCGCGCGCGATGATCGCCAGCCTGCTCGCCGTCCTGTTGCTGCAAGCGGCACCCGCCACCGCCGCGCCCGTCTGCACCGCCGCCGTCGCGCCGCCGACGGGACTGGAAGCATGGAGCGTGGCGCCCGGCATGACCGGCGACGTGATCGCACCGGGCAAGAATATCGCGCTGACATTGCAACCGATCGACAGCGTCACCTTCCCGCTGCCGCTCGACCGCAAGCCCGCCGCGGGCACCTTCGGCGGCGTCTATCATGTCACCATCGCGACGGCGGGGACCTATCGCGTCGTGCTGCAGAATGGCGCGTGGATTGACCTGGTGCGCGACGGCAAGTCGTTGACTTCGGTCGCGCATATGGAAGGTGCGCCCTGTTCGGGCATCCGCAAGATCGTCGACTTCGCGCTGCAACCGGGCACCTATATTGTGCAATTGTCCGGCGCGAAGACCGCGCAAATGCGGATCCTGATCGCAACGAAATAGCGTGTTGCGGGTTCGCGACTGATAAAATTTGCGACAAAGCGGTGTTTGACACGCACCGATCGGGAAACCATCAGCCGCCAATGCCTTTACTTCCCCATCGTCGGGTGGCGCGGTCCGCCCTTGCCGCCCTATCGATCGGCCTGTTCGCGCTGAGCGCGTGCGGCGCGCGCGACAATGCCGCAAAGGGTGGCCGGCGCGGCCAGCAAGGCACGCCGGAAGTCGGCTATATCGTGATCCAGCCGGCCAGCGTGCCGATGGTGACCGAGCTCGCTGCGCGGACCAATGCCTATCAGACGTCCGAGGTCCGGCCGCAGGTATCGGGCATCATCCGCAAGCGCTTCTTCACCGAGGGATCGTTCGTCAAGAAGGGCCAGCCGCTCTACCAGATCGACCCCAGCCTCTATCGCGCAGCGACCAACCAGGCCGCCGCCAATCTGGCCAGCGCGCAGGCGAGCGCCGAGGCAGCCAAGATCAAGGCCGATCGCTACGCCCCCTTGGCCAAGGAGCAAGCGGTCGCAGCGCAGGATTATACCGACGCCGCCGCCGCGGCGCGCCAGGCCAAAGCCGCGGTCGCCCAGAATCGCGCCGCACTCGATACCGCAAACATCAACCTGCGCTTCACCACCGTGCCCGCGCCGATCAGCGGCAAGATCGGCCGCTCGTTATTCACCGAAGGCGCCTTGGTCGCCAACAACCAGGCCGATCCGCTGGCGGTGATTTCAGCGCTCGACCCGATCTATGTCGATATCCAGCAAAGCTCTGCCGACCTGCTCCGCCTGCGCCGCGCGCTCGCCGGCGGCGGCGCGGTGCCGACCAAGGCCGAAGTCCATCTGAAGCTCGAGGACGGCAGCGATTATGGCTATGTCGGCAGCGTCGAATTCTCCGAAGTCACGGTCGACCCAACCACCGGCACGGTGAATTTGCGCGCGCGCTTCCCCAATCCGCAGGGGTTGTTGCTGCCGGGCATGTTCGTCCGCGCCGACTTCGCGCAGGCGAGCGACCCCAATGCGTTCCTGATCCCGCAGACCGCGGTGACGCGCGATCCCCAGGGCAATGCCCAGGTCTATGTGCTGAGCGCCGACAATAAAGCGATCCCGCGTACTGTGACGACGTCGCGGACCGTCGGTATCAATTGGGTGGTGACCGGCGGCCTGAAACAGGGCGACAAGGTGATCACCGAGGGGATCGGCAAGCTGAAACCCAACCAGCCGGTCAAGGCGGTACCCGCCGGCTCGCCGCAAAAGATCGGGGCGCCGCAAGGGGGCAAGCGCACCGGCAAGGGCGGCTGAGCCCATGTCGCGCATCTTCATCGACCGGCCGATCTTCGCCTGGGTCATCGCGATCATCATCATGCTGGTCGGCCTGGGCAGCATCTTCACGCTGCCGGTCGAGCAATTCCCCGACGTGGCGCCGCCGCAGGTCAATATCCGCGCGACCTATCCGGGCGCGTCGGCGGTCACGCTGGAGAACAGCGTCACCCAGGTGATCGAACAGCAGCTGACGGGAATCGACGGGCTGCTCTATTTCAGCTCGAATTCGTCGTCGCGCGGCCAGGTGACGATCAGCGCGACGTTCCAGAAGGGCACCAACCCCGACATCGCGCAGGTCCAGGTCCAGAACAAGGTGCAGCAGGCGCTGAGCCGCTTGCCCCAGCAGGTTCAGCAACAGGGCCTGACGGTGACCAAGTCGAACCCAGACTTCCTGCTGATCGCGGCGATTTACGACACCACCGACCAGAAGACCGCTATCGACGTCTCCGACTATCTGGTGTCGAACCTGCAGGACTCGATCGGCCGCATTCCGGGTGTCGGCGACACCAATGTTTTCGGTGCGCAATATGGCATGCGCATCTGGCTCAACCCCGACAAACTGCAAAGCTATGCGCTGGTCCCCGCCGACATCACCACTGCGATCACCGCGCAGAATGCAGAGGTCGCGGCGGGCGAAGTCGGCGCGGTGCCGAGCGGCCCGGACCAGATGCTCGACGCGACCGTCACCGCGCAGTCGCGCCTCTCGACGCCCGCGCAATTCGCCAACATCGTCGTCAAGACCCAGCCCGATGGATCGACCGTGCGGCTCGCCGATGTCGCGCGGATCGAACTCGGCGCGGAAAGCTATGCCTCGATCAGCCGCGTCAATGGCCATCCCGGCGCGGGCATCGCGGTCAGCCTGGCGCCGGGTGCCGACGCGCTGACCACCGCCGAGTTGGTCAAGAAAGAGATCGAGAACCAGTCGAAGAACTTCCCCCAGGGCTTCGCCTACGATTTCCCCAACGATTCGACGACCTTCATCAAACTGTCGATCAACGACGTGGTGAAGACATTGTTCGAGGCGATCGTGCTGGTCGTCATCGTCATGTTCGTCTTCCTGCAGAGCTGGCGCGCGACCCTGATCCCGACGATCGCCGTGCCGGTCGTGCTGCTCGGCACGTTCGGCGTGTTCGCCGTCGCCGGCTTCTCGATCAACACGCTGACTTTGTTCGGGCTGGTGCTCGCGATCGGTCTGTTGGTCGACGACGCCATCGTCGTGGTCGAGAATGTCGAACGCGTGATGGAGGAGAATCCGGGAATGTCCCCCCGCGATGCCACTATCCAGTCGATGAGTGAGATCCAGATCGCACTGGTCGCGATCGCGTTGGTCCTGTCGGCGGTGTTCCTGCCGATGGCGTTCTTCGGCGGATCGACCGGCGTGATCTATCGCCAATTCTCGCTGACGATCGTGTCGGCGATGGTGCTGTCGGTGGTCGTCGCGCTGATCCTGACGCCGGCGCTGACCACGACCTTGCTCAAGCGCAAGGAAGAGGAGCGTCACGACGGCTGGGTCTATCGCCACACCGAAAAAGCGCGCGACTGGTTCAACACCAATTTCGAGCGGATGGTGAACTGGTACACCGCCCGGGTGGCCAAGGTCGTCGACCGCAAATGGTTGTTCCTGGCAATCTATGCCTGTGTCATCGCAATCCTGGTGATCCTGTTCGTGCGGTTGCCGACCGGCTTCCTGCCGACCGAGGATCAGGGCTTCGCGCAGATCCAGTTCAACCTGCCCGCCGGCGCGACGATCAACCGCACCCAGGCCGCGCAGAGGACGATTGAGGACTATTTCCTCAAAACCGAAGGCAAGAACACCGCTGCCATCTTGAGCGTGGCCGGATCGGCCGGCAGCGGCGGTGGCGGTGGCCAGAATGCCGGCCGCGGCTTCGTCGCGCTGAAGGACTGGAGCGAGCGCAAGGGCAGCGAGAATGGCGCCGATGCGATCACCAACCGCGCGACCAAGGCGCTGGGTGCCTTACGCGACGTCGAATTCTACGCGACCGTGCCGGCGGCTGTGCGCGGCCTCGGCCAATCGTCGGGCTTCACCGTCGAGCTGGAGAATACCGGCGGCCTGACTCGCGACCAGTTCCGGGCGGCGCGCGACAAATTGCTGTCCGATGCGCGCGCCGACCCCACGCTGGCCGCGGTGCGTCCGAGCGACCTGCCCGACCAGCCGACGCTCAAGGTCGACACCGACGCCCAGAAACTGTCGGTGCTGGGCCTGACCCAGGCCAGCGTCAACGCGACGCTGTCGACCGCCTGGGGCGGCAGTTACGTCAACGACTTCAACGACCGCGGCCGCGTCAAGCGTGTCTATGTCCAGGGCGATGCCCCGTACCGCTCGTCGCCCGAGGACATCGCCAAATGGTATGTCCGCGGGACAAACGGGCAGATGGTCCCCTTCTCCTCCTTCGCGACGATCTCGTGGTCGAACGCTCCGACGTCGTTGAGCCGCTTCAACGGCATTTCCTCGTACGAAATCTCGGGCCAGTCGGCGCCGGGCAAGAGTTCGGGCGACGCGATGAAGCGGATCCAGGAAATGGCGGCCAAGATCCCCGGCACCTCGATCGAATGGAGCGGCGCGTCGTACCAGGAGCGTCTGTCCTCGGGCCAGGCGCCGATCCTCTACGGCCTGTCGCTGCTGGTCGTCTTCCTCTGTCTCGCCGCCCTCTACGAGAGCTGGACGATCCCGATCGCGGTGCTGCTGATCATCCCGCTCGGGCTGGTCGGATCGGTGTTCGCGGTGACGCTGCGCGGGCTGCAGAACGACGTCTATCTGCAGATCGGCCTGCTGACGACCATGGGATTGGCGGCCAAGAACGCGATCCTGATGATCGAATTCGCCGAGCAAGCGGAGAAATCGGGCAAGCGCGTGATCGAGGCCGCGCTGGAAGCCGCGCGCATTCGTCTCCGCCCGATCCTGATGACCAGCTTCGCGTTCATCTTCGGCGTGCTGCCGCTGGCGATCGCGACCGGCGCCGGTGCCAATAGCCGCGTCGCGATCGGCACCGCGGTGATCGGCGGCATGCTGACCGCGACGATCCTGGCGGTGTTCTACATTCCATTGTTCTTCGTGCTGGTCCGCCGCACCGCGCGCGATGCGTTGAAGCACCTCCACCACGAGCATCCAACGCCGCCGCCGGCCGAACCGGAGGCCTTGGCATGATCCGCAAGCTGACCGCCGTGACGATGATCGCGAGCCTGACCGCCTGTTCGCTCGCGCCCAAATATGTCCGCCCGGAAGCGCCGGTGCCGCAGAGCTGGCCGGTCGGCGACGCCTATCTGCGCAGCAGCGAAGCAGCGCTGCCGACTGTGCGCTATCAGGACATCTTTCGCGATCCGCGGCTGCAGGCGCTGATCGGCCAAGCGCTGGCCAATAATCGCGACTTGCGCGTCGCCGCCGCCAATATCGCCGCGGCGCGCGGCCAGTTCCGCATCCAGCGCGCCGAATTGCTGCCCGAGGTCGACGCCAATGCCGGCGCGACCTTCCGTGGCGGGCAGGGATCGACCGGATCGAAATCGAGCTTCGACGCCAATATCGGCATCAACGCGTTCGAGGTCGACCTGTTCGGGCGCATCCGGTCGGAGAGCAACCGCGCGCTCAACAGCTATTTCGCGACCGAAGCGGCGGCACGCGCGACGCGGCTGACGATGATCGGCGACATCGCCGACGGCTGGCTGACCTATGCATCGGACAAGAGCCTGCTCAAGATCGCGCAGGATACCGCGGCCAGCGCGCAAAAGAGCGTCGAGCTGACGCAGAAGCGTCTCAACGGGGGGATCGCGCCGCGCACCGATCTGCGCCAGGCGCAATTGACGCTCGACACTGCCAAGGCCGACGTTGCCAATCAGACCACTCTGCTGGCGCAGGACGTCAATGCGCTGCAATTGTTGGTCGGCGCTCCGGTCGATCCGGCCAATTTGCCCAATTCGATCGACGAAGCCGGCGCGACGCTGGCGGAACTCCCGGCCGGGCTCGATTCGTCGATCCTGTTGCGGCGCCCCGACGTGGTCGAAGCCGAATATCAGCTTCGCGCGGCCAATGCCGAGATCGGCGCGGCGCGCGCGGCCTTGTTTCCCAAGATCAGCCTGACCGGGCTGGTCGGCTTCGTCAGCAACGCGCTGGGCGCGTTGTTCGCGGGCGGCGCGTTCAACTGGCAGGCAGGCGGCGCGGCGACCTATCCGATCTTCCGCGCCGGCGCCGGCAAGGCCAATGTCGACGTCACCAAGGCGCAGCGCGACGCCGCGCTGGCGACCTACGAAAAGACCATCCAGACCGCCTTCCGCGAAGTCGCCGACGCACTGGCGCGGCGCGGCACGATCACCGATCAGCTGACCGCGACGCGCGACCAGCTCGACGCCGCGGCGGACAATTACAAACTGGCGGACATGCGGTACCGCGGCGGGATCGATTCCTATCTCGATAGCCTGGTCGCGCAGCGATCACTCTATTCAGCGCAGCAGACGCAGATCAACACCCAGCTGATCCGCGCCAGCAACCTGGTCACGCTGTACCGGGCCTTGGGTGGCGATTCATTGGTCGAAGCTACCAAGGACGGGCCCAAGGCACCGGCGAATTAGGACGGATCCACCTTCGTATCTCCCCTCACTGTAAGGGAGGGGAGCACCTAGGGCTTGCCAGCAGAAGCTTCACCCTTCGCCTTCCGAGCGGCGATGATCTGCGCCCAAGGATTGGGCACCGGGTCACTGATCCGCACCAACGTGTTCTGATCGCGATGCGCGAACGGCTTGTCCTGGCCGTGCACGGCCAGAGTCGTATCGGTGACATAGCTCCACGAGCCGTCGGCATTGAACGTGATTTCGATGCGGTAATGATCGGTGCGGAAGGCGTATTCGAGGAACGCGGTCGAGCAGATGCCATATTGGGTCTGGCCGCGCTCGGCATCGACCGTGATCGTGTCGGCATCGGCGGTGGCGTGACCGGCCGCCAGCGCGACCTGGCCGCGCGGGATCGCCAGGGTCTGAAGCACCAATCCGGTGGCGGGTTCCCATAGCCAATAGCCGACCTGGTCGTGAAAGGTGATGTCCTCTTCGGCCGTGGTGATGTGGATATGATAGCGCAGACCATAGAAGAGCTGCGGGCCGTTCGCCTGCGGATCGATCGGCTGGAAGTCGATCCGCTCGATGAACTCGCGCCGCTCCGGGCCATCGGCCTTGGGATTGAGATCGACGCCCTTGCGCGCTTCCCAACCGCCCGCCAGCCGCCGCAATGGGCCGAGATTGGCGAGCGTGTCGGGGTCGACATCGGTCGGCTCGGTAAAGACGTCGGCGGGGAAGGGAGTCATGGCGGTTCCTTTCGAACCGCACCGATACCAACGATGCGCGATAAAGGGGAAGGGCAACCCGAGCCGCCAGCACCTTCCCTCTTGCCTGCGCCGTCGACCGGGTCCAGGTGTGTTTGTGTGGTAGCACAGCGCTCCACTCGTTCAAGCTTGGGCGACCGGCGCGCGGCATAAGGGTTTGGCACAAAAGAAGCGGGGACGATGAATATGGATAGACGCGAATTCATTTCGGCCGCCGCGGCGCTGGGCGCGACCGCTTTGTGGGCAACCCGCTCATCCGCCGCGTCGCGGCTCGCCTGGCGCGAAGACCGCAGCCTCTATCCGCAAGGCGTCGCCTCGGGCGATCCCGACGCGCAGAGCGTGATCCTGTGGACGCGGCGCCCGTTCACCGGAACGACGTGCGCCGATTTGAACGTCGAAATATCGCTCGATCCCGATTTCAAGAAGGTCGTGGCGACGGCGCGGGCACCCGTACTCGCGGAATCGGACTGGACGTGTCGCGCGCTGGTCGGGGGACTGAAGCCCGCGACGGTCTATTGGTACCGCTTCACCGACGAGACCGGGGCCGGCAGCCGTGTGGGGCGGACAATCACCGCACCGCGCCAGGATGACTCACGCACGGTGCGCTTCGCGTTCGTGTCGTGCCAGAGCGTCAACGAAGGCGCGCAGAACGCCTTTCGCCGGATGATCTGGGAGGACGAGCGCGCGCCCGCCGACCGCAAGCTTGGTTTCGTGCTGCATCTGGGCGACTTCATCTACGAAGTCGTCGAATATCCCGACGAGGTGCCGCACCGTTATTCGCGCACCGTCTACGACCTCGGCCGCATTCCCGATGCTCGCAAGGTCAGCAATTTCCATGTGCCGACCAACCTGGCCGGCTATCGCCACGTCTATCGCGCGCATATCGACGATCCCGACATCCAGGACGCGCGCGCGCATTTCCCGTTCGTGTGCATCGGCGACAACCACGAATTCTCCTGGCAGGGCTGGCAGAGCTTCATCAAATATGGCGGCAAGGTCGAACCCGCACAGCCGCTGCGCGTCGCCGCCAACCAGGCGTGGTGGGAATATATCCCGTCACGCGTCCGCAAGGCATCGGGTGCCGGACTCGACCGGTTCGGCCCGCCCGCGGTGACGAAAGCGCCGATCGAGACATTCGACGATCATGGCTTCGGCAGCGAGCCCAACAATCGCGTCGCCGTCGGCAGCATGACCGCCTATCGCGCTTTGCGTTACGGTCGGCACGTCGACCTGATCCTGACCGACTTTCACAGCTACAAAGCGGCAGACCCGACCGATCGGCCCGAGGCGGCGGCGCTCGACTCCGGAGAATATCCGGTCCTCCCGCAAGAGTGGATGGAGATCGTCGACGGCGGAAAGGACTATGCCGGCGGCAAGCCGCCCGCGACGATCGCGCTCGGTGACAAGAGCATTCCCAATTTCCGCAAGGACGAGCCCGCTTACACCGTGCTGGGCCGCGAGCAGAAAGCGTGGCTCAAGGACCGGCTGACCCGGTCGACCGCGACCTGGAAGATCTGGGGCGCGACCAACGGCACGCTCGACATGCGGACCGACCCGCAGAACCTGCCCGCCGGATTGATCAAGGCGCCATGGCCGGGCAAGGGCTTCGGGACCTTCGGCAGCGGCGATTTCAGCGGCGCATTCGCCGAGCGCGCGGAAATCTACGACACCGTCCGCGACCACAAGATATCGGGGTTCGTCACCGTGTCGGGCGACCGCCACAGTTTCTGGGCCGGCTATGCCGCGCCGGCCTTGCCGCCCGTCGGGTTCGCGCCGGTAGGGATCAGCTTCATCACCGGGTCAATTTCCGCGCCGGGGTTGGGCGAAGCCGCCGAATTTTTCAAGGATTCCCCCGTGCTACCGCTGTATGTGCGCAAGACGACGGCTGCCGCGCCCGAGCACACGATCAATCTGACGATCAAGCGCGGCGTCCGCAGTGCGCTGGAATATGCGGCGAGCGGCGATATCGCCAAGGCGCGCGCAGTGACCAATCCCGACGTCGCGCCGCATCTCGAATTCGTCGACATGGCCGGGCATGGCTATGCCGTCGTCAGCGCCGGGCCCGACACGATCGACACCGAGTTCGTCTGCATCGTCCGCCCGATCGCGCGCGCGCCGACGCCCGATGGCGGGCCGCTACGGTATCGCGTATCGCACCAGGCAAAGCTGTGGGCGGCCGGCGAGCGGCCGACGCTGGAGCAGCGGGTGATCGAGGGCGATCCGAAGCTGTCGATTTGAATGCGGTTAACTCCCCTCCCTGTTTGCAGGGAGGGGCCGGGGGTGGGTGCGCGCGTCTGCGCGCCTACAACGACTCATGAACCGTTCGCCAAAACAGCGTCGGACGAGGCATCGAGCCTCGCCCAACGCTCCACCCACCCCGTTTACGAGATCGGCAGGTAAATCATGCCCCGGCATGATTTAGAAATGCCTGGGGGGCATTTCGACCTGCCGCTCTCGTAAGCGCCCCTCCCTTGCAGGGAGGGGAGAACTCACCCCTAATGCTCGAACCGCACCAGGCAGAGGCCGGGAAAGCCACCCTGCCCCTGATGCCATTGGCCGGTCCAGGTGCCGTTGACCGCGCGTGCCGCCTCCGGGCAGCGGAGGTTGGCATCGCCCTGCCCGCTGATCGCGCCGCCATCCACCCCGCGCAATACCCCGGCGAGGTTGCCACCGGCAGCGCCGACGCCGTAGCGGACGGGGCTGTTGTTCCAGAAGCCATTGGACGATGCGAGCGGCGGTGATGTCCGCGCGGGCGGCGTGGCTGCCGCGGCGCCGGCAGCCGCCGCCGATCCGGTCACATCATAGAGATCGGCATAGGATCCGCCATTTTCGGTGTAGCGGATCTTCTTGCGGTAGAGGTCGATCTGGACGCGGACGTTACGGGCCGGATCGAACAGGAAGACCGACCATTCGTCGCGCGCATCCTCGACAAAGGCATTGGTCTGCTTGCCCGCTTTGTCGAATTCGGCCCAGGCGCGCGGGCCGGTCTGGCGATAGGTGCCCTGGGGATAGGTGACGCTGCGAACGTTGGCGCCGGTGGCGGGCACCTCCGCGGCGACTGCCGGTATGCTCGTCACGACGGCAATCGCGGCAACAGCTAGCCTGAACATCGTCCGCCTCCTCTATGGCCGGAGGGACCATAAGGGAGGCGGCGCGAGGGGGCTAGACCATGAAGCCGGCTATGTGGCCGGCCCGCCGGCTTAAGCGGCGAGTTTGGCCGCGATTTCGGCGACGCGACGGCCCTGGTAACGGGCGCCGTCGAGATCGACCTGACTCGGCTGGCGGCTGCCGTCGCCATCGGCGATCGTGCTGGCGCCGTAAGGCGAATTGCCATGGACTTCCTTGACGCCCATCTGGCCGGCAAAACCATAATCGAGCCCGACGATCGTCAGTCCGAAATGCAGCAGGTTGGTGATGATCGAGAACAGGGTCACTTCCTGGCCGCCATGCTGGGTCGCGGTCGAGGTGAACGCCGCGCCGACTTTGCCGTTCAAGGCGCCGCGCATCCACAGGCCGCCGGCCTGGTCGAGGAACGACGCCATCTGGCTCGACATGCGGCCGAAACGGGTCGGCGAGCCGACGATGATCGCGTCATAGTCGGCGAGCTTGTCGATACCCTCGATCACCGGATGCGAGATGTCCGGCTTGAACCCGGCGGCCTTGGCGACTTCGGCCGGCGCGGTTTCGGGGACGCGGCGGATGTCGACCTCGGCACCGGCGCCGCGAGCGCCCTCTGCGATGGCATCAGCCATCTGCTCCATATGGCCGTAGGACGAATAATAGAGAACGAGGACCTTGGTCATCGGAGGACTCCTTCAGTTGGGGATTGGGGGCCCCCTCCCCAGTAGTCAGGGAGGGGGCTGGGCCGGCGCGTTGGGAGGAACGCCGCGCCGGCTCGGGGGGAACAGGATGCCTTAGTCGGCGTCGACCAGGACGAGTTCGGCGTCGTCGAGCGCCTTGATTTCGACGGTCTGGCCACCCGAAATCGCGATGCCGTCGCGCGCCTCGTAGCGCTCGCCGTCAATCTCGACCGCGCCGGTGGCGGGGACGAGATAGGCATGACGCCCTTCGCCTACCGTGTGGCTGACGCTTTCGCCGGCCTTGACGGTGGCGCCCATCACCCGGGCATCGGCGCGGATCGGCAAGGCGCCATCATCCCCGGCGAACCCGCTGGCGAGCGTCACGAACTTGCCCGAGCGATCATCCTTGGGAAACGGCTTGGCGCCCCAGGACGGCGAGCCGCCGAGCCGCTTGGGCTCGATCCAGATCTGGAACAGCGTGGTCGACTCGGGCTCGAGATTATATTCGGCATGGCGCACACCGGTGCCGGCGCTCATCACCTGGACGTCGCCCGCCGCGGTGCGGCCGACGTTACCCATCGAGTCCTGGTGCGTAATCGCGCCCTTGCGGACATAGGTGATGATTTCCATGTCGCGGTGGGGATGCGGCGGAAAGCCCGAATTCGGGCCAATCTCATCGTCGTTCCACACGCGGATGGTGCCCCAGCTCATGCGCTTGGGATCGTAATAATCGGCAAAACTGAAATGGTGCCGGGCATTGAGCCAGCCGTGATCGGCGTGGCCCAGGCTGTCGAAAGCGCGGCGCTCGATACGGGTGGCAATATTGGTGTCGGTCATGAAAACCTCCATTTGTTGCCGCCAAGATAGGCATCATCGGCATCGCGTAAATGGAAACGATTGAAACCGATCGTTTCCTATTATAAGTCGCCTTGGTTCACGGGAGGAATGATGAAGCTACCCGATTTCGAGGCCTGGGCGATCTTCGCGACGGTGGCCGAACACCGCTCGTTCAGCGGCGCGGCCGACGCGTTGGGCGTGTCCAAGGCAACCATATCCAAGGCGATCACCCGGCTCGAACAGTCGCTCGGCACGTCGCTGTTCCACCGCACCTCGCGCCGCCTGACGCTGACGCAGAGCGGCGAGAGTCTGAGCGAGCATGCCCAGCGCATCCTTGCCGAGGGTCAGGCCGCCGAGGAGAGCGCACACGATGCCGCCGCGGCGCCGGTCGGGCTGATCCGCATCGCCGCGCCGCTGACGTTCGGCATCCGCCACGTGTCCCCGGTCATCGCCGATTTCATGGTCGAGCATCCTGGCGTGCATATCGACCTGAGGCTGTCCGACGCGAAGGTCGATATCGTCGCCGAGGGGTTCGACATCGCGCTGCGCATCGCCGATCTGCCCGACAGTTCGCTTCGCGCACGCCGGCTCGCGCCGGTCGAAACGCGCATCGTCGCCTCCCCGCTCTATCTCGACCGGCGCGGACGGCCCAAACATCCGCTCGAGCTCGGCGAGCACGACATCTTCGCTTATGCCAACGTCCCCAGCACGACCTGGACCTTTCGCGGTCCTGCGGGCGAGGAAGTCGCGGTGCGGCCCAATGGGCGCTTCACCAGCGACAATGGCGACGCCAATCTGCCGCTGCTCCATGCGGGGCTGGGGATCGCACGCCTGCCCGATTTCATCGTCGACGAGGAAATTGCCGCGGGACGGCTCGAAGCAATTCTCACCGACTGGAAAGGTCCGTCGATCGCGCTTCACCTCGTCACGCCGCCGAGTGCGTTACGGCCCGCTCGCGTAGAACTCCTGATTGAGTTCCTTGCCGCCCGGTTTAAGGAATTATGCGCGTCGCAAACGCGACATTAATCGGCTTGCGAATCACTTTGACACCCCGCGACTCGCGGAGTCAGGCCGGTTAGCGAAGAATTAACCTTTGTCCTTCAGATGTGCTTAGGTTAATGGAATATGTCGAGTGTGGGCAGCCAACGGGGGCAGCTTGCCGCGAGTGACAGGGGATTTCGCTGATGCGCGTGTTGCTGATCGAGGACGAGCCGACGACGGCCAAGGCCATCGAGCTCATGCTGACGACCGAGGGCTTTAACGTTTATACGACCGACCTCGGTGAGGAAGGTTTGGACCTCGGCAAGCTGTATGATTACGATATCATCCTGCTCGACCTGAACCTGCCGGACATGCACGGCTATGACGTGCTGAAGAAGCTGCGCACCGCGCGGGTCCAGACCCCGGTGCTCATCCTGTCGGGTATCAGCGAGATGGACTCGAAGGTCCGCTCGTTCGGTTTCGGCGCTGACGATTACGTCACCAAGCCATTCCATCGCGAAGAGCTGACCGCGCGCATCCATGCCGTTGTCCGCCGCTCGAAGGGCCATTCGCAGTCGGTGATCAAGACCGGCAAGCTGGCCGTGAACCTGGATGCCAAGACCGTTGAGGTCGATGGTGCCCGTGTCCACCTGACCGGCAAGGAATATGCGATGCTCGAGCTCTTGTCGCTCCGCAAGGGCACGACGCTGACCAAGGAAATGTTCCTCAACCATCTCTATGGCGGAATGGACGAGCCCGAACTCAAGATCATCGACGTCTTCATCTGCAAGCTGCGCAAGAAGCTCAGCCTGGCGACCGACGGCGAGAATTACATCGAGACCGTGTGGGGCCGCGGCTATGTGCTGCGCGAAACCGACGAGGTCGAGGCGGCGCAGGTCGCCTGAGCCAAAAAAATCAAAGGTTAAAAGGGGGATGAGGGTCGCGGCGCCGCAAGGCACCGCGGCCCTCTTCTTGTCGGCAAGGACGGACGGCGTCCGAGCAAAGTTCACCGTGCGAAAACGCACCGCGCCGGATCGAAAAGCCGAACCGCCGCGGACGGTCCCGGGCTCACCCTTTCAAATTCGGCCCGAATACGCTAGGTCGCACTCGCTAGAGTCGCATATCGACGGTTTTCGGCGCTGCGGCACCAATCCTTCTTTCCCTGCCCCTTAAGCGGTAAGTCTTCATTCAGAAGACGGAAATCGAAGGAAATATTCATGGCCATCACTGGCACCGTCAAGTTTTTCAATGCCACCAAGGGATTTGGTTTCATCTCCCCTGACGCTGGCGGCGAAGATTCGTTCGTTCACATCAGCGCGGTCGAGCGCGCCGGCATGGCGACGCTGGAGCAGAACCAGCGCGTGTCGTACGAACTGGAAGCGTCGAAGAATGGCAAGATGGCGGCCTGCAATCTGCAGAACGTCGACTGACGCCAAGTTGATACGGCGGCGCGATCCCGCGCCGCCGCTTTCCCCAAGCCGGAGAACCGCCTTGGCGCAAAATACTTTTCGTGAAAATGCGGCCGTCGCGCAAGCGGAGGCCAATGCGGCGAAGCTGGACAATGTCCGCGATCGCTGCCTGCGGGCAGCGGCGGCATGGGAAGCCATGGCCGAACGCCAGGAACGGGTCGAACGCGCCCGCGCCCAGAACCGACCGGTCGACGCGCTGGTCGATTGACGCCGATGCGGAGCCGCGATCGAGGCGACAATCCGCCCGATCCGCGGCTGCCATCGCACACCGGCCGATAGGACCGAATGCCATTTCAGCGGAGGGACAGACGATCGAACGCGAGTTCAAGTCGGCCGCCGAATTGAAGGGCGAACTGGACTGGGCACTATCCGTGCTGCTCAGCGCCGACGTCACCGGTCGTATCGTGTTTGATGAGCCGGTCCCAGCTCAAGCCGCGACCGCGCAATGCTGCAATTGGGATGTTACTGTCTGCTGCTCGCCCGACGATGACGACATCGTCCAGGCGGCGATCATGCACGTCGCCGATCGCTGGGATCTGGCCTGACTCTATTGCTCGCGGTTTCTGGCCGGACGGCGCGCTCTCGACGGCAGCCGCACGCGAAGCCGATCGTCGAAGCCGCGCAACAGGCGCCGGCGCTCGCTCGCTGCGCGAAGCAATATCACCAGCATCGTCACCAGGATCGGGACGGCAATCACGATGAAGACAATAGCCAGTGCCTGGTGAGAGACGATGATGCTTCTCCAGCCTGCAAGCGGGAGCACGATCGGTCTCTCAGTCAGCGGCGCTCAAGGGAAACTGCCGCTGATATAGTCTCTTATCACGGTCGGCCGACCCCGGCCAGCAGCGATCCGGTTTTAGAGCGTGATGGCGTGAGTTTGCCCCGTCGTGACGGAGCGGATTTTGGCACAGGGCGAGGAACGAGGAGCGGAGCGATGCAGAATGCATCGTGACCGACGAGAGACGATGAACAGGTCGCCGTGTCCCCCGGACACGGCTAAAACTGCCGGGGGCAGTTTTACCTGATCATGCTGCGCCAAAAGGCGCCCGCCGCTTTGCGGTTGCCCGGGCGCGCCCGCTGGTCTGCGTCGCGGTCCTTGCGCGTAGCGCCGCTACGCGCTGCACACCGCTCCTTGCCAGCGAACACGCCCGGGCAATCACGACGGGGCAAACTCACGTCATCACGCTCTAGCGCTTTACCGGCGCAGGATTTTTTCCATCGGCCGGCCTTTCGCCAGTTCGTCGACCAGTTTGTCCAGGTAGCGGATTTCGCGCATCAGCGGCTCATCGATCTCCTCGATGCGCACCCCGCAGATCGTTCCGGTGATCGCGGATCGTGCAGGGTTGAGGCCGGGCGCGCGGGCGAAGAAATCCTCGAAACTCGTCTTGCTCGCCAGCTCTTCGGCCAACCCTTCGCGGGTATAGCCGGTCAACCAGCATATGATCTCGTCGACTTCGGCTCGCGTTCGGCCCTTCCGCTCGGCCTTGGCGATGTAGTGGACGTACACGCTCGCGACGCTTGTCGCATAAATGCGGTGCGCCATCGCCTATTCCGCTTTCGCCGCGTCGATCGCCTTCTGGCTGCGCACGAACGGATAAGCGAGTTGCTTCAGATAGCCATTCGGCATCTTCTCCGGGATGCCGTAGCCCTGCGGCCAGCGCCCCGCCGGCAAATGGAACGTCCCGAACAATTTGTCCCATAGCGGAAAGTGGATCGCGAAATTGACGTCCACCGCTTCCGCCTCGAGACCGTGGTGCCAATGGTGGAAGCGCGGCGTCACCATGACATGGCCGAAGCGATCGAAATCGCCCTTCAGGTTCGCGTGGACCAACCCCGAATAGATATACACCAACGCGACATAGGCCTGCATCACCGAGGGCAGGAACCCGAAGGTCAGCAGCGGTAACGAGGTCACGCTGCGCAGCAGGATGATCTCGACGAAATGCATCCGCGCGCCTGCCAGCCAGTCCATCGCCTTGGCCGAATGATGGACCGCGTGGAATCCCCACAGGAACGGCACGCGGTGAAAGGCGCGGTGGAACCAATATTGCACGAAATCGGTCAGCAGCATCGCCTCGACGAACTGCAGGACCCAGGGCTGCCCGCCGATCGCCGCGCGAATGCCGGCAAGCGACACGGTATTGGCGTTGATGATGCTCGACGGCGCCAGCGCGAGATAGGTGAAGATCTGCAC
>Ga0207669_10000383_pt1 | contig 19662 bp, 15 predicted proteins | sample KBSM33metaG_FD_184329 | JGI IMG/M metagenome (GOLD analysis project Ga0207669, IMG submission 184329) | Miscanthus rhizosphere microbial communities from Kellogg Biological Station, Michigan, USA - KBS M3-3 metaG (SPAdes) (version 2) | ecosystem: Host-associated > Plants > Roots > Rhizosphere >...
GTCGCGGTCTGGCCACTCGAGCGGCGGTAGTTCCGCGGGATCCCCTTGCTCCCCCCGCAGCGAACCGAATCCGGAAAAGAAATCTCGCTGGCGCTGCGCATACGCGTAGCTGGCGACGACGATCAATAGAGCCAGGCAGGCCGAGGTTCGGACGTATCTACTGGTCATTGCGCCTCTGCCCGCCTTCCGCCGACGTCGGGTCGGCCCTGCGGGCGATTATCTCCGATCCGATTCTTCCTCAGACCGCGTGAGCGACCCGCCTGTCTCGTCGCCTGAAACGGCGGCGCGCGCATGTTCACTACCACTTGTCGAGAGGTTGACCTTGACAGCGATAGCCGCGCATTAACAGGAGGCGGTATGGAAAAGAAACGCCCAAGGGCGCAAACCGAGACGCCCGATCTCAGAAAACTGAGCGCAGTACAGGCCAGGCGTCTGGCCGGTCTGTACGACCTCGATGCCAAAGAGCTCGTCGGGCAAACGGTTGCGGCCGTGCTCGAGAAGCACCGGTGGATCATCGATCCGCCCATCGCACTCTTCCGGAAAATCTGTGGACAAGTCGTTCGAAAGGATCCGGTGACTGGTGTCGAGTATCCGGTTCCGTTTGCGACTGTCCATGTCGAGGACACCGACTGCAATCTGGTGTGGTACGGACCGCCTGGCTGGAAGTGGGGCTGGTTCTATCCGCTCTTCTGTCATCGTGAAGAGATCGCTACCGTCAAGACCGACGAGTGTGGACGCTTCTGCGTCTACATCCCCTGGTTTGACATCGACTGGATCCTGAAATGGCGGAAGCAACGGATCTGCTTCCCGTACATCTTCGTTCGGCCATCGATCTTCGATTTGATCCCGGAAGAACTCCGCCCGATTCCCGAACGTGGCCCATTCCCGCCTGAACCGGATCCGGGCCCGCTCGTTCGACTGGCTGAGATATCGTCCTCGGTCCTCTCGCGCATGACTGCTGGAGCGACGCGGCATCTCGCCGATCGTCTTGCCGCAACGCATGCAGCCCGTGCGTTCGGCGGTCTCGAGCCGGATACGAGCGGCCTCGATGTCAGGGCGTTTACCGAGGAGCTCTCTCCGCCGGTGGCACGTGAGTTTCGCGATTTCGACCCGTCGGCGCCAGAGCAGGCCAGGCATCTGCAGGCCATTCGCAAGACGCTTGCGGGGAAGCTCAACGTCGACCCCAAGGTGCTCGACCGCTTCGATCCGCGGCAGTTCATCGGTCCGTTCTTCCGCTGCGTTGACGGCTGGCTGCCGGAATGGTCGTTGATTCTCGATGTGCCGGACATCACGTTCCGCGTGACACAGGACGTGAACAACGATGGCACCGAAGAAACAATTTACGGTGAGGGTTTCTTCGAGGTGCGTTGGAACGCCGGAGCGATCCCCAACACCACGTTGTACGCGTCCAGCAACGCGCTGGTCTCGCACAACTGCAATACGCCCGACGTGCCGTGCGGCAACAAGCCGGCCATTCTGTATGCCGGGTTGATGCCGCTGACGAACCAGCCCAACCCGGTAGATCCCTATCACGATGCCGTGGTCGGGTACGCGAAGCGGCCGAACCGTCCACATCCATCCGGCGATCTCGTCGAGATGCTTCCAAAGCCGCTCGCCTCGACGCCGTTCTCGCGCACGCTGCAGCTTTATGGGTGCGTCGAGCTGGCTGGGGCCGCGTTCTACCGCATTCAATACAGCATCGACAACGGCGGCACGTTCCAACCGTTCGTCGGGCTGACCTGGCCGCTGAACCGCCCGAGCGCGCCGTGGCAGATCTGGCCGTCATCAGATGGAGCCGGGTGGTACCCCGTGATCCCTGCGGCTGACGGCTGGAACCCACACAACCTCCTGCTCGAGTGGTCGACGTCGGCTGCGGGCAAGTACATCCTGCGCCTCGAGCTGGGCAATGGGGTGAAAAGCGTGGTGGCCACGGCACCGGACGTCGCGTTGCAAATCGACAACACGGCGCCCACCGTGGTGTTCGATCAGCTGTCGTGGAAATTCGCGAGTGAGCCAGACTCGGCGTTCGCGTTGCCCGGTCGAAGCCTGCTCGGCATCTGTCCCACGATTCACCGGGGAGCCACGCCCGCCGATGTCGAAGTGCTGATGAAGGTCTCGGTCTCGGCGCTGCACCTGCGTCACGCCACCATTGGGGCGAGCGGCTGCGGTGGCGCTGCGCCAACGCTGGCCACCGATCCTGGCAATCACACGCAGCATTGGCACACCGGACCGCTCGACAACAGCGAGCAGTTCTATGGGCGGTATGCGATCAACGCGATCACGTCGCCGGAAGGCGCATACACGTTCGGGTGCTACGCCGCGAGTCGCGCGTTCAACCCGGCCGGCCACGATAATGGTCATCTGGCTGACTGGAATTACGACCCGATCGAGATCTACACGAACCCCGCAGTCGCTGTGGCAATCGTGAACTCGTAGGAGGATGACGGGCCGAAGGCATCGCTCTCGATAACCGAGAGCGACGCCCTGGCCCGGTAAACGCCGTGGACACCTGGCCTTTGTGGATGCGCGTGCTGGTGGCGGTGCTCGCGACGTGGCGCGTCAGTCATCTTGTCGTCGCTGAGGACGGACCGTGGGACGTGGTCGTACGCGCGCGCCGCTGGGCAGGATCAGGAATGCTCGGCCGTCTGATGGACTGTTTTTACTGCGCCAGTCTCTGGGTAGCCGCGCCATGCGCGCTCATCGTTGCACGCGAGTTCTGGGCGTGGCTGGTGGCGTGGCTGGCGCTATCTGGTGGTGCGTGCCTGCTCGAGCGCGTGACGAACAGAGATCAGGCGCACGGGGGCTAGTGCCTTCCCGGTCATGGAGTGCGGCAGCGGTCGTTGAAAGGAGAGTCGGTCATGGGTTGTTGCGGAGATCGCCGACGGCAGACTTCGGCCTGGTCTTCATCGATGCAGACGACGCAAGCGCCGTCGGTGACGAGTCCGACTGTGCGGCGAGCGGCCAGCGAGACGATCCGCCTGAGATATAGCGGTGACGCGCCGGTGATCCTCGCCGGTCCCGGATCCGGAAGGATCTATCGCATCGAGCCGGACGCCCGGGTGGTTGCCATCGACCCGCGGGACATGCCGGCCCTGATGGCTACCGGGCGCTTTGCACGTCTGGAGGAGTGATTCTCAGATTAGAGTAGAGCTTGTTTGCCTGCACTTCTCTTCATCCTCATTAGTCTTGCTGCAGCTGGCCAGCCCGGAGCACCAATAACCGGCACCGTCCTCGACGCATCAGGTGCGCCGGTACCGAACGCCAGCGTGCGCCTCGAAGCGTCTGGCGCCACGGTCGCGGAGTACCGCACGGCGAATGACGGTCGATTTCAATTCGTCACCGACGCCCAGGGGATCTTGCGCATCGTGGTGTCGGCCCCCGGTTTTGCGCAGGCGACACAGCTCGCGCCGGCCGCGGGAGAGAGCCTGCAGATCACGTTGCAGCCCGCGCCCTTCTTCGAAGCCGTGAACGTGACGTCGTCTCGCGGCGACGCGCCAAGGGCCGATCCCACGGTCACGATGACCGTGATTTCATCGTCAGAGCTGCTGACGACTGCCGCGGTCACCCTGGACGATGCGTTGAAGATGGTGCCCGGGTTCACCCTCTTTCGCCGGACCTCGTCGCGAACCGCAAATCCGACGGCACAGGGCGTGGCGTTGCGCGGTATCGGCGGCACCGCACAGAGCCGCTCGCTGGTGCTCGTCGATGGCGTGCCGCTCAACGATGCGTTTGGCGGGTGGATCTACTGGGACAAGATTCCACAGGTTGCACTCGATCGCATCGAGGTACAGCGCGGCAGCGGCAGCGACCTGTATGGTGCGGACGCAGTTGGCGGCGTTGTGCAGCTCCTCACGCAGCGGCCGGCGCGGCCGTCCGGAACGGCGCTCGTCGAGGGCGGCGGCCTCGGCACTGGGCGCGTCTCGCTCTTTGGTGGCGGCCGCACGCGCGGCTTGAGGTACAGCGCGAGCGGCGAGTGGTTCAACATTGACGGCTACATCCCGGTGTCGACCGAGCAGGATCCCGGGATCGCACCGCGCGGTCCAGTCGACAGTCTGCTGGGATCGACGCATCTATCGGGCTACGCGTCGACGGGATATCAAGCGGCCAATGGATGGCGCGTTGACGTCGTCGCGAATGTGTTCGACGAAGATCGCACCAACGGCACACCGCAGTCGATCAACAGCACGGCATGGCGGCAGGGCTCGGGCGAGGTGGCCGGTGCCGTGGCCGGTGGCCTGCTCAGCGCGCGCGGCTTCGGTGGCACACAGCAGTATCGGCAGACGTTCACGACGGTGAATGCCACTCGAACGGCGGAAACGCTGATTCGCGATCAATCCGTTCCGTCAACGTCGGGCGGCCTCGGTGGCCAGTGGTTCCGCGCCTGGGGAACACACTCGGTCCTCGTGGGCACTGAAGGACGCTACATCGAAGGTTCGTCGATCGACACGCCGTTCGCGCAGGGCCAGGCGCTTCCGATCGTCGAGGTCGGCGGCACTCAGCACCTCGGCTCCGCGTTCGTGCAGGACACCTGGCGCCCGAGCGATCGCCTGACGATTGCACTCGGCGCTCACGGTGACATCTGGCACTCCGATTCCGGGCAAACTGACTTCGAGAAATCATCAGGGTCGTTCAATCCACGCGCGTCTGCGTCCTACCGCCTCGGCGAGAGCGGCGTCATCGTTCGCGGAGCCGCGTATCACGGGTTCCGCGCGCCCACGCTGAACGAGCTCTATCGAAACATCAGCGTCGGGAACACGCAGACACGGCCGAACGACGCACTCGAGCCCGAACGGTTGACCGGCGGTGATGTCGGCGTGATGGTGACGCGTGGGCGCCTGTCGGCGCGCATTACCAGCTTCTGGAACGTCCTGGACGAAGCGATTACCGCGATCACGCTCTCGAGCACGCCGCAGCTGATCATCAAGCAGCGCGCGAACGCCGACACGGTTCACGCCTCCGGCCTCGAACTGGAGGCCAGTATGCGATTCTCATCGTCGCTGTCGGCCACGTTCGGGAGTGGATTCGTCAGCTCGACCTTCCAGGGCGACACATCGCTCAACGGCAACAAGGTGCCGCAGGTGCCGGAATACAACGTCGGGCTCGGTGTCCGCTATACGCCGAAGGCCTGGAGCACGTCGGCGCAACTGCGCATCACTGGCCCGCAGTTCGAGGACGACCAGAACGTCTACACGCTGCGTCGAGCCACGGTCTTCGATGTGTTCGCCGGCCGCACGCTCGCCCGCGGAGTCACAGCGTTCGTGGCCGTCGAGAACCTGTTCAATGCCACGTACGACGTCGGCCGCACACCTGTCCTGACCACGGGTTTGCCGCGAGCTGGCAGGGTGGGAGTCCTGATCGCCTTACCGTAAGTTTGGTAGCGATACCGCGTGCCGACGGAGGTGTGGTGGACGTAGGATAGGCGCACCGAAATCTCGGAGGGCACGGGCGGTATGAACAGACTCTTCCTGAGTGCGTCCAGCCTGCTGGTCGGGGCAATCCTGACGCAGGCCGTTCAAACGGCGCCGCAGGCCACGTCGCCCGTGGCTCAGCCGCTCCCGGCCACGATTGAGTTCAATCGAGACATCCGGCCGATCCTCTCTGACAAGTGCTTCCAGTGCCATGGGCCTGGAACACAGATGGCGACATTGCGGTTCGATTCGGAGGACGGCGCCAAGCATGCGTTGAAGGATGGCCGGTTCGCGATCGTTCCTGGCGAGCCGGCGCGAAGCCAGGTGATCGCACGCATCACGGCAACAAATCCCGCCGTGCGCATGCCGCGGAGTCAGAACGGTGCCGCGGCCGGTGAACCACTCGGTGAGCGGCAGGTGGCGTTGCTCACGAGATGGATCGAACAGGGCGCGACGTGGCAGAAGCACTGGTCGTTCATTCCGCCGAAGCGACCGGAACCGCCGAAGGATCTGAAGGACCCAAAGTGGGTACGGAATCCCATCGACGCCTTCGTGCTGCAGCGGCTCGAGCGTGAAGGGCTGAAGCCTGCTCCCGAAGCGGACAAGGCCACGCTCCTTCGGCGAGTGTCGCTCGACGTGATCGGGCTGCCGCCAACACCAGCCGAGCTCGACGCGTTTTTGAAGGACAACTCGCCGAACGCGTACGAGAAGGTCGTGGATCGGTTGCTGCGCTCGCCGCAGTATGGCGAGCGCATGGCGTTCCCCTGGCTCGACGCTGCGCGCTATGCGGACAGCAACGGCTATCAGACCGACGGTGAACGCTTCATGTGGCGATGGCGCGATTGGGTGATCGACGCCTTCAATCGCAATATGCCCTGGGACCAGTTCACGATCGAGCAACTGGCCGGCGACCTGCTGCCCAACGCGACGCTGGACCAGAAGATCGCCACCGGGTTCAATCGCAATCATCGTGGCAACTCGGAGGGCGGGATCGTTCCTGAAGAGTACGCCGTCGAATACGTCGTCGATCGCGTGGACACGACTTCGACCGTGTTCATGGGCGTGACGGTCGCGTGCGCGCGATGTCACAACCACAAGTTCGATCCGTTCACGCAGAAGGAGTTCTATCAACTCTTCGCGTACTTCAACAACGTTCCCGAGCACGGCAAGTTCCGGCGTGTGGGCAACTCGCCGCCATACATGGCCGCGCCACTTCCGGCGCAGGACGCGCAGTTGAAGCGGCTCGACGAGGAACTGTCTGCCGCGGCCTCGGCGTATGCGAAGCTGCAGCCTGAAGTGACGCGAGCGCAGCAAGCATGGGAGCGCTCGCTCGACAAGGCGACGCCGGTGGCATGGGCGCCGACGCGCGGACTGGTGGCTTACTACGCGTTCGACGGCGACGTCTCCCCGCAGGTCGCGGTGCTGCAGGAGACGAGAAACCCTCGACCCGCCTCCCCACAACGTGGTGACGTGAACGCTCCGGCTCCAACCCTGGCACCAGGCCGAATCGGGCAGGCGGCGAGCTTCGACGGCAAGAACTTCATCCAGTTCAGCGGCGACATCGCCGGCTTCGACAGCTACGGCGCCGGCCGAGGCGCGATCGGCGCGAACGACCCGACCGTGACGTACGACGATGGGTACACGATGGCAGCGTGGATTTATCCCACGGCTCCGAACGGCGCGATCGTGACGAGAGACGAGGACATCGTCGAGCCAAACGGACACGGCTTCAATCTGCGAGACGGCAGGATCGAATACGACTACGTGACCAAGTGGGTCGACGAAGGGATCCGGCTGCGGACGCAGAAGACGATCGCGCTGAATGAGTGGCACCACGTCGCGCTGACCTACACCGGGTCGCGTTGGGCGAGTGGGGTGAAGATCTACGTCGATGGCGAGGACCAGGCGCTCGAGATCATGCTCGACGACGTCAATAGCCAGGGTGCCGTAAAGCGCGAGCCGCTTCGCATTGGCGGCGGCGGCGGAGTGGATAACCGCTTCCGCGGCAGTCTCGACGATGTACGGATCTACAACCGGGCGTTGTCGGCAGCCGAGGCCGGCATGCTCGCCGATCTCACGACGGTCACCGACATCGCGGCGATGCCCGAAGAGAAGCGCAGCGCTGCCCAGGCGGACAAGATTCGCGACTATTTCCTCGAACACGCGCTGCCAGCCAACCTCGCCGAAGCGCGGAACCATCTGGCCGACGCGCAGACCAAACGAGACACTTTCTATCGAAGTCTTCCCACCGTGATGGTGATGGAGGAGATGCCGACGCCGCGCGAGACGCACCTGCTGATCCGCGGGATGTACGACAGGCCGGGTGACGTCGTGACGCCGGGTGTGCCTGCTGCGCTCGCTTCGTCGCCGACCGCGTTTCCGCCCAATCGATTGGGACTGGCGCGGTGGTTGGTCGATCCGGCGAACCCGTTGATGGCGCGCGTGACCGTGAACCGCTTCTGGCAGATGTACTTCAGCACCGGAATCGTCAAGACGGCCGAGGACTTTGGATCGCAAGGAGAGGTGCCGTCGCATCCGGAGCTCCTCGACTGGCTGGCCACCGAGTTCGTGCGAACCAGTTGGGACGTGAAAGCGCTGCAGAAGACGATCGTCATGAGCGCCACCTATCGCCAGTCCTCGCATGCCAGTTCCGACCTGCGCGCGAAGGATCCCGACAACCGCCTGCTCGCGCGCGGCCCGAGCGCGCGGCTCTCGGCAGACGTCGTGCGCGATCAGGCGCTCGCAGTGTCCGGCCTGTTGGTGAACAAGACCGGCGGGCCTTCGGTGAAGCCATATCAGCCGGAAGGGCTGTGGAACGAAATCGGCGGCGGCGGGGCGTATGTCCAGGATCACGGTGACAACCTCTATCGCCGCAGCCTGTATACGTTCTGGCGGCGCACGATCCCGCCGCCCTCGATGGCGAACTTCGATGCCTCGGCACGCGAGAGCCACATGGTCAGACCGGTGCTCACCAACACGCCGCTTCAGGCGCTCGACCTCATGAACGACGTGACGTTCGTCGAAGCGGCGCGAGTGTTTGCCGAGCGCGTGATGAAGGAGGGCGGCTCGTCACCATCGGAGCGGATCGCGTACGCGTTTCGCATGGCCACCGCACGCGCCCCCAAGAGGACAGAAGCGGCGGTGCTCGAGGATGCGTTTGTCGACAACCTCGAGTTGTTCAAGTCGAAGCCCGACGCGGCATTGAAGTACGTGAGCCACGGCGAATATCAGCGCGACGCGACGCTGGACGTCAGCGAGCTCGCCGCCTACACGAGTGTGACCAGCCTCATCCTCAACCTGAACGAAGTGGTGATGAAGGAGTAGCTATGGACCGGCGACGCTTTCTCGGTCAGGCGGGACTCGGGATTGGCATGGCGGCGCTCGCGGAGCTGCTACAGCGCGACCTGTTCGCCCAGAGCGCCTCCACGATCTTGTCGTCGAATCCCGAATCCCGAATCCCGAACCCCGGCATCGACGGCCTCCCGGGATTGCCGCACTTCGCGCCGAAGGCGAAGCGCGTGATCTATTTGTTCCAGAGCGGGGCGCCGTCGCAGCTCGATCTGTTCGACTATAAGCCACAGCTCGCCAAGGTACAGGGCACGGATCTGCCAGAGTCGATCCGCAACGGGCAGCGACTGACGGCGATGACCGCGGCACAAACGAGCTTCCCGGTCGCGCAGTCGATCTTCACGTTCGCGCAGTACGGGCAATCGGGCGCGTGGCTCAGCGAGCTCCTCCCTCACACGGCGAAGATTGCAGACGACCTGTGTTTCATCAGATCGATCCACACGGAACAGATCAACCACGATCCGGCCGTCACGTTCGCGCAGACGGGGTTTCAGCTCGCCGGCCGGCCGAGCCTGGGAGCCTGGGTCTCCTATGGGCTCGGGACGAGCAACCAGGATCTCCCTGCCTTTGTCGTGATGATCACCGGGAACGGCCAGTCGCTGGCCGAGCGGCAATGGGGCACGGGGTTCATCCCGAGCAAATACCAGGGAGTCAAGCTGCGGTCGGTGGGCGATCCCGTCCTCTACGTGTCGAACCCGGAGGGTTTCGAGACGTCGCAGCGCGCGCGCTTCATCCAGGATCTGGAGAAGCTGAATCAGGCCGAATACGACGCTACTCAGAATCCCGAGATCGCGACGCGGATCGCGCAGTACGAGATGGCGTTCCGCATGCAGAGCTCGGTGCCCGAGCTCACCGATCTCTCGAAGGAACCCGAGCACACGTTCGAGTTGTATGGTCCCGACTCCAGAAAGCCGGGGACCTACGCAGCGAATTGCCTGCTGGCTCGGCGCCTGGCCGAACGAGGCGTGCGTTTCATTCAGCTCTATCACCGCGCCTGGGATCATCACTCCGGACTGCCGAGGGCGATCAGGACGACGTGCCAGCAGGTCGATCAGCCAAGCGCCGGCTTGATTCAGGATTTGAAGGAGCGCGGCCTGCTCGACGACACGCTGGTCATCTGGGCCGGCGAATTCGGGCGGACGGTGTACTCACAGGGCAAGCTGACGGCGGACGACTACGGGCGCGATCACCATCCGCGTGCGTTCACGATCTGGATGGCGGGCGGCGGCATCAAGCCCGGCATCACGCTCGGCGAGACCGACGATTACGGCTACAACATCACCGCCGACCCCGTGCACATCCACGATCTGAACGCGACCGTCCTGCGATGCCTGGGGATCGATCACACACGGTTGACCTACAAGTATCAAGGACGCAACTTCCGGCTCACCGACACCGCCGGGCGCGTCTTCCAGAAGGCGCTCGCGTTCAACGCCGCCACATAGTTTTGCAAGACTTGGCCCTCACATCCGGCACCCGGCTCGGCGTCTACGAAGTCATTGCGCATATCGGCGAGGGCGGGATGGGGCAGGTCTACCGCGCTCGCGATACGAAACTGAATCGTGACGTCGCGCTCAAAGTCCTGCCAGACGAATTTGCTGGCGAGGCCGAACGACTCGCCCGGTTCACACGCGAGGCTCAGACGCTCGCGTCGCTGAACCATCCAGCGATCGCACACATTCACGGGCTCGAAGAGTCCGGCGGTGTCCGCGCACTGGTGATGGAGTTCGTCGAGGGTGAGCCGCGACCGCAGCAGCAGTAGCTCAAGCGATCGCGAGACTGACGCTTTGCCGTTCAGAAGTTCCACGCCAACCCCAATGCAGCGCCTCGTGCCGACGAAGTGACTGAGGCCGCGAGCACAGTACGGAAGGCCCGATACGCTCCGACAGAGGGCGACAAGATGGGCTACGAAGCGGCCGTTCCCGACAGGGCAACGTCCCAGGATGCGCCGGCGGCGAGCAACTTTCTGTACTTGATTAGCGCGCGCGGCTGATTCACCGCGAGACACGCCACCACGCGATCGCCTCGCCGGTAGAGCGCCGTCAGCCTTCGGTCGGCGAGCGATCCGTCGACGATCACCATCTCGTCGTGCGGCCGTGCAGCACCGATGAACTGGATTCTACGGTCGTACTGGTCCGACCAGAAGTACGGTACGGACGAAAAACTCGTAGACGCCTTGGGGCCGGCGAGCGCGTTTTCCGCGGCATGCACTGCTTGCTCGACCGCGTTGGTCCAATGCTCGATTCGCGGTGAGTCGCCGTGCCATCGGTTTGCGACCCGCGCCACGTCGCCGGCCGCATACACATCTGGTGCGGCCTCACCGGAGCCGTTGCAGACGATGCCGTTGTCGATCGTGAGGCCGCTGTGTTCGAGCCATTCCGTGTTTGGAGTCACGCCGATGCCGACCACTACGACGTCGGCATCGATCCGTGAGCCGTCGGAGAGAGTGACCCCGGCGACGCGCGACTCGCCGAGGATGTCGGTCACAACAACACCAGTGCGAAGGTCCACGCCGTGGTCCCGGTGGATGGCCGCGACCATGTCGCCGAACGTCGCCCCAAGGATTGGGGAGAGCGGGACAGGAAGCGTCTCGATCACGGTGACCGGCAAGCCACGAGCGCGGCAGGAGGCGGCGACCTCGAGGCCGATGAACCCTGCGCCCACGATAGCAACATGGGGCGCGTCCATCAGTGCCCGCCGCAGTACGATCGCGTCGTCCAGACCGCGTAAAGCGAGCAGGCCCGCCCGTGGCGCAATGGCCGGGAGGGTCCGGACGCGCGCACCTGTCGTGATAATCAGACGGTCGTAATCGGCGAACGTACCATCGGCAAGTGCGACGCGCCTGGCGCGGAGGTCGACCGACACGGCACGCACGCCAAGCCGCATGTCGAGCGCGAGCGCGTCGTATCCGTCCTTCTTCCGGAAAAAGGTCTGCTCCGGCTCCCAGGCGCCTTGGAGCACCTGTTTCGAGAGCGGCGGGCGATCGTAAGGGCGATGTGGCTCGTCGCCAATCAGCGCGAGCTCACCATCGAAGCCTCGGTCGCGCAGTGTCTCGGCCGCGCGCAGGCCCGCGAGCGAGGCGCCAACGATGGCGATGCGGCGGAGCATCGGAGCACATCACTCTTCGATTGAGATCGCACCGGTCGGACATTCCCGCACAGCCTTGTCCACTTTCGCGCGTAGCCCGTCAGGCGGCGTCTCGATCAGAACGTGTAGTGCACCGTCGTCGCCAATCTGGAACACCTCAGGCGCTGCCTCCACGCAGAGCCCGTGGAGGTCGCATACGCTCAAGTCCACCACGACTTTCATGTCGTCTCCCTCTGGTTTGCGACGCGACGAGCTTGCCGCTACGGATTCCTTGGCCGGGCCTTCACCGCCGACCCGGTGCACATCCACGATCTGAACGCGACCGTCCTGCGATGCCTGGGGATCGATCACTCCTTTTTCAACGGTCGGGCAGGAGTATTGAAGATCAGGGGACCAGGACGAGCGCGCGCCCCTTCTTCTTGATCTGCTTGTCGACCTCGACGGCCATTTTGTCCCGTCTCGCGATGATCGCCGCGATGGCCTCGTTATCGAGCCACCCTCCGAGCGCGCGCGTGAGATTCTCACTGGTGAGTGACTGCATGCGCTCCCACAACTCGGCGTCGACGCGTTCCACCTTGTTCTGCAGCTTCTTGTCCGGGGTGAACGCGCGTGAATGGTCGATCAGGATCAGGTCGCCAGGCCGGCCGATCAGGATGTTGCCCGCGTTCCGGTCGATGTTGCGAATCAAGTTGTCGAACATCAGCATCTGCCGGATCGGCTTGCCCCAATCGGCGCCGCCCGGAACCTCTCCGCCGAGCTCTTTGACGCTCTTCATCCCGCTGACCCACATCACTGCGGCGCCCGTCTCGTCGCCGATACGACGCTCGACCGCGGGCGGGACCATGCGCATGTTCAGCAACCGATCGAGCTCGTACGCCGCGATCTCCGACTTGTAGCTCTCCCAGTAACCGTTTCGTCTGCCCGGTGGCAGAACCTTCCACGCGAGGCTTGCGGCCGGCTCGCTCGGCGAAAGATAGGCGCGCCGCGGACGCGTGACGCCCGTCCCGATGTCTTCCATGCGCGTGACGGCGGCGTTCTTCAGGTGTTCTTTGATCCGCTCTTCCTGCCCGAGCCAGGGCCTGGAGGGATCGGTTGTGCCCGCTGGAACAGGAGTCTGCGCGGCGACGACCGCGGCAAGGCAGATCGTCCAGAGCACGACATACCCCGCAACCCATGCGAGCATCGTCTGTCCGCGGCGATTTCCAGTCATCGGCTCACCACTGGTTGTGAGATCGGCTCCACGCTTAGGGAGGCATTCACCGGTACGGAGAAGCAATCAGTGGATGTGTCCACCTTCATCCACAGTGCGGCACCGGCGAAGAGTAGCACCGCCATCGGCACGAACGGCGCGTCGTAGCCCCAGCGTTCAACCATGTACCCATACCCGATCGACGCGATCAACCCTCCAGCCTGCGCCGACGTGTTCATCAGTCCGACCACGGCGCCCGCGTGTGCGCGACCGATGTCCAGGCACGCGCCAAAGACACCCGATTGCTGAAACGTAATGCTGCCATAGACGAGCGACAGAAACACCACCGTGAGCCACTGGTCGTGCGTCACCATGGCCGCGAGAGTGAAGATCCCGGCGCTGCTAAGCGCCACAGTCCCAACTGCTCGCCGGCCCCACTTCAGGCCGACCCTGCGCACGAGCGTATCGCTTACTGCTCCGCCCGTCACGTTGGCCACGGCCGCAAGCGCATAGGGAAGTGCCGACAGGAGGAGACCCGCTTCGCTGAAACCGCGTCCGCTGACGAGGAACGTATGAAACCAAGTCTGAAAGAAATTGTAGGTGTACACGTAACAGAACGCGATGGCCGCCAATGACAGCATGGTCGGCGACTGCAGTAGGAGACTCCACGCCAGCCCGTGTCCCGCTCGCGGTGGGAGTGCGTCGGTCTCTGCCAGCTCGGAATCGGTGACACCGGCCTTCTCGGCAGGCGAGTCGCGGAACCACGCATACCAGGCCGATGCCCAGACAACCCCCAGCACGCCAAAGACGAAGAATGAGGCGCGCCAGCCGTAGCGTAGTTGGATCGGTACGATGAGGAGTGGCGCGATCGCACCACCGATCTGGCTGGCCATGAGGATGACGCCGGAGATGCTGGCGCGTTGACTTGATGGGAACCAGCGCGAGATGACGATCGACGCATTTGGAAACGCGCCGGCTTCTCCCATTCCGAAGAAGAACCGCGTGGCGAGCAGCACCACAAAGTTCGACACCGCTCCGGTCAGTGCAGTGAACGCCGACCACCACAACACGACACGCGTCAGCACTCGCCGCGCACCGATGCGGTCTCCCAAGGCGCCCGTGGGGATCTCGAAGATCCCATACGCCAGACCGAACATCGCCGTCACCCATCCCCAGCGAACGGGATCGATGTGCAGCTCCTCCTGCATGCGTGGCCCCGCCACGGAAATGCAGACGCGGTCGAGATAGGTGATGGCGAACAGGAGAATCAGGAACGCTAGAACACCGTGGCGGTATCTCGTTGCCTACTCCTTTGTCTACGTGAGCACGGCCATTCTCACACGAAGGGCGTGCTTCTTACGCGGAAGGCAGCCAGGTCGATTGAAGTTTTGGGGTACTCTGGTGGCAGTTCGAGAAAAACAAGGAGTTTGCAGCGATGTTCAAGCGCGTTGTTCTTGCAGTTCTTTTAACGTCATTTGTTGTCCCGTTGGCGGCGCAGGCGCCCGCCGGCTGGAAGATGCGGCTCGATCGCAGTAAGAGCGCTCAGGATCCCGACGACAAGTCGGGGGTCACGTTCATGGTGATGGGCAAAGCCTTTCACGTCGCGGGTGGACCTGCGGGTGTCTACTGGAATCCCGCGACCACCGCGACCGGCAACTTCACGGCGAAGGGTACGTTCACGCTGTTGAAGCCGAGCAATCACACCAATTACTACGGCCTCGTGTTCGGCGGTCAGGGGCTCGATGGCGCCGAACAGCGCTACACCTACTTCACGGTGGCGCAGGACGGCACCTTTCTGATCAAGCAGCGCACCGGTGAGGCGACGAGGGACATCAAGGGCTTCACGCCCAGCCCCGCAGTCAAGAGACCGGATGCGACCGGCAAGTCAGTCAATGCACTCGAAGTGCGTGTGTCGGGCGACACAGTCACGTACGTCATCAACGGCACGGTCGTGCACACGACGCCGAAGTCGGAGCTCAAGATCCCAGCCGATGGCATCGTCGGGTTCCGGGTGAACCACGTGACCGAAGTGCAGGTCGATGGCTTCGAGGTGCAGAAGTCGTAGAGTCCTGTGCGCATCTTTCGATCGAGCGAGGCGCCGGTCGGCCCGGTTGATCCGGCGACCTTCATCGGCCGCGCGACAGTTCAGCGCCTGGCTCATGACGACACCGGTGTTTCGGTTGGTGTGTATCGAGTGACATTCTCGGACGGTGCACGAACGAATTGGCACACACACTCCGGTCCGCAGTGGCTCTTCGTCGTTGAGGGCCGGGTCCGTGTTCAGGCCGAGGGCGGCGACCGTCAGGATCTCGAGGCCGGTGATGCCGTCGTCGTGGCCCCAGGTGAACGCCACTGGCACGGGGCGGCTCCGGGGAGCACGGGGACGCACATCGCCGTGAACGTGAACGCGGCGACCACCTGGCTCGAGGCGGTAAGCAACGACGAGTATTCCGGTGAAATCATGTGATGGTCTGAGCGACAGGGATGTATGTCGCGAATTGGGTACATACAGGCGATACACGAGCGCCCTACAATCGATCAAGGACGCTCGTGCCACTCGACCTCTCACGGCTCTTTCGCTCGCGACATCCTGACGACCCACGTGCCCGGGCCGCACGGACCAGGGACGTCGATCGCACAATCGAACTCTGCTGCGCGCTGCTGACAGCACGCGGGGAGGTCTCGGGTGCCCGCGTCGCCGCCGAGGCTCTCGCGGCGTATCAGCAACTCAGCGACGAGCAGGTCGAGTCGTTCTTCGATCGATTGGTGAAGGACTTTTCGGTCAACCCCGACACGGTTCGGCTGGCGGCTGCGGCCTATCGTCTCGATGCATCACCAGCAAACCTGGTCGCGCTGCAGGAAGCGGTCGAACCGCCACGTCAGGAACTGTTCCGGCGCTGCAACATGGCGGCAGGAGGTACAGCGCTCCTGGTGGATATGCGCCGGCGGCTGCTGCGCACCTTGGCGGAGCATCCGGAGCGCATCGAGATCGATGCCGACCTGACGCATCTCTTCCGGTCGTGGTTCAATCGCGGGTTCCTCACGCTGGAGCGGATCGACTGGCAGACATCGGCGGTCGTGCTCGAGCGACTGATTCAGTACGAAGCCGTTCACCAGATTCAGGGATGGCGCGACCTGCGGCGCCGCCTGCAGTCGGATCGCCGCTGCTATGCGTTCTTCCACCCCGCGCTTCCGCAGGAGCCGTTGATCTTCATCGAGGTCGCGCTCACTCGAGCGATGACGGCGCACGTGCAGCCGCTGCTCGATCCCGAGTCGCCTGTCGACGATCCTGCCCAGACCACGTGTGCCATCTTCTATTCGATCACGAACTGCCAGCAGGGGCTGCGGGGTGTGTCGTTCGGCAACGTGCTCATCAAGCAGGTCGTCGAGGATATCGGCAAGGAGTTTCCGCGCATCAGGACGTTTGCGACGCTCTCGCCGATCCCTGGGTTCCGCGCGTGGCTCACCGAACGGCAGACGACCGCTAAGGGATCGATTTCACCAGCGCTGGCGACTCTGGTCGCCAAGGGTGACGATGTTTCCGCCACGGACATCGCCGCCGTACCCTTGGCGCTTCGCGAGGAAATGATGGAACGGTGTGCGCGGTACCTCCAGTCGACGAACGACGGGGTGGGCGCGCAGGATTCGGTTGCGCGCTTTCACCTCGCCAACGGCGCCAGGCTGGAGCGACTCAACTGGATGAGCGACACGTCGACCGCCGGGCTGCGCCGCTCGTACGGCATGACGGTCAACTACGTCTATCGCCTGGCTGACCTCGAACGCAATCACGACGCCTACGCCAATCAGTTTCGCGTCGCATCATCGAGAGCGTTTCAACGCATCACGAAGCCGCGCCGCTAGAAGACATCCACGCTGAGGCTGCCGCGAACTCCTGGTTCGAATCCCAGGCACCCAGCCAATTCCCGTTTTTGTTCCCTTGCACGAACAGGTCGATCGGCTCAGCGTAAGTGAGACAAAGACTTCCGCGATCGAACGTGAAGTTCGAAAGCACTGTTTCGAGCGAACGACGCTTTTCGGCTGGATCCTAGGCGGCGGATTGCCAGAGGCGCTCGTACGCATCCTCCATGCAGACGGCAAAGCGGGAGCAATCGCACACCGGCGCCGCCCTGAGGCGGCGCCGCATGGTCCGCCGAAGCTCTTCGAGCCTCTGGGGCGACGCTGTTGAAGTGCCCCATCGGACGGCGCTGTCCACGTATGCCGCGACATCCGCGTGCACGAATCGCCCGAGGCCGGCGTTCTTCAGGATAGATGCGCTGGTCCGCGCAATCCATCGATCGCCGTCGGCGGTGATAACGGGCACGCCCTGCCAGATGGATTCCGTGGTGGTCGTGCCCCCGCTGTATGGAAAAGTGTCGAGACTGATATCGATCGAATCGTAGTGTCTCAAGAACTCGCGGTGTTCGGCTCCTCCGAAGAGTGTCAACCGCGCGCGCGCAATGCCAAGGCGGGCGAATCGTCTGACCAGATGTTCACGGTTACGGCCGTTATCGAGCGCTCGGTTTCCTAACACGAGTCGACTGCGGGGACTGCGGTTCAGGATTCGCGCCCACGCGCCGATCGTCTCGGCGTTCAGCTTGTACATGGGCGCCAGGCTGCCGAATGTAATGAATCCATTTCGCAGGCAGGGCGGCGGTCGAACGGCCGGGACGGAGTACGTTACGTCGAACGTCAGGTAGGACATCGGCAGGCGAATCACGCGCTCGACGTACCATCGCTCCTCGTGGCTCTTGACGACCCATTCATCGCCGATGATGGCATCGAAACACGACATCCCCGTCGTCGCGAAAATGTTGAACCACGCAACCAGAATTGGGGCGGGTTTGGCCACAAGCACCGGGAGCCGTGCCCGATCGCTGAAGTGATTGAGATCCACGAGGATGTCGATTGTCTGCCTGGCGATCAAGCCCGCAACTCGCGCATTGTCCAGCCGGGAGATATCGTGGAATCGGTCGCGATCGTCGGCGAGGCGATGCGTGAGCGCGGACCGCGGCGCATCGGAAAAAAGGTGGAGTTCCACCCTCGATCGATCGTGATGATCGATCAATCCCCACACGGGCTTCATCCAATTGTCGTATTCGAAAAACGACGACACGTAGCCGACTCTGAGGACCTTCCGTGCCGCCGGTCTCCGACTGGAATGAGGCTGGTCAGAATTGGCGCGAAGGACGGCATGGAGGGCTTTCCGGTACTTCAACACGGTCTGTGGGTCGATCGCGGGATCGAAGGGGGCAATCGTGGCGAGGAATTCCAACGCTCGTCGATGGGGACCAAGGCGAAGCGCGCGACGCAGATGCTTCGTCGCCCGATCGACGCGGCCCAAGTAGAAATTCGCGCGAGCCAGGTAGTAGTGCGCGGACGCGTTCGAAGGTGCGGCCCTCACAACGGACCCGAATATCTCGAGTGCGTCCGCGAACCTGCGCGCGGTGATCAGACGACGTCCGTTCCGGACGAGTGCGACGCGAGTCAGACCCACTCGCGCTTTCTTCCTCCCTTGACGTTGCTTGACACCTTCTTGCTGCCGACTGGCAGGTCGCGCATTTTTCGAGTGCTCTTCTTCGACTTGGCCTTCTTGATAGCGGTCATGAGAGCTCCTTCCTTTCATGTCGGCGCGAGCGGAAGGCGATTCTAGCAAACGAACTTGGCATCAATTGGGAAAAACGATCGTTCCAGCTCGGCAGCGAATGGGTTTCGAAACATGGATTTCGCGCTGAGTTGGGCGGCATACGGTCACGCGCTCATGGCGACTCGCAGTCGCCACGGACCGCCTCGACACTCAAGTCGAGTGCCCAGCAATCGTCGCGGCGGACGCTCTCGCCCGTCACAACGGCCAGTGGCGAAGAGAAGCGCGGACAGTTGGTCACGATCGTGTGGTACTCGCCGAATTCGCCACACGGATCCACGCCGATCGATTCCAGGCGACGTACTGTCTCTTCGGTCAATGTAAGCCCTAACCACGATCGATCGAGTGGCGGATCCCTTACCGTCACGAGCCGGGCTTCGCCGCCGAGTGCGATGAACTCGCGGACAAGTTGAGCCGTGGGTTGCGCCCAGAGCGGCATGATCGGCGTAAGGCCGTGCGCCCGGCACACGCGCTCGTTCCATTCCCGATGTCCGTCACCAACGATGTCGCCGAACACGACGTGGGTGATGCCTCGCTCCGGCAGGCGTGCCAGCGTCGTGACGTATTCGTCGGTGTAGGTGTCCCAACTGCACCGGGCGGAGAATTCCTCCAGCCCGAGCCGGGCCGCCTGTGCCGCGACCAGTGCGGGCCGCAAGCCGTGCGAACGACTTCGACTGCCGTCGTCATTGAACATCGTGACCATGGCCACAATGTCGACGCTGTCGAAAGCGCGCAGCATTGCAAGGCAACAGTCTTTGCCACCGCTCCACGAAATCGCTGCCTTCGGTTTCGTCATGCCCGTATCGCCCGCGAACGCACCACATTGTGACAGTACCTTTTTGCAACAGCCGACGACAGCCGCGGCGCGTCTAAAGGCGCAATGCAGGATCTGCGCGTCGCCGTCCGCGTGCTCCGTTCCGCACCGATCGTCACGGGCGTCGCGATTCTGTCGCTGGCCCTTGGCATCGGGGCGAACACCGCGATCTTTT
>Ga0207669_10000393_pt1 | contig 19327 bp, 20 predicted proteins | sample KBSM33metaG_FD_184329 | JGI IMG/M metagenome (GOLD analysis project Ga0207669, IMG submission 184329) | Miscanthus rhizosphere microbial communities from Kellogg Biological Station, Michigan, USA - KBS M3-3 metaG (SPAdes) (version 2) | ecosystem: Host-associated > Plants > Roots > Rhizosphere >...
GCTGAAATCGGTGGCCCAGGCGGTCCGCCGAATCGCCGATCGCCCGGACGTCGCGGTGATCTTCCCGGTCCATCCCAATCCCAATGTCCGCGCACCGATGACCGAAGTGCTGGGCGGCATCGACAACGTGGCGATGATCGACCCGCTCGATTATCCCAATTTCGTCCGCCTGCTGTCGCTGTGCCATTTCGTGATGACCGACAGCGGGGGCGTGCAGGAAGAAGCGCCGGCACTCGCGAAGCCGGTGCTGGTGATGCGCGAGACGACCGAGCGGCCGGAAGGTGTCGCCGCCGGCACCGCCAAATTGGTCGGCAATGATGAGGAGGTCATCGTTACCGAAGCTTCACGCCTTTTGGACGATAAGGCCTCCTATGAAGCAATGGCCCGCGCCCACAACCCGTTCGGGGATGGCAAAAGCAGCGAGCGGATCGCCCGCATCATCCTCGATTCGGCAGTCTGACGTGGCGACAGTCTGTGTCGTCGGTCTCGGCTATATCGGCCTGCCCACTGCCGCGGTGATCGCGCGCAGCGGCGCGTCGGTGCTTGGCATCGATATCAGCCCGCATGTCGTCGAGACGATCAATGCCGGCCGCATCCATATCGAGGAAGCCAATCTCGAATCTTTGGTGCACGAAATGGTCGCCAGCGGCTCGCTGCGCGCCGCGCTCGCGCCAGAGCCCAGCGACGTGTTCGTGATCGCGGTGCCGACGCCGTTCACTGACAATCATGCGCCCGACATCAAATATGTCCTCGCGGCGACCCGCTCAATCGCCCCGGCAGTGCGCAAGGGCAGCCTGGTGATCGTCGAATCGACGTGCCCGGTCGGCACCACCGAGGCGGTGCGCGATGTGCTCAAGGAAGCGCGCCCCGATCTCAGCTTCCCCGACGGTGGCGATGCAGCGACCGACGTCTGCGTCGCTTATTGCCCCGAACGCGTGCTGCCCGGAAAGATCCTCGAGGAACTGGTCAGCAACGACCGGTCGATCGGCGGCCTCAGCGCCATCTGTGCCGAGCGCGCGGTGGACTTCTACAAGGGTTTCGTCGCCGGCGAGTGTATCGCGACCACCGCGCGCGCCGCAGAAATGTGCAAATTGGTCGAAAATTCGTTCCGCGACGTCAACATCGCATTCGCCAACGAATTGTCGATCGTCTGCGACACGCTCGATCTCGACGTCTGGGAAGTCATCCGGCTGGCCAATCGCCATCCCCGCGTCAACATCCTCCAGCCCGGTCCCGGTGTCGGCGGGCATTGCATCGCGGTCGATCCCTGGTTCATCGTCGATAGCGACCCCGAGAATGCTCGCCTGATCCGCACTGCGCGCGAGGTCAATGACGGCAAGGCGCACTACGTCTTCGCGCGCACTGCGGCACTCGCGGACGCGCACCAGGACGCCGCGATCGCGTGCCTGGGCCTGTCGTTCAAAGCCAATATCGACGATCTGCGCGAAAGCCCCGCGCTCGGAATCGCAATCGAACTGGCAAAGAAATATGGCGACCGCGTCCGCATCGTCGAGCCGCATGTCGACGCACTGCCGCCGGCGTTCGACGGCACCGGCGCGACCAAGGTGACGCTCGACCAGGCACTCGACGACTGCGAGGTGCTCGTCGTGCTGGTCGATCATCATGAATTCCGAGGGGTCGCCGCCAACCGGCGGGCAGGCAAGGCGATCTACGACACGCGGGGCCTCTGGCCGGTCTAGGGTCTGTACTCGCTAGCGGCCGCTATTTCGCCCCGAACCCGCTGACCACGGTCCCGACCGTCTTCAACAGGATCAGCAGGTCGAGCCAGCCCGAAAAATGCTTGATGTAGAAGAAGTCGTAATTGAGCTTGTAATGGACCGAGGCAAGGTCGGCGACATGCCCCTGATTGACCTGCGCCCAGCCGCTAATCCCTGGCCGCACGATGTGGCGGTATGAATAAAAGGGGATTTCCTGCTCGTACCAGGTCGATAGCGCGACGGCTTCGGGGCGCGGGCCGATCCAGCTCATCTCGCCCTTGATGATGTTCCACATCTGCGGCAGCTCGTCGATCCGCGTCCGGCGCAGGAAGCGACCCAGACGGGTCACGCGCTGATCGTCATCGGCGGTGATGAACCCGTCGCGCGCCGCTTCCTCGGGCGTGCATTCGCGCATCGTGCGGAACTTCCACACCATGAACGGCCGGCCGCGATAGCCCATTCGTTCCTGTTTGAAGAGCACCGGCCCCGTCGAGTCGATCTTCACCAGCAACGCGATCAACAGCATCGGCACGATCAGGATCGGCAGGGCCACCAGCGTCAGCAACAGATCGAAACCCCGCTTCATCTTACGGTAGGCGAGATTGGGGAGCAGCGACCCGAAGCTGTTTTCCGACAGGTGCTCGATCGATACGCGCCCGGTCAGTGATTCGCGGATCTGCTTGACGTGATAGACCGGGTGGCCGTTGACCGCGGCCTCGGCGAGCATGCGTTCCCAATCGTCGTCATGGTCGTACCGCAGATCGGCGACGATCACCGTCTCGCGCCCCGGCGGCATGACCGGCTCGGTCAACGGAATCCATTCGACATTGGGCAATTCGGTCAGCGCCGAGGTCTTGCCGAACGGCACGATGTAAAAGGGTTTGGTCGTGGCGCGCAGCAGATAGAAATGGATCGTGTAGGAGGTTACCGCCGCCAGCGCGGCGGAAGTGCCCAGATAGGCGCGGCTATAGTCGAGCCGGAGAAAGAAGAAGGCCGCGAACACCAGCCCATAGGACGTCGCATAAGTCGGAATGATATAGCTGAACACGCGCGACCCGGGGAACGCGGTCACCCGACGCAACAGGAACAGCCCGAGGATGGCACCGATCGCCGCGCCGAGGATGACATTGTCGACTCCCCCCACCAGCGTTGCCGCATTGGGATTGTCGAGCAGGATCGGCCGGCTGATCAGCATGCTGGGCACGAGCACGGCGAGCACCAGCACCGCGAAAGCTTCGACGCGGAAGGACTCGAAGATGCTCGATCGCGGGCGCGTTGCTGCCTTGGCCCGGCTCATCAGCATGTGACCAATTCCCCTTAAAGTCGCTGCGGCACGGTTGTTACAGCGCGTTACACCTAGACAGCGGCCCGAGTCTATTGATCTGGCGCAACATTCATCGCGACTTCAAATCGTCCGGTGGAACGATCGTATCGCCTCGGGACCCCAGGCCGGTGATCCGCACGCGTTCGATTTCGACTGCGCGCACGCGGTCCGACCATGAAGGGTGCGTTACACTCGGAAACAAGCCGCCCAGCCGCTGCGCCTGAAATCGTCGCCACAGCAAGACGGCCGCACCGGGATCGAACCCCGCCCGCGCCATCAGATAGGGCATCAACCGGTCAGCTTGAAGCTCTTGCAAACGCTGGACTTTGGCCTTGGCCTTGCGATGTCCCAGGGCGTTGTGCGCGAGTTCATGCGCGAGGATCGCAGCCAGTTCGTCGGGTGTCTTTGCGAACCCCGCCATCCGGGTCGACAATTGCACCCATGTGCCGTTCGCCACCGCATCGGCATAGTCGCCCGGGACCAGTTGAAAACGCGCCTTGCAGGCGGCGACGCCGATCAGGTCGATCGTCAGCCGCTGCCCGTTGCGCTCGATCGTCAGGCGAGCTTTTCCGTCGGCCAGCGCCGCATCGAGCGCGGTCATCGCCGCCTCGACGCCTGCGAATCGCCCATCGGCCGAGCTAGGCGGTGCCGCCGCGAACGGCACGCCGTCGGCATCGACGAGCACGTCTCCCGGCTTGAGCCCCGCGCGCTCAGCGGGTGATCCCGCCACGACCAGCGCGACGGTCGGGCCATCGCTCAGCCCCAGCACCTGTCGCGCGGCAGGCCGGAACGTCGCGCCATACTGACCCAACGTCTCGATCAGCATGCCGCTCTCGACCATGTGCTCGACGCACAGATCGACATTGGCGGTCGCCAACCGATAGCCGATCGTCGCCACCGCAACGTCCTGCTGCAGCAAGGCACGGACGACCAGGGTCGCCTGGTCGTCGGCGGACGGCCCGGCGGCGATCAGGGCAAAAGCAAGCAATGGCCTTAACGACTTGATCATCCTCGGGTCGCTAGCCGAGACGCGGGAGTCAAGCCAGCTTGGCCGTTGCCGGCTTCGCCGCTAAGGGCCGGTGGTCCGGGGGAGGCGGGTGCCGGGCGCGCCCATCCGATCCGGCGTTACGAAGGAGCGCGTGTGAAGCTTGTCGTCGTCGGCCTGGGGTATGTCGGCCTGCCTTTGGCCGTCGCGCTCGCCCGCCATTTCGAAGTCTGGGGCGTCGACATCGACGCCGGCCGCATCGCCGAGCTGACGCAAGGCCATGACCGGACCGGCGAAATCGATCAGGCCACGCTCGGCGCGTCGACCCTCAATTACACGTCCGACCCATCGGCCTGCCCCGCGGCGAGCGCCTATATCGTCACCGTCCCCACTCCGATCGACACCGACAAACGCCCCGATCTGGGCGCAGTGATGGGCGCGACGCGGATGGTCGCCAGGATGATCGACGCCGCCGAACGCCCGACGATCATTTACGAGAGCACTGTCTATCCCGGCGTCACCGAACAGATTTGCGGACCGGAGATCGAGAAGGTCTCCGGGCTCGCGCGCGGCCGCGACTTCACGCTCGGCTATTCGCCCGAGCGCATCAATCCCGGCGACCGCGAACATACTGTCGACCGTATCGTCAAGGTCATCGCCGGCGAGGACGAGGCGACTACCGATCGGCTCGAGGCGATCTACGGCAAGGTCACCTCAGCCGGCGTGTTTCGCGCCGCGTCGATCAAGGCCGCCGAGGCCGCCAAGGCGATCGAGAACGCCCAGCGCGACATCAACATCGCCTTCATGAACGAGATCGCGCGGATTTTCGGCGCGATCGACCTGTCGGTGTGGGACGTGCTGGCCGCGGCGCGAACCAAGTGGAATTTCCTGCCCTTTCAGCCCGGGCTGGTCGGCGGTCACTGTATCGGCGTCGACCCTTATTATCTCAGCCACCTGGCGGAAGAGGTGGGCCATGACCCGCGCGTTATCCTGGCGGGGCGTGGCACCAATGACGGAATGGCCGACTGGATCGCCAAGCAAATTCACACACGCGCCGGCAAAATCGGTTCGGCGCTGGTGCTCGGTCTGACCTTCAAAGAAAATGTCCCCGATCTGCGCAACTCCAAGGTTGCCGAACTGGTCACTGCGCTCGGCGCGCACGGGCATGACGTCACCGTTCACGATCCTATGGCCGACCCCGCCGAGGCGACGCACGAATATGGCATCACGCTCGACGGCGATGCGCTGAACCGCAGCTATGACCTCGTCGTGCTCGCGGTGCCGCATCAGGCCTATCTCGAGATGGACGGTGGATTGGCTCGATTGGTCGCCCCGGACGGTCTATTCGCCGATATCAAGAACGGCGTCCCCGAAATGACAGGCACAGCGCGCTGGACGCTTTAGGAGTGATTTGATGCGTGTACTCGTCACCGGCGCGGCCGGCTTCATCGGTAGTTGGGTGATCCGGCGATTGCTCGACCGTGGCGACATCGTGGTCGGGATCGACAATCTCAACGATTATTATTCGGTCGACCTCAAGCGCGACCGCGTTGCGCTGATCCAAGGGCTCAACACCAACCGGTTCGAGTTCATCCAGGTGGACTTCGCCGATCACGAAGCGCTCGAGGCGGCGCTGGCGGGCAAGGAGTTCGACCGCATCGTCCATTTGGGCGCACAAGCCGGCGTCCGTTATTCGATCGACAACCCGCGCGCCTATGTCCAATCGAACCTGGTCGGCCATCTCAACGTGATGGAGATCGCGCGGCACCGAAAGCTCGAACATCTCGTCTACGCCTCGTCCTCGTCGGTCTATGGCGGCAACGACCAGCTCCCCTTCCGCGTCGAGGATCGCGTCGACCACCCGCTGTCGCTTTATGCCGCGACCAAGAAGGCCGACGAGCTGATGAGCGAGACTTATGCCAGCCTCTACCGGTTGCCGCAGACCGGCCTGCGCTTCTTCACCGTCTATGGCCCCTGGGGCCGCCCCGACATGGCGATGTGGATCTTCACCAAGGCGATCCTCGAAGGCCGCCCGATTCCGGTGTTCAACAATGGCGATATGCGCCGCGACTTCACCTATATCGACGACATTGTCACCGGCGTCGTGTCGTGCCTTGATTCGGCGCCCAAGGACGACGGCGAGGAAAAGGCCGGCGGCAGCCGCACCCCGCACGCCATCTACAATATCGGCAACCACCGCTCCGAAGAGCTCGGCAAGATGATCGACCTGATCGAGGACGCTTGCGGGGTGAAGGCGATCCGCGACTATCAGCCGATGCAGCCCGGCGACGTGCCCGCCACCTATGCAGATATCAGCGCGATCGAGCGCGATTTGGGGTTCAGTCCGACGACGCCGATCGACGTCGGGGTGCCGAACTTCGTGTCATGGTACCGCGAGTATCACGGGGTCTGACGATCAGCCCTCGCGGCGGACGGCGAACAGCGCGCGGCGGCCCGGGGCGAATGGGTTGAGGCGCGCGGGCGCCATCAGATCGAACCCATATCCGGAGAGGAAATTGAGCACCGCCTCTTTGTCGTCGAACTCGTCGAGATAGACCGCCGCGACTCGCCTCGCCTCGAACAGTCCGCGTGCGCCTTCGAGCACGTCCAGCTCCATTTGCTCGACGTCGACCTTGATCACCAGCCTGCCGGGCAGATCGAAACTGTCCAGCCGTCGCGCCGCGACAGTGAAGCCGCGCCCGGCGATATGCGCGCGGCCCGCACGGTCGCGGCGCGTCGCGATCCCCGACACCGCGCCGGTCGCGAAGTCGAGTTCGCCCGTTTCGGCGGCCAGGGCAACGTTGACCGCTTCGAACCCAAAGCGTTCGGCATTGACCGCGAGCCGCTCGAACGTCGCCGGATCCGCCTCGAAGGCGACCACGTGAAAATCGCGGAACAGCCGCTGCGCGTCGGCGATGACCGAGGAAAAAATGCCGATGTTGGCGCCGACATCGACAAAGGTGACACCGTCGCCCAGCATCATGCTGACCCGCTGCATCACCAATGTCTCGTCGCGCAACAGGCTGTTGGCGTGCGCCAGCCGCGCGGCGCGGTAATAGCCATTCTCGCGCAATGCGTTGACCCTGAGCTTGCGCTTGAACAGCACGACATCCACGTCGCGCGCGCCATGACGCAGCCGCGTCAGCCATTCGCGCAACCGCGGCCGCTCGTTAATCTGTGTCTGGATCAGCCGCAGCCGGTCGAAGCGGTGCCGCGTCACGCCGCGATCTGCTCGATCAGCCAATTGTTCGCTGCGCAGTCGATCACCAGATGGACGCGGTCGGTATCGCCATCGTTGGTCACCGCGTGCGGATCGGACAAACGCAGATACCAGGCCTCGCCGAGCGCCATCGCAACGGGCACACGGTTGAGCAGGAACGTGACGCCGGGATTGGTCGTGATCGGGATATGCAACCGTGCCTGCCCCCAATCGGCTGCAAGGTCGTGGTCCGCATGCTCCTTGATCCTCGACCCCGGCGTGAGGCGCATCAGCCGGACCGCTTTCAGCGGGCAGGGAATCGCCGCCAGCACGCTGCGGAAATAGGGCGTCCGGTCCAGGATGGCGGCATCGACGAAGTCGGTCGCCTCGGGCGGGGTATAAGCCTGCATGATGGGATGCGTTGCCCCTGCCTGATGCCTGAGCGGCAGGACATCCCATTGCCCTTCGTAATTCTGCCGAACGAAATGGTCGGTCCAGGTCATCGCCTCGACCGCCGCCAGATCGGCCTGCAACCGCGCCGGGTCGAACGCCAGTGCCAACCGGGCGCGGTCGGGCAGCGTCAAGGCCGGTTGTTGCGTCCATTCGGTCAGGATAAGGCTCCCCTCGGCCGCGTGTTCCTGGGCGGTCGGTATCGACCCTATTCCTCCTCTCATCCGATTGCCAAGCGCCCGATGTCCGATCCTGACGCCCTTGCCCGCTTGCGCGCGATGATCCTGGTCGACGAAGCGCTGGCAGATCGACTGGCATTGATCCTCGACGCCGATGCCTTTGCGGTGGCGGCTGCCGGCGTCGCGGCAGGCAGAGGCATCACGATCACGCCCGAGGCGATCCTCGCTGCCAGCAAGCGCGACCCGTTGGGGATCGAGCGCTTTAGCGAACAGCAAGTAACGGCGGTCGATTGGCCCGGCCGCAACTGGTTACCCGCCGCATTGGTCCCCGCACCCGGCCAGCTCGCAATCGACTGGATCCATTTCGGCGACGGGCCGCTGCGGGAATCGTTCTTCGAGGACTCGCTGCGCCGCGCCAAACGCCGGCCGATCAACGCGTTGCTCAAGGTCTGCACCCCCCTTGGCATCCTCGGCAAACTGGCTCCGGCGGACACCGCGACGGCACCCGATGGCTTGGTCTTCCACATGTCGCGTTGCGGCTCCACCCTGGTGTCGCAGATGCTCGCGGCATTGCCGGGCAGCGTTGTCGTGTCAGAGGCCCCGCCGCTGGATGCGATCGTGCAAATGACGCACAGCCATCCCGAGGCTCCGCTCGAACAACGCGTCGCGCTGTTGCGCGGCATGGCCGCCGCGCTCGGCCGCGATCGCTTCGGCAATCGCCGCCATTATGTCATCAAGACCGACAGCTGGCACAGCCTCGCGCTGCCGCTGTTCCGCGCGGCGTTCCCCGATACGCCGTGGATATTCCTCTTCCGCGATCCCACCGAGGTGATGGTATCGCAAATGCGCATCCGCGGATCGCAGACAGTCCCGGGCACCGAGCTCGATCCGGTCTTCGCGATTCCCGATCCGCTCAGCCTCTCGAGAGAGGATTATATCGCCCGCGTGCTCAATCGGGTGACCCAGGCGGCGGTCGACCACGCCGAAATCGGTGAGGGACTGTTCGTCGATTATGCCGACCTGCCCGATGCCGTCGAACGGCGAATCCTGCCCCATTTCGGGATCACGCCCGATGCCGATGCTCTCGCCGCTGCTCGCATGGCCTCGCAGTGGGACGCCAAGTCTCCGTCTTTCGCGTTTGAGCCCGATGCCGAGAACAAGCGTCGCGACGCGGGGGAAGCTGTCCGGGCCGCCAGTGCAGTGCACCTCGACGAGGTCCATCGCAAGCTCACGGCCTTGGCGGCGCGCGGCTAATGACTTGAACGGCTTCCTGGTCCTTCGTATGCCCTGACCGCAAACGCCGGGGGGATGTCGGGGTGTATTCGTATCGCGTGTCGGGCCTCGAAGTCGCCAGTGACGTAGACCTTCCCGGCCTGATTCCCGGCGACCCGGACGGCACCCCTGACGTGACGATCCGCCGCGCGGCCGTACCCAAGTCACTCGATGGCGCGAGCGCGATCGGTCCGACCTGGCAGCGCGCCGATGGACGTTTCCTGATGCATGTCCCGCATGTCGCGCGTTTCCTGCTGGAGGGCGGGCATTCGATCGCTTTCGAGGTGGAGGACGATGCCGAATTGCAGGACGTGGCGGTGTTCCTGTCGGGCAGCGTATTCGGCGTGCTCCTCCACCAGCGCAACCATATCGTCCTCCATGCCAGCGCGGTGCTCGTCGGTGGCAAGGCGGTGCTGTTTTGTGGGCAGTCCGGTGCGGGCAAGTCCACGCTGGCCGCAGCGCTGGGCGAGCACGGCTATTCGCTCATTGCCGACGACCAATGTGCGATCGAGATCGGCAACGACGGCATCCCGCGGATCCAGGCCGACGGCCGCCAGCTTCGACTGTGGGAAAAGAGCATCAACGAGCTTGGCCTCGACGATCGGCGCGGCGATCCGATGCGCAATCGACTGCGCAAATTCTATGTCGAACCCGTCGCGGCGAGCGATGCCGTGGTGCCGATCGGCGCGGTCTATGCGCTGTTCGAGATACGCGGGCAGCAGGAGCCCGATATCGAGCGGCCCAACGTCGTCGACGCGACCAGATTGCTCGTCGCCAATGCTTATAGGCCGTTGCTCGTCCATCGGCTGGATCAACGGGAAATCTATTTCCGTGCCGCCGCTGCCCTCGCCGCGACTTCGGGCATTTTCCGGCTGAAGCGGCAATTCGGATTCGATGAGATGCCGGCGACGATCGCGATGCTGCAGACGCACTGGGCCGATATCGGACTAGGGGATACAGCGCCGTGATCCCGACGATCTGGCTGGCTTCCTATCCGAAGTCGGGCAACACCTGGTTCCGCATCCTGGTCGCCAATCTGTGGTCGAAGCGCGACACGCCGGTCGACATCAACGTGATCGACAGCACCGATTCGATCGCCAGCGGGCGCAACCCATTCGACCAGCAGACGCTGATCGATTCGGCGTTGCTGACCAGCGACGAAATCGACCGGCTGCGCCCTACCGCTTATGCCTATGCCGCCTCCGGCGGCACGCTGGCCGATCCCGACGATCCCTGCTTTCCGGTTCGCTTCGTTAAGGCGCACGACGCTTACACGCTGACCGATCGCGGCGAGCCGATCATGGCTGGCGCGCGCGGTGCCGCCGGGGCGATCCTGTTTGTGCGCGACCCGCGCGATGTTGCCTCCTCGTTCGCCCATCATATGCACTGTCCGATCGATGTCGCCATCGATCGCATGGGCGATCGCGATTTCTGCTTCGCCTCGGCGGTCGACCGGCTGGACCGCCAATTCCGCCAACGCCTGCTCGGGTGGAGCGGGTTCGCCGAAAGCTGGCTCGACCAGCACGACATCCCGGTCCACCTGGTCCGGTACGAGGACATGCTTGACGATACCGTCGCGATGGCGCGTGCCGCTCTCCGTTTTGCTGGGGTCGAGCCGGATCCAGCGCTACTTGAGCGCGCGATCGCGTTTGCCTCGATCGACGAATTGCAGCGCCAGGAGGCCGAAAACGGCTTTCGCGAGGCCTCGCGCAAGGCGCAGAGCTTCTTCCGCCGCGGCATCGCCGGCGGGTGGCGCGATGACCTGACGCGTGATCAAATCGCCCGAATCGAACGCGATCACGGCATCATGATGGACCGACTGGGCTATAGCCGGGCGAGCGCGGAAACGGAGTGACAATAATGATCCATCGGGATGGCGACTGGCTGGCCGCGAAAGTAGGCGACGAGTTGGTGATGATGAGCGCTGCCAAAGGCAATTATATCGGCTTGTCGGAGGTCGGCGCGCGCATCTGGGAATTGATCGAGACGCCCCAGACGATCGAATCGCTGTGCGGCGCGCTAGTCGCCGAATATGATGTCGACCTCGCGACCTGCCGCGCGGAGGTCGACGCATTCCTCGCGACTCTTGGCCAACATCACGCGATTCGTATCGATGACGCCGCATGAACGGCGCCAATTGATGGCGCGGCATCGATGAGCGCCATTTGCGGCGTGGTGCGGTTCGATGGCGGCGACGTTTCGCCACGTTGCGTCGAGCGCATGGCGCGAGCCATGAAGCATCGCGGCGCCGACGGCATCGAGACGGTTGAACTCGGCCGTCTCGCGCTCGGCCATTGCCTGATGCGGGTTAACCGCGAAGACGTCCACGAAGCGCAGCCGATCGTCGCGCGCGATGCCGTGCTCGTCGCCGACCTGCGGCTGGACAATCGCGAGGAACTCGGCGCCACGCTCGGCATCGCCGATACCGACCTCGCGACGCTGCCCGACAGCGAAGTGCTGCTCGCCGCCTGGCGGCACTGGGGCGACGATTGCGCGCGGCACCTGCTCGGCGACTTCGCCTTCGCGATCTGGAATCGCGCCGATGGGACGCTGTTGCTCGGCCGCGATCATATGGGCCAGCGCGTCATCCAATACCATCTGGGCGAAGGCTTCCTCGCCTTTGCCACCGAGTTGTGCGGATTGTTCGCGGCCGATGATATTCCTCGCCGGCTCAACGAGGATGAACTCGCGCGCCGCTTACTGATGTCGACCGAGCGGGTGGAGGGCGAACAAATCTACGCTGATATCCATCCCCTGCCCGGCGGCACTACGTTGCGGCTGGCGCCTGATGGTAAGACTGATATACATCGTTATTGGCAGCCTCACGCCGCGGCCGAGCATCTCGCCCGGGACGATGCTTACTATATCGCTGCATATCGAGAGACGATCGAGGAGGCCGTGGCGTGCCGACTGCGCCGGTTGATCGATCCCCCTTCGCTGTTATTCAGCGGGGGATTCGACAGCGGAACTATCGCGACGCTGGCGGGACCGATGGTCGCGGCACGGGGATGGAGGCTTACCTGCATCGCGTCGGTCCTTCCCGAAGACGATCCGCGTCGCGATGCTCGCCCAGCGGTAGAAGCGTTCCGCGGACTCCCCGGGCTCGATCTACATTTCTATGTGCGCGGCGACGAGACCAGCTACGACGATCTGGAAACCGTTTTCGCCCGCACCTTCCTCTTCCGCCCCCCGAGTATTGTCCGCCGTAGTATCGGCGGCATGGCGCGCCGGGCGGGATCGCGGCTGATCCTCGATGGGCATGGCGGCGACTATACAGTCAACGCGTACGACCAGGGAATGCTAGGCGCGATCCTTCGTCGCGGCGAGATCGGCCGGTTCGTTCGCGAGTTCCGCGCGCGGATGCGTTTCACCGGTTGGTCGCCGCTACGCGTAGCCGGGCGTGATCTGCCTGCCGCGCTGGTACCGCAGGCGATTCGAATCCTGTGGCGGCGAGCCCTCAACGGCTTTGTGCCGGCATGGAAACGTCGTGGCGTGCGGCCCGATTTCGCGCTCCTTGCAATGGCCAGGGGCGCGGTCGACCGACGCAAGCTGCGCGATGGCTTCCGCCCCGGCCTCCGACGGCGTGCGCGCTGGCTGGAAGTGTGCCGCCGGGTATCGGCGGGTGGCGCCGGCGGCACCTTCGACGCCACGACCGGCGACCTTGATCTGACCAGGCCCTTTCACGACAAACGAATCGTCGAACTCGGCTGCGCATTGCCCGATCACCTGTTGTTCCGCGACGGGCGCGAGCGCTGGCTCGCCCGTACCGCCTTCGCCGACATCCTTCCCCAGGCGCTGCTTCGTCGCCTGCCGGGCAATGACCGGGAACAGCCCGATCTGATCGCCATGGATATTCAGGCTGCTCCAGCGATGCTCGCAGCGCTGGAGGCTGCTCAGGACGACGCGAGCGTGACGCGTTACGTCGATGTGCCGGCGCTGGCCGCGATGATACGCGACGGCGGCTCGGAAGAAAGCTCCAGCGACCGGATCCGTCTGTCTTTCGCGATGAACGCCCTGACGACGGCGCGCTTCCTTGCCTGGTTCGACCGCAGCAACCGTTGAGGTGCGGTCTTAGGCTGTCATGACCCGATGCTGCTAGGCACGCTGCTGTAGACCACGTCCACACCGCCCGAATTTTGGTTGGAAAGCGTCTCGCGCTGGGCCGAGCCGACAATTACGGTCGGCGTTTCCCAACGCTTCCGCCCAGCGGCATCGATCGGCTGGAGCGAAGTTTGATCCACAGACAGCATCACGAAAATCCCCCGGATAATGCGTTTGGCGGCAATGCCGCGTTCACTGCCGCTTTTTCGCTGAGTCGAGGCGCTTGGTCAAGTCGGACGACATTTCGGCAAAGAAATTAGATACCATTTTGAACCAATTTTATAGGTCACCGCCATTCCGGAGCTATTTTTTTTGCTTGGTCAGCTAGAAATCCCCGAGAAAGCCCCCTAATGATCGCAACAGATGCCGCCGGGGGGAAAGAGCATCGACTCACTCGCCCCCCGCGTACCGAATAAAAGCGAGAGGCTGGAACATGTCGGACCAATACCTTGCGGAAATCCGAATCTTCGGATTCAACTTCGCGCCGAAGGGCTGGGCGACGTGCAGCGGTCAGATCGTATCGATTGCGCAGAACACCGCGTTGTTCTCGCTCCTCGGCACAACTTATGGCGGCAACGGACAGACGACCTTCGCTCTTCCCGACCTGCGGGGACGTGCGCCGATCCATTGGGGAACAGGTGCCGGTCTTCCTACCGTAAGCCAGGGTCAGATTGGCGGCGAAGAAAACCACCTCCTGCTTCAGACCGAAATGCCGACCCACAATCACACTTTCGCGGCGACGACAGCAGCGGCCACCAGGAAGCTGGTCAATCTCGGCGTCTTCGCGGACGACGTCGACGCGCAGGCGGTCGATTATTTCGCGGCGTTCAACGCGCCCAATTCGTCCTACGTCAGTCTGAACCCGCTCAGCATGCCGCCGGCGGGCGGCTCGCAGCCGCACAACAACATGCAGCCCTATCTAGTGCTCAACATTTGTATCGCCATGTCCGGCATCTTCCCGTCGCGCAACTGATCGGCTCCACGAACCGTCGCTATTGAGAGGCTAATATGTCGACTCCCTACCTCGGCGAAATCAAGATGTTCGGCGGCAATTTTGCCCCGTTGGGCTTTGCCATGTGCAACGGGCAACTCGTGTCGATCGCGCAGGAAAGTGCGCTGTTCGCACTGCTTGGCACCACCTACGGCGGGGACGGGGTCACCACATTCGCGCTTCCCAATTTACAAGGCCGCATTCCGCTCAACCAGGGCCAGGGCCCGGGGCTGACCAACCGCGTGATCGGCGAGTCGTCGGGCACCAACAGCGTGACGCTGACGTCCAACACGATGCCGCAGCACCAGCATCTGCCGGTCGCCAACAATGTCGATCCGACCAACGACGCGCCGGCGACGAACACGATGCCGTGCCGGCCGAAACAGGTCGTCGGCGGCAATTCGGCACAGCTTTACACCGATCCCGCAAAGACTCCGGTCGCAGGCGACCTGAAGCCGATGCTGGCGGGTATCATCGGCAACGTAGGCAACAATCTGCCGCACGATAATATGATGCCCTATCTGGTTATAACGTTCATCATCTCGATGCAGGGGATTTTTCCCTCCCAGAATTGATGCAGTATTGATGCAGGAAGGATGAGAGATGGCGACACCCTACATCGCCGAAATCAAGATGTTCGGCGGCAATTTTGCCCCGCGTAATTACGCGCTGTGCAACGGTCAGATCATGGCGATCTCGCAGAACACGGCCTTGTTCTCGCTGCTCGGCACGACCTATGGCGGCAATGGTACAACGACCTTCGCCCTTCCTAACATGCAGGGGCGCGCACCGGTCCACCAGGGCAACGGCGCCGGTATCGACCCGGTCGTCCTGGGCGAGATGGCGGGCGAGCCCAGCGTCACGCTGACCACGGGCAACCTGCCGGCGCATACCCATCCTCTTTCCGGCGCGACAATCGCCAATTCGAACCCGGGCGAAACGCCGGCGAGCAACACATTGTTCACCAATTCGGCGCCCAACCAGCTTTATGCAACTGCGCTGGGTACCGGCGGGCTCAACCTCGCGCCGCAAACGATCACCACGGCCGGCGGGTCGCAGCCGCACAACAACCTGCAGCCATATCTCGCGGTAACCTTCATTATCGCGCTTCAGGGCGTCTTCCCGGCGCGCAACTGACCGAGCTTTCCATGACCGATACCTTTGGGCCTCCGGCATTCATGCTGCCGGAGGCTTTGCTGTCCCGGGGCCTGACGCTGCGTCGCGAGACCGATGCCGACCTGCCCTTCCTGATGCAGGTCTTTGCCGCCAGCCGCGCCGATGAGCTCGCCCTCGTGCCGTGGACCGAGGATCAGAAGCGCGGCTTCCTGATCCACCAGTTCGGCGCGCAGCGTAAACATTATTACAGCCATTTCCCCGACACTGCATTCGACATCATTGAACTCGACGGCAAGCCGATCGGTCGCCTCTATCTCGACGAACGCGAGATGCGCGTTCACGTCGTCGACATCGCGTTGATTCCCGGCAGCCGCGACGGCGGTATCGGCACCGCGTTGCTCACCGCGATCCAGGATTATGCCCGCGCGCGGGGCAAGGGCGTCGATATCTTCGTCGAACGCATCAATCCGGCCAAGTCGCTCTACGACCGGCTGGGCTTCACGGTGATCCGCGAAGAGGATGTCTATCTGGAAATGGACTGGGCGCCCGACGGAGTCAGTTGAACGTCGCGCAATAATCGACGCCCGCATCGGTGCGGCCGGCAGGGACCAGGAAAATGTCGTGCGCGCCCATCGTCGGATGCGTCAGACGATACGCGCCTTGCGGATAGACGTCCTGCGCCGCGACTCGGAACATCAGTTGAAACGGTGCGCGAACCTGCCCCGGATAGGCCCGGTTGCTGAGCGCGGTCGCCTCGGTCAGCGTGAAGTCGATCGGCGCCGATTCCTCGCTACCCGGTAACGTGAAGGCAGTGCCGACATGCGGCGCGAAATCCTCGAGAACCAGTATTCCGTCCGGCATTGTCACCCCTCCGATACCCGGCTTCACTGGCCCAAGCGCGGTCGGCGATCAAGCGTGCAGAACGCTACGAATCGCCATCGCCACAACGGCCAACGCCGCGACGCTAGCTGTCCAGATCGCCGCCATCCAGCCGAGACGTTTCCATAATGGACCGGCTTCGTCAGGCATCAATGATAGCCCGCCGAGTCGCCGACCTTGCCGCGGAACACCCAATAGGACCAGGCGGTGTAGGTGAGGATTAGCGGCACCATGATCGCGGTGCCGATCAACATGAAGGCCTGGCTGATCGCTGGCGACGCCGCCTGCACGATCGACACCGATCCGGGCACGATGTCGGGAAACATGCTGATCCCCAACCCGATGAAGCACAGCAAATAGAGGGCGAGCGTCAGCAGGAACGGCATCAACTCCTTCTTCCTGAGCAAAGCCCACCAGAAGGCCAGTGACAGGACCGCCACGACCAGCGGCACTTGCGCCGCGACCAGCACGTTCGGGAACGTGAACCAGCGCTGGTAGTAGCGATGCTCTAGGAACGGCGTCGCAGCGCTCACCGCGATCACGGCCAGCGCCGCCGCGACGCCGGCGATCTTCGCCAGGCGATAGGCATGCGCCTGCGTCCCACCCTCGGTCTTGAAGATCAGCCAGCAGCTGCCGAGCAGTGCATAAGCCGCGACCGTCCCGACGCCGGTCAGCAGCGAGAAGGGCGACAGCCAGTCGAGCCAGCCGCCGCCATAGGCGCGGTCAGTTACCTGCACACCCTGGAGCAGCGCACCGAGCACGATCCCCTGCGCCATCGCTGCTGTCACCGATCCGGCGGTGAACGCGAAATCCCAGAAGGCGCGGTGCCGCGGATCGCGCCAGCGGAACTCGAACGCGACGCCCCGAAACACCAGGCCGAGCAGCATCGCGATGATCGGCGGGTACATTGCCGGCATCAGGATCGCGAAGGCGAGCGGAAACGCCGCCATCAGCCCGCCACCGCCCAGCACCAGCCAGGTCTCGTTGCCGTCCCATACCGGCGCGATCGCGTTCATTGCCTGATCGCGCTCCTCGCCGACGCCGAACGCCGGGAACAGGATGCCGATGCCGAGGTCGAACCCGTCCATCACCACGTACATGAACACCGCGAACGCGATGACGAACGCCCAGATATAAGCGAGCGTGGGATCGACGGTCATGATTCGCCTCCCATCTGTGCGGCGGGCGTGATTCCGGCGGTCCGGATCGGCGCGTCGGGCAATTCGGGTTCGTGCGCTTCGGGACCCTTCTGCATCAGCTTCAGGATGTACCAAACGCCGATCCCGAACACCGCGAAATAGACGATGACGAACGCCGCCAGCGACGTCGCGACGGCGGGAGTCGCGAGCGGCGATGCCGACTGGCTGGTCCTTAGCAGGCCATAGATCGTCCAGGGCTGACGCCCGACCTCGGTCGTGATCCACCCAGCGATCACTGCGACGAAGCCCGACGGCCCCATCACCAGCGCCACCCGGTGGAGCCACGTCCAATCGTACAGCTTGTGCCGCATCCGCGCGACCAGGCTCCACAGCCCCAACCCGAGCATGGCGAGGCCTAGCCCGACCATCACGCGGAACGACCAGAACACCACCGCCACCGGCGCCCATTGATCGCGCGGGAAATCCTTCAGCCCCTGGAGCGGCGCATGGGGATCATGTTTCAGGATCAGCGATCCCGCATAGGGGATCTCGACCTTGTAATGGACCTTGCCATCGGCGTTGGAGGGCAGGCCGAACAGGACCAGCGGCGCGCCATTCGGGCTCGGATCGAAATCGCCTTCCATCGCCAGCACCTTGGCCGGCTGGTGCTCGAGTGTGTTGAGGCCCTGCTGGTCGCCGGCTAAAATCTGTACCGGCGCGACGAGCGCAGCCATCCACATGGCCATATTAAACATGGTGCGAGCGGCCTGGAGCGACGAAGTCGCTCCAGGCCTCGCTGCGGCGGCCGGCGAGCCGCCAGGCTCGTCCGACGACGCGGCTTTGCCGCGACGTCCCGCAGCGTCCCTGAGTAAATGCCAGGCCCCGCACGCCCCCACCACCAACGACGTCGTCAGATACGCCGCGATCACCGTGTGCACCAACCGGTACGGAAAGCTCGGGTTGAAGATCACCGCGGCCCACGATCCCGCTACGACGAACTGCCCCTCAGCGTTCATCGCGAACCCGGTCGGCGTCTGCATCCAGCTGTTGACGCTCAGGATCCAGAAGGCGGAGATGAAGGTGCCGAGCGCGACCATGCACGTCGCAGCGAAATGGAGCTTCTTACCTACGCGCTTCATCCCGAACAGCATCACGCCAAGGAACCCGGCTTCGAGGAAGAACGCGGTCAGCACCTCATAAGCCATCAATGGGCCGATCACCGGCCCGGCCTTGTCGGAGAAGACCGACCAGTTGGTCCCGAACTGGTAGGACATCACGATTCCCGACACGACGCCCATGGCGAACGCGACGGCGAAGATCTTCACCCAGAAACGAAACAGGTCGAGATAGACCGGCTTCCCCGTCCGCAGCCACAGCCCTTCGAGCACCATCAGGTAACTCGCCAGACCGATCGAAAAGCTGGGAAAAATGAAATGAAAGCTGACGGTGAACCCGAACTGGATCCGGGCGAGCAGCAAGGCAGTCTCAGCGGCAGTCATCGCCACCTCCTTGCCCGCCGCCGATGCTCCCGGATCGATCGCAATGCAAGTGCGCTATGTGCAGCCCGGGTTGCGCCGGATAGGATTTCGGCGAGAACGCTTAATCGCCTTTGCGAGACGCTGGCGGGTGGTGCAGACCGATGCTGCGCTCCGCCGACAGATCGCCGCGGACAGCCACGCACCGGGATGTGCCGGAGCGATCTCGTTCGCAATGCGGACACCCGGATTGGCGCCTTCGGCGTCAAGCTCGGCGACCGGCGCTACCTCGATTCCAAGGCGCGCATTCGCATCTGGCGACCGCCATCAGGGCGGCCCGCGGCGCTTGACGGCTACATTTGTAGACGATACGTCTACAAATGTAGCCGGAGACTCGCATGGACCGTGTCAGCGTCAGTGAACTGGCCGTATTGCGAGCCCTTTGGACACGCGAGCCGGTCACCGCGGCGGAATTGGCGGAAATGCTGGCGCGCGAGCG